>Ga0182016_10000301_pt1 | contig 61817 bp, 58 predicted proteins | sample 712S2MmetaG_FD_120491 | JGI IMG/M metagenome (GOLD analysis project Ga0182016, IMG submission 120491) | Permafrost microbial communities from Stordalen Mire, Sweden - 712S2M metaG | ecosystem: Environmental > Terrestrial > Soil > Wetlands > Permafrost | place: Sweden: Stordalen | collected...
CCGTTCGGGAGAGGGGACGCGCGAAGCCCCCTGAGGGCGGCGGTTGACGGGCGAGCGGCTTCCTCGATAGCATGACCGTGCAGCGGTGCAGGCCGCTTCCGGGCCCGCGGAAAGGGTTGAACCCACCTGTTGCTTTGAGACTGCCGCCATAACCTTTGTGCAGCCGTCGTTGCGGGCCTCCGGCGATCACATGCACGGAGGTTTCTCATGCCGCAATTGCCCGATCGGCCCAATCCCGATCATCTGAAAAAGCAGGCGAAGGATCTGCTTCGCTCCTACCGCAATGGCGATCCTGATGCGCTCGCACGGTTCGGACGGGCGTTGCCATCCGCCAGGAATCTGAGCCGCGCCGACATCATTTCGCGCGGCTTCCGTCTGCACGACGCTCAGTCCTGCATTGCTCGGGAATATGGCTTTGCGTCCTGGGACGAACTGGCGATTCACGTCGAGGCGCAATCGCTCGCGCGGGGTGACCGGGCGGGTCGCCTCCGCGCCTGGCTTGCGCTCGCATACGGGGGCGACGTCACCGGCAGTCTGAGCCCGGCGCGGCCCCGCGTTGCCGCCCGCGCTTTGATGGACGCCCGCGATCTGGCTGCCGATGACGCCTATGTCGCGTGCGCGGCGGGGAACGAGGGGGTGCTGAGGCAGACGGTGGCGGTCGATCCGGGATGGGTCAATCGCCCCGGCGGCCCGTTCAAGTTGCCGCCGCTGGTCGCGCTCACCCATTCCAGGCTGGGGCAGTTCCCGGAGTTCCGCGACCGCCTCTACCGTAGCGCGCAATTCCTGCTGCAAGCCGGGGCCGATCCGGACCAGGCGATCGGCAATCGCTTCCCGCCGGCGTCTGTGGAGAAGCCGGATGAAAAAGCGCCGCTGTCCGCCCTTTATGGGGCGGCCGGAGTCAATCGCGATCCCGCGCTGACGAAGTTGCTGCTCGACGCCGGGGCCGATCCGAACGATGGCGAGTCGCTCTATCACGCGTTGGAAAATCTTGACTGCGCGCGACTGCTGCTGTCGCGCGGCGCGCATGTATCCGGAACCAACGCCCTGCACCGTTCCCTGGACATGGCGGACCCCGCCGCGCTCGAATTGCTGCTGGCTCATGGGGGCGATCCCAACGAGCCTCCCGGTGGCCCACCGACGAGCGACTGGGGCGCGCCGCTGCTGCGTGGCGTCGCGCTGCGGCGTTCGCCACGCCACATCCAGGCGATGTTGGCGGCCGGCGCCGATCCATCCGTGCGCACGCCGGCCGGCATCAGCGCCTATCGACTGGCCCAGCAGGTGGGCATGCCGGAGGTGGCGGGTATCCTGGGAGCCGCCGGCGCCGCGGAGCCGCTGTCCGAGGAGGAGGAATTTGTCGCCGCTTGCGCGCGGGGTGACGCGGCCGAGGCGCGGCGCATCCAGGCGCGTCGGCCCGATCTTCCGGGCTCGCTGACGGCGGCGCAGCTTCGACTGTTGCCAGATACGGTTGCGTGGGGGTCGAGCGCCGCGGTGCGAGTTATGGTCGCGCTCGGCTGGCCGATTGCGACGCGCGGCGGCGACTGGAAAGCATCCGCGCTGAACCTCGCCGTCTTCCGGGGCGACGCCAGCCTGACGGAATTCCTTCTTGCGCATGGCGCGAGTTGGCGTGAGGAACACGGCCACGGCGACGACGTGACCGGCACGCTGTCTTGGGCATCCATCAACGAACCGGTGGAGGGCGGCGATTGGGCAGGCTGTGCGCAAGCGCTCGTCGCGCACGGATTGCCCGCCGCGGCGCCCGATCCCGCCGACGTCGAGACGGTCGTCATGGATGGCCGGAGAGGCCGCTTTTCCCCGGATGTCGCGGAGGTTCTGCTCGGGGCGGCCAAGACTCCGGACGATTGACGGGAGGTGGTCGAAAGCGCGCGAACCGTCTTCGGGCGTCTCCGGCCGCATAGCGCCCACCTTGGTCGTTCAACCGATGCTTGCCGCAGCTCCGCAGCGGACGCTGGGGCGACGGCCCCGCTCGGCTGACGGGAACGTTATTTGGCCTGGGGCCTGAACGCCGATCGGCGTCATAATGCATTGAGCCGATTGGCACTTCAGGGACGTCATCGGTCGCCGTCCTCACACGACAGATCCGGCAGACTGGCGACTGGGCGAACATCCCTGGCTCGGACGGGCTGACTCGTAGGGTAAGGAAACTCGCCGATGTTGAAACAGGCAATTCCGAACATCTTCGTCAAAGACTTCCAGGCGTCGCTCGCCTACTACGCGGGGCCGCTCGGCTTCCACCCGTTGTTCGTCTACGGCGAAATCCCTTTCTATGCCCACGTGGCGCGTGACGAGGCAATTTTGGCAATCCGCCACGTGACCAGACCTGTAATCGACCACACAGCCGGCGAAGACCTCCTGAGTGCGTTCATCGAGGTCTCGGACGTCAACGCTCTGCACGACGCCCTGCGAGCCGCTGGCGCTCACATCCGCCAGCCACCGCGCGACGAGCCGTGGGCCATGCGTAGCCTGATTGTCAGCGATCTTGACGGCAACCTGATCGGCTTTGCGTCCGATCTGGCCACTTAGTTTGCCCGACAGCGCCTCTACGTGCACTTTTGAACCGATCGTGTGGTGACCATGAGGCGGCCTGGGGTCCCAGCGCCGGTCGGCATGAAAAGCAAATCAAATGGTTGACTCGGCGAGGGTCAACTCGGAGGCTGATTCACATGGACGACAGAGGCTATCCGGCGGCGCGGGGCGACCCGTCGTCAGCCTGTGTCGCCTTGGCTGCCGGCTTGACGCTCATCCTTGCGTCGGCAGCACAGGCTGACGAGCGCGTGCAGTTTCAAAGCCTCGACGAGAAACTCACCTTGACGGCCTTCCTCGATCGACCCGCGCGAGCGGAGCCCGCGCCCGCCGTGGTGATGCTGCATGGCTGCAGCGGTCTCAGCTCCGCGAAAGGGCCATTCCCGATCTACCGCGATTGGCGCGATTTCTTCGCCGCCAAAGGGTATGTGACGCTTATGGTCGACAGCGCCGCTTCGCGCGGTTTCGGCCAGACTTGCACGATCGCCGTCAAAGATCGGACCGACCGCATGTGGGCGGAGCGCCCGTCCGACGCTTACGCCGCCTTGGCCTTTCTCCAATCTCAGCCTTTCGTCATTCCCAACAAGATCGCGCTGATCGGCTGGTCGCAGGGCGGAGGCGTCGTGCTTGAGACGATCCCCACTCGTAGCCTCGGGCGGCCCAAGTCTTCGCCGACCCACGACTTTGCGGCGGCAATCGCCTTCTACCCCGGCCTTTGCAGTGACAAATCGCAGGCGACACATCTCAACGCGCCAACGGAGAGCTGGACGACGTCGATCCCTTTGCTCGTTCTTCAAGGAGAGCTCGATAATTGGACTCCGGCGAAGCCCTGCGAGGCGTTCCTGCGCGGCGCGCAGGCGCGTGACGCGCCGGTGACGTTTCAGATTTACCCCGGCGCTTATCATAGCTTCGACGCTCCCGACATGCCGATTCACACGGTCGAGCCTTATCGCAGGAACGACTGGGCGCCGATCGAAGGCACGAATGAAGGGGCGCGCACCGATGCGCGCAAGCGCGTCTGGCAATTTCTCGCGGAACATTTCGGGATGAAAGCAGCGCCATAGAGCGAGCAGCGCGCGGCCTTCTGGAACGACGAGCCGCTGCTTCGCTCCACGAACCGTTTGTTCATCGGGACATCGAGCCGGCGCGCCTTGATTTCGGTGCAACGGTGTTCAGGTGCGCTGTTTGACGCTCGACAACTGCAACCTCCTGCCGTCGAGTTGATCCGTCGCCGCCGTCACGCGATATTGGCGCGCGCCGCGACAGGGTTGCTGCAAACCAGGGGCTCGTCCTATGACTCGTTTGGCGCCTCCGCTTGCGCGGGCCCAGGCATTCTGTGACCTTCGCGGCATTCCAACAGTGCGATCGACGACGGTTTTTGCGACTGTTCTTTTTGCTTTCGTCCCTTGCTCATTCGAAGCGAAGGCGACTTCCGCTGTCGCCGTATGGACGCCTGACGCGACGTTCATCGCTGCGGATGCAACAATGATCCATTACGAAAACAAGGCGATAAGCTGGAAAATTTGCAAGATAAATGTTTCCGGCAAAATCTTTTGGGTTTCCGCAGGGATTTCTCGAGACGTCGGCGTAGGTTTCAGCGTGAAACAACTGGTTGACGACGCAATGGCTCGCGGCTCTTCCCTTGCGCAGAAAGTATCAATCTTTGAATCGGAAGCCACCAAGGGTCTAACAGTCGAAATGAATATGGTTTATAAATCAAAACGCGACATTTTCAATCAAAACTTCAACCATCGAGACGTTCTGGAGGTGATGTTCTCAGGTTACGAGAATGGAGTTAATTATTTGTTGGTGCGTTCGTTTTCATCGTACTTTGATTTCATAAATAAGACGGTAAAAATAATTACAAACGACAGAATGAATTGCCCGTGTGATGATAATTCAGGGTACGCTGTAGGTAATCATTCTGCTATTGACTCTGAGCTGAGACAAAATCCTGGGCTATTGAATTCTCCACTTGGAACAGGCGACGCACTGAGGCAACTGATCGGGCTTGAAATTGCATTGACGCCGAGGGACGTCGGTCCTCCTGTTTCGATCGTCGAAATCCGAAAAGGCGTTCCTCGTTGGATCGACGAAGGCGCGTGTGGGCCGGGCCAGACAAACAAGAAGTGACGGCATCGATGAATGATTGTGGTCTAGCTTTGCCGTCTACCGTCCGACTTTTGAATGTCCGCTCTACCGCCTCTTTTCGAGAGACTGCCGCCAGGCCCTTTCCGGCCAGCTCCGAAGATTCAAACTCGCCTACGATCCGCCGGATCGAGCCGTCGGGCGTCCGGCGGGCGGGGCGCCATAAGAAATCTCCGGCGCCGGCCGGCCACGCCGCCCGGCGGCGCGCAGAGCGGTCAAGGCTCGCGAAGCGACCGCGTAGGGGCTTGGCCTCGAGGGCGAGCGCGACGATGGCGGACGGGGGACATCGTCGATGGGCGCTGTCAGCCTGACTGCGTCGCAACCCGCCCGGACGTCCTCCGGGGATCATCCCGGTCATCCGCGCCGTGGCGCCGCCGTCTTGCGACGGGGGAAGCCGCGCTTACAGGCGAGGGCCTGATTCGGCGTGGCGCCGCCGAGCGGCCAAGCCCGTATCGCGGGCCACAGAAGCCGCCGGCCGCCCGCCTGAAAAGCCCACGCCCCCGGTTTGGCATTGCCGGCGCTTGCGGGTAGAACAGCGCCGCCCGATCCGCCGGAGAGACCATGACCGACGCGCCCCGCTCCAGCCCGCAGGAGCAAGCCGAAATTCTGATGCAGGCGCTGCCGCACATGCTGCGCTACGACGACGCGACGGTCGTGGTGAAATACGGCGGCCACGCGATGGGCGACGAGGCCACGGCGCGCGAGTTCGCCCGCGACATGGTCCTGCTCGAGCAATCGGGCGTCAATCCGGTGGTCGTCCACGGCGGCGGGCCGCAGATCGGCGCGATGCTGAAGAAGCTCGGCATCGAATCGCGCTTTTCCGGCGGCCTGCGCGTCACCGACAAGGCGACGATGGAAATCGCCGAAATGGTGCTCGCCGGCTCGATCAACAAGGAGATCGTCGGCAAGATCAACGCCCAGGGCGGCCGCGCGATCGGCCTGTGCGGCAAGGACGGCAACATGGTGATCGCGCGCAAAGTGTCGCGCGCCGGCGGCGAAGCCGACTTCGGCGACGTCGTCGACCTCGGCTACGTCGGCGAGCCGGACAAGGTCGACACCACCGTGCTCGAGCAGGTGCTCGGCCGCGAGCTGATCCCGGTGCTGGCGCCGATCGCCCAGGGCGGCGACGGCGAGACCTACAACATCAACGCCGACACCTTCGCCGGCGCGATCGCCGGCGCGCTCGCCGCCAAACGGTTGTTGTTCCTCACCGACGTGCCCGGCGTGCTCGACAAGGACAAGAAGCTGATCAAGCAGCTCAAGGTCGGCGATGTCCACGGCCTGATCGCCGACGGCACGATCACCGGCGGCATGATCCCCAAGGTCGAGACCTGCATCTACGCGATCGAGAAGGGCGTCGAGGGCGTCGTCATCCTCGACGGCCAGATTCCGCACGCCGTGCTGATCGAACTGCTGACCGACTACGGCGCCGGCACGCTGATCACCCGCTGACCCAAGTTGACCCAGCATCCGTCATTGCGAGCGAAGCGAAGCAATCCATGCCTGCCTGACGTGACTATGGATTGCTTCGTCGCTGCGCTCCTCGCAATGACGAGTCAAAGGCTCTAGCTTCCCGCCATGCGCGTCCTCGCCATCGACACTTCCTGCGGCGCCGCTTCCGTCGCCGCGTTCGACGGCGCGGCGCGCGCGACGCTGGCGAGCCGCGTCCAGCCGATGAAGCAGGGCCACGCGGAGGCGCTGGCGCCGATGGTCGAGGCCGCAATGGCCGAGGTCGAAGGCGGCTTCGCCTCGCTTGATGCGATCGCCGCGACGATCGGGCCCGGCTCGTTCACCGGCATCCGCATCGGTCTCGCCTTCGCCCGCGCAATCGCCGTGGCGCTCGACAAGCCGGCGATCGGCGTCTCGACCCTGGTCGCCTTCGCCGCGCCGTTGCTCGCCGAGCCGCAACCCGGGATCATCGTCTCGGCGATCGACGCCAGGCACGGCGCCGTCTACTACCAGGCCTTCGAGGCGACCGGCCGGCCGCTGTTCGCGCCGCGCGTCGGGACGCCGCTCGAAGCGGTTCGCGCCGTCGGCGCCGGCCCGGCGCGGTTCGCCGGCGACGCGGCCGAAATCCTCGCCGCCGAGGCGCGGCGCGCCGGCCTGCCGTGCGAAGCCCATCCGGCCGCTTACCCCGACATTGTCGCGGTGGCGCGCATCGGCCTGGCCGCCGACCCGACGACCAGCCCGCCGAGGCCGCTCTACATCAAGCCGCCCGACGCCAAACCCGCCGCTGGCGAAGCGATCGCCCGCCGCGACTCGTAGAAGCGCCATGCCCTTCGGCTTCCGCTTCCCCTTCCGCCGCCGACCAAGGCCGTCGACCATCCGAACCTTGCGGACCGACGCCGCCCAAGCCTGCGCCGCGATCCACCGGTTCGGGTTCGCCCACCCTTGGTCGGCTGGCGAATTCGCCAGCCTGTTGGCCAGCCCGGCGACGCTCGCCTCCGCCGCGCTCGATCCGAGGACCGGGCGCCTGCGCGGCTTCGCCCTGTCGCGGTTGGCCGCCGACGAGGCGGAGATCCTCACCGTCGCGGTCGATCCGGCCCTGCGCGGCTATGGCGTCGGCCGCGACCTGATGCGCGAACATCTCGCGCGCGCGGCGCTGTCGGGCGTGCGGACGATCTTCCTCGAAGTCGATCCCGACAATCGGGCGGCGGTCGCGCTCTACCGCCGCTTCGGCTTCCGTGACGTCGGCCGCCGCGAGGGCTATTACCGTCGTCCGGACGGGCCGCCGACGGCGGCGATCGTCATGCGCCGGGATCTCGCATGAGCGCGGCCGCGACTCCATCCTCCCCCGCTTTGCGGGGGAGGGGGACCGCGCGAAGCGCGGTGGAGGGGGCTTGGCTTTCCGTCCTCGCCGCCGCGCGCGGGCGCGATCGCGTCGACGACGCCGGCAATCGGATTACGACCGCTCATCCGGAGGACTTGGCGGGCCTCCCCCTCCACCGCGCTGACGCGCGGTTCCCCTCCCCCGCTTCGCGGGGGAGGATGGCAGGGCGATGAGCCGCCCGCGCCTTCTTCTCGGCCTGCTCGCGGCGGGTCTGTTTCTGCTGCTGCTGGGGCCTTTGCGGGCGCTGGCGCAGTCGCGCGGCTGGCGGACAGGGCGCGGCGCGGCGCCGTGGTTCCAGCGCCTCGCCTGCGCCGCGCTCGGCGTCACGGTGAGGGTCCACGGACGCCCTGCCGGCGGCATGCGGCTGATCGTGGCCAATCACGTTTCGTGGCTCGACGTGCCGGTGCTCGGCTCGATCGAGCCGATGACCTTCCTCGCCAAGAGCGAGGTCGGCGCGCCGGCGCTCGGCGGACGGCTGGCGCGGCTGCAGGGGATCATCCTGGTCGAGCGCGGGCGGCGCCGCTGCATCCCTTCGGTCAACGCCGAAATGGCGCGGACGATGGCGGCGGGCGAGCCGGTGGTGCTGTTCGCCGAGGCGACGACCGGCGACGGCAACCGCATCCTGCCCTTCCGCTCGTCGCATTTCGAGGCGATCCGCGCCGCCGCCAGGACGGCCGGGGCGGCGGTGATCCAGCCGGTGTTCCTCGACTATTCGCGCGTCGTCGGCCTGGCGGTCGGCCGCAGCGAGCGGCCGCTGTTCGCTTGGTACGGCGACGCGACCTTCATGCCGCACTTCCGGCGCTTCGTCGCGGCCGGCCCGACGCGCTGCGACGTCCATTACGGGCCGCCGATCGCGGTTTCGGCCGAAACCGGGCGGAAAATCCTGGCCCGCTGGACCGAGGCGCGGGTCCGCGAACTGGCGGGGGCCGCGCGGGGCGCCAACTGGCCTATTCTCGCCGGCCCCGGTTCGTCGTAGATAAGGACCTGCTTCGGCTGGAGACCCGGTTTGCCTTCATCGACTGCGACGGACGCTGAGCCGCGCGAAGACGTCCATCGAGCCCGCCCCGCCCTTCGGGCGTTCATCAAGTCATTCGGCTGCCAGATGAACGTCTATGATTCGCAACGGATGGCGGACGTCGCCGGCCGGGAGGGCTACGAGGAAACGACCGAGGTCGAGGACGCCGACCTCGTCATCCTCAACACCTGCCACATCCGCGAGCGCGCCTCGGAGAAGATCTTCTCCGAGCTCGGCAAGTTGCGCCGCCTGAAGGCCGCGCGCGCGCGCCGCGGCCTTGCGACCACCTTGGTCGTCGCCGGCTGCGTCGCCCAGGCCGAGGGCGAGGAGATCCGCCGCCGCCAGCCGGCGGTCGATCTCGTCGTCGGGCCGCAGAACTACCACCGCCTGCCGCAACTGCTGCGCGACCGGCCGCAGGGGGCCGGCGCGATCGAGACCGAGTTCCCGGTCGAGAACAAGTTCGACCACCTGCCGCCGACCCCGGCCAGGACGATCCGCGCCCGCGGCGCGACCGCCTTCGTCACCGTCCAGGAAGGCTGCGACAAGTTCTGCGCGTTCTGCGTCGTGCCCTACACCCGCGGCGGCGAGGCTTCGCGGCCGCTCGGCGCGATCCTCGACGAGATCGCACGGCTCACCGGCGCCGGGGTCGGCGAGATCACCCTGATCGGCCAGAACGTCAACGCCTATCGCGGCCGCGACGCTGCGGGCCGCGAGAGCGACCTCGCCGCGCTGCTGGCGGCCGCCGCCGAAATTCCCGGCGTCTCGAGGCTGCGCTACGCGACCTCGCATCCCAACGACATGAGCGACGCGCTGATCGCCGCCCATCGCGACAACCCCAAGCTCGCCCCCTATCTCCATCTGCCGATTCAGGCCGGTTCGGACCGCATCCTGGCGGCGATGAACCGCAAGCACCGCGCGCGCGACTATCTCGACATCGTCGCGCGGGTGCGGCGGGCGCGCCCCGACATCGCCTTGTCGTCGGATTTCATCGTCGGCTTCCCCGGCGAGACCGACGCCGACTTCCGCGATACGCTCGCGGTCGTTCGCGAGGTCGGCTTCGCGTCAGCCTATGCGTTCACCTACTCGCCGCGCCCCGGCACGCCCGCCGCCGACCGCGACGGCCAGGTCGACGACGCGGTCAAGACGGAGCGACTGGCCGAGCTGTTCGCGCTGCTCGACAAGCAGCGGCTCGCCTTCAACCGCTCGCTGGTCGGCCGCCGGCTGGACGTGCTGTTCGACAAGCCGGGCCGGCGCGTCGGTCAAATCGTCGGCCGCTCGCCCTATATGCAATCCGTGTACGCCGAGGGCGACGCGGACGGCATCGGCGCCATGGCGCGCGTCGAAATCGTCGGCGCCGCGGCGATTTCGCTGACCGGGCGGATCGTCGCGCCGGCGTCATGCGCCGAGGTTCAGATCGCTTGAGACGGAGACAGCCAGTTTGAAAGCTCAGGATCAGACGTTGACGAGAGCCGCCGCAGCCGAAGCGGAGCCCCGCGAGACGAAATCGACCGAGATCGCCCTCGCCTTCGACGACAACGGACTGGCCTCGATCGTCTTCGGCCACTACGACCAGAACATCGCCCGAATCGAGCGGCGGCTCGGCGTGACCGCCAACGCCAACGGCAACCAGATCGTCATCCGCGGGCCGCGCGAGGCGAGCGAACGGGCGCGGCGCGTGTTCGAGTTGCTCTACGAGCGCGCCAAGCTCGGCCAACCGGCCGGCGAGGGCGACGTCGAGGGCGCGATCGAGGAGACCTCCTACCAGGGCACGCTGTTCCCCGGCGAATTCGAGACCACGGGCGACGCCTTCGGCCAGATCAAGACGCGCAAGCGCGGCGTCGTTCGCGCCCGCAACGCCGCGCAGGACCGCTATCTGGCGGCCCTGCGCAAACACGAGCTGGTGTTCGCCGAAGGGCCGGCCGGCACGGGCAAGACCTGGCTGGCGGTCGGCCACGCGGTGTCGCTGCTGGAGGAGGGCGCCGTCGAGCGGTTGATCCTGTCGCGGCCGGCGGTCGAAGCGGGCGAACGGCTCGGCTTCCTGCCCGGCGACATGAAGGAGAAGGTCGACCCATACCTGCGGCCGATCTACGACGCGCTTTACGACTTCATGGACGCGCGCATGGTCGAGCGCGGCATCCAGACCGGCATGATCGAAATCGCGCCGCTCGCCTTCATGCGCGGCCGCACCTTGTCGAAGGCGGCGATTCTGCTCGACGAGGCGCAGAACGCGACCGCGATGCAGATGAAGATGTTTCTCACCCGGCTCGGCGAGGGATCGCGGATGATGGTCAACGGCGATCCGACGCAGACCGACCTCGCGCCCGGGCAGAAGTCGGGTTTGAGCGAAGCGATCGCGCTGCTCGGCCAGCTCGAGCCGATCGGCCATGTGCGCTTCCGCCACGGCGACGTCGTCCGCCACGATCTGGTGCGCCGGATCGTCGAAGCCTACGAGGCGGCCAAGGCGACGGGGCGAACGGACGGCGACAGATGACGCCAAGGGTTGAATTCGTCGCGACCTCGCCGCGCTGGCGCGCGGCGCTGCCGGCGCGGTCGCTGGCGCGCGCGACGATCGCCGTCGCCGCCGCCGAGAGCGGCGTCGCGCTGACGCCCGGCGCCGAACTCTGCATCAACCTCGCCGACGACGCGGGCGTTCGCGGGCTCAACGCGCGCTGGCGCGGACTCGACAAGCCGACCAACGTGCTCTCCTTTCCCGCTGCGCCGCCGGCCGAGATCGGCGGGGCGCGGCTGCTCGGCGACATCGTGCTGGCATTCGAGACGCTCGTGCGCGAAGCGGCCGACGAAGGCAAGCCGCTCGCCGACCACTATCGCCATCTCGTCGCCCACGGCTTCCTTCACCTGCTGGGCTTCGACCACGACGACGAGGTCGACGCCGCGCGGATGGAGGCGATCGAAACCCGCATCCTCGAGCGGCTCGGGGTCGCCGACCCCTATCGCGTCGACGCGAAGGCGGATGCGCCATGAGCGCCTCCGACGAGGACAGGCGCAACCGGCCGAGCGTGGCCGATCCCGCCGCCGACGACGGCTCTCCCGGCCTGTTCGAGCGGCTGCGCGCGCTGTTCGGCCGCGAACCCGCCTCGGCGCGCGACGACATCGAGGACGCGCTCGAAGAGGCGGACGCCAGCGGCGACTTCACCCCGCAGGAACGCGCGATCCTCAAGAACGTGCTGGCGCTGCACGAGGTGCGCGTCGCCGACGTGATGGTGCCGCGCGCCGACATCGTCGCCGTCAGCGTCGACGTGACGATCGGCGAACTGCTGGCGATCTTCCGCACCGCCGCCCATTCGCGCCTGCCGGTCTACGGCGACACGCTCGACGATCCGCGCGGCATGGTGCACATCCGCGACTTCATGGATTTCCTCGCCTCGGAACCGAGCTTCGGCCTGGTCGGCCAGCCGGCCGAGGGCGAAGCGGCCGTCGAGCGCAAGGAGGCGGTCGCCCAGCCCGGCATGATGACGCCGCTGTCGGCGGCGCGCATCCTGCGGCCGGTGCTGTTTGCGCCGCCCTCGATGCCGGCGCTCGACCTCCTGGTGAAGATGCAGGCCTCGCGCACCCACATGGCGCTGGTGATCGACGAATACGGCGGCACCGACGGGCTCGTTTCGATCGAGGATGTGGTCGAGTCGATCGTCGGCGACATCGAGGACGAGCATGACGAGGCCGACCGGCCGCAGATCGTCGCGGCCGGCGAGGACGCGTTCATCGTCGAAGCGCGCGCCAGCCTCGAAGACGTCTCGAAGGTCTTCGGCGTCGATCTTTCGGCGCTCGCCGACGCGGAAGACGTCGACACCATCGGCGGATTGCTCACCGCGATCGCCGGCCGCGTGCCGAGCCGAGGCGAAATCGTCGCCGGTCCGGACGGCCTCGAATTCGAGGTGCTCGACGCCGACCCGCGACGGGTGAAGCGGCTGAAAGTGTACAGGCGCGCCGCGCCGCGTCGGCGCAATCCGAGCGCGCGCGCCGCGGCCGAAAGCGATCGCGCGCCCGCCGAGCCTCCCCGCCCGCCGGAGTCGGGCGCAGCGCCCGGCGAAAAATGAGCCAGGATTCGACGCTCGCCGATGCGGCGGCGCGCTTGGCCGCCCCCGCCGGGCTCGCGCAGGCGGTGATCCTCTCCTGGGGCTGGCGGCGACGCGCCATCGCCTTCGTCGGCGGCGCGGCGGGAGCGCTCGCCATGCCGCCGGTTGATTTCGCGCCGGCGCTGATCATTCCGATGACGCTTGCGGTGTGGCTGATCGACGGCGCGGTCGACCGCGCCGAGGGCGGCGGCCTGGCGTGGGCGTCGCTGCGCGCGGCGTTCGGCACCGGCTGGTGGCTGGGCTTCGGTTATTTCGTCGCCGGCCTATGGTGGGTCGGCTCGGCGTTTCTGGTCGACGCCGACAAGTTTGCCTGGGCGCTGCCGTTCGGCGTGCTCGGCCTGCCGGCCGTCCTGGCGATCTTCCCCGCACTCGGCTGCGCGCTGGCGCGGCTGATCTGGCGGCCCGACGCGTGGCGCATCCTGTCCCTGGCGGTCGGACTCGGCGCGAGCGAATGGCTGCGCTGCGTCGTGCTGACCGGATTTCCGTGGAACGAGCTCGGCATGGCGCTGGGCGTCAATCTCGAACTCGCCCAGGTCGCTTCGATCGTCGGCCTGCACGGGCTCACGCTCCTCGCCGTCGCGATCTTCGCTGCGCCGGCGACGCTGTGGACCGAAGCGCGGCGACGCTGGCCGCCGACCGCGATCGCCGCGGTCGCTCTCGCCGCGATCTTCGCCTTCGGCGTGTGGCGCGTTTCGGCGCCGGCGAGCCCGACCCTGCCCAACGTCAAGCTCAGGCTGATGCAGCCCAACATTTCCCAGGGCGAGGACTTCTCGCCGGAAAACGGCGAGACGATCGTGCAGGACTACCTGTCGCTGTCCGACCGCGCGACCTCACCGACGACCTCGAGCGTCGCCGACGTCACCCATCTGATCTGGCCGGAATCGGCGTTTCCGTTCCTGCTCGCGCGCGACGGCGCGGCGCTGGCGGCGATCAGCGAATTCCTGCGCGGCGGGACGATCCTGATAACCGGCGCGGCGCGGCTCGACGAGGCCGACCACAGCGACGACCGCCGCCACTTCTACAATTCGATCCTCACCCTCGACCGGCGCGGCCTGCTGCCGGAGCGCTACGACAAGCGCCATCTCGTGCCGTTCGGCGAATACATGCCGTTCGGGCGCTGGCTCAGGCGCTTGGGAATCGCCCAGTTCGTGCGCATGCCGGGCGGCTTCGACGCGGGGACCGGCGACAACAAGCTGCATATCAGCGGCCTGCCGACGGCGCGGGCGCTGATCTGCTACGAGGCGATCTTTCCCAACGAGCGCGGCGAGAGGCTCGACGACCCCGATCCGCCACGCTGGATGCTCAACGTCACCGACGATGCCTGGTTCGGCCTCACCGCCGGACCCTATCAGCACTTCGCCGAGGCGCGTCTGAGGGCGATCGAGACCGGCCTGCCGCTGGTGCGCGCGGCCAACACGGGGGTCTCGGCGATCGTCGACGGCCGCGGCCGCATCCTCGCCGAAGCGCCGCTCGGGGTCGAGGCGGTGATCGACGGCCCTCTGCCCGAGCCGTTGGCGCCGACCTGGCAGCGCCGCTGGGGGTCGTGGACCGCCGGCGCGATCGGCCTTCTGTTCCTCGCGCTGATCGCCGTCGCCCGCCGGAGATCGTAAAATCGCGTAGACGGCGAGTTTCGCCGAGTTGCGCGCATTGCGCGCATCGGGTAAATCTTCCGTTGCGTCATTCCGGTCCGGCCCGGGTCGGCCCAAAAACCTTCGTGAGATCGCGCCTGATGGCGAAGTCCCCCAATCCGATCGACAAACACGTCGGCGCGCGGCTCCGCATGCGCCGGCTGATGGTCGGCATGAGCCAGGGCAGGCTCGGCGAAGCCCTCGAAGTCACCTTCCAGCAGATCCAGAAATACGAGAAGGGCACCAACCGCATCGGCGCGAGCCGGCTGCAGCAGCTGGCGCGGGTGCTGGAGGTGCCGCCCGCCTTCTTCTTCGAGGGTGCGCCGAGCCCCGAGCCGGGGCGTCAGACCTTCGCCGAGCCGTCGGCGAACGCCTATGTCGTCGACTTCCTGTCGACCAGCGAAGGCCTGCAACTCAATCGCGCCTTTGCCCAGATTCGCGACCCGAAAGTGCGCAAGCGCGTCCTTGACCTGGTGACGTCGCTCTCGGCGACGAAGGACTAGGCGCGACTCGTTCTATAAAACGAACGATTCCCCCGCAATTGGCTTGACCAACCGAACGCCGCCTGTCAGAAGCGGCGCGTTTCTGGCGACGCGCGACGCGCGAGTCCGGGCGGGGCGAAAGCAATCCGGAGAGAAAAGAGCGATGGTCCGACAGGATTACCAGTTCACCAGCGAGTCGGTCTCGGAAGGCCATCCCGACAAGGTCTGCGACCGCATCTCCGACGAGATCGTCGATCTGTTCTTCCGCGAGGGTGAGAAGGCTGGAATCAATCCGTGGACGATCCGCGCCGCCTGCGAAACGCTCGCCACCACCAACCGCATCGTCATCGCGGGCGAAACTCGCGGCCCGGCGAGCGTAACCAAGGATCTCATCGCCCACGTCGCTCGCATGGCGGTGCGCGACATCGGCTATGAGCAAGACGGCTTCCACTGGGACACGGCGCAAGTCGACGTCTTGCTGCATCCGCAATCGGCCGACATCGCCCAGGGCGTCGACGCCCACCAGCCCGGCGACAACAAGGAAGAAGGCGCGGGCGACCAGGGCATCATGTTCGGCTACGCCTGCAACGAGACGCCCGCCCTCATGCCGGCGCCGATCTACTACGCCCACAAGATCCTCGAGGACCTCGCCCACGCCCGCAAATCCGGCAAGGGCCCGGCCGCCAAGCTCGGCCCGGACTCAAAGAGCCAGGTCACGGTCCGCTACGCCTACGGCAAACCCGTTGGCGTAACCCAGATCGTCGTCTCCCATCAGCACGTCGACGAGAGTCTGTCTTCGCTGGACGTGCGCGCGATCGTCGAGCCCTTCGTGCTCGAAGCGCTGCCCAAGGGCTGGGTGACCAAGGACACCGTCTGGCACGTCAACCCGACCGGCAAGTTCTTCATCGGCGGCCCCGACGGCGACTCGGGCCTCACCGGCCGCAAGATCATCGTCGACACCTATGGCGGCGCAGCGCCGCACGGCGGCGGCGCCTTTTCCGGCAAGGACCCGACCAAGGTCGATCGCTCGGCGGCCTACGCCGCGCGCTATCTCGCCAAGAACGTCGTCGCCGCCGGCCTCGCCGACCGCTGCACGCTCCAGCTGTCCTATGCGATCGGCGTCGCCAAGCCGCTGTCGATCTACGCCGACCTGCACGGAACCGGTCAGATCGACGAAAGCAAGCTGGAGAAGGCGCTGATGGAGGCGATGAACCTCACGCCGCGCGGCATCCGCCAGCATCTCAATCTCAATCGGCCGATCTACGCGCGCACCTCCGCCTATGGTCACTTTGGCCGCGCGCCGGACGCCGACGGCGGCTTCTCGTGGGAGAAGACCGACCTCGCCGAGCGGCTGCGCTCCCATCTCGCGTAGCCAGCGTTGGCGGAACCGATAGAAGCGGCGCCGACGCGCCGCGGGCTCTACGGGCGGAGCAAGGGCAAGGCGCTGCGTCCGCACCAGGCGCAGCTCGTCGCCGAGTTGCTGCCGACGCTCGAGGTCGACGCAGCGCGGCTCGCGGCGGGCGCGCCGCTGTTCGCCTTCGCGCCGCGCGAGCTGTGGCTCGAGATCGGCTTCGGCGGCGGCGAGCATCTGATCGCCCAGGCGCTCGCCCATCCCGACGTTGGCCTGATCGGCTGCGAGCCGTTCGTCAACGGCGTGGCCAAGGCGCTCGCCGCCATCGAGCGCCAGGGCGTCGCCAACGTGCGGCTGCGAATGGGCGACGCGCGGCCGCTGATCGAAGCGACGCCCGACGCCGCCTTGTCGCGCGTCTTCATCCTCTATCCCGATCCGTGGCCGAAACGCCGCCACAACAAGCGGCGCGTCGTCTCGTGCGAGACCGTCGCGCAGCTCGCGCGCGCGGCCCGGCCCGGCGCGACCGTCCGCTTCGCTACCGATATCGACGACTACGCCGGCTGGACGCTCGCCCGCTTTCTCGATTCGCCGCACTTTCGCTGGCAGGCCGAAGACGCTGAAGACTGGCGCCGGCCCTGGGACGACTGGTCGCCGACCCGATACGAAGCGAAGGCCAGGCTCGCGGGTCGGGCCCCCGTCTATCTCACATTTGTTCGCCGTTAACCGTGACGCGGACCCCATCCGTGAATTGGCCGAATCGTAACGATCCGTCACTATCCTGCCTGGTTGCGCGAAAAATGAAGGTCGCCCCATGACGAGCAACGTCGATCGCCGCACGGTGTTGAAGGGCGCAGCCGCCGCTGCGGCGGTCTCCGCCATCGGCGAAAGCGCGGCCGCGGCGCCGGACGGTCTCACCTTCGGCGAGCCTTCGGCCTTTTCCTTCGATCTGCTCAAGGCGCGGGCGCGCGAGAAAGCGCACGGTCCCTACGAGCCGCCGCCCCGTCCGGCGCCCGACATCGTCCAGAAGATCAACTACGAGGAATGGGGCAAGATCCGCTATCGCCCCGACCACGCCCTGTTCGCCGACGGTCCGGAGGGCTTCCCGGTCACGTTCTTCCACCTCGGCCTGTTCTTCCAGAAGGCGGTCGAGATGTACGCGGTCGAGAATGGACAGGCGCGCAAGATCGTCTACGACCAGTCCTATTTCGACATGCCGGCCGATTCGGTCGCGCGCGGTCTGCCGAAGGGCGCGGGCTTCGCCGGCATGCGAATCCAGGAGGCGCGCGACGGCGCGCTCGATTGGCGCAAGAACGACTGGGTCGCCTTCCTCGGCGCCGCCTATTTCCGCGCCATCGGCGAACTACATCAATACGGTCTGTCGGCGCGCGGCGTCGCGCTCGACGTCGCGGTCGCCGACCGCTCGGAGGAATTCCCCGACTTTACGGAATTCTATGTCGACTCCCAGCAGCCGGACCAGGACACGCTGATCGTCTATGCTCTGATGGAAGGCCCGTCGATCGTCGGCGCTTATCGCTTCGCGCTGAAGCGCGGCAAGGGCGTGACGATGGACATCGAGTCGACGCTGTTCGTGCGCCAGCAGGTCTCGCGCTTCGGCGTCGCGCCGCTGACCTCGATGTACTGGTACTCCGAAACCAAGAAGCAGACGGCGATCGACTGGCGGCCCGAGGTGCACGATTCGGACGGGCTGGCGATGTGGTCGGGCGCCGGCGAACGGCTGTGGCGGCCGCTCAACAACCCGCCGCGCATCATGGTCTCCGCCTTCACCGACAGCAATCCGCGCGGCTTCGGCCTGTGCCAGCGCGACCGCGTCTTCGACCACTACCTCGACGGCGTCTATTACGACCGCCGGCCGACGCTATGGGTCGAGCCGCTGCCGACCGCCGACGGCGCCGGCTGGGGCAAGGGCTGGATCCAGCTGTGCGAGATCCCGACCGACGACGAGATTCACGACAACGTCGTCGCGATGTGGGTGCCCGATCAGCCCCCGCCCGCCGGCGCCGAGGTGACGCTCGCCTATCGCCTTCACTGGCTCGCCGACGAACCTTATCCGCCCAAGCTCGCCCGTTGCGTCGCGACCCGCCTCGGCCGCGGCGGCCAGCCCGGGCTGCCGCGCCCGGCGGGCGTGCGCAAATTCGTCGTCGAGTTCCTCGGCGGCCCGCTCGCCGCGCTCCCCTATGGCGTCAAGCCGGAAATGGTGGTCGCCGCGTCGCGCGGGTCGCTGCAGGGCTACCGACTGATCGAGGCGGTGCCCGACGACGTACCGGGCCATTGGCGGGCCGAGTTCGATCTCACCGTCGAGGGGACCGATCCGGTCGAGATGCGCTGCTTCCTCCAGGCCAACGGCGAGACGCTGACCGAAACCTGGATGTTCCAGTACCATCCTTTCTGACCGCGGCCGCGTAAGCCGCGCCGCCGCGACCGTCCGCCCCCGCCGGCGTCCCCTTGCGCCGGCGCCGCACGATTGCGATAAGGCCGCGGCTCATTCGAGGCGCGGCGCGGACTGCAATGGCGAAATTTCCTGAACTGGTGTTCTCCGGCGTGCAACCGACCGGGAACCTGCATCTGGGCAATTATCTCGGGGCGCTGAAGCGCTTCGTCGAGATGCAGAAGACCCACCCCTGCATCTATTGCGTCGTCGACCTGCACGCGATGACGATGCCGCACGACCCTGCGACCCTGCGTCGCACGACGCGCGAAGTGACCGCGGCGTTCCTCGCCTGCGGCATCGACCCGAAGAAGAACGCGGTCTTCAACCAGAGCCGCGTCGCCGAGCACGCCGAGCTCGCCTGGGTGCTCGATTGCGTCGCGCGGCTCGGCTGGCTCAACCGCATGACCCAGTTCAAGGAGAAGGCGGGCAAGGACCGCGAGAACGCATCGGTCGGCCTCTACAATTATCCCGTGCTGATGGCGGCCGACATCCTGCTCTATCGCGCCACCCACGTTCCGGTCGGCGAAGACCAGAAGCAGCATCTCGAGCTCGCGCGCGACATCGCGCAGAAGTTCAACAACGACTTCGCCGCCGGGATTGCCGAGCGCGGCTACGGCGACGGGTTCTTCCCGCTGCCCGAACCGCTGATCCAGGGACCGGCGACGCGCGTCATGAGCCTGCGCGACGGCTCGAAGAAGATGTCGAAGTCGGACCCGTCGGAATATTCGCTGATCGCGCTGACCGACGACCCCGACGCGATCGCCAACAAGATCCGCAAGGCCAAGACCGATCCGGGCGCGTTGCCGAGCGAGGTCGAAGGCCTGGCGGGGCGGCCGGAGGCCGACAACCTCGTCGGCATCTACGCGGCGCTCGCCGACGAAAGCAGAACCGAGGTGCTCGCGCGTTTCGGCGGCGGGCAGTTCTCGGCGTTCAAGACCGCGCTCGCCGAGTTGACCGTCGCCAGGCTCGCGCCGATCCGCGCCGAGATGCTGCGGCTCAACGCCGACCCGGCCCACGTCGATTCGGTGCTCGCCGAAGGCGCGCGCAAGGCGCGAGAGATCGCCCAGCCAAACATGGACGCGGTCAAGGACATCGTCGGCCTGATCCGCTGAGCGCGCGCGGCGATCGGTCCGCCGTCACGGGTTCTTGAATCTACACGAATTTTCAGAAAATCATGGCGAAGAATCGGTTAACGACTTTCGCGACGGCATTGCGTAAGTCTGGAGGACGCTGATTCGTTCCGTGCGGCGTAAGGGGACGAACGGCGGCGGCGCCCGGCGGCGGGCTGCCCGCGAAAGTCTCTGGGGGCCGAGGCTTGCAACCAACGACGCGATCGGCGATGGCGCGCATCTGGCCGACGGGCCCGGCGATCGGCGCGCTCGCCGGGCTGTTTGTCTGCCTCGCCCTGAGTTGCGCGGCCGGGGCGGCGCACGCCGAAACCGGCGGCGGCCCGCTCGCGCTCGACGAGCCGATCGCCGCCGACATCAGCGGTCTCGTCATCCTGTTGTTGCTGTTCTTCTCGGTGCTGACGGCCTCGCTGCACCTCGTCGGCCGGCGGCGCTGGACCCAGCGCGAGGCCGAACTCGCCAGCGAGCTCGCCCGCACCCGCGCCGCGCTCGACCGCGCCAATCTTTTCCTCGCCAGCGAGCCGCAGATCCTGCTCGCCTGGGATCGCACGGACGGCGAACCGCGGGTCGAAGGCGACTTCGCGCTGGTCGCCGACGCGCCCACGCCGCGGCGCGTGCTGGCGTTCTCGTCCTGGCTCGAACCGGGCCTCGCCACAACGATGCAACAGGCGGTCGAGCGGCTGCTCGGCCGCGGCGAAGCCTTCTCGCTCGCCGCCGCGGGCCTGAGAGGGCGCCATTTCGAAATCGACGGCCGCGCCATCGCCGGCTGCGCCGTCGTCCGCATCCGCGACGTATCCGGCGAGCGGCTGCAGCTGGCGCGGCTGCGCGACAGCTACGCCGCAGCCAACGCCGCGCTCGCCGCGTTGCGCGGGCTGCTCGACGCAATTGCCAGCCCGGCCTGGACGCGCGGGGCCGACGGCCGGCTCGCCTGGGCCAATCTCGCCTATGCGCGCGCGGTCGAAGCGAGCGACGGCCCCGATGCGGTCGGCCGTGGCCTCGAACTGTTCGACCAGGACCTCGCGGCCGAGGCGGCCCAGGCGCGCGCCGCGACCGGCGCCTGGCGCAAACGCGCCCCAGCGGTGGTCGCGGGCGGCCGCAGGCTGTTCGAAGCGACCGAAGTCGCGACCGCAGACGGAGCGGCGGGCATCGCCGCCGATCTCTCCGAGCTCGAGAGCGTGCGCGTCGACATGGAGCGCCACCTCGGCGCCTATTCGCGCATGCTCGACCAGTTGTCGACCGCAGTGGCGGTGTTCGACCGCGCCAAGAAACTGACCTTCTACAATGCGGCCTATCGCCAGATCTGGTCGCTCGATCCCGCCTTCCTCGACTCGCAGCCGAGCGACGGCGAAGTGCTCGACCGGCTGCGCGCGACGCGGCAACTGCCGGAACAGGCCGATTTCCGCAGCTGGAAGGCGCAGACCCTCGCCGCCTATCAGGCGATCGAGCCGATCGAGAGCGTGTGGCATCTGCCCGACGGCCGGGCGCTGCGCGTCGTCGCCAGTCCCAACCCGCAGGGCGGCGTCACCTATCTGTTCGACGACGCGACCCAGAGCTACGCGCTCGCCTCGCAGGTCAACGCGCTGACCCGCGTCCAGGGCGAGACGCTCGACGCGCTGAAGGAAGGCGTCGCGGTGTTCGGCGCCGATGGGCGGTTGAAGCTGATCAACCCGGCCTTCGCCCAGATGTGGCGCTTCGACCCGGCGCGCGCCGCCGAGCGGCCGCATATCGACGAGGTCGCGCGACTGTGCGCGCCGCTGCTCGAAGAGACGCAGTTGTGGGACGGCCTCAGGGCGCGCATCGTCGACCTGCCGGACGAGCGGCGCGGCTTCGAGACGCGGGTCGCGCGCAAGGACGGCCTTGCGCTCGACTGCGCCGCGCTGCCGCTGCCGGACGGCGCGACGCTGCTGACCTTCCTCGACGTCACCGCGAGCGCCAACGTCGAGCGCGCGCTGACCGAGCGCAACCAGGCGCTGATCTCCGCCGAGAAGCTGCGCAACGACTTCGTCAACCACGTCTCCTACGAGCTGCGCACGCCGCTGACCAACATCATCGGCTTCACCCAGTTGCTCGCCGACGGCGGCGTCGGCCCGCTCAACCCCAAGCAGCTCGAATACGCCGGCTTCATCACCAAGTCGTCGGCGGCGCTGCTGGCGATCATCAACGACATTCTCGACCTCGCCTCGATCGACGCCGGCGCGCTGGAGCTGCGGCCGGAGGACGTCGATGTCGTCGAGGCGATGCGGGCGGCCGCCGAGGGCGTGCAGGACCGGCTCAGCGAATCGAAGATCGAGCTGCGCATCGTCGCCACCGACGACGTCGGCTCGCTGCGCGCCGATGGGCGGCGCATCCGCCAGGTGCTGTTCAACCTGCTCTCCAATGCGATCGGCTTCTCCACGGCAGGGCAGACGGTGACGCTGGCGGCCATGCGGCGCGGCGACGAGATCGTGTTCAAGGTCAGCGATCGCGGCCGCGGCATTCCCAACGACGTGCTCGACCGCGTGTTCGACCGCTTCGAGAGCCACACCGGCGGCTCGCGCCATCGCGGCCCCGGTCTCGGCCTGTCGATCGTCCGCGCGCTGGTCGAGCTGCACGGCGGTCGCGTCCAGATCGATTCGGCCTATGGCGAGGGCACCACGGTGACTTGCGTCTTCCCGATCGACGGCGCGCCGCTCCAAGCGAGCGCGGCGGCCTGAGATGGCGGCGGCGCAGGGCGCCGGCGTCGGCGAAGCGGTCGCGCTGGTCGACGAAGCCGCGACGCTGACCCTGGCGCGGCAATTGGCAGGCTTCGTCAGGCCGGGCGATTTCATCGCCCTTTCCGGCGATCTCGGCGCCGGCAAGACGACGCTGGCGCGCGGGCTCCTGCGCGCACTGCTCGCCGACCCGGAACTCGAGGCGCCGAGCCCGACCTTCACCCTGATGCAGGTTTACGACGGGCCGGGCTATCCGGTCGTGCACGCCGATTTCTACCGCCTGCGCTCGGGCGACGAACTCGCCCAGATCGGCTGGGACGAAGTCGTCGACGGCGCGGTGACGCTGGTCGAATGGCCGGAGCGCGCGGCGGGCGCGCTGCCGGCCGACCGGCTGGAGATCGCGCTCTATTTCGATCCCGCCTATGGCGCCGAGTTCCGCCGCGCCGAGATCGGCGCGTTTGGCGCGATCTCCGCGCGCTGGCGGCGGGCGCGTGCGGTCGAGCGGCTGCTGCGCGAGGCCTGCTGGATGGACGCCGAGCGCGCGCCGCTCGCCGGCGACGCCTCGATCCGCGCTTACGAGCGGCTGCGCGCGCGCGACGGCGGCTCGGCCATCCTGACGATCTCGCCGCCGCGCCCCGACGGGCCGATCCTGCGCTACGGCAAGCCCTATGCGGCGATCGCCAGGCTCGCGCCCGACATCCGCGCCTTTCTCGCCATGGCCGAGGGCCTGCGCGCGCAAGGCTATTCGACGCCGCGCATCTTTGCCCACGACGTCGCCGAGGGCCTGGCGCTGATCGAAGACTTCGGCGCCGAGACGATCGCCGACGCGCGCGGACCCGACCCCGAACGCTACGCCGAAGCGACGGCGCTGCTCGCCGAGATGCACGCGCGCGACCTGCCGCGCGTACTGCCGGTCGACGGCGAGATCTACAAGCTGCCGACCTACGACATCGAGGCGATGCTGGTCGAGGTCGAGCTCGCGCTCGACTGGTACGCGCCGATGGCGGCGCGCGTCCCGCCCGCCTCCGGCGCGCGCCAGGTGTTCCTCAGCCTGTGGCGCGACCTGCTGGCGCCGATCCTCGCCGAGCCGACGACCTGGACGTTACGCGACTATCACTCGCCCAACCTGCATTGGCTCGCCGAGCGCAAGGGAATCGCCCGGCTCGGCCTGATCGACTTCCAGGACGCGGTGATCGGCCCGCCCGCCTACGACGTCGCCTCGCTGTTGCAGGACGCGCGAGTCGACGTGCCGGTCGAGCTCGAGTTCCGGCTGCTCGCGCTCTATGCGCGTCTGCGCTCGGCGGGCGACCCGAGCTTCGACCCCGAAGCCTTCGCCGGCGCCTATGCGGCGATGGCGGCCCAACGCGCGACCAAGCTGCTGGGCATTTTCGTCCGGCTCGACCGCCGCGACGGCAAGCCGCAATATCTCCAGCTCCTGCCGCTGATAGAACGGCGGCTGGCGCGCAACCTCGCCCATCCGCTGCTGCGGTCGCTGCGAGGGTGGTTCGAGGCCTGCCTGCCGCGCGCGCTCGGGCAGGATGGGCCGGCGAGCGCGGAGTCGTGAGTTGACGCGAGCAAAAATGACGCCCTCGACCGCGATGGTGTTCGCCGCCGGCTTGGGAAAGCGCATGCGGCCGATCACCGACGCGCTGCCGAAACCGCTGATCACGGTCGGCAGGCGCACGCTGATCGATCATTGCCTCGACCGGCTCGCCGACGCCGGGGTCGAAACGGCGATCGTCAACGTCCACTGGCTCGCCGACCAGATCGAGGCGCATCTCAAGTCCCGCGTCGCGCCGCGGATCGTCATTTCCGACGAGCGCGACAGGCTGCTCGACCAGGGCGGCGGGATCAAGAAGGCGCTGCCGTTGATCGGCGAGGCGCCGTTCTTCATCTGCAACACCGACGCGCTGTGGATCGAGGGGCCGCGCTCGGAGCTCGACCGGCTGATCAAGTTCTTCGATCCGGAGCGGATGGACGCGTTGCTGCTCGTCGCCCAGTCGGCCGGCGCCGTCGGCGTCGATTGGCCGGGCGACTTCACCATGGATCCCTTCAACCGCTTGACCAAGCGCGACCCGCGCCACGTCGCGCCGTTCGTCTACGCCGGCGTCGGGATCATCAAGCCGCAGTTGTTTCAAGGCGTCGCCGAGGACGTGTTCCGCCTCGCGCCGTTCTTCTTCCGCGCCGCCGAGCAGGGCCGGCTCTATGGCGTGCGCCTCGACGGAGTCTGGCTGCACGTCGGCCGGCCGGAATCGATACCCGAGGCCGAGCGGGCGATCGACCGCTCGCGGTTGGTGCTATGAGCGGGAAGCGCGCGCATTGATGCGCGCCGATGCGGGCTGGCGGCGCGGTCGGGATCGGCTGCAAAGACCATCGCCCAGACCCGACGTCGTCGCCGCGGGGATTGGAGGGCGATGAACAAATGAAGGGGTCGGGGATTCAGTGAATCGTTTTTTGCGCCATCACGTCTCGTCTGACCATCCCGGCGGTCAGAGAAGGGATGTGCGTAAAAACGACAGCCTTGAGCAGCAATCGCTCATACAATTCTTCAACTCTCGCGGCGATGTCGACGCGATCGGAGCCGTCGATCTCTTTGGCGATCGCCTCCGTAATCGAAGCTTTGAGTTGCTTTTTCTGCAGGGGGTCTCTGGGATCGAGCGCATTCATCTCGTGGCCTCCGTGGCGAGGGCGCCCCCGGCCTCGCTCGCCGGGGATCGTGACGGCCTCGCGATTTGTGAGAACCCTTGACGAGACCTGGCGGCGACCCCCGCACCATAACCGTGGCGAAGTTCGCCGCTAGGTTCGGGAATCACCTAGGACGACAGACTCACCATCAAGGTTTGGCCCTCGCCAAGCGTACGGCTTTGATATTCCGCCCATTCGTTGCGCCAGCCGAGGCGGTGGCGAGGGAGGCGGCGACGCCAACCCGCCCTGCCCGCGCCGGCGCCGGGTCGAGCCGCCGCAGGCGAACGGAGAGAACGGTCGTCGGACAGCGCGGACGACGCGAAATCAAAGGTTCCCGATCCGGCCCCTTGATCCGCTTCGTTCGCCACCCGGAGCCTCAGTCCTTGACGCCCGCCTGGGGCCGATCGGCGCCGCGGGCTTCCTCTTCTCGCCATTTGCCGGCGGCGTCCTCGTACTGAATGGCTTGGTCCTCGCCGGGGGCTCGCTGCTCGCCCGCGGCGCGGGCCGCCGCGGCGTGGGCGAGCTCATGAGTGGGATAGGTCTCGGAAATCGTCGATCCCATCTTGTAGGCCCAACCGCCGTCGTGCTCGATCACCTCGTAACTCACCTGGCTCATCTTCGAACCTTTCCCTGTTCCCGCGCTTGACGCGACGCCTCTCGAACGGCCCGCCTCGCGCCTCCAAGTTCGCGCCGCCAGGGACCGTGACCCTTCATTTGGGGTCGAGGAAGCCCGCCGGCCATAGCCGCCTCGAGCGATCATGAACGGCGCCGGCGCGTCGAAGTCCGCGCGGCCGTCGCGCAGCCCCTCAGCCGGCGCGCGGGCCGGTGAAGACGCGCCAATAGGCGAGAGCGAAGCCGAGGAAGGCGGCAATCCAGGCGAAGGCGGCGACATGCAGCGCGACGAAGCCGTGCTCGGGCGCGAGCGCCGCGTAGATGCGGGCGATCGCGGCGGCGAAGACGAGCGCATAGACCGCCTGCGCGGCGGGGCTGGCGATCAGCGCCCGGCCGGTGTGGCCGAGCGCGGCGCGCGACATCACCGCGATCGTCATGCCGCCGATCGCGCCGATCGCCCAGGCGTGCACACCGGCCGATTCCGGCGCGAGGCCGAGCGCCGCGAGCCCGGTCAGCGCGAAGCCGACCGGCACGAACAGATAGGCGACGTGCAGGACCAGCACCAGGCGGTCGCGTCCCGCCCGCCAGCCCCGCCAGCGCGCCAGCCGCGCCGCATGGGCCAGGCCGGCGGCGATGAGCGCCCAGCCGGTCGGCGCGGCGTCCGGCGCGGCGACCCACGCCGCGAGCGCGACCGCGCCAAGAAGGATCGCCGCCATGTCCCAGCGGTCGGCCGGCGTCGGCAGCGCGCCCGGATTCATCCGCGCCAGCCAGTTGCGGGTGAAGCTCGGAATGATGCGGCCGCCGATCAGCATGATCAGCAGCAACAGCGCGGCGAGGCCGATCCGCACGCCGTAATCGGCGTAGCCCTGCGCGATCGCTTCGACATGGAAGACGAGATCGCCGAGCCACAGCACGGCGAGCGCGATGGCGACCTTGCGATTGTGGCTCTGGCCGCCGTGGCCGAGCTCGCGCGCGACGAAGACGATCAGCAGCGCGAGGAAGGCGAGATCGACCGCCGCCGCCGGAACGGCGCCGATCAGCCCCGAAAACGCCATCGCCAGCCGGCCGGCGAGCCAAAGCGCCGCCAGCGCGATCAGCTTACCGCCTTGCAGCGGCAGGCGGCCGGTCCAATTGGGGATGGCGGTCAGGGTGAAGCCGGCGACGGCCGCGGCGCCGTAGCCGTAGATCATCTCGTGGATGTGCCAGTCGAGCGGCGGATAGGCGGTCGGCAGGGCGAGCTCGCCGAAATAGGCCGGCAGCCACAGCGCCACCGCGAGGCCAGCGAACAGCGAGGCGCCGAGGAAGAACGGCCGGAAGCCGTTGGAGAACAGCGGCGGGCCGTCGTAAGGCTTGGTGCGCGGGACGGGCGACATCGGCAGACTCCAGAGCGAACGGGCGCGGCGCGGCGCCCTGTCGACTCGCCGGAGCAAATCGGAGACAGTCGCGCCCACGCGAGCTGACGAGGCGATCTGGCATGGAATCGAAAAGCGCAACGTTGCGCTTCAACAAGCTCGGCGGGCGAAAGCTGCGGCGGCGGAGCGCGGCGTCGTGAGCGGCGTCGACCGGTCGGTTCTCGCCGGCCTCAAGCCCTTCGCCGGCTGGGCCGCCGCCGACCTCGACGCGCTGCTCGCGCCGGCGCACGCGCGCCGCTTCGACAAGGGCGCCGCGCCGTTTGAGCAGGGCGCGCCGGCCGATTCGTTCTTCCTGCTGCTCGACGGCCATGTGCAGGCGAGCAAGCTGACGCCTGACGGGCGGCAGATCATCGTTCGCTACATTGGCCCCGGCGAATTGTTCGGGATCGCCGCGCAGATCCGTGAGACGACCTATCCGGCGACCGCCAAGGCGGTGGTCGAGAGCCTGACGCTGGTCTGGCCTTCGTCGATCTGGCCGGAGTTGGCGGCGAAGTTCCCGGCTTTGTCGTCCGGCTTGCTGCAAGCGTTCGGGGCGCGGCTCGCCGACGCCAACGCGCGGGTGATCGAGATGGCGACCGAGCCGGTCGAACGCCGGCTGGCGCGCGCGCTGCTCAAGCTCGCGGCGCAATCGGGGCGCCCGGTCGAGGGCGGGGTCGAAATCGACTTCCCGCTGACGCGCCAGGAACTCGGCGAGATGATCGGCGCGACGCTGTTCTCGGTCAGCCGCCTGCTCAAAGCCTGGGAGACCGAGGGTCTGATCGCGGGCGGCCGCGCGCGCATCGTCGTGCGCCGCTCCGACCGCCTGTCGGCGATCGCCGAGGGCGAGTAGCGCCCTGTAGACGCGCGCGGCGAGCGCGTCGGGCGCGCAAGCGCCGTTGGCCTGGCGGCGTTCGACAGCCAGGCGCGGTCGGCGACCGCGCCTACAAGGCGGCCAGCAGCGCGCCGACGCCGCTCAGCATTCGTGCGACGGCGCTGGCGTGGGCGCGCACCAGGCGGAAGCCGAGGTTGGTCGGCGGCAGGCCGGCCGAACAGCCGCCGGTCACGCCGTCGCGAATGAAATCGCTCATGAACATGCGGTGCTCGCCCTCGAGCGCGCGGACGCGGCAATTGCGGGTCAGCAGGCGGGCGTCGCCATTGGCGTCGACCGCGCGCCGCTCGTAGCAGGAGTTCGTCCATTCCCAGACGTTGCCGGATAGATCGGCGACGCCGAGCGCGTTGAGGCCGAAATGGCCGAACGGCTTCGGCGCCTTCGACTGACGCGCTGTCGCGGCGTCGGCGTCGAACTTGGCGAGCCAGCGGCGGGCGAAGTCGTCGCCGCTGGCGATCGGCGGTTCGCCATGGAAGCGCTCGGCCGCGGCGTAGGCCCATTCCTCGTCGGTCGGCAGGCGCCAGTCCTCGCCCGTCGCGGCCGCGTACCATTCGGCGTAGGCGGTCGCTTCGAGCCAGCTCACGCCGACGACCGGCAAGTTCGCCGCCGCCGGATCGACGCCTTTGAGTTTCGGGCAGGCGGCGGCGGCGACGCAGCGCGCATATTCGGCCTGACTGACCGGCTCGACCATGACGTCGAGCGGCGCGTCGAGCTGCGTCGCTCGCGCCGGCGCGTCGATGGTCTGGCCGGCGGATTCGAAATCGCCGGCCGGCTGGTAGGAGAACCGGCCGGGTTGCAGGGTCGCGACCGACTCCGGCGCGACGTTCGCCGGCGCGACGCTGCGCGGCGCAAGGACGGCGGCGGCGGCGAGCGACGCCGTCGCGGCGAGGACGGCGGCGACGACGCCGAGGTGGGAAAAGCGCATCGTTCATCCTCCGTTTTCTGGTTCGCGCCACGACGGCGTCGGCGTGGTCAGCCGATCGGGCCCGGCCGGCGCACCTGGGTCATCAGATCGTCGTTCCACTTGCCTTCGACGCGGAAGTGCGCGGTGGCGCCGAGGAAGACCGCCTCGATGAGGTTGTGGTTGAGATAGGCGTAGACGCCCGGCTGGCGGAAGGTATAGAGCGCAGCGACCGCCGAGCCGCCGGGCACGATCCAGGTCTCGAGGTCGCGCATCGGCGGGTTGGCGAACTTGCCCATCAGCCAGACGTAGTCGCCGTGGCCGCCGATCAGGTGCGGGCGGGCGTCGCGCATCGCGGAGCTGTGAATGATCAGCACCGTCTCGCCGACCTTGGCCGGCAGCGCGTTCTTCTCGGTCAGCGCGCCGACTGCGCCGTTGAACACGACATGGGTCGGGATCAGGCCGCGCATCAGCGCCGTCATGTCGACGAACGAGTCCGCCGCCGAGGCGTAGGTCTTGTAGGCGCCGTCGGCGTCGCGCGGCACATAGAAGTCCTGCTCGCCGACATAGTAGACACGGTCGTACCTGAGCGGCTTGCCGGACCCGTCGGTCAGGCCGTCGCGCGGCAGCACCAGCACCGCGCCGTTCATGCCCAGAGCGACATGCCAGGGGATCATCGGCCCCTCCGGCGCGCAGTGGTAGATGAACACGCCGGCTCGCGTCGCCTTGAACCGCAGCGTCACTTCCTCGCCGGGATTGATGTGGGTGAGCGCGCCGCCGCCGAGCGCGCCGGTCGAGGCGTGGAAATCGATGTTGTGGTCGAATGCGTTGGTCGGCGGATTGACGAGGGTCAGTTCGAGATAGTCGCCCTCGTGCACGACCATCAACGGACCGGGGATCGAGCCGTTGTAGGTGAAGACGTGGATCTTCGTGCCGTCGTCGTCGATCACCTGCTCCTTCTCGATGATCGTCATCTTGAAGGCGACGACCTCGGCGCCGCGGCGGGTCGCCTGCTCGTGCGGATGGACGAACGGCGGAGCGACGAGTTCGACTTCGCGGCGCGGCAGATCCGCGGCCTCTTCCGCCATCGCCGGCAGCGCGGTCAGCACGGTTGCGGCGCCGGCAGCTGCGCCGGCGGCGAGAAACAGATCGCGGCGATTGATCATGGTTCGCTCCTGCCTTTTCGTTGTCCGGGCGCGATTGTCGCGCGGACGCCGCCGGCGGAACGTTGCTGGCCGTCAATGTCCGCGACGCTTTCCAAACCCCAGGGAAAGGCCCTTGGGCGAGCGCGCGCAGCCGCGGATCGGCTATAAGGTCCGCGTGCGCGACGGCGCGGCCCGGACGGGAAGAGGCGATGGCGTTGGAGACCAGCGGGCCGCAGAAGCGCACGCGCATCGCCGCGATCGACGTCGCGCGCGGCGTCGCGCTCGCCGGCATGGTCGCCTATCACCTGATCTGGGACTTCGCCCATTTCGGCCTGATCGCGCCGAGCGCGCCATTCGCCCCGGCGACCCGCGCGCTGTCGCATACGGTCGCCAGCGCTTTTCTCGCCCTGGTCGGCGTCTCGCTGGCGCTCGCCCATCCGCACGGACTGAGGCGCGAGGCCTTCCTGAAGCGGCTGGCCGTCGTCGTCGGCGCGGCGCTGCTGGTGACGGCGGCGAGTTATGGGATCGACGCCAACGAGCCGATCCTGTTCGGCATCCTCCATTGCATCGCGGTTGCGAGCGTCATCGGCGCCCTGTTCGTTTCCACGCCGCCCTGGGCGGCGCTGATCGTCGGCGCAGCGATGGTCGCGGCGCCGCTCGCCTATGCGAGCGCCACGTTCAATCCGCCGGCGCTGGTCTGGCTCGGGCTTGGAACCCGATCGCCCGACACGCTCGACTGGCGGCCGCTGCTGCCGTGGGCGGGCGTCACGCTGATCGGGCTCGGGCTGGCGCAGGCGGCGGCGGCGCGGCTGGCGATCTGGCGCTGGAGCGGATGGCGGCCGAGGCGCTGGCCCGGCCGCGCCGCCGCCTTCGCCGGCCGGCATAGCCTCGTCATCTATCTCGTTCACCAGCCGATCCTGTTCGGCACGTTATGGAGCCTCGTCATGGCGACCGGGCTCGATGAGCGGCGCGCGCGCGAAGACTATCTCGCGGCGTGCCCGCCCGCCTGCGCCGCCCACGGCGGCGACGCCGGCGTCTGCGCCAAGGCCTGCGCCTGCGTCGCCGACCGCGCCGAGGCGGCCGGCCTCTCGCTCACTGGCGCGCGCATCGACGCCGACGGCGCCTTGCAAGCCAAGCTGCGCGACATCGTCGAGGCCTGCAGCCGCGCGGCGCGGTAGTACGCGCGGCGTTCCAGGCGCCGGCGCGGCGACCCGCAATTCAATAGCCGGGCGGGTTCGACAAGGTCCGCCGGAAGCGACGACCCGGCCGCGCGCCCCAACTTGCCCGGCGTCCGCGCCGGGCTTATAGGCCGTCGCGAGCGAGGGGAACGTCCGGGGCATGTCCCAGCAGATCGAGGAACGCGCGCCCGACGAAGAGCGGCCAAGAGACATTGCGCCGCCGGCCCAAGCCGAAGGTTTCGCGCGCTGGGAGCGGGCGATCGCCTCGCGCCGGCCGCTGCTCAGGCGGATCGGCTTCGCCCTCAGCCTGACCATCATCGCCATCTCGGCGATCATCTTCGCCCGCGTCCTCATCGGCATCAATCTGGGCCAGTTCCAGGCCGCCTTCGCCGCCACCAGCGGCAAGCAGATCGCGATGGCGTTTGGCTTCTCCGGGGTCAGCTATCTCGCGCTGACCGGCTACGACGCGCTCGCTTTGCGCCACCTGCGCGTCCACGTGCGCTACCGGCTGACCGCGCTCGCCTCGTTCACCAGCTACGCCGTCTCCTTCACCCTCGGATTCCCGTTGGTGACGGGAGGCGCGGTGCGCTACTGGATCTATGGTCCGGCAGGACTTTCGCCGGGCAAGGTGGCCAGTCTCACTGTCGTCGCCGGCATCACCTTCTGGCTCGGCATGGGCTTCATCCTCGGCGTCGGATTCCTGTTCGACGCGACGGCGATCGGCGCAATCAACCACTTCCATGCGCTGGCGAACCAGGCGATCGGCGTCGCCGTTCTCGCCGGCCTCGCCGCCTACCTCGTCTGGGTGGCGCGCGTCGGCCGCACCCGCCGGCCGCTGCTGCTCAATTTCGTGCCGCCCGGTCCGCTGCTGACCCTCGCCCAGATGACGCTCGGCGTCATCGACGTCTGCAGCGCCGCCGGCGCGCTCTATGTGCTGCTGCCCAAGGGCCACGGGCTCGGCCCCGTCACCTTCAGCGCGCTCTATTCCTTCGCCGCCATGCTCGGCATCGCCAGCCACGCCCCCGGCGGGCTCGGCGTGTTCGAGGCGACGATGATCGACGGCGTCGGCGGGTCGAGCGAATCGATGCTCGCTTCGCTGCTGTTGTTTCGCGCCATCTATTACCTGGCCCCGTTCATCCTTGCGATGGCGCTGCTCGGCGCCTATGAAGCAGGGCGTCGCTGGCGCTCGCTGCGCGAGGCGCTCGCGGCGTCGAGCCTCGACGACGAGGAATAGGACCGCCGAGCGCGTTCGCCGCCGGCCGACCCAGAGGACGCGCATGTCCGACGACGACAGGGTCCCGGCCTTGGCCGTGCAGCTTCACGCGCCCATCGTCGAAAAGCTGGTCGGGGCGATGCCAGAGCCGGCGGGGGTGGTCGACGCCGAGGGGCGGGTGATCGTCGCCAACCGGCCGGCGTTCGCCCTGCTGCCGGGCCTCAGGCTCGGCGAGCCGCTGATCCTCGCGCTGCGCACCCCCAACGTCATCGACGCGATGCGCCGGGTTCTGGCGACCGGCGAGGCCGAGACCGTGCCGTGGAGCGAGCGGGTGCCGATCGAACGCTTGTTCGAAGTGTGCGTCGCCCCGATCGAGGATGCTTCGGGCGCGGTCGCGGCAGCGCTTCTGACGCTACGCGACCTCACCGAGCAAAGGCGGCTCGAGCGCATGCGCGTCGACTTCATCGCCAACGCCAGCCACGAATTGCGCACCCCGCTCGCCTCGATGCTCGGCTTCATCGAGACGCTGCAAGGCTCCGCGCACGGCGACGCCAAGGCGCGCGACAAGTTCCTCGTCATCATGCGCGAGCAGGGCCGCCGCATGGCGCGGCTGATCGACGACTTGCTGTCGCTGTCGCGGATCGAGCAGAAGCAGCACGTGCGGCCGGAGGCGGCCGTCGACCTCGCCCAGCTCGCGCGACACGTCGCCGACACGCTCGCGCCGCTGGCGCGCGAGATGGGCGTCGAGATCAAGATCGACGCCGAGCGAGCGGTGATGGTTACGGGCGACCGCGACGAACTGCTGCGGGTCGCCGAGAACCTGATCGAGAACGCGATCAAGTACGGCGCGCGCCAGGACGGCGCGAGCGCCGACCAGGTCGAGATCGCGGTGACGCGCTCGGCGAGCGAGGGCTCGATGATCGTGCGCGACTACGGCCGCGGCATCGCGCCCGAACATCTGCCGCGCCTGACCGAGCGCTTCTATCGCGTCGATCCCGGCCAGAGCCGGGCGAAGAACGGCACCGGCCTCGGCCTGGCGATCGTCAAGCATATCCTGACCCGCCACCGCGGCCGGCTGACGATTTCCAGCCAGCTCGACCGGGGTTCGACTTTCACAGCCATCGTTCCGCTGCATCCGAGCTGAATATATCGACTATATATCTGATGCTTGCGGTGTCATCTGACTGTCGCGCCAACGTCATATAAGGGCGTCGGGACGGAGCTTATATCTGCGCGCCTCGACACAGTGCGGTCCGCGTAATGCGGCGGCGGGTGACGAGGCGGAAGAATTCAGATTGAGAGGCGTCAATGTTTATTCGAACCCTGATCGGTGCGGCGGTCATCGCGGCGAGCGTAAGCTACGCGTCGGCCGGCGACATTTCCGGCGCCGGCGCGACCTTCCCCTACCCGATCTACGCGAAGTGGGCCGACACCTATAAGAAGGACACTGGCAACGGCCTGAACTATCAGTCGATCGGTTCGGGCGGCGGCATCAAGCAGATCAAGGCCAAGACGGTCACCTTCGGGGCCTCCGACATGCCGCTCGAACCCAAGGACGTGACGGCTGACGGGTTGGTGCAGTTCCCGACCGTGGTCGGCGGCGACGTGCCGGTGGTCAACATCGACGGCATCGGCGCCGACCAGTTGGTCCTCGACGGGCCGACGTTGGCGAACATCTTCCTTGGCAAGATCACCAAGTGGGACGATCCGGCGATCGCCAAGCTCAACGCGAGCGTCAAGCTGCCGTCGCAGGCGATCGTCATCGTGCATCGCTCGGACGGTTCGGGAACGACCTTCATCTTCACCAACTACCTGTCCAAAGTCAGCCCGGACTGGAAGTCCACCGTCGGCGCCAGCACGGCGGTTGAATGGCCGGCCGGCATCGGCGCCAAGGGCAACGAAGGCGTCGCGAACAATGTGAGCCAGGCCAAGGGCGCCATCGGCTACGTCGAATACGCCTACGCGCTGCAGAACAAGATGGCGTCGGTCGACATGATCAACGCCGCCGGCAAGCGAGTCCAGCCGAACTCCGCCGCGTTCCAGGCGGCCGCCGCCAACGCCGACTGGGCGAAGTCCGACCACTACTACGTCCTTCTGACCAACCAGCCGGGCGACGACACCTGGCCGATCGCCGGCGCGACGTTCATTCTCATGCACCAGCACCCGGACGACCCGGTCGCCGCCTCCGAAGCGCTCAAGTTCTTCAACTGGGCCTACACCAACGGCAGCAAGCAGGCCGAAGAACTCGACTACGTGCCGCTGCCGGCCGCGGTCATCGCTCAGATCCAGAAGACCTGGGCGGAGAACATCACGACGGCCGACGGCAAGCCGGTTTTCGCCGCCAAGTGATCAACGGCGCAACAAAACCTCGGGGCGTTTTCGGGCGCCCCGACTCGACTCCCGGCGCGGCGCTTGCGTCGCGCCGCTGGAGTTCGGTCGGAGGTCGTAGAGATGACTGAGATCGCGATGCCGCAGATTGAATCGACGAATTCGAGAGTTGAAACCCGCGTCAAGGCGGTCAAGCGTTTCGCCTCCGGAGACAATTTTTTCCGCCGCTCGACGCAGGGGGCGGCCCTTGTCGTTCTGCTGCTCCTCGGCGGCGTGATCATATCGCTGATTCAAGGGTCAATTCCGGCCTTTCAGGCCTTCGGCCTGGGCTTCTTCACCACCGAGATTTGGAACCCGGTCACCGAGAAGTTCGGCGCCGGCGCGGCGATCTACGGCACGCTCGTCACGTCCGCCATCGCGATGGCGATCGCCGTGCCGGTGGGAATAGGGATTGCGATTTTTCTCACCGAGCTGTGCCCGCCCGGGTTGCGCCGGCCGGTCGGCATCGCCATCGAGCTGCTGGCGGGCATCCCCAGCATCATCTACGGGATCTGGGGCCTGTTCGTGTTCGCCCCGTTCATGCAGCAATACGTGCAGCCCGCGCTGATCGCGCTGTTCGGCGACGTCCCGCTGCTTTCGTCGGTCTTCGCCGGGCCGCCCTACGGCATCGGCATCCTGACCGCCTCGCTCATCCTGGCGATCATGGTCCTGCCGTTCGTCACTTCAATATCGCGCGACGTGTTCGAAACCGTGCCGCCGATGCTGAAAGAATCGGCCTACGGCGTCGGCTGCACCACCTGGGAGGTCGTCGCCAACATCGTCATCCCCTACACCCGCGTCGGCGTCATCGGCGGCGTCATGCTCGGGTTGGGGCGCGCGCTCGGCGAGACGATGGCGGTCACCTTCGTGATCGGCAACGCCCATAAGATCTCCGCGTCGCTGATCGCTCCGGGAACGACGATTTCCGCCACCATCGCCAACGAATTCACCGAGGCGGTCGGCGACCTTTACACTTCGTCGTTGATCGCCTTGGGTCTGATTCTGTTCATGATCACCTTCATTGTCCTGGCGATCGCCCGGATCATGCTGATGCGGCTCGACGTCAAGGCGGGGAGATAGCGCCATGTCCTTCTACCCCGCGCGGCGTCGCCGAAACTCGATGTGGATGGGGCTCAGCGTCGCCGCCGCAGGATTCGGCCTGACCTGGCTGTTCCTGATTCTCGCGGTGCTGTTCTGGAAGGGTCTGTCAGGGGTCTCGCTCGACGTCTTCACCCAAATGACGCCGCCCCCCGGCAGCGCCGGCGGACTGCTCAACGCAATTGCCGGCAGCTTGATCATGACGATCATCGGCGTCGCCGTCGGGACGCCGCTCGGCCTGCTGGCGGGCACCTATCTCGCCGAATACGGGCGCTATGGGAAGCTTGCGTTTGTCGTCCGTTTCATCAACGACATCCTGCTCAGCGCCCCGTCGATCGTGATCGGTCTGTTCATCTACGAGGTCGTCGTGGCGCCGATGGGCCATTTCTCCGCGATCGCCGGGTCGATCGCCCTGGCGGTCCTGGTGGTTCCGGTCGTCGTTCGCACCACCGAGGACATGCTGAACCTCGTTCCCAATTCCTTGCGCGAAGCCGGCGCCGCGCTCGGCATGCCGCGTTCGCTGGTCATTCAGCGCATCGGCTACCGGGCGGCGCGAGCGGGCCTGTTGACGGGCATGCTGCTCGCCGTCGCGCGCGTCAGCGGCGAGACCGCCCCGCTCCTATTCACCTCGCTGAACAACCAGTTCTGGAGCTTGAACCTCAATGCGCCGATGTCGAGCTTGCCGGCGGTGATTTTCCAGTTTGCGCTCAGTCCATACAAGGAATGGCAACAGCTCGCTTGGACCGGCGCTTTGATCATCACGCTGGCCGTCCTGACGCTGAGCATCGGGGCGCGCGCTCTCGCTGCAAGAGGAACCGTAAAATGAACGCGACAGCCAAACCGGCGAGCAACGGGGTCGAAAAAGTGTCCGTCCGCGACTTGCAGTTCTATTACGGCGCGTCGCTCGCGCTCAAAGGCATCAATCTGCCGCTTTACGAGCGCAAGTCGACCGCTTTCATCGGCCCCTCCGGCTGCGGCAAGTCGACGCTGCTGCGCGTTCTCAACCGCATGTACGACCTCTATCCCGGCCAGCGGGCGGTCGGCGAGGTGATGCTCGACGGCCAGAACATCCTCGACCCGGGCCTCGACCTCAATCTGCTGCGCGCGCGGGTCGGCATGGTGTTCCAGAAGCCGACGCCGTTTCCGATGTCGATCTACGACAACATCGCCTTCGGCATCCGGCTCTACGAGAAACTGCCGAAGTCGGAGATGGACGGACGGGTCGAAACGGCGTTGCGCCGTTCGGCGCTGTGGACCGAAGTGAAAGACAAACTCGGCGCCAACGGCCTCAGCCTTTCGGGCGGCCAGCAGCAGCGCCTGTGCATCGCCCGCACCGTGGCGATCAAGCCGGAAGTGATCCTGTTCGACGAGCCGTGTTCGGCGCTCGACCCGATCTCCACCGCCAAGATCGAAGAGCTGATCGACGAATTGCGCGAGGAATACACCATCGCCATCGTCACCCACAACATGCAGCAGGCGGCGCGCGTCTCGCAGTACACCGCCTTCATGTATCTGGGCGAGATGGTCGAATTCGACGCGACCGACGCCGTCTTCACTTCGCCGCGCGACAAGCGCACGCAAGACTACATCACTGGCCGGTTCGGCTGAAGGAGAAGGCGACGTGGTCAACCACACTGTCAGATCATACGACAAGGATCTCGACGCCCTCGAGCGGAGAATCGCGGAAATGGGCGGCATCGCCGAGAAGATGGTGATCGACGCGATGGACGCGCTGAGCCAAGCCGACGTGGCGCTGGCCAACCAGGTCGTCGCGACCGATCCTCGGCTCGACGCGCTGCAGCGAGAGATCGAGGAACAGGCGATCCTGACGATCGCGCGCCGCCAGCCGATGGCGGTCGACCTGCGCGAGATCGTCGGCGCGATCCGCGTCGCCGGCGACCTCGAACGGGTCGGCGACCTGGCCAAGAACATCGCCAAGCGGTCGCTGAAGATCGGCATCGAGGCGCGCGTGCCGCGGGCGATCGTCGGCCTCAGGCACATGAACGACGTCGCCACCGAGCTGATGAAGGACGTGCTCGACGCCTACGCCCAGCGCGACACCGAGCGGGCGCGGGCCGTGTGGGAGCGCGACGTCGAACTCGACGCGCTCGAGGATTCCGTGTTTCGCGACCTCCTCACCCACATGATGGAGGATCCACGCAACATCTCGTTCTGCGCCCACCTGCTGTTCTGCTCGAAGAACGTCGAGCGGATCGGCGACCACGCCACCAACATCGCCGAGACGGTGTTCTACCTGGTCACCGGCGAGACGCTGCCGGCCGAACGCCCGAAGGGTCGGCATGAATACGACGACGCCGCTCAATCGACCGGAACGACCACCCCATGAACGAAACCCGCCGAGAGCCCTCCCGCGCCGTGGCCGCCGCGCCGCGCATCCTCGTCGTCGAGGACGAGTCCGATCTCGCGTTGCTGTTGACCTACAACCTCGAGGCCGAAGGCTACGTCGCCGAGTCGGTCGAGCGCGGCGACGAGGCCGAGTTGCGGCTGGTCGAGTCGCCGCCGGACCTCGTCATCCTCGACTGGATGCTGCCCGGCGTGTCCGGCCTCGAAATCTGCCGCCGGCTGCGGGCCCGCGAGACGACCAAGACCCTGCCGGTGATCATGCTCACCGCGCGCGGCGAGGAGGTCGAGCGCGTGCGCGGGCTTTCGGTCGGCGCCGACGACTACGTCGTCAAGCCGTTCTCGCTGCCCGAGCTGATGGCGCGGGTGCGCGCGCTCCTGCGCCGCAGCCGCCCGGAGCGCATCGCCGAGAAGCTCAGCGCCGGCGATCTCGACCTCGACCGCGAGACCCGGCGCGTGCGCCGCGGTTTGCGCGACATCCATCTCGGCCCGACCGAGTTCCGGCTGCTCGAATACCTGCTCGAACGGCCCGGCCGCGTCTTCTCGCGCGCGCAGCTGCTCGACGGCGTATGGGGCCAGTCGGTCGAAATCGACGAGCGCACCGTCGACGTTCATGTCGGCCGGTTGCGCAAGGCGCTGTCGCGCGGACGCGAGCGAGACCCGATCCGCACCGTGCGCGGCACCGGCTATTCGTTCGACGAGACCTACGGCAAGTCGTGAGCGGCGGGCGACGCTCTTCCGCCGCGCCCTCCCATTTCTAGTGCGGCAGGGCGGCGCGCCGTTCGCGCTCGCGTTCGCGCCGGCGGTCCTGAACCGGCTGATAGGCGAGTTTGCCGTGATGGACGCAATAGGGCCCGCTCGTCGACGGCGAGCCGCAGTAGCGGAACTCGGGCGATGCCGGGTCGCCGAGCGGCCAGCGGCACATCGCCTCCTTGAGTTCGATGATCGTCACCCGGAGCGACATCGGGACGACGACGTCCTCTTCCTGGAACACCGGCCGCGTTTCGAGCGTCGGCTCGGCGGCAAGCGCCAGCGCGGTCGCGCCGCGCACCGCCGAACGGACGCCGGCGGCGGCGGAAGAACGCGGCGCCATGCGCGGGGCTGAGGCGGCGCGCGGCGGCGTCGCGGTCGAGCTCGGCGCCTTGGCGCGGCCAGCGAGGCCGAGCCGGTGGACCTTGCCGATGACGGCGTTGCGGGTCACGCCATGGCCGAGTTGCGCCGAAATCTGGCTGGCGCTCCTGCCGTCGAGCCACAATTGCCGCAACAGTTCCACTCTTTCATCCGTCCAAGACATCGCTGGCCTCGCTCATGGGCGCCCCGCAGGGCCAGCTTCGCGCCGACCCCTCCGCCGAAATACCTGTTGGCCGAATCCCCCGTCGCAGCCTGCCCAGCCGCGCTGGCATGCCCCTACGCGCCGATACGCTCTCGAGAAGGTCGCGCCACGATATGTCGTGGCGTCTGAAAGCAAAATTACACTATGCGTTGAATCAGGCGCAAGAGTCGGCGCGGTCGCAAACCCGCGTTTTTCCCCAGCTCTCGGCGCGCGGCGGCGCCCGGGCGCGCGGATCGCGAGTCGGATCAAGCGATTAAGCGCAGCAAGATTTTTCTGTGCGCGCGACCCTCGGCCGCAGCGAATTGACCAGAGCCGCGCGCTTCTTCTATGATCGGGGCATCAGAGGCCGTCCCTGCGGGACGGCGTTTTTATTTTGCGCCGCCGCTGGGCGGGGCAGGATTCCTAAGGCAGACCCGAGAGGACCCGCAAAATGTCGTCCGCCATTGTCCCGGTCTATGCAAGAGCCGACGTCGCCTTCGAGCGCGGCGAAGGCGTCTGGCTGACAGCGACGACGGGCGAGCGATATCTCGACTTCGGCGCTGGCATCGCCGTCAACGCGCTCGGCCACGCCCATCCGCATCTGGTCGCCGCGCTGACCGAGCAGGCGGGCAAGCTCTGGCACACTTCCAACCTGTTCCAGATCCCCGAGGGCGAACGGCTGGCTCGGCGGCTCGCCAACGCGACCTTCGCCGACCTCGTCTTCTTCGCCAATTCCGGCGCCGAGGCCAATGAGGCGGCGGTCAAGATGGCGCGCAAGCGCCACGCGGTCGACGGCCATCCGGAGCGGTACCGCATCCTCACTTTCGAAGGCGCCTTTCACGGCCGCACGCTGGCGATGATCGCCGCCGGCGGCCAGGCGAAATATCTCGACGGCTTTGGGCCCAAGGTCGACGGCTTCGACCAGATCCCGGTGACCGACATCGGCGCGGTCGAGGCGGCGATCGGCCCCGGCACGGCCGCGATCATGATCGAGCCGATCCAGGGCGAAGGCGGCGTGCGGACGATTCCGGCGCCGTTCCTGCGCGGCCTGCGCCAGCTCTGCGACGCGCGCGGCCTGCTGTTGATCTACGACGAGGTGCAGACCGGCGTCGGCCGCACCGGCAAGCTGTTCGCCTACGAGCATTCCGGCGCGGTTCCCGACATCATGTCGATCGCCAAGGGCATCGGCGGCGGGTTTCCGATGGGCGCCTGCCTCGCCACCGCCGATGCGGCGCGCGGCCTGACGGTCGGCGTCCACGGCACGACCTTCGGCGGCAACCCGCTGGCGATGGCGGTGGGCAACGCCGTGCTCGACGAGGTGCTGGCCGAGGGCTTCATCGAGCGCGTCGCTCGGCTCGGCGCCTTCGCGCGCCAGCGTCTCGCCGAGCTCAAGGATCGCCATCCCGACGTGGTCGAAGAGGTCCGCGGCGAAGGGCTGATGATCGGGCTCCGCGTCAAGCTGTCGCCCGCCGACTTCGCGGCCGCGGCGCGCCGCCGCCATCTGCTGACCATCCCTGCCGGCGACAACGTCGTGCGCCTCATGCCGCCGCTGATCATCAGCGAAGGGGAGTTCGCCGAAGGCGTGCGGCGGCTCGATCAGGCTTGCGCCGACATCGAAGCCGCATCGCCGCTCGTCAGGAAAGGCGCCTTCGCATGATCGCGACCCCGGCGCTCGGCGCGCGGCGGCGCCATTTCCTCGACCTGCTGGACTATTCGAGCGACGAGTTGCGCGCGATCCTCGACGCGGCCAAAGCAATGAAGGCCAAGCGCGTCAGAGGCCAGCCGTCGACCTTCCGCCCCCTGGCCGGCAAGACGCTGGCGCTGGTGTTCGACCGGCCGTCGACCCGCACCCGCGTATCGTTCGACCTCGCCATGCGCGAACTCGGCGGCGAGACGATCATGCTGACCGGCGCGGAAATGCAGCTTGGCCGCGGCGAGTCGATCCCCGACACCGCGCGCGTGCTGTCGCGCTACGTCGACGCAATCATGATCCGCATCCTGAGCCACGCCGATCTCGACGAGCTCGCTCGCCACGCGTCGATCCCGGTGATCAACGGCCTGACCAAGCGCTCGCATCCCTGCCAGGTGATGGCCGACCTGATGACCTTCGAGGAACATCGCGGCTCGATCGAGGGTCGCAAGATCGCCTGGAGCGGCGACTACAACAACGTGCTGTCCTCGTGGATCGACCTCGCCGAGCGCTTCGCCTTCCAGCTCGACATCGCCTGTCCGAAGGAGCTGCAGCCGCCGCCCGAGCGCATCGCCAGGGCGAAGGCGGGCGGCGCCGACGTCGTCCTGCGCGAGGACCCGGTCGCCGCCGTCGCCGGCGCCACGGGGGTGATCTCCGACTGCTGGGTGTCGATGGGCGACGAAAAGGAGAGCCGCCGCCGCCACAATCTGCTCGCGCCCTACCAGGTCAATCGCGAGCTGCTGCAACACGCCGCGCCAGACGCGATCTTCATGCATTGCCTGCCCGCCCACCGCGGCGAGGAAGTGACCGACGACGTGATCGACGGGCCGCAGTCGGTGGTGTTCGACGAGGCGGAGAACCGGCTGCACGCGCAGAAGGGCGTGCTCGCTTTCTGTCTGGGGGCGTTCGACGCATGACGGAGCCCGCCCGCGAAGTCTCCGACATCGGTTACGACGACGTCGTGCTGCCTTACGCGGTCGAGGCCTTGAGCACGCGCGGCCGGGTGGTGCGGCTCGGCCCGACGATCGACGCGATCCTCAAGCGTCACGATTATCCCGAGCCGGTCAGCCGCCTGCTCGCCGAAGCCGCGACGCTGGCGGTGCTGCTCGGCTCGTCGCTGAAGCTCGAGGGCCGCTTCCAGTTGCAGACCAAGAGCGCCGGACCGGTCACCATGCTGCTGGTCGATTTCGATGCGCCGTCGAACCTGCGCGCGCTGGCGCGCTTCGACGCCGCGGCGGTGGCGGCGCTGCCCGCCGGCGTCGGCGCCGGCGCGCTGCTCGGCGAGGGCTATCTCGCCTTCACCGTCGATCCGGGCGGCGACTTGTCGCGCTACCAGGGGGTCGTCGCGCTCGAAGGCCAGGGCCTGCAGGAGGCGGCGCACGCCTATTTCGAGCGTTCGGAGCAGATCCCGACGCTGGCTCGGCTGGCGGTGGGCCAGAGCGTGAGCCCCAACGGCGTCGCCTGGCGGGCCGGCGGCCTGCTGGCGCAGTTCCTGCCCGACTCGCCCGAACGCCGGCGCCGGGCCGACTTGGATCCCGGCGACGCGCCGCCGGGAACGACGCCCCACGACCTTCCCGAGGACGACGAATGGGTCGAGGCGAAGTCGCGCGCGGCGACGACCGAAGACCACGAACTGATCGACCCCGCCCTGTCGAGCGAGCGGCTGCTGTTTCGGCTGTTCAACGAGCGCGGCGTCAAGGTGTTCCGGCCGAAGGCGCTCGCCGACGTCTGCCGCTGCTCGGCCGAGCGCATCGACGCCATGCTGCAGAGCTTCCCGCCCGAGGAGCGGCGCGCGATGATCGGCGACGACGGCATGATCGGCGTCACCTGCGAGTTCTGCTCGACCAAGCGCATCTTCGACCCCGCCAATTACCCCGATTGAGCGGCGCCGCGCAGCCGATCCGCTTGCGCGCGCAAGCATGAGAGCGAAACGCGGCGGGTCGCCGGCGAGGCGCTGGAGACGATCGCTAACCGTTCGTCCACCATCTGCGACGGCCGTTGCGCTGAAACCGCGAATCGATAAAACTCGAGGCGATCGGCTCAAGTGATCTACTGCGCGCAGGTGAGAAACTGGGCGAAAGAGCGGCGCCGTCGAGGGCGCAAACAGGGGCTTTGCAATGACCCATCACCATCTGGCTGAGACCTATCTCGCTCGGGCGCAAGAGCTGGAGGACTCCGCTGAGCGCCTGGAGCGAATTTCGTCTTCCGCCTCCGAATCGGAGCGCCAGCGCGAATCGACGTTCCTGCGCCGCGAGGCCGCGTGGTGGAGAGCCTACGCCCGGACGCTGGCCGAAAGCGCTTGAGGGCGCGAGGGGCGCCGACGCTGCCGCAGCGGCGCATAGAGGACGGCCCCGTTCTCCCCTAACTGGTCGAAGCCTGAGGCGGAGGGCAGCGGCGGAGTGCGGGGGCGCGAACCGCTCGCCGCGCGCTCAGCCCCTGCCCTTGGCGATCGCGGCGCGCGCGGCGGCGGCGAGTTCGGCGTTGGTATGCGCCTGGCCCCACAGACCCCAGCCGCCTTCGACCGCCTCGGTCAGCAGCACCCAGGTCCGATCGGCGATCGTCGGATCGCCGGCCGCCTTGGCGACAAGGTCTGTCAACTGGCGCGTCACCTCCGTCTGCTTGGCGCGGTCGAGCGCGCCAGGGTTGGTCAGCACCTGGACGCGGACATAGCGGTCGTCGCCGTCGACGTTCGAGATCGCGCCGGCGGGAAGCTCGTGAACGAAAGCCGCCGTGTTCTGGCGGAACATCGCGATGTCGGGAACCTGCTCGACCGCCTTGACGATCGCCGCCGCCTCTTGCGCAAGCCCATGGCGGTCGCCGAAGGTTCCGGCGACGGCGTAGATGTCGATCATCGGCATGACAGAAACTCCGCTTGGACTATGATGACTGGCATAATCAATAACTATGACGATCGTCATAGTCAAGTGAGCCGCGGTGCGGGGGGGCGACGTGGTTGAAAGCGTCAAGCAGCGCATGATCCGCGAGGCCGCGGTCGCGCTGGCGCGCAAAGGGCTGCAGCGCGCTTCGTTTTCCGAGGTTCTCGAAGCCGCCGGCGCGCCGCGCGGCTCGCTCTATCACCACTTTCCAGGCGGCAAGTCGGAGCTGGTGCTCGATGCGCTGGCGCTGACCAGCGAGCGGGTGACGCAAGGTCTCGACGGCGTGGCGGGCAGGCCGGCGGCGGAGGTCGCGGAGCGATTTTTCGCGATCTGGCGCAATGTGCTGGCGCTGACCGACTTCGGCGCCGGCTGCGCGGTGGCGGCGGTCACCGTCGCCGCCGAAACGCCGGCGCAGCTCGACGCCGCCGCCGCGATCTTCCGCGCCTGGCGCGACAAGCTGGCGGCGTTGCTCGCCGCAGGCGGGGTCGAAGACGGGCCGGCGCGCGCCCTGGCGGCGACGCTCGTTTCGGCGGCGGAAGGCGCGGTGGTTTTGGCGCGCGCCGAACGCGCGTTCGAGCCGTTCGACCTCGTCGCGGAGGCGCTGGTCGCGTCGGTCAGGGCGGCGAGAAAGGCGCAGCCGCGTCGAGCGCGTCGAGCGCCTGCCTGAGCTTGCGCAGATCGGCCCAGGCTTGGCGTTTGGCGGCGGGGGTGCGCAAGAGATAGGCGGGATGGAACATCGCCAGCGCCGGGATCGTCGCGCCGTCGTCGCCCTGATAGTCGCGCCAGACGCCGCGCGAGCGGGTGATGCCTTCCTTGACGCCGAGCAGGGTCTGGGTCGCCGAACCGCCGAGGCAGACGAGGAGCCGCGGCGCGCATAGCGCGATCTGGCGGCGGATGAACGGCAGGCACGCCGCCGTTTCCTGCGGCGTCGGCGTGCGGTTGCCCGGCGGCCGCCACGGCACGACATTGGCGATGTAGACCATGGTGCGGTCGAGCGCGATCGCCGCCAGCATGCGGTCGAGCAGCTGGCCGGCGCGGCCGACGAACGGCCGGCCGATGCGGTCTTCGTCGCCGCCCGGCGCCTCGCCGACCAGCATGATCGGCGCGCCGGGCGCGCCGTCGGCGAAGACGAGCTGGGTCGCGGTCGCCTTTAGCCCGCAGCCCTCGAAGCGTTCGAGCGCGGCGCGCAGCGCGTCGAGCGTCGCCGCCGCGGCGGCCTCGTCGCGCGCGGTGCGCGCCGCGTCGCCGGGCGCAACCGCCGCCGCCGGCGCAGGCCGCGCCTCGTAGGAAATGCTCGGCGCAGCAGGCGCAGCGGGCGCCGCCGGGGCGCGGCGCGAGGCCGGCGCCGCGCTTTCGGCGAAGCGGTCGTGCGGGCTCTCGTCGAGCGCGAGATCGACGCCGGCCTCGATCCACCAGCGCAAGGTCTCGGCGGCGGCGGCCGCAGTGAGGTGCGTTGATCGATCGGAGGAGGCCATGGCCAAACGGGCGCGTGAGGGATCGCGGCTTCTAGCACGCCGGTTGCGGTCGACGAAGGGGGGATCGACAACCATCGGCGATATGCGCAAGTAAAGTCCGCGTTTCGAGGCGGCGCGGGCCGCCTCGCGCCAATGCGGAAAGACAAGAGAAGATGGCGGGAGAAGACGGACTGCCGGCGCGCGAGGCGATGGAATTCGACGTCGTCGTCGTCGGCGCTGGCCCGGCCGGCCTGGCGGCGGCCATCCGGCTCAAGGAGCTCGACGCCGGCTTGTCGGTGGTCGTGGTCGAGAAGGGCTCGGAGGTCGGCGCGCATATTCTTTCCGGCATGGTCTTCGATCCGATCGGCCTCGACCGGATGCTGCCCGACTGGCGCGACGACCCCGACCGGCCGCTGAAGACCGAGGTCGCCGTCGATCGCTTCCTGTTCCTCGGCCCTTCCGGCGGCGTGCGCCTGCCGAACATCATGATGCCGAAGCTGATGGGCAACCACGGCAAGTTCATCGGCTCGCTCGGCGCGGTGACGCGCTGGATGGGCGGCCGCGCCGAGGCGCTCGGCGTCGAAATCTATCCCGGCTTCGCCGCGGCTGAACTCCTTTACGGCGCCAACGGCGAAGTCGTCGGAATCGCGACCGGCGACATGGGAATCGGCCGCGACGGCAAGCCGAAGTCGGGCTTCACCCGCGGCATGGAGCTGCGCGGCAAGTACGTGCTGCTCGCCGAAGGCGCGCGCGGCTCGCTCTCCAAGCAGGCGATCGCCCGCTTCAAGCTTGCCGACGGGCGCGAGCCGCAGAAATACGCGATCGGCCTCAAGGAGGTCTGGCGGGTCGAGCCGTCGCAGTTCCAGCCCGGGCTGGTGCAGCACAGCCTCGGCTGGCCGCTCGGCCGCGGCGCCTCGGGGGGCTCGTTCGAGTACCATTACGGCGACGGGCTGGTGTCGGTCGGCTTCGTCGTCCATCTCGACTACACCAATCCGACGCTGTCGCCGTTCGACGAGTTCCAGCGTTTCAAGACCCACCCGCTGATCCGCCCCACCTTCGAGGGCGGCAAGCGTCTCTCCTACGGCGCGCGCGCCCTCACCGAGGGCGGCTGGCAATCGGCGCCGAAGCTGGTCTTTCCCGGCGGCGCGCTGATCGGCTGCGCCGCCGGCTTCATGAACGTGCCGCGCATCAAGGGTTCGCACAACGCGATGCTGTCGGGCATGCTGGCGGCGGAAAAGGTCCACGCCGCGCTGGCCGCCGGGCGCGGCGGCGACGAAGTGATCGAGTACGAGGATTCGTGGCGCGATTCCGACATCGGCCGCGACCTCTATCGGGTGCGCAACGTCAAGCCGCTGTGGTCGAAACTTGGCCTCGCCGTCGGCGTTCCCTGCGGCGGGCTCGACATGATCGCCAACGAATGGTTCGGCTGGTCGCCATTCGGCACCGTCAAGCACGGCAAGCGCGATTGCGACACGCTGAAGCCGCTCGCCGCGGTCAAGCCGATCGTTTATCCCAGGCCCGACGGCAAAATCTCTTTCGACAAGCCGTCGTCGGTCTTCCTCTCCAACACCAATCACGAGGAGGACCAGCCGGTCCATTTGCGGCTGCGCGACCCGGCGGTTCCGATTCGCGACAACCTGCCCCGCTACGGCGAGCCGGCGCGGCTCTACTGCCCGGCCGGCGTCTATGAGGTCGTCTACGGCGACGAGGCGCGCCGCACGGATCCGCGCTTCGTCATCAACGCGCAGAACTGCGTCCATTGCAAAACCTGCGACATCAAGGACCCGGCGCAGAACATCGACTGGACGGCGCCGGAGGGCGGCGGCGGACCGAACTACCGGGACATGTGAACAGCGCCGAAGCGCGGCCTGAAACCGCCACGTTTGCCGGCGAGGCTTTCTCCTGTAGAACGTCGCATCGGCGTCGGAATGCGGCCAGCGTCCGGCTGCGCTCCAAACAGGGGAACTCTCACCGTGCCAGATCGTCTCTCGCCGGTAAGCGCCCGTACGGCGCTGCTTAGCGCTTTGCTGGCGACCGTCGCCGCCGTCGCGAGCGTCACGGGGGCGCATGCGAGCGCCGCCGGCGCCGCCTCCGACCTGCCGCCGGTCGAGATCGGCCGCAGCGAGTCCGGCAATTATCTCGCCGCGCTGGTCGCCGGGGCCGATCGCGACACCAGCGCCGCCGCGATCTATTCGCGCGAGGCGCTGCGCGGCGATCCGCGCAACGGCGACCTCACCGAGCGCGCCTTCGCCGCCGCGCTCGCCGACGGCGACGCGGCCGACGGGTTCTCGCTCGCCGAGCGGTTGATCGCCCAGGACCCTTCCAACAGCCTGGCGCGGCTGGCGCTCGGCGCGCGCGCGATTTCCGAGGGACAATACGCCGCCGCCCGCGCCCAGTTCGCCTCCGGCGACGCCGGCAGGGCGCACGACGTGACGACGACCCTGCTGAACGCGTGGAACTACGTCGGGGTCGGCGACCAGCGGCGCGCGCTCGCCACGCTCGACCGCATTCGCGAGCCGAGCCTGGCGCCGCTGCGCGACTATCACGCCGGGCTGATCGCCGACCTGCTCGGCAACGGCTTCGAAGCCGATCGTCGGCTCAAGTCGGCCTACGACGCGCAAAAGAACAACCTGCGCCTGGCCGACGCTTATGCCCGCTTCCTCGACCGCCACGGACAGATCGACGCGGCCAAGAAGGTCTACGCCGATTTCAGCAAGCAGATTCCCAACCATCCGCTGATCGTGGCCGAGCTCGCCGAAATCGCGGCCGGCAGGACGCTGCCGGCGGTGACCCGCAACGCGCGCGACGGCGCGGCGGAAGCGCTCTACGGCCTCGGCGTCGTCGGCACGAGCGAGGGCGACGACCTGACGGCGATGATCTATCTGCGTCTGGCGCTGTTCCTCAAGCCCGACCACGATCTGGCGGCGATCGCGATCGCCAATCTGTTCGAGGACCTCAAGCGCAACGACGAGGCGATCCGCGCCTACGCGCTCGTCCCGCAGGGCGCGCCGCTGCGCGAGTTCTCCGAGATCCAGTCGGCGCTCGAGCTGGACGCGCTCGGCCGCAACGACGAAGCGACGGCGAAGATGCGCGACATCGTCGCCGCCCACCCCAGCGACATCGACGCTTGGACCGGGCTCGCCAGCCTGCAGCGCTCGGCGAAGAAATTCGAGGACGCGGCCGCTTCCTACGACAAGGCGATCGCCCTGGTGGGAACGCCCGACCGCAGCAACTGGACGCTGTTCTATTTCCGCGGCATCTGCTTCGAGCGGTCGAAGCAATGGCCGAAAGCCGAAGCCGACTTCAAGAAGGCGCTCGAGCTCTATCCTGACCAGCCGCAGGTGCTGAACTACCTCGGCTATTCGTGGGTCGACCAGGGCGTCAATCTCGACGAGGCGTTCAAGATGCTGCGCCGCGCGGTCGATCTCAGGCCGAACGACGGCTATATCGTCGACAGCCTCGGCTGGGCCAACTACAAACTCGGCCATTACCAGGAAGCGACCGACCAGCTCGAAAAGGCGATCGACCTCAAGCCCGCCGATCCCGTGGTCAACGACCATCTCGGCGACGCCTATTGGCGGGTCAATCGCCGCATCGAGGCGCATTTCCAGTGGAACCACGCCCGCGATATGAAGCCCGATCCCGAAGATCTGCCGCAGATCCTCGACAAGATCGAGCACGGCCTGCCCGACGCGCCGACCGCTTCGGCGCCCGACGCGACGCCCGCCGCCCCGAGCGCGAGTCAGAACGGCGGCGGCTAGGTTGTCGGACGCCTCACTGCGGCTGTGGCCCGCCCCGGCCAAGGTCAATCTGACGCTTCACGTGCTCGGGCGCCGCGCCGACGGCTGGCACGAACTCGACAGTCTGGTCGCCTTCGCCGGCTGCTGCGACTGGCTCACGTTCGAGCCCGACGAAGCGCTGGCTCTTGCGGTCGAGGGACCGACCGCCGCCGCGACCGGGGCGGCCGACGACAATCTCGTTCTGCGCGCGGCGCAGGCGCTCGCCGAGCGGATTCCGCGTCTCCGCCTCGGGCGCTTTCATCTGCGCAAGAACCTGCCGGTCGCCGCCGGCCTCGGCGGCGGTTCGAGCGACGCGGCCGCCGCATTGCGCGCGCTCGCCGCCGCCAACGGCCTCGCGGCGGACGACGAGCGCCTGTTCGCCGCCGCCGCCGTGGTCGGCGCCGACGTTCCCGTCTGCCTCGATCCGCGCGCGCGCCGCATGGCCGGCCGCGGCGACAAGCTCGGCCCCGCGCTCACGCCGCCGCCGCTCGCCGCCGTGCTCGCCAATCCCGGCGCCGCGGTGGCGACGCCAGCGGTCTTCGCCGCGCTCGCCCTGGCGCCCGGCGCTCGGTTCGGCGCGTCGCCCGCCCCGCCGGTCGCGATCGATTGCAGCGCGGCGGGCGCGATCGCGGCGATCAAGGCCGGTCGCAACGACCTGCAGGCGAGCGCGATCCGGCTCGCGCCGGCGATCGGCGAGACGCTGGAAGCGTTGGCTGGGCTCGACGGCGCGCGGCTCGTGCGCATGTCGGGTTCGGGCGCCACCTGTTTCGCCCTGTTCGACGACCGCCATTTCGCCGCGCGCGCGGCGCGCGCGCTGTGCGCCGCCCATCCCGGCTGGTGGGTGAGAGCGACCGTGCTCCGGTAAGGGATCCGACCCGGAAGCGGGTTCGCGGCGGGCGCCCGGGGCGTCCTTGCGCGCCCAAGGCCGCGTCGCTAGGCTCGCCCCTGTCGCACAAGCGAACAAACGCGGGGACAGGCGTGTTCGAGCGTCGGGCTCGATATGGCGCGATTCCTTTTTCGGCGGGCGCGGCCATGCTGTGCAGCGCGGCCGGATCAGGTCTGGCCGCAACCTATGATCAGATCGTCGACGCCTGCCGTGAGGCTGCGCGTCCCGCGATGGTCGCGTGCATGCAGGGCAAGCGCGGCCAAGGCGACCATGACGCGTTGCTCGAACAATGCCGTCAGTCGGTCGGCGCCCCCTTCGTAAAAGCCTGCGTTCTGCGCGAAGACCAGAAAATAGCCGCGGGCAAGGCGGCGCCGGCGGCCCCTGTGGCGCCTCCGCCGCCGCCGAGCGACGCCTTATCCATGCAGCCGACCTTCGTGGCGCCGCCGCGCACCACCGCCGACATCAGCGCCATCCTCGATCGGGAAAAGCCCGACGGCGAAAAAATCGCCGCGCGCAAGGCCGAGGCCGACGCGACCCCTCCGATCGGCGCTGCGCCAGCCGCCCTCGCCCAGTTCTATTACGATCGCGGCGCCGCCAGGGCGCTGCTCGACCGCAACCAGGACGCTCTCGCCGACGGCCTGCTGGCCCTCGATGCGGCCAGGAGCAGCGGCGAGTTCGGCAGAATAACGCGCGTGATGCAATTCGTTGGGCTGCGCTATCGCGCGCTCGGCGATCCAAAGAAGGAAACCGAAACCTTCGAGTGGATCGTCAGCGCCGCCGCCGCGCAGAGCAAGCGCGGCGCGATGATCAATCCGCTCGCCCAACTGGCCAGAACCGCGCTTGCCATGGGCGAGATCAGCCAGGGCGAAGCCTATGCGCGCCGCGTCGAAGCGCTGGTTCAGGAGGCGCGCGGCAGTCCCAATCCCAACTGGCGCAAGGCCTACGCCGTCTACGGCCGCTCCTGGGAATCGGATGCGGCTGGCGTGACGGCTCTGGCGCTGGAGGCGCATGGCCAGTATGCGCAAGCCGAGGTCGACTATCGGCGCGCCGAAGCGTTCCGTCGCGCCTCTGTGAGCGACCTGCCGAAATACGATTATCCGACGCCGCGCGAGCAGATTCTGCAGGCCGCGGACACGAGCCTGCTGTCGATTTCGAGAAACGTGGCCAGGCAGGGACGGCTAAGCGAGGCCGAGGCGATCGCGCGAAAGGCCCTACTCGGCATCCTCGACCAACAGGGCCGGTACAGTCCGGCGACGCCGGCCTTCATCATCGGGCTCGCCGGCATCGTCGTCGAGGAGGGCCGCTACGAGGAAGCGGAGCAACTGGCGCGAGCGGCGCTCGATACGCAGCGCGCATTGGGCGTTGCCGGCGATTCCCCGGAGACCGCCTCCATTCTCAATAGTCTGGGAACCATTCTGGTGTTGCAAGGCAAGTCCAACCAGGCGCAGGCGGTCTTTGCGCAGTTGGACCAGGCGATCGAGAACTGGCCTTCGGCGCGCCGCGAAACCTTCCAACTGAGCGGGGCGCGGATCGCCGCGCTTTATGCTGCGGGTCAAGTCGAGGCCGGCGTCGCGGCGGCCGAGGAATTGGTCAAGCGGGAGACCGCGCGCAAGGGCGCGAACAGTTTCGACGCCGCGCTCACTCGCGGTCTGCTGGCGATCGGCTATATGCGATCCAAGCGCGAAGCCGACGCGCTGCGCGAATTCAAGACGGCCATTCCGATCATGATGACGGCGGCGCGAGAGAACGCCGACGACGACGACCCGACGGTCGTGGCGGCCAGACAGGCGCGCCTGCAACGGATCGTCGAAGCCTATTTCAACGCGCTGGTGGATCAGGCCAAAAACCCAAACGACGTCGCGGACGAGACGTTCGCGCTTTCCGACGCGATACGGGGCCACGCGGTCGGCCATTCGCTCGCCGACGCGAGCGCGCGACTGTCGGCCAAGGATCCCGCGCTCGCCGAACTCGTCCGCAGCGAACAGGATCTGGCCAAAGAGATCGAGGCCTCGCTCGGCGCGGTCAACAATCTGCTTTCGACGCCGCCGGACGCGCAGCGGGACCAGGACGTCGCCGCGGCTTCGGCGCTGCTCGCCGAACTGCGCGCCAAGCACGACGCCGCCGTTCGCGATATCGCCAAGCGCTTCCCCGCCTACGCCTCTCTCGTCGACCCCAGGCCGCCCTCGCTCGCTGAGGTCAGGACCGCGCTGCGGCCCGACGAGGCGATGCTGTCGTTCTATTTCGGGGGGACCTCCAGCTTCGTGTGGGCGATTCCGAAGGACGGCGCCGTCGCGTTCGCGCGGATCCCGATGAAGGCGAGCGATCTCGAAGCCACGGTGGTCGATTTGCGCAAGGCCCTGGAGCCCGAGGTCACCCGGGTGGAAGAAATTCCGCCTTTCGACGTCGGCGAGGCCTATTCGCTTTACGCGGCGTTGCTGGCCCCGGTCGAAGGCGGCTGGAAGGACGCCAAGAGCCTCGTTGTGGCGACCAACGGCGCGTTGGGAGAACTGCCGCTCGGCCTGCTGCCGACCGCGAGCGTCCAGGTCGACGCGCATTCTCAACCCCTTTTCGCCGGCTACCGCGCCGTCCCCTGGCTTGCGCGCGGGCATAACGTGACCGTGGTTCCCTCCGCTTCGGCGTTCCTGACGCTGCGATCCCTGCCGGCCGGTTCGCCGCGCCGCGAAAACCTGATCGGATTCGGCGATCCCTATTTCAGTCAGGAGGAGGCCGCCGAAGCGGAGGCCGAGCAGACGAAGACGGCCGACGCCTCGGAGGCCGACGTCAGCGCCGGCGCCGACGTGACGCGCGGCCGGCCGTTGGGACTGCGCGCGGCCCCGCATACGGAGAACGTCGACAAGGCGGAACTGGCGATGCTGCCGCGCCTCCCCGATACGCGCCAGGAGCTGACGGCGATGGCGCGCGCGCTCGGCGCCGATCCCGCCAAGTCGCTCTATCTCGGCAAGGACGCCAACGAGCGCAATGTCGAAACGCTCGACCTCGCTCGTTACCGCGTCGTCGTGTTCGCGACCCACGGGTTGATCCCGGGCGATCTCGACGGACTGACTGAGCCAGCGCTGGCCCTGACCACGCCCGACGTGGCGGGGACCGACGGCGACGGGCTGCTGACCACGGACAAGATTCTCGGACTGAGGCTCGACGCCGATTGGGTGGTGCTTTCCGCCTGCAACACCGGCGCGGGAGAAGGCGCAGGCGCAGAAGCCGCCTCCGGCCTCGGCAGCGCGTTCTTCTACGCCGGGACGCGCGCGCTGCTGGTGACGAACTGGTCGGTGCATTCGGCGTCGGCGCGTGAGCTGACGAGCGACCTGTTCCGGCGGCAAAGCGCGGACCCCGACCTCTCGCGCAGCGAGGCGCTGCGCCAATCCATGATGGCGTTAGTCGACGGACCGGGCTCTGTCGACGATCAAGGCCGCACCGACTACACCTATGCGCATCCGCTGTTCTGGGCGCCCTTCACGGTGATCGGCGACGGTGGAGGGACTTGAGCGGGGAGCCCCGGGGGCAGGCGAATGATGAAACGACGGCAGACGTCGTCTGGCGAGAAATGGCGACGGGCCGCATTGCCTCGGCTGTCGGCCCTCGGATTCGCGTTGCTGCTGGGGCCGGCGCCGGCCTCCCAGGCGCTCGAACTCGTCACGCCGGATGAGGCGGCCTTGCCCGCGGCGGCGGCGCCCTCGCTGGTCATGCGCGGCAGCCCGTTGCGGCGACCCAGCGTTCTCGTCGTTTCCCCTCCCCCCGACGCCGGGTTGGTGCATTCGCCGATCGAACTGAAATTGCGTTTTCACGCTTTCGGCGGCGCGGTCATCGATCCGGAATCGGTGGTGGTTACGTATCTCAAGCGACCAGCCATCGACGTGACCCAGCGGATTGAGCCGTTCATCACCGCCGATGGCGTCACGATCGACAAGGTCGAGATGCCCCCCGGCGCCCATCAGTTCTGGGTCGAAGTGAAAGACAAGAGCGGACGCGTCGGCGCGGCCGAGCTCAGCTTTCAAGTCGCCAGGTAGCGCCGATGCCGAAGATCGCGATCTCGTACCGCCGTTCGGACGCTTCGGCCATCTCGGGGCGCATCTTCGACCGCCTTGCCGCTCATTACGGCAAGCACAGCGTGTTCATGGACGTCGACAGCATCCCGATCGGAATCGATTTTCGCGCCCACATTGACGCAACGCTTCGGCGCACCGACGTCGTTCTGGCGATCATCGGCGCCAAATGGCTGGGCGCGCAGGACGGAGGCGAAGCGAGAATCCGCGAGGAGGGCGATCCGGTTCGGGTCGAGATCGAAACCGCGCTTGCGCGAGGCGCGCCGGTCATTCCGGTGCTGGTCGACGGCGCCAGGATGCCTGAAGCCGCGGCGCTGCCGCAGAGCTTCGGCGCTTTCGCATTTCTGAATGCGGCGGAGGTCGCGACCGGACGCGATTTCGACGGCCAGATCGGCCGACTGATCGCCGCCATCGATCGCGCGGCCGCGGCCGCGCCCGGCGACGCGGCGTCGATCTACGCCTCTTCGAAAGCGACGGCGCGCCAAAGGCTGCTGCTCGACGCCGCGCGGTTCTTCGTCACGCCGCTGATTCTGCTGCTCACGGCGCACTTCCTGGTGGTCGTCGCGCTCGACTGGGACGCCGTCTATTTGTGGCTGGCGTGCTTGACCTTTCCCGCCGCCTTCGGAGCGACGTTCGCCTGGTTCGCCGGTCGCGGCGCCGGCGCCGCCTGCGGCTTTGCGATCGCGCTCGGGCTTGTCGCCGCGGCCGGCATGACGGTCTCGGAGAGTCTGGCGACCGGCGACCCCTTGCTGCCGCAGTCGCGACTGGAATGGCTCGAGAATTTTCAGTTCGCAGCCGCCATGGCGCTGAGCTTCGTCGCCGGCTATTTCGCCGCGGGCGTCTTGCGCAGACTGTCGCCGCTGATGTCGCGGGCCTAGAACGCCTTTTCGGCCGCCGCCGACCCGGCGGCGGGCGCGGCGCTGGAGACCTTCGGCCGCCAGCGCCCGCTTTGCCGCGCGCGAGCCAGGGCCCTATAAGACGGCGTCCGTCGCGCGAGCCTCACCCCATGCGCCTGGTGTCCACGCCGTTCAATCCGACCCCGCCCGGCGCCATTCTCCACCCGCTGCGCACCGTCGATGGCGTGCAGCTACGCGCCGCGCGCTGGACGCCGCCCCATGGCGCGCGCGGGACGGTGGCGATCCTCTCCGGCCGCGGCGAATTCATCGAGAAATACTTCGAGACGATCCGCAACCTGCTCGACCGCGGCCTGTCGGTGGCGATCTTCGACTGGCGCGGCCAGGGGGGCTCTGCGCGCCTGCTGAGGAACCCGCGCAAGGGCCATATCGACGACTTCTCGCTCTACGAGCGCGACTTCGCGACCTTCTTCACCGAAGTGATCGACCCGCACTGCCCGAAGCCGTGGTTCGGCCTCGCCCATTCGATGGGCGCGGCGATCGCGCTGGCGATGGCGCGCGCCGGGCGCTTCCCGCTCGACCGGCTGGTGCTGTCGTCGCCGATGATCGCGCTCGCCGGCCTGAAATCGCCGCGCGCCGCGCGCGGCTTCGTCGAGGCGCTCGACGCGGTCGGCCTCGGCGGCATGTTCTCGCGCCGAGCCGGCGGCCGGATCGTCGCGACCCTGCCGTTCGACGGCAATCAGCTCACTTCCGACCCGGTGCGCTACGCGCGCACCGCCAGCGTCGTCAGCGCCCACCCGGAGCTCGGCCTCGGCTATCCGACGATCGGCTGGCTCAACGCCGCCTTCCGGCTGATGCGTGAATTCGAAGACCCAGACTTCCCGCGCAGGACCTTGACGCCGACGCTGGTCATCGCCGCCGGCGCCGACCGGGTGGCCGACGCGCGCGCCGCCGAGCGCTTCGCCTCGCGGCTGCGCGCGGGCCGCATGGTCATCGTCGAAGGCGCGGAGCACGAGTTGATGGTCGAACGCGACGTCTTCCGCGAGCAGTTCTTCGCCGCCTTCGACGCCTTCGTCCCCGGCGTCGAGGGCGCGCGCGCGCGGGCTGCTTCGTGAACTTCGCCGGAGCGCGGCCAAAAGCCGAGAGCGACGCGAGCCGCGGCGCGCTGGCGCTGATCGCGGTCTTCGCCCTCGCGCGGCTCGCCTTCGCCTTTGCGCTCGGCCCCGGGACCGACGAAGCCTACACGATCGTCGTCGCGCGGCGGCTCGATCTTTCCTATTTCGACCATCCGCCGCTGCACCAGTGGATCGCCCACTTCGCTGCGCTCGCGCTGGGCGAAGGCGCGGCCACGCGGCTTCCCTTCGTCGCGCTGTTCGCGGCGACCGGCTGGCTGATGTTCGCGCTGACGCGCCGGCTGTTCGGCGCGCGCGCCGGACTGGTCGCGCTGGTCGCGCTCAACCTGACGCCGTTCTTCTTCGCCTCGGCCGGAACCTGGGTGGTGCCCGACGGCCCGCTCGATTTCGCGCTCGCCGGCGCGGCGGCGACGCTGGCGCGGCTGTTCTTCGACCGGCCGTCGCCGCGCGACGCGTTCGCCCTGTGGCTCGCCGCCGGCGTGTGGCTCGGCCTCGCCGGCCTGTCGAAATACAACGCCGTCCTGCCGGCGCTCGGCGTCGCCGCCTTCGTCGCGCTCGCGCCCGGCCAGCGCCATTGGCTCCGCCGCCCCGCTCCCTATTGCGCGGCGCTGATCGCGCTCGCGCTGGTCGCGCCGGCGATCGTCTGGAACGCGCGCCACGGCTGGATCTCGTTCGCCTTCCAGGGCGCGCGCGCCGAAGCCTCGGGCGGCTGGCGGTTCGCCCGGGTCGGCGCGATGGCGATCGGCGAGATCGCGTTCCTCTCTCCGTGGATCGCGGCGCCGCTGGTCGCCGCGCTGACCGACGGCGTCCGGCGCGCGCGGCGCGACGAGCGGCGCCTGTTCCTTGTGTGCCTGGCGCTGCCGACAATCGTCGTCTTCACCCTGACGCCGTTGTGGGGTGCAAAGGGACTGCCGCACTGGGCGACGCCCGGCTGGTTGTTGGTCTATCCGCTGCTCGGCGCCTGGCTCGCCCATTCGCGCGCAGCGGCCCCGAGATTGAGGACATGGGCGGTCGTCGCGGCGGCGCTGCTCGCCGCGCTCGCCGTCGCGATCGCCGGCCAGGCGGCGACCGGCTTCGCCGACCGGCTCTTTCCCGCCGGCGCGGCCGATCCGACGCTCGAAACGCTCGACTGGGGCGCCTTGCGCGACGCGCCGGCGATCCGCGAGGCCGATTTCGTGGTGACCGTCAAATGGATGGACGGCGGCAAGGTCGGGCTGGCGCTCGGGCCGACCAAGCCGGTGTTCGTCTTCTCCGACGATCCGCGCGGGATCGCCTTCCTCGCCGACAGCGCCGACTTCGTCGGCCGCGACGGCGCGATCGTCGTCCCCTGGGACCGTCGCGAGGCGACGGAGGCGCGCCTCGCGCCCTATTTCGCCAGTTTCGGCCCGCCGCAGCGAATCGCGCTGAGGCGCGGCGGGCGCGACGAAATCGCGCTGGCGGTTGTTCCGGCGCGCGGCTTGACGCGCGCCTTTCCCCTGCCGTATCCGCGTTGAGGGCGCCCGCGAATCCCGCGCGCGCTGCGAGCGAGGGCGAGATGACAAGCGATCCGGCCGGGCCTGACGTTCGCCCGACCCTTTCCGTCATCGTCCCGACCTATCGCGAAGCGGCGAACGTGGCGGCTCTGTTCGCGCGGCTCGAAATCGCCCTCGGCGGCCTGCCGTGGGAAATGGTGGTCGTCGACGACGATTCGCCCGACGGCACCGCCGACGTCGCCTATGCGATCGCGCGGCGCGACCCGCGCCTGCGCTGCCTGCGCCGCGTCAATCGGCTCGGTCTCGCCGGCGCGGTGATCGAGGGCTGGCTGTCGTCGAGCGCCGACTATGTCGCGGTGATCGACGGCGACCTGCAGCACGACGAGAAGATCCTGCCGCAGATGTATGCGGCGCTGGTCGCCGGGCAGGGCGATCTGGCGATCGGCACGCGCGTGGCCGACGAAACCGCGCCGGGCGGCCTTTCGCCGGCGCGCCAGAAGCTCAGCGAGCTGGGTGCCTGGTTCTTTCGCCTGCTGGCGGGAACTTCGGTCAGCGACCCGATGAGCGGCTTCTTCATGGTCCGGCGCGAGATCGTCGCGCAATTGGCGCTGCGCCTGTCGCCCGACGGATTCAAGATTCTCGTCGACGTGGTGTTGTCGGCCGGCGGACGGTTGAAGATCGTCGAAGTCCCCTATGTGTTCCGGCCGCGCCAGGCGGGCGAATCGAAATTGTCGCCGCTGGTCGGACTCGACTTCCTCGGCCTCGTCGCCCACCACGCGACCGGCGGCCTGCTGCCGATCCGCTTCGTGCTGTTCGCCCTGATCGGCGGAATCGGCCTCGTCGTCCACCTCATCGTGCTGACCGGCCTGATCGAGGCCCTCGGCCTCGAGGATTTCACCTTCGGCCAGATCGCCGCGACGATCGTCGCGATGGGCAGCAACTTCCTGCTCAACAACGAGATCACCTATCGCGCCTACCGCTACCGCGGCCTCGGCATGGTCGGCGGCTTCCTGCTGTTCGCGCTGCTGTGCAGCGTCGGCGCGATCGCCAACGTCGACATCGCGTCGTGGCTGCTGCGCGGCAAGAGCGTGTGGTGGGTCGCCGGACTCGCCGGCGCCTTGGTCAGCGTGGTGTGGAACTATGCGGCGAGCGCGACCTTCGTCTGGCGGCGCCGGCGCATCGGCTGAAGGCGCAGGGGCCCCATGCTGAAGGACGCAGCCGACTCGCTCAACGACATCGTGTCGCAGCCGTTCCGCCGCGTGATGGTCAAGTCGCTCGCGCTGACCGCCGCGGCGCTGGTTCTCGCCTGGCTCGGGCTCGATCGGCTCGCTGTCCACTTCGTCGCGGTCCAGCCGCCGTGGCTGGCGACGCTGATCGCCTGGCTGATCGGCATCAGCCTGGTGGTCGGCGCGGTCTTTCTCGCCGCGCCGGTCTCCTCCCTGGTCGGGAGCCTGTTCCTCGACGAGATCGCCGCCCATGTCGAAGCCGAGATCGATCCGTTCGGGCCGCCGGGCCGGCCGGCGCCGTTCGTCGAGGCGACGCTCGCGGCCCTGCGCTTCTTCGGCCTCTCGGTCGCGGTCGGCTTCGTCACGCTGGCGCTGATCTTCATTCCCGGCGTCGGCTTCGTCGCCTGGCTCGGAGCGAACGCCTATCTCCTGGGGCGAGAATATTTCGAGCTGGCGGCGATGCGCTTCCACTCGGCGGCGCAGGCGCGCGAACTGCGCCGCCGGCGGGCCGGTTTCGTCTTCATGTACGGGGTGATGATCGCCGTGTTCGTCGCCATCCCGCTGGTCAACCTGCTGACGCCGCTGTTCGCCACGACGCTGATGGTGCGGCTGCACAAGCGGATCGCGCGGGCAGGCTGACATCGCGGCCCTGGCCGGCGACAGTCCCGTTCCACGGTCAAGCGATTTCAAGGCGATAGGCGCCATTTTTTGGCGCGCAAGAGGGTAAACCGCCAGGTTCGCCCCCTCGTCCTTCGACTCGCCGGCTTGCGCAGGCGGCTCAGGATGAGGGGAGCGCGGGGCGGCGCTGGTTTTCAACAGGCATCCCGTCACTAAAGTTCTTGCTTATGTGATTGCGCCGCGATACAAAAGCATATGCTTAACCAATCGACCCCGCTCGATCGCGCGTTCCAAGCCCTCGCCGACCCGTCGCGGCGGGCGATCGTCGAGCGGCTGACGCGGGGCCCGGCGTCGGTGAGCGAGCTGGCGAAGCCGCTGGCGATGACCTTTCCCGCGGTGATGCAGCACCTCGCGGTGCTCGAAGGGGCCGCGCTCGTCGCATCGCAGAAGATCGGCCGGGTAAGGATCTGCCGGCTCGAGGCCTCTACCCTCGACCGCGCCGAGGCCTGGCTCAACGCGCGGCGCGCCGAATGGGAGCGCCGTTTCGACCGGCTCGGCCGCTATCTTGAAGAGTTGCAGAAGGAAGGAGGCGACGATGAAGCCCGCAATTGACGCCGCCGCCGTGCGCGGCGCGTTCACGGTCGAACGCACATTCAAGGCGACGCCGGCGCAGGCGTTCAAGGCGTTCACCGACGAGCGCGCCAAGAGCCGTTGGTTCGCCGGCGGCGGCGACGACCCGAAGCTCGTCGAGCGTGAGATGGACGTGCGTCCGGGCGGACGCGAGGTCGCGGTCGGCGAATGGAAGAGCGGCAAGACATCGCGCTTCGACGCTTTCTACTTCGACGTCGTGCCCGACCGGCGGCTGGTCTACGCCTACGAGATGCATCTCGACGCGCGCAAGATTTCCGTTTCCCTCGCCTGCGTCGAAATCGAGCCGCATCCCATCGGCGTGCGGCTCAAGGTCAGCGAGCAGGCGGTGTTCCTCGACGGCTACGACGACGCCGGCAGCCGCGAGCACGGCACCAACTACCTGATGGACAAGCTGGTGGCGTCGCTGACCGACTGAATCGGCAAGAACCGCGACGCGGCGCCGCGCGCCAAGCGCAGATTTCGCTCGCCCGGCTCGATCGGCCTCATTAGGATGCGGCGCCGTCCAGCGGGAGGACCTTGTTCGATGCGCGCCAAACCGAGCCTTACGTCGGTCGATGTCAAAAAAATGCTCGCAGCATGCGAGGCCAAGGCCAACGAGAATCGTTGGCCGGTGGCGATCGCCATCGTCGACGACGGCGGTTTTCTGCTCGGCTTTCAGCGCATGGACGGCGTGGCGCCCATCTCCGCCGAGGTGGCGATCGGCAAGGCGCGCGCGTCGGCCCTGACCAGGCAGCCAACCAAGGTGTTCGAGGAGCGGGTCAAGGAACGGCCGGCCTTTGCGACCTTTCCCGTCGGCGTTCTCATCCAGGGCGCCGTGCCGCTGATCCACCAGAGCGAATGCGTCGGCGCGATCGGCGTCTCGGGCGTGAAGTCGGCCGAGGACGAGCAGGTGGCGCAAGCCGGCGCAACCGCGCTCGGATAATGCGCTGCGCGACCGCAAAGCGGCCGGCGGCCAATCAAATGGTTTTGGGCGCCGGCTTTGCGGTCCCGATCAATGCGTCGCGCGCCCGCACAATCAGCGCTTCGGCGGCGCCGCTGTCATATGGCCACGCCTCCCCTGCGCCCCATACCGGCCCGGGCCAGGCGGGATCGCCCACGGCGCGGCCGAGCACGTGGACGTGCAACTGCTTGACGACATTGCCGAGCGCGCCGACGTTGAGCTTGTCGACATGCGGCAGCGCGCGCACGAAGGCGGAAGCGGCGGCGACCTCTTCGATCAGAATCGCGCGGTCGACCGCGTCGAGATCGACGATCTCCGCCAGCCCCGCCCGGCGCGGAACCAGGATCAGCCACGGATAGCGCGCGTCGTTCATCAGCAGGACCCGCGACAGTTCGAGATCGCCGACCGGCAACGTGTCGGCGGCGAGGCGCGGATCGAGCGCGAAGCTCATGCGAGCCAGCTCGCGCCGCTCGCCGGCGGCGGCAGACCGAGCCATGCGGCGACGGTCGCGCCGATGTCGGCGAGGGTCTTGCGCGCGCCGATCGGTCCCGGCGCGACGCCGCCGCCGAAGGCGAGGATCGGGACGTGCTCGCGGGTGTGGTCGCTGCCGCGCCAGGTCGGGTCGTTGCCGTGGTCGGCGGTCAGCACGCAGAGGTCGTCGGGCCGCATC
>Ga0182016_10000302_pt1 | contig 61813 bp, 55 predicted proteins | sample 712S2MmetaG_FD_120491 | JGI IMG/M metagenome (GOLD analysis project Ga0182016, IMG submission 120491) | Permafrost microbial communities from Stordalen Mire, Sweden - 712S2M metaG | ecosystem: Environmental > Terrestrial > Soil > Wetlands > Permafrost | place: Sweden: Stordalen | collected...
CTCCCATCTTTCCGAGCCGCGACCGTGAGGGAGTGGTTGCGCTCGTCTCGCCGGGACCGCTTGCTGACGCGCGCGGCTCGGTAACTCCCATCTTTCCGAGGCGCGACCGTGAGGGAGTGGTTGCACTCGTCTCGCCGGGACCGCTTGCTGACGCGCGCGGCTCGGTTACGCCCCATCTTTCCGAGGCGCGACCGTGAAGGAGTGGTTGCGCTCGTCTCGCCGGGACCGCTTGCTGACACGCGCGGCTCGGTAACGCCGCACCCCAACCGCTCACGCCCCGGTATCCATAAAGTAGTAACAAATCATGTGGCAGACGACGAAGTGGGCGTCCTCGATGCGCCCCATATGCGGCACGCTCACCTGAATATTCAGCTGCGCCAGCGGTCCGAGTTTCCCCCCGTCGCGCCCGGTGAGCGCGATCGTCCGGCATCCGGCACTATTAGCGTATTCGATGGCGCGCAGCACATTGGGCGAATTCCCCGACCCGCTGATCGCCATGAAGAGATCGCCCGGCTCGGCGAAATTGCGCAATTGTTCGGCAAACACCACGTCGTAGCCGACATCGTTGGAGTAGGCCGTGAGGGTGGGTAGCGAATCGGTGAGAGCCAGCATCTTAAACCGTGTGGGACGCTCGAAACTCGCGCCTTTCACCATATCGCACGCGAAATGCGATGCCGTGGACGCGCTCCCTCCGTTGCCACACACGAAGATGCGCCGTCCGGAATCGCGCGCCTCCCGAAACCACTCGATGGCTTGATCGACCTTCTCCAGGTCGATGTATTCCATCGCTTGGAGCGTGCTCTTCTTGTATTCGGCTGCAAAATTCACAGATTTTTCGCCAACGCCAGCGCGCCCCAAAGCACGCTCGCGTCCCCCAATTCCGCCGGCGCCACGTCGATCCGCGCCGCCGACCAGTTCGTGATCGCTCTCCGCAATTCGGCCCGCAAGGGAGCGAACAGCGCCTCGCCCGCCTTGCTGATTCCGCCGCCGATCACAATCCGCGCCGGATTCAATAACATGATACAAGCCTTCAACCCCAAGGCGAGATCCGCCACGTAGCGGCGCACGAACTCCGCATCCTGCATCAGCTCCTTCGCCGATTTTCCATGATCGCGCTCCAGCCACAGCCCGCTGCACATGCGCTCGTAGCAGCCAAACGCGCCGCACAGGCATTTGGGACCATCCGGCCGGATGGTCAAATGCCCGATTTCGCCGCCATAGGAATCGGCGCCGCGCCAGATCTTGCCATCGCTGTAAATGCCGCCGCCGATGCCGGTGGAGAGCGTCATATAAAACAGCGGCGAGAATCCGCGTCCGGCGCCGTAGTGCGCCTCCCCGAGCGCACCCACGTTGGCGTCGTTATCCATCGCTACGGGGACGCCGAGCAGGCCGGCGAGGTGCTCCGGCAAGCGGAAATCTTTCCAGCCGCCCACATGTGTGGAGAGCGCCACGCGCTGCTCCTCGAAGTGAACCGGTCCGCCGAACCCCACGCCGCAGCGCTCGAATCGGAACTCCTGCCGCCATTCCGCTATGATTTCGCCGACCTGCGCGAGCATCCAATCGCGCCCGCCCTCTTTATCGGTGAGGCGCTTTTCCGACCGCACCATGCGATCGCCGTCGAAAGCCGCAATTTGAAATTTGGTGCCCCCGATATCTATTGCCAGAGTTTGCATTTTTCGCGAACCTCCCCGGGAGTCGCCGTCCCTGTGCCTTTTTTCATGATCGTGACAGATGCCACCAGATTCCCGAACTGCGCCGCGTCCGTGGGACTCGCCCCAGATGCCAGCGCCAGCGCCGCACCGGCCGAGAAGCTGTCGCCTGCGCCGCAAATATCCACGGGATTCGGTTCGGGGCGGGTAGGCACCCAGCTTTCACCGTTGTCGTCCACTACTAGCACGCCGTTGGGCCCATGCGTCACCATCAGGAGAGGGCTCGCGAGGAGACGGCGCAGTTCCGGATAATCGATGCGGCCGATCCACTCGCGGCAGGCCGCTTCGCCTTCCTGCTGGTTTGGCTTCGCAATCACGTTGCGAAAAAGCTGAATGCGCGCGCGGGAATCGGCAAAGAAAATCTTATCGCGGTGAGTTTGCGCCATCCCGGAGAGCCGGGCGCGCATCACCGGCGTCACCACCCCGCCGCGGCTGGTCTCTGCCTGGTCCGAAATGATGATGACGTCGAAAGCCTGAACCGCGGCCTGCAAGCGGTCGAGAACCTGGTTCTCCACTGCGCGCTCCAGCGGCGCGATGTTGATGAAATCCAGGCGCGGCCGATCCTCTAGTCCCGTCCCGCCGTTAATCACCTTGGTGTAAGTGAACGTCTGCATCGATTGGGCCCGAATGCACAGATCGGAGATGCCGCCCGCCGCCAGCGCGCGCGAGAGTTCTAGTCCGAAGCCGTCATCGCCGATCGCTCCGAGCACCGCCACGCGGCCGCAGCCGAGAGCCGCTAGATTGTTGGCCACCGTGCCTCCGGCGCCCGCGGTCGACTCGGTGCGCACCACGCCGATCCGCGGAATGCCGGTCTCGCGCGAGGCCTCGCTGGTGGAAGGATCGTAGGTGCACCAGCGATCCAGGCAGATATCTCCCACCACCAGAGCCGCCAACTTGGGGATCGCCGCCAGAATCTCCGCCGGGGTCATATCCGTCTCAACATAGCGCGCCGCAGCGCCGGCAGGGCAGCGCGGCGATCTCCACCGAGAATGCCGGTCTCTGATCGTAGGTGCACCGGCGATCCAGGCAGATGTCTCCCACCACCAGCGCCGACAACTTGGGGATCGCCGCCAGAATCTCCGCCGGGGTCATAACCGCCTCAACATAGCGCGCCGCAGCGCCGGCAAGGTAGCGCGATGATCGCCGCAAAAGTAGAAACTCTCGCCGCCATCGGCCACCGTGCGAACCAGGATGGTTTTGTACGGCCGGAAATAATAGGCCGGATCCGTCTTGTCGCGTTCCCGGTGAATATCGCCCTCGATGGGCACGATGTCGAAGACCGCCGTGGTAAACCGGCGGATCTCGCGGCCCTCCTGATGCGCCACATTGCGCGCCATCGCCAGCGCCTTCAAATAAACCTCGGGCGCCATTACCGCCGACCCGAACGCCAGCATCACGCCGCCCTCGAGCCGCTCCACGGCGCGCGCGAAGATCAGGAAATCGCGCATTGCCGCCTCGCCCAGCGACGCGCCGTCGCAGTTGGGATGCTCATGAATGATGTCGTAGCCGATTCCGGGATGCACCGTAACCGGCACTGAGTGCTTCCACGCCGCCGCCAGCACGCTCAGATCGCGATGCGGAAACTCGCTCTCGGCGATCTGCCGTCCCACGTTCTCGCCCAGGCCCAATTGCTCCGCCGCGGCCTGGCGAATCCAATCGTTGAGCTCTCCGGTCTCGCGCCACAGGCCGAATTCCCCGCTGCGAATGTATCGCGCCACGCTCTCCGTGGTCGCCCCGATGCGCGCCAGTTCGTAGTCGTGGATCGCGCCCGCGCCGTTCATGGCAATGTGATCGAGCAGGCCCAGCTCCACGAGGTCGATAATCTGGCGATTCACGCCCGCGCGCAGCACGTGCGCTCCCATCATCAGAATGCGCGCCGCGCCGGCCGCCTGCGCCGCCAGCACCCGCTCGGCGACGTCATCCAGCTGCGGATTGTCGTAAGGCAGCGGCGCACCTTCGAGCGCCAGCCAGTGCTCCAGGTGCAGATCGTGCACGCGTTCGGCGAGCGGGCGAAGGCGCAGACGCGATCGGTCGAACAGCGGATATTTACTGGCCATTGTCGAATAAGCGCTGCATCAGTTCCTCGCGGCAGAGGAAATTGGGGACGATGAAGTCGGCGCCCACACCGGCCAGACGTTGCCGCTTCCATTCATCCACCACCCGGCATTCCGGCTCGGCGGTCGCGACCCCGACGGCGACACCACCCACTTCCTTGATATTCTCGATCTCCACGTAGCCGTCTCCGAATCCCAGAAATTCCTCGCCGCGCACGCCGGGCGCGGCAAGCAGCCTCTGAATCAGCAGCTTCTTGGAAAAGCTTTGGTAATCGTCTAGCGCCCCGTATACGCCCTCGAAATAGCGCTCCATATCGAGCAGTCGAGCCTCCTCGCGCATGTATTGCTGGTCCGTGCCGCTCGCCAGGTACAGCACCAACCCTCGTGCGCGCAACGCCTCCAGGAGCTCCCGTGTGCCCGGCACCAGGTATTTTTCCGGTGGCGCCTGTCCCGCACGCAGTTCCTCCAGCCGGTGCCGGATGCGGTCGTTCAACCGGTCGAGAAATATCTTCTTATAAGCCAGCGGATCGAGCGGCTGGCCGCCACGCCGGCGGATCTGCTCCGCGAGTTCGATCATCTGGTACACCGTCTGTTTGCCCGTCAAACGCCAGATGAAATCATCCACCACTTGCCGCAGGTCTGCCTCGGGTTCCCCGGTTTTCAGGTCGAGCAGCATCTCGACCATCATCGGCGCCATCACGTCCATCCATCCGGAGCGAACTAGAGAGACGGTGCCGTCGAAGTCGAAAATACCGATGCGTGCGTTCTTCGCGGAAGCGCCTGGGCGAAGCTGTTCGACCATCGGCAGCTATTGTCCCACACCGCGCCTGTCATCAAGTTTGCGATCATAGTTCTTTGACCCTGCGCCATCTCGCCATTCTTCTAATTCTCGCTCTCCCGCTCGCGGCGCAAGATGCGTCCGCCGACGCGTCTGCCAGTCCGCCCCCCGCCGAGCGCTGGAATCTCTATTTCCAGGCCACCTCCATCGGGCAGTATCACGGCAGCTTCTTCTCTCCGTACTCCGGTGCGTTCAGCCTCGCCGGCCATCCCGAAGCGGAAGCGTCCCTCACCTCGACGATCTTCTTCGGATTCCTCATCGCGCCCAACACGCAGTTCTATTTCGACCCCGAAATAGCCGGCGGACGCGGCTTCAGCGCCACCAACGGCATCGCCAACTTCCCCAATGGCGAAATGCCGCGCGTTGCCACCGCTACGCCCAAACCTTACATCGCGCGCCTGTACATTACCCAGGATTTCGCGCTCGGCGGAGAGCGCGCGGCCGTCGAAAGCGACGAGAATCAGCTCGCCGGCAGCCGCCCCGCCAAGCGTTACTCCATCACTCTAGGCCGGTTCACCGTCACCGATTTCTTCGAGACCAACAAATACAGCAACGACCCGCGCACGCAATTCATGGGCTGGGCCACCATGTACAACGGCGCCTGGGATTACCCGGCCGATACCCGCGGCTACACCTGGGGATGGATGCACGAACTGCATTTCCCCCGCTGGGCGCTGCGCTACGCCAGCGCCGCCATGCCGCGCGTCGCCAATGGCGAACAATTTGACCGCCGCCTGTTCCGCGACCGATCCGATATGTTCGAGGGCGAGCTCGACGGCCACTTCCACGATCATCCCGGCGCAATCCGTCTGCTGAGCTATTTCAATCGCGCCGACATGGGAAATTACGCCGAGGCGAGTCGCGTCGCCGAGGAGACCGGCGCCCGGCCCGACGTCGTCGCCACGCGCCGTATCGGCACCCTGAAATACGGCTTCGGTCTGAGCGCCGACCAGGAACTCACGCAAGATGTCGGCATCTTCGGCCGGCTGGGATGGAACGACGGCAAAACCGAAAGCTTCGCCTTCACCGCCATGGATCGCCTGGTCACCGTCGGCGTCTCCCTGAAGGGCAGACGCTGGAAACGGCCCGATGACGCGGTCGCCACCGCCATCACCGTCGGGGGACTCTCGGCCATCCATTCGCAATATCTGGCCCTCGGCGGCTACGACTTCCTCATCGGCGATGGCCGCCTGCGCTATGGCCCCGAGACTTCCTGGGAAAGCTATTACTCCGCGCGGCTTTTCGGCGGCTTCTTCGCCACCATCGGCGCGAACCACTACGACAACCCCGGATATAACCGCGATCGCGGGCCGCTCTGGGTGGGTACGTTACGATTACATTTAGAGCTCGGCAAGAAATGAAATCGCTTACGGCAATCTTCGGGCTGGCACTCCTCGGGCCCGCGGCAGCCGCTCCCCTCACCCGCCCATACATGGTGGAACACTACGACGTCCACCTCACGCCCGACCTCGCCGCCAAGCGCATGGCAGGCGAAGTGACCGTCAAGCTCACCAGCCGCACCGATCGTCTGGACGCCATCGAACTGGATGCCGGCGACATGCAGATCGCCTCCGTCAAAGAAGGCCAAGCTGCGCTCTACTTCGAGCGCAAGGAGAAGATCCTCATCGTGGCGATGAACTCGCCGGTCTATAAGAACGACCACCGCAGCATCACCATCCGATACACCGCGACTCCTGCCAAGGGTTTGGTCTTCTTCCCCGACCAGATTTACACGTCCTTCTTCACCAGCGATTGGATGCCCTGCGACGAGCACCCCGAGGATCGGGCCACGCTGGCGCTCACTATCGACGTGCCGCCGCAGTTCAAGGTCGCCGCCAGCGGACGTCCCGAAGGCTCGACTTGGACACTCGACACGCCGTACCCGGCATTCCTGTTCGCTTTCGCCGCCGGCGATTTCGTCGAGAGCACGAAGAAGGTTGAAGGCGTGACCCTGCGCGTGCTGGGCAAGGCAAACGTCTTCGACGATACGGCCTCTGCGATGAAATTTCTCACCGAGCGTTCCGGCAAGCCTTACCCGCTCGATACCTACACCCAGGTCTTCACGCACGGCACGGTGGAACAGGAGGCCGTCGGCATGACTCTTTTGCCGGAGAAATACGCTGCCGACCTGGCGGAGCATCCGGACAATCTGAACCTTCTGGCGCACGAGTTGACGCATCAGTGGTATGGCGTCAAGATCGTGGCCAAGGACTGGTCGGATTTCTGGCTGAGCGAGGGAATGGCGACCTTTCTGGCGGACGCTTTCCTCGAACAGCGCTTCGGAAAGGCCCGCTACGAGCGCGAAATCGCCGCGTCCAAGCAGACTTACGACAACCTGCGCGCCCAGGGCAGGGATCGCCCGCTGTTCTTCACCGATTGGCAGACGCCTCAGCAGGCCGGGGGGCCGCTGCCGTACCACAAAGGCGCTTTCGTATTGGCGGAATTACGCCGCTTGCTGACCGACGAAGTTTTCTGGCGCGGACTGCGAGCCTACACCAACGCGCATTGGGGCGGCCAGGTGACCAGCGACGATTTCGAAGCCGCCATGGCCAGCGTCGCCGGCAAAGATCTTAGTAAGCAGCTGACCAAGCTATTCCAGCAGTATATTTACTAGCGAGTTGACCGCTCCCTAACGGTCGCGGCTCGGTACAGCACATTGTGTTACCGAGCCGCGCGCGTAAACAAGCGGTTCTACTTCACCTTCGCGAATAACTTGCCCAGCACCTTCACCGCTTTATCGATCTCCTTCTCCGTCACGGTATACGGGGGCAGGAAGCGCAGCACGGTATCGTGCGTGCAATTCATCAGCAGCCCTTCCGTCATCGCGCCGAGCACCAATTGCTTGCCCGACACCGTCAATTCCATCCCCAGCATCAGTCCGAATCCCCGGACTTCCTTGACGAAGCCATGCTTGCGCGCCAGTTCACTCAGCTCGATGTGGAAATAGCCGCCGGTCTGCTGAATGTGCGGGAGCAAGCCGTCGAGAATATCCAGAAACTCCAGCGCCACCCGGCACGCCAAAGGACCGCCTCCGAAGGTAGTGCCGTGCATGCCCGGTTTGATGGCCGCCGCGGCTTTATCGTTGGCGAGGATGAATCCCAATGGGATGCCGCACGCAACAGGTTTGGCCGCAACCACTACGTCGGGCAGGATGACCGGCGTGGACCGCTGGTACGCGAAGTAAGTGCCAGGCCGGCCGACTCCGCACTGCGTCTCATCGGCGATCAGCAGCGCGTTGTACCGGTCCGCCAGTTCGCGCGCCTTGGCGGCGAACTCATGAGTCAGCGGATAGATCCCGCCTTCGCCCTGAATCAGCTCCACGATCATTCCCGCGGTCCGCTCGGAAAACGCGGCTTCCATCGCCGCAATGTCGTTGGCCGGGACGAAGCGCACGCCCGGCATGAGCGGTTCGAAATCCTGCCGGTATTTCGGCTGCCCCGTGACGGAAAGCGCGCCCATCGTCCGCCCGTGGAAGGAATTGTCCAGCGAAATAATCTCGCACTTTGCGTGGTCGATGGCGCGCCCGTGCGCTTTCGCCATCTTCAGCGCGCCTTCCACGGCCTCCGTGCCGGTGTTGCAGAAAAACGCCCGCTTGAGCCCGCTCATCTCCACCAGCCGCTTCGCCAAAGGTCCCTGGTATTGGTGGTAGTAGAGGTTCGAAGAGTGGACCATCAGCCCGGCCTGCTCGCGCATTACTTTCACGATGCGCGGATGCGCATGACCCAGCGCGTTGACGCCGATACCGGTAATGAAATCGAGATAGCGGCGGCCTTCCGTATCGTAAACGTAGCTTCCCTTTCCACGCGCCAGCACCAGCGGATAGCGCGCGTAATTCTGCAACAGATAATCGCGCTCGATGTCCATAGTGGGCTGGCTGGGGCTCGCCCCAGTGGTATCGTCTACAAGGGGAGGTGGCGTGCTTGTCATTTTCTAATCATAGCGGTAGTGAGTGAATTTATGGGAGCCCATGCCTTGCTGGCAATGTTAATCTGTGTGGCTGCCGTCGCGCAGGAGCGTCCTCAAAAAGCGTGCGCCTTCGACGGCTTCAGCGCCGACGGAAAGTTAGCGGAAGTCACGAGGTCTACGGCCGGATATTACGGCTGTGGATCCCGCATAGACTGCCTCCCCGCGAAACTCGCGGCCGGCGACGTGGTGGCGCCTTACCACACGGACGGCGACTGGACCTGCGCGTATCTCCAGCAGCGCGGCGGCGCCGGCCCAGGGTGGGTGAAGACGCGGGATATCCGCATTCTTCCAGCCGACCCCGTGCCTGAACCCAGCGCTTGGGCGGGAACCTGGGCGAATAGCCGCGACCGAATTCGTATAGCGGCGTCGAACGGCAAGCTGCATCTGACGGGCGAGGCCGAATGGCACGGCGCTGGCGGCGTCGTTCACACGGGCGATTTCGAAGGTGACGCATCGCCCCACGGCAACCACCTGCACTATGTCGAGGCGGGCCCGGATTCCTGCACTGTCGATCTCACCTTGATAGGCCATTATCTCGTCGCCAACGACAATGAGCGCTGCGGCGGCATGAACGTCCGCTTCTGGGGCGTCTGGAAACGCAAGTAACTCCTGGCCCTAAGCAATCGACTGCAAGATTCCGCCCTCCGCCCGCACCGCTGCTCCATTCATCGCCGATGCCAGCGGACTGCACACGAACGCCACCACGACGGCAACCTCCTCCGTGGTGGCAAAGCGCTGTAGCAGCGAACTGGGACGCGCTTTGGTGAAAAACTCGCGTTCTATAGCGGCCCGATCTACGCCGTTGGCCGAAGCGAGCCGGCCGACAAATTCGAGCACGCCCTCGGACTTCGTGGGCCCGGGAAGCACGGTGTTCACGGTGATGCCGGTCCCCGCCGTAGTTTCCGCCAACCCACGCGCCACCGCCAGCTGCGCCGTCTTCGTCATCCCATAATGGATCATTTCCTTGGGAATCTGCAGCGCCGATTCGCTCGAAATGAAAACGATCCGGCCCCAGTTCTTCTGCCTCATCGGGCCGATATAGTGCCGGCTCATGCGGACGCCGCTCAACACGTTCACCTCGAAAAACCGGCGCCAGTCATCGTCGGGAATTTCTTCAAAGGGCTTGGGCTCGAAGATGCCGAGATTATTCACCAGAATATCGACCGCCGGAAAGCGTTCGATGGTTGCGCGGGCGCCCGTTTCCGTCACCAAGTCGGCGGCAATGCCGTGAGCCGCGCCACTAACCTTCACTGCGTGGTCCACGCGCTCCTGTGTGCGGCCGTTCACAATGACGGCCGCGCCTTCCTTCGCCAGCGCAGTGGCGATGGCGAGCCCGATGCCCGCCGTCGACCCTGTTACGAGAGCTGTCTTTCCCTTCAGTTCCAAATCCATACCGATAGGATGCCGAAAGTTGGGGAAGGGCTTCAGAGCCATCAGCGGCCGGACAACCCCGAGCGGTACGATTCATGCGATATTGAAGTGAACTGCGGATCGATTGCCTTCTCGATGATCCGGCGAGCCGTCTCCCAGGGGCACCCAGCCGCCGCACAGCCGGGGAGCGCGACATCCTGGCCTTCCGGCGGCGCCGCCAGCGATAACGGTTCCGCGTAGCGCATCTGATCGAGCGACTGCGCCACATACCGCAGCCTCACCGAGTACCGATTCGTGCCCGCCTCGCGCCACATCGAGAAAATCAGCGCGCCGCCTGGAGGCGTATCGTCAGGCTGGTATCCCGCGAGCTTCCAGGAAAGGCCGAGCATACCGCTCAGATTGGAGAGATTCGTGTCGTGACCGGAGAGTAGCACCACCGCGTCTCCCGCCTGCCCGATAGCGCCCGGTGTCGCCTTACCGCTCACAGCCTGTTCGATCGACCGCAACACATGTGCCAGCAGGTTTGACCCGCGGGCGCGCGCCAGATACGGCGTGCGCCGCATGAGGTCCGCATAGACGGTGTGGATTTCGAGCACCCGTTCGAGATTCTCGCGCGTGAGACGGCCCCACCCCAGCGCGGCGTCTTTCATCCCGTTGGCGTATTCGAGCAGGAGATTCTCGCTGAATGTGGAACCGATGGCGAAGGGCCCGGTCAGCTCGACCGCGTTGCCCTTGAGCGCGGCCCCCACCTCGGCCGCCTGAGCCGCATTGTTCCCCAGGATCGACTGCAGCTCGTCCAGCGCAGTGCGATGATCGGCCACCAGCTTTCGCGGATCGGGCCCCAATCGCTCGTTAATGGCTGTCCTCAACTTTTCCGGGTCGGGCCTCCCGGCGCCTGAAAACAGCGGATCGGGCGCGTCATCGGTTCGTGAGTGAACGGCTATTCCGCAGCCGGGCAACAGCGATTCCGCGAACGCGCGGCCCGTCTCGATGGTCCGCTGGTCTTCGTCCGCGTGAATGTAGATGCGCCGCGCGTCGCCGCATCCGCCAACCCGCAGCAGGTGCTCACTCGCCATCCAATCGCGATAGTAGGCGCCCATGAGCTCGATCAGCTTACGGCCGTGCGGTGTAAGATTCCCCGGCGGAACCTCCCACGCAGGCCAGGGTTCGGTTGAGGACGCGTCGAGCCGCGCCTTGTCCCAGGTGGGTGAGCGAACGCCGTGCCGGCTGACGATCGCGACGTACTTCAGTTCGGGCTCGCCCGCTCCGCCTGCCGGCCAGGCGGCCAGCAGGAGCGCGCTGAGAATGACCGCGCTGTTATTTTTCACGGTTCAAGCTATACCGGAATCCGCCCGCGTAAGTCGCTTTATACCACTCGCGCTGATTGACGAAAATGGGGCTGCCTTGGTAGTAGCCGAAGACCTCATTGGTCATGTTCAGGCCGTAAACCACCGCGCTCAGCCCGTGACCCAGCCGGACGCTCGCCTGGGCATCGAGTTGGAAGTGCGGCAATGTATAAATGTCGCCCGTGGGGCCGGTCGGACCCAGATGGTTCGGGTCGTCGGAAGACTGATACTGGTATTGATAAATGCTCGCGCCGGTGTAGCCCATGCCGATACGCGCCGAAAAGCGTCCGCGGTCGTAAGTGGGGCTGATGTTCCACGCATTGGGCATCTGGCGTTGCAGCGTGGGCTTGTCGGTGCGGCCCGGTATGTAGTTGATCTGCGAAGCGGTCCAACTGTAGTTGGCCAGCACTCCGAAGCCCTTCAAAAAGCCGGGTAGCATCGCCAGCCGCTGTTGATACGAGGCCTCGAAGCCGTGCAATTCGGCGCTGCCCACATTCAGCCACTGCGAAACCAGATCGCCCGCGTATTGTCCGCTCGTCGCGGTATAGGACGTGCTGATCAGCGTATCGGTAATCTGCTTGTAGAAGAATCCCGCCTGAATGATCCCCGTGGGGTTCAAGAACCGCTCGTAGAGCAGATCGTAGTTGTTAGCGTGTTCCGGCTTGAGGCCCGGATTGCCCTCCGCGATGGTGGGAGGATTGGTGGAATCGTCCTCGGTGAGATAGGGCACCAGTTGGTACGCGTCGGGACGGGAAACGCCGCGCCCATACACGAGGCGCAGGCCCGATTGGTTATCGAGAGCATAGCGCATCGAAATGCTGGGCAGGATATTCACGTAAGAGGGATTGTTGTGGACGGGCACGGGGACGCCGCATCCGGTGGGGGTCGCGCAGTTACTGCTGCCGGCCGGATAGAGAGTGACGTTATACCCGAGAGTATCCATTTGCGTGCCTTCGAACCGGACGCCGGCCACCACATGCAGATGGCCGAAATCCATGGTGTCCATGATATAGCCGGCTGAAATGCGCTCTACGATATCGAAGATGTTCGGATAAGTATCGGAAGCCGTCTTATACCCATCCACGTAATTCGACAGGTTGCTCAGCGTGAAGGTTCGGATTTTGTCGAAGTTGGAAACCTGTCCGTAATGGCCTCCGAAGTAGTTTCCATCCATGTAATTGGTGCTCGTGAAACTGTCCACGAACTGCGTCATGGGATAGTTGGCGGCGGTCCACCCGTCGTATACCGTTTCAGTAGCGTTCTGAAACTTATGCCCGTTGCGCACTTTTCCCCCGATCTGCAAAATGCCGAAATGCTTGCCGAGACGATAATTGTACGAATAAGCGCCCGATGCGGTGAGATTGAGTTGCGACGACTGGCCCGTGGAAGTGGTAATATCTTTGAACCCCCAGTTACTGGCCACCAGCAGCGGCGAGTTGGCCGCGTCACAGCCGTTGTTGAAATGTGGAACCAGGGGATTGGTTTGCGTAGCCGGAGTGTATCCGCAGGTCAATTTAGGCGCAATCCAGGAAAAATCCGCCTTGGGATTGCCAGCGGAATCCAATTCGTAAGATCGGGCGAAGGAAACTTCCCAGGTCAACAATGACGCCGGACTGAGCTGATGATTGCCTCCCAGCACCACGTTGCTGACCTCGACATCCGGGCGTTTGCTGGATGTGTAGAACTTAGGAGCGCTGGTTGCCTGGGGTTCGTAATACCACTTATCGCCATAATCCTGCAGGTTGGAATATAAGGCGCGCAGATAAATGCTGGAGAACGCGCCGAGCTTGTAATCGACCGACCCCGCATAGCCCCACCGGTTGCGATAGTAACGGTATTCGCGAATGGTATTGTTGTCGTAAATCGGATTCGTGAACGTGGACGCCGGGTCAATCGCCGGCTGGAAGTTATCGATACCGCGTCCATTAAAATCGTACGTGCCGCCAACCAGGATTCCCAGTTTCTTTTCCTTGCCGAAACGGTGTCCGAAGGTGCCTCCGAACTGGTCGTTGTACCGGCCGCCGAGGATGGGATTATATCCGCCGATCCCATACAGATTCACGGTTGGAAACTCCCCGGCGGTTTTGGTCTTCAAATTCACCGAACCGCCGATCCCATCGCCATCCATATTCGGGGCGAGTGTCTTGTTGACTTCCACCGATTCCACCAGGTCGGCCGGGATCACGTCAAGGCGCACCTGCCGCACCGTGGGCTCCGGTGACGGAACGGTGAGGCCGTCAATAGTCACGTTTGTAAGCCGCGGTTCGGTGCCGCGCACCTGAATATATACGCCCTCGCCCTCGCTCCGTTCCAGCGTCACGGAAGGCAGGCGGCCGAGAGCGTCGGCGACATTGGCGTTCGGCAGCGAGGTAATTACCTCTGCCGGCAACACCTGCAAGACGTTATCCGCCATACGCGTGCGATTGATCGCCTCCGCTTCGCCGCGCGGACGATCGGCGGTGACCAGGACCTCTTCGTTGGCCGAGGCGATATCCAACCGCACATCGATATGCTGCAGCTGGCCGGCGACAACCGTGATGTCTTTTTCGAACGGGCGGAATCCGACGTACGACACGCGCAGTTTATAGCTGCCCGCCGCCAGATCGGTGAATGAAAACTCTCCCTGCACGGTGGTCGGGATCGTCATGTCGTGACCCTGCAATTGAACTTTTGCCCCTTGTAGAATCAAGCCTGAAGCGTCCACGACGCGCCCGGATATGCCGCCTTTAGTGTCAGGTGTGGCAGCGGGTAAAACATAGCCCGTAATGACAAGGGCCGGAATAACGAAACGCATAAGCCTGTGCATGATGGTCCTCCTGTGCTTGCTTTCGCGGAAAGGGTGAAACAGCATTAGAACAGGCGATTCTGAGGACAATCTAAGGAACCGGCCAAGCGACGCGAAATTCATGTCATCGTCATCAGTACGTAACACGCGCAAGGCAAGCTGATAACATCAGAATCCTTGTAGCTGAAGATAGACCTAACACCGCCGATTTGCTCCGCAGGGCGCTCGAGACTGAGGGGCATGCTGTTCTCCTTGCGTATGACGGAGATCGAGCTCTCAAACTCGGAATGGCGGCCGACCTGGACGTCATTCTCCTCGACGTCATGCTTCCGCGCATGGACGGCCTGAGCGTCCTGAGGAGATTGCGAGAGGCTCGCCTGCACACGCCCGTGATCATCGTGTCGGCGCGCGATGCCGGTCCCGATATCGTCCTCGGGCTGGATTCCGGCGCCGACGACTACCTCACCAAGCCGTTCGAACTGAATATCCTTCTGGCGCGGGTCCGGGCCGTCGCCAGGCGAGCGCCCGCGGCGCAACCCCCGGACCTCGCGTTTGGCGATTTGAGACTGAACGCCGGCACGTACCAGATGCGGCGCGGCGACCGCACCGTGTCTCTCACGCGCACGGAGTTCGCTCTCCTGGAAACCTTGATTCGGCGGGCAGGCATGGTGGTGCCGCGCGAGGTCCTGATTGAACAAGGCTGGGGCGGCGAGCCTGACGTCAGCGACGCCAACCTATATTTCTTCGTGCGCGCGCTGCGGTCGAAAATCACGCAGCCCGGAGAGCCCGAGCTTCTCCACACTGTCCGCGGCGTAGGCTATTCCCTTCGGTGTGAAGAGTGCTGATGGCCTATCGTTCCATTTCGCTGCGGCTCACGATTTGGTTTTCTTTCGTATTCTTCGCCGGACTGGCCTTGTTCGGCGCCGTGATGTGGTTCCATCTGAAAGATACCCTCACTTCCGGCCGTTCCCGAACGCTGGAGAGACGCACTGAGCGGCTGGGCGACTTGCTCCACGACACCGAGACCGATGCATCGCCGCAGCGCGCCAAGAAATTTCAGGCGTTCGCCGAGGCCACCGGCGGCGGGCTGGTCGAAATCTTCGATACCCGGGGCGCCCGCGCGCTGGCTTCTCCGACCGCAGTAGCACAGGCATTCCCTTGGCCGCCAGTCGCGCCGGTCGCGGGCGATCGTTTTAGCGAGCTCACTTTTCAGGGGCAGCCGTATCGTGTCTTAGCGCATCCCTTTTCCTCCGGTGCGCGCCAACTGATTCTTTACGCCGCCGCGCCGTTGGAGGGTAATCGTACCGTCCTGCGGACTTTTTCCGCCGGGCTCTTTTGGTCTATCCCCGCGCTGCTGGCCGTTTCCGCATTAGGGGGATACGCGCTCAGCCGCAGAGCCCTCCAGCCGGTCGACCGGATGACCGCGGCCACCCGTTCGATTAGCGTCTCCAACCTTTCCGAAAGGCTCCCAGTTCCCGAAACCCACGACGAGCTGCAGCGGCTTTCGGAAACCTACAACGCCATGCTCGCGCGCCTGGAATCGGCTGTGAACGAACTCAAACGATTCACCGGCGACGCGTCCCATGAGCTGCGCAGCCCCGTGTCGTTCGTGCGGACCACCGCGGAGTTGGCGTTACGAAACCGCCAGATCGACCCGGCCAGCCGCCGCGCGTTCGAAGAAATTGTCGCCGAGTGTGGGAAGGCGGGCGATCTCCTGCGAGACATGCTGATATTGGCCCGTGCCGATGCCGGCAATTCGCGGTTGGCCTTCGAACCCGTCGATCTTGTCGAGGTAGTGAAGACGGTCTGCCTGAAGGCCCGTCAGCTGACGGAACCACGCGGGCATACCCTCACGGCCGCATTCGCGGACGATTCGTTCGCTCCCGTCTGGGCAGACTACGCGAGCCTGCAGCGGTTGCTTTGGATCCTGATCGATAACGCCGCCAAGTACACGTCGCCGCGAGGCGTTATCAAGGTGGCCCTGGCCGTGGATGAAGAAACCGCTACGGTGACGGTGGAGGACAGCGGTACTGGCATCTCCCAGGCGGACCTGCCGCATATCTTCGAGCGCTTCTATCGCGCCGATCCGTCCCGCAGCCAGGTGGAAGGTTCCGGGCTGGGGCTATCCATCGCTGCCTGGATCGCCAACGTGCATCAGGCAACTCTTTCGGCCGAAAGCCGGGAGAATGTGGGATCTATTTTCAAAATCGTGTTTCCGCTTTTTGCCGGCGATGTCGATCGGCAAAAAGACTCCCCGGCCGCCAAGTCGTTGACCCGCGTCAGCTGATGTGCTGCACCACCGGGCGAGCTTCGCTCACCTGGACAAGCTGATGAAGCATGTCCCACAAATCGCCGATTTTCACCGTGGGGTATGCTTCAGCTTGCCCCGCCGGGCGACAGCCCGGCCAGTCCCTGCGGGCCCGTCGGAGGCGATCGAGCCAGAATTCCCATGACTAATGAAAGGGCAGTATATCATTGGGTTAGCGATGACCGATCCGCGCGAAACTTACTCCCGATTGCTCCAGCAACGCCGCGCCGAGATCGCTCAACGCGAAGTGCGCCATCGCACCCTGGGCCATGGCCGCCTGGCCGCGGTATTCGCAGCCGCGGCCGTCGCGTTCCTGGCGCTCGGCTGGCAGGTGCTATCGATCGCGTGGATGCTCGTGCCGGGTGCAGCCTTCGCTGTCCTGATCCTGATTCACGACCACCTTCTCGGGAAGCTGGAGCGGCAACGCCGCGCCGCCGCTTTCTTCGAACGATCCATCGCCCGCCTCGATGGCCAATGGGCCGGGGGCGGGGAAGCGGGCGACCGCTATCTCACCGCCGACCACCCCTACGCCGCCGACCTCGACCTGTTCGGCAAGGGCTCCCTCTTCGAACTCCTCTGCACCGCGCGCACCCACATCGGCGAAGACACTCTGGCGCGCTGGCTCCTGTCCCCGGCGCCGCCCGATGTCGTTCGCGCCCGCAATGAGGCAGTCGAACAATTGCGTTCGCGGCTCGATTTGCGCGAAGACCTGGCGATCGCCGGGGAAGCGGCGCGCACCGGCGTCGACCCGGTCTCGCTCGCGGCCTGGGGCGAGATGCCGGCGGCGCTCGACCGGCCGAATCTGCGAATCGTCATGTGGCTGCTCACCGCTCTGGGCGCAGTCGGTTTCGCGGTCCTCGTCACTTGGCTGGCCGCCATCGGCGGGTTCATCCACCTGCGGCCGGGCCTCGATGCCGCGGCGCGCGATGCGGCGCTCGTCATCCTGCTCATCAACGGCCTCTTTCTGCATCGCCATAAGGCCTCCACAACCGCGATGATCGCCGCCGTAGAAGAAGCCGCGCACGAATTAGGCTTGCTCTCCGAAGTGCTGGTGCGCCTGGAGCGCGAGCAGTTTCCATCCGGCATTCTGGCGACACTGCGGCAGTCGCTCGATTCCGATGGCGAGCCGCCCTCGCAGCATATAGTCCGCCTGAACAAGCTGGTGGAACGTCTCGACTCGCGCGACAACGTGGCCGTCCGCGTACTCGAGCCGTTCATTCTGTGGACCATGCACACCGCCGCGGGCGTGGAGGACTGGCGGCGCCGTTCGGGACCGGCCGTGCGGCGCTGGCTGACAGCCACCGGCGAAATCGAGGCCCTCTGCGCCTTCGCCGGCTACGCCTTCGATCGCCCCGGCGATCCTTTCCCGGAGTTCGCCGACGGACCTGCCTCGCTAGACGCCGAAGGCATCTGCCATCCGCTTCTTCCCGAGGGGCAAGCCGTGCGCAACGATGTCCGCCTGGGCCGTGCGCCGCAAGTGCTGATGGTCAGCGGCTCGAATATGTCCGGCAAGAGCACGCTGCTGCGGACGCTGGGCGTCAACGTCGTCCTCGCTCAGGCCGGCGCTCCGGTGCGCGCGCGCCGTCTGCGGCTCGCTCCCCTGGCGATTGGAGCATCCATCAAGCTGAGCGACTCGCTGCAAGGCGGCGTCTCGCGATTTTATGCCGAAATCCTGCGCATCCGGCAGATCCTGACCCTCACCGCGGGCGCGCGGCCGGTGCTGTTCCTGATCGACGAATTCCTCGCCGGAACGAACTCCCACGACCGGCGAATCGGCGCCGGCGCCCTGGTGCGCGGGCTGGTGGAGCGCGGCGCGATCGGTCTGGTCACCACCCACGATCTGGCCCTCGCCGACATCGCCGACAGCTTGGGCGATCGCGCCGCCAACGTACATTTCGAAGATCGCGTGGAAGACGGCAAGATCCGTTTCGATTACGCGATGCGTCCCGGCGTGGTGCGTAAGAGCAACGCGCTGGAACTCATGCGATCGGTGGGGCTGGAGATTTGACGGGTGATGAAGTGCGCGCTCTGGCGCGCGAGTGCGGGTTCGAACTGGCCGGCGTAGCGCGCGCCGAACCGGCCGAAGATGTGCCGCGCTATCGCGATTGGGTAGCAGCCGGTTACGCCGGCGAAATGGGCTACCTTACGGACCATCGCGCCGCCGTCCGCGAAGATCCGCGCAATCTGCTGCCATCGGCCCGATCCATCGTGTGCGTAGGCAAGCTCTACCAGACGCCGTGGCCCCACAGCACGCAATTTCAGGATGAGGATCGCGCCTGGATCTCGCGCTATGCCTGGGGCGACGATTATCACGGCGTCTTGCGCCGCGGACTGCAGCGATTGGCCGCTCGAATCGCCGAACGCGCCAGCCCGTTCGAATCGAAAATCTGCGTCGATACCGCGCCGCTGCTGGAGCGCTCCTACGCGCGGCTAGCCGGCCTCGGCTGGATCGGCAAAAATACCTGTCTGATCGATCAGCAAAGCGGCTCGTGGTTCTTTCTCGGCGAACTGCTGCTCTCGCTCGAGATTGCACCCGGAGCGCCGCCGCCCGATCGCTGCGGCACTTGCCGCCGCTGCATCGACGCCTGCCCAACGGCGGCGATTGTCCCTCACGGCGCCGGTTACACCGTCGACTCCCGCCTATGCATCTCGTATTTCACCATCGAGCAGCGCGGCACAATCGCAGAGGAGATGCGCGCCGGCATGGGCCCCCACGTCTTCGGCTGCGACATCTGCCAGGATGTCTGCCCCTGGAATCGCCGCGCACCCGTGACCGCCGATCCGGCCTTTGCGCCTCGCCATTTCGCCCCGCCGCTGGCGGAAATGGCGGCGCTGAGCGAGTCCGAATTCCGCGCCATGTTTCGCGGAACGCCGGTCACCCGCGCCCGCTATTCGGGATTCCTGCGCAATGTGGCCATCGCCATGGGTAATCGCGGGCTGCCGCAATTTCGCGCGCCTTTAGAGACACTCGCGAGGTCGCAAGATCCCGTGGTAGCGGAACATGCCCGCTGGGCGCTGGAGCGATGCAAGTCGGCCCGCTTCACCGACCTAGGCGCCTTCTAATAGCATGCGGCAGTACTCCGCCACGGCAGGCGAATCTTCCACCGGCGCCCATGGTGCGAACTCCTTATCGGTCGCCGGTTCCCACGGTCCCGGCTTGACTTCGAAGCACACCGCGCGCGCCGTCCGCGGCAGCACCGTATGCCAGACCCCCGCCGGAAGATCGATGCCCCAAACGCGCCCCTCCGGAGTCTCGGCGCCCAGTGAATGGCGAGCCGTAATCGCGCCCGTGTCGTCGAACAGGATCGCCTCCGCCACGCCTTCCAGCACCAGAAACGTCTCCGATTTCGGCGGCGTGAAATGGCGATGCGGCCGGATGTAAGTCCCGCGAAGGAGCACATTGAGGAATCGGTGCGGATTGTCGCTTGCCGCTTCGTGCAGATTGTAATTCATGCGGCGGCGCGGTGACGCCGCGGCCAATTCCGCCACCGCATCGAATATCCGGGCCGAGATCAGCTTCGCTTCCCTCATCTCTTTCAGGTTACTTCGCTTCATCTATTCAGCTTACTGCGGTGAAGACGAACCGGCTCGCGAAGAGCTATGATGACACTCGCATGACCGCCAGCTCCAAACGTCCCGGTCGCAAGGCGTACCTGCTCATTACCCTGTTCGCCCTGCTGATGGTCCTTTTCCCGTTTCTCTTCTGGTACTACACCTGGTTCGGCCGTCCGCTGACGGCGCGCGATCTCGACCAGTACTTCGCCGACAAATCGAAGCCACGCCATGCCCAGCATGCCCTGGTGCAGCTCAGCGATCGTCTGGCGCGCCATGAGAACGTCTCCCGCTGGTACCCGAACGTCGTCGAACAGGCCTCCAGTCCCAATCTGGAGCTACGCGAAACAGCCGCCTGGGTGATGGGGCAAGACCCCTCGTACGCTCCCTTCCACCAAGCGCTCCTCAAGCTCATCCACGATCCCGAGCCCATGGTCCGCCGCAATGCCGCCCCCGCACTCGCCACTTTCGGCGACGCCGCCCCCCGCCCCGAGCTGGTCGAGATGTTACAGCCGTACACCGTCCGCGCCCCTATTGCCGGAAAAGTAAGATACCGGCTCAAGCTGGGCGATTATGTGAATCCGGGAACGCTTGTGGGACACATCGGAGACGCGGAAGTCCGCTCCAGCGCCCCCGGCGAGGTGCGATCGCTGGATCGCGAAGATGGCAATACCGTCCAACCGGGCGACCCGCTCGTCGAGCTGTCGGCGGACCCCAACCACGTATGGGAAGCCCTCCGCGCGCTCTATCTGGTGGGACAAGCGCCCGATCTCGAAGCTGTCCAGCGCTACACCCGCCCCGCTCCCGAGATGCCCGAGAAAGTCGTGCGCCAGGCCGAGCTCACGGCACAAGCCATCCAGCAACGCTCGGCACACTAGGGGGTTGCTTGTACTACTAACGGACAGAATCCTCGTGCGCCGCGATGATTTTCCGAAAAGCGTCCGATCTTGTGCCGGCGTTCATAGTGCGCCAGCCGCCCCTCAGCGCCCTCTGGCACCTCAGCGCGCTCCGGTTTTGAATTTCTTGTTCTTCTCGGCGTCTCAGCGTCTCTGCGGTGAAGATTCTCTTGCGGCTATGCCGCGCTGTGGGACACGCTTTCAACTTGTCCTGAGTCGTCGCAAGCTCCCCCAGCATCGATGTATTAGGCGTCGCTCGCCGTAGCCTCCGCCGCCCTTTTCATGCGATATTAATAATTGAGAAGTCCACGTTAGTCTGCGAGGTTAATTGAAGACGTTTTTGGTAGTTTGTGCCATATTTCTATCTTTTTTTCAGGCCAGCAGTTCACCTTTAGCCCTTATCGTTCTGAACACCGCTTCCTGGGACGCCGGCAGGCCTCCCATGGATTGGCAGATCAAGGTGAACCACGGCCGGCCTGATTACGGGGTCTGTCAGGACAACTCCGCCGGGCCGTGCCTGCACCTGAAGAGTGTCGGCGCCTCCTTCGGCCTGGAGCGCAAGGTGGACGTTCATCCCGCGCAATTGCCGTTCCTGACCTGGCGCTGGAAGGTCACCCAACTCCCCGCCGGCGCCGACTTCCGCCGCAGCACCACCGACGATCAAGCCGCCCAGGTCCTGGTGGCTTTCGAAGACAATCGCGTGCTCACCTACATCTGGGATAGCACCGCGCCCAAGGGCACTGCCGCCGCGGCGCCCTCTTTCCCGTTGGTGCACATCTTCGCGGTGGTCTGCGAATCGGGCGCGTCGGACGCCAATCGCTGGGTGTCGGAAACGCGCAACGTCGCCGCCGATTTCGAGCGCGCCTTCGGCCGTCCTGCTCCCCGCGTGAAAGGTCTTCGTCTCCAGATCAATTCCCAGCACACCGGAACGGTGGCCGAGAGTTATTTTGGAGAAGTGGCTTTCCGCAGCACACCCGAATAATGATCCTGATCACCGGGTCTACCGGCTTTGTCGGTAGCCATCTTCTGGAAAAGCTGCGTGCGCGCGGTGAGGCCGTTCGCTGCCTGGTGCGCCCCGCCACGGACACCCGCCGTCTGCCCGCGGGAACCGACCTTGTCCCGGCCGATCTCGCCACCGGAAAAGGCATCGATCGCGCGCTCGACGGAGTGGACGCCGTGATCCACGTGGCGGGCGTCACCAAAGCTCTCTCGCCGGCCGGCTATTTCGCCGGTAATGCCGGCGCCACCGGGAATCTCGCCCGCGCACTCCAGGGCCGCGCCATTCGCCTGGTCTACGTCAGCAGCCTCGCCGCCATCGGACCGAGCACCGACGGCCGCCCGGTGGATGAGAACTCTCCGGCGCATCCCGTCAGCACTTACGGAAAATCGAAGTTGCAGGGCGAGGAAATCGCCCGCTCGCTGGTGCCCGATACCGTGATCGTTCGTCCGCCGGTAGTCTACGGGCCGCGCGATACCGATGTCTTCCAGATTCTGCAGGCGGTCTGCCGGGGCCTGCTATTGGAAATCGCCGGCGAGGAGCGCTGGTTCAGCGCCATCTACGTGGAAGACCTGGCGGATGGCCTGTGCGTCGCCGCCAGGGCCCCTAAAGCCGCCGGCGGAGCCTTCTTTTTGGCTCACCGCGACCCCGTGAGCTGGCGGCAGCTGGGCGCCACCGCCGCGCAGATTATGGGCCGCCGTCCGCGGACCCTCCGGGTCCCGATTTACGCAGCCAATTCCATCGCATTTTTCGGCGAAATGTGGTCGCAGATCTCGCGGAATCCTGCTATCATCTCGCGAGAGAAGGTCGCGGAAGCTTGTTGCCGGTTTTGGACCTGTGACCCTGCGCGCGCTGCCGCGGACTTGGCATTCGAAGCGCCAACGCCGCTCGCCGCCGGCCTGGCCAAAACCCTGGCGTGGTACAAGGAGGCCGGTTGGCTCAAGTATTAGGTCGCCGTTCATGAAGTCCACGGACACACGTTTCTGGGCCATCGATAAAGTCATCCTGGGTTATTTCTTTCTGACCGGCCTCGTCGTTCTCGGTTGGTGGAAGACCCTCCCGCAAGCCCCCGAACTGCTCGTCTGGCACATTCTCGGTTCCGCTGTGATCGTTCTCGAGGTGAAGCGTCCCAATCGCATCTCCTGGTTTTTTCGGAACTGGTATCCGCTTCCTTACGTTGGTTACTTTTACAAAGAGATGGCCCTGCTGATTCCCGCCGTCCGCCAGGACGACATTTCGCGCCAATACTCCGACCGCTGGCTGGCCCATCTCGATTTCCGGGTTTGGGGCGCCAATCCGTGCGTTTGGCTGGAGCGAATTCAATGGCCGGCCCTGGTGGAATGGGAGCAATTGCTGTATACGCTATTTCTGCCGGCGGTCATTCTGGTGGCTCTCCTGCTGTGGCGCAAGGGCCGTTTCGTGGAGTTCCAATATTATGCATTTTTAATTGGGGTGGGCTACCTGGTTTCCTACGTGGGCTACATTATTGTGCCCGCGCGCGGACCGCGGTACCTGCTCAACAGCCTGCAACACATGCCGTTGCAAGGACTGTGGTTATTCCGGAGCATGCAGGACGGGCTCGACAAGCTGGAATCGTACCATTACGACTGCTTTCCCAGCGGCCATACCGAGCTGACACTACTAGCCTGCTGGAGCAGCCGCATGGTATCGAAGCGGTGGTTCCACATCTATTTGGCTTACACTCCGTTCCTCATTTTTGCTACAGTTTATCTTCGATACCATTACACGGTTGATCTGGCGGCCGGCGCCACAGCGGCATTCGTGTTGGCGGCCGCCGGTCCGGCACTTTACAAGAAGTTGTCCTAGGGGAAGTGAGATTTGGCGGGGATTGAGATAGTCGCGGCTGACAATTCGAAGGCGTTGAAGCAGTTCGTAGAGTTCCCCTATCGCCTTTATCGCGATTACCCCCATTACGTCCCGCCCCTGCGCATCGCCGTCAAGGAATTGCTCGACCGCGAGAAACATCCCTTCTACAAAGATGCCGAAGCGGAATTTTTCGTCGCGAAAAAAGACGGCCAGGTAGTGGGCCGAGTGGCGGCCATCCTCGATAAGGCGCATAATCGTTTTCATCAGGAGAATGCCGGCTTCTTCGGATTCTTCGAGTGCATGGACGACCAGGCAGTCGCCGATGCGCTCCTCCAGCACGCCAAACGCTGGGTGTTCGACCGCGGCGCCAAGTTCTTGCGCGGACCGGTAAGTCCTTCGACCAATTACGAGTGCGGCACGCTCGTGGAAGGCTTCGATTCCGACCCGATGGTAATGATGCCCTACAATCCGGAGTACTACCCCGTGCTCCTCGAGCGGGCGGGCCTGCAAAAGTCGAAGGACCTTTTCGCCTGGCTCAGCAACGCCAATACGATTGACATCAAGAAAATCGACCGCGTGGCGGACAAAGCCGTTAAGGGCAATGGCGTGACGGTCCGCCCCATCGACATGAAGAACTTCGCCGCAGACGTGGAAAACGTCTGGAACATCTACAACTCGGCGTGGGAACGGAACTGGGGCTTCATTCCCATGTCGAAGGAAGAATTTCAGCTTCAGGGCAAGGAAATGAAGCAGATCCTGAAGCCCGATCTGGTGCTCATCGGCGAGGTGGCGGGCCGCGTCGTGGGTTTCGCATTAGCCCTACCCGACATTAACCAGGCGCTTAAGCCCGCCCAGGGAAAATTAATCCCCACAGGCCTCATCAAAATCCTGTATTATCAACGTTTGGTCAAAAGTGTACGAGTTCTCGCACTGGGGGTGGTGGAGGAGTATCGGGCTTCGGGTCTTGCGGCCGGTTTTTATGCAACTTTGGTCCGCAATGCGAGAAAGCTCGGTTATGGCGACTGCGAAATGTCCTGGATACTGGAAGATAATGTACTGATGAATCGCTCCCTTGAGGTGATGGGGGCAAAGCGGTACAAAATTTACCGAATTTATGAATGGAACTGAGGACCATGCGCTTATCGACTACTAGCGACATCACCGGCAAAAAGAAGGGCAGCGCATCGAACGACATTTTCGAGAAATGCCGTAATTTCACTCGTCCGAGTGATCTGCAAGCCGCTGGGCTCTACATGTACTTCGAAGTCTTCGGCGAGCGCGAGGGATGCGGACCGGGCGAGGTTCGCATGGGCAAGCGCAAAGTGCTCATGTTCGGCTCGAACGACTACCTCGACCTCATCAATCATCCCAAGGTCAAAGAGGCAGCCACTATCGCCATTAAGAAATACGGCAGCGGATGCAGCGGATCCCGCCTGCTCAACGGCACGCTCGACGTCCACGTGAAGCTTGAAGAGGAACTGGCCGCTTTCGTCCACAAAGAAGCCGCCATCATTTTCGGCACCGGATTCCAGGCTAACTATGCCACCCTTTCGGCCCTCACCGAGAAGGGTGACGTGATGATCTGCGACCACAACCTGCACGCCAGCCTGGTGGAAGGCGCGCTGCGGTCGCCCGCGCGCACCATGCGCTTCCGGCATAACGATCTGGATCATTTCGAACGTTGCCTGGAGAACTGCCCGCCGGAGGACAAGATCTTCATTGTCTCGGAAGGTGTTTTCAGCATGGAAGGCGACATCGCCGACCTGCCGGGCATTATGAAGCTTGCCAAGCCCTACGGGGCCCGGGTCTACGTCGACGAGGCCCACGGCATCGGCGTGCTCGGACCTACCGGCGCGGGCGCCGCTGAGCATCTGGGCGTCCTGGACGAAGTGGATATCGTGATGGGCACGTTCAGCAAGTCGCTCGCCTCCGTAGGCGGGTTCATTGCCGCCGAACGCGCCGTAGTCGATTACCTCAAGCACACCGCCCGCCCCTTCGTCTTCTCTGCCAGCCTGCCGGCCGCTTCGGTGGCGGCCGTCGCCGCGGCGCTGCAGATCATGAAGAAGGAGCCCCAGCGCCGTACCCACCTGCTCCGCATCGCCGGCCTCCTGCGCGAAGAATTGCGGACCCGCGGATTTAACGTGCTGCCAGGCGAAACGGCCATCGTGCCGGTGGTAATCGAGAAGGAACTGGACCTCTGCCGCCTCTGCAAAGAGCTGCTGCAAGAAGGCATCTACATCAACCCGGTACTGCGCCCCGCCGCCGCACAGAACCTGTTGCGCATCTCCGTGACCGCTGCGCACACCGAGTCCCATGTGGACCGCCTCATCCACACCTTGGTCCGGGTGGCCGATTCGTTGGGAATAGAACTATAGCTCTTGCCTTGGTGGGGTAAGCTTTTAGCTTTAGTTGCCCAGGCGAGCGGAGCTCGCCCGTGGACTTCAGAGCCGGGGTAGTCGCGCTGGACAAGCTAAAGCATGTCCCACGAGCCCTCAGGACCGCCCCCAATACGCTGCCACATCCCACGTCCCCGGCGCGAGGACCTACTTCTTACCTGCGGGCGCGGCCTCGGGATATTTCACCGCTTGCCGCGCCACCAGTTGCCATCCATGCGGACCCTTCACCAGCACGTGCAACACATTGAGATGGTTCACGGTCTGTACGCCGCCGGTGTTCATATGGAAGTCCACGTCGCCCACCACTACCGCAGTGTTTCCGTACACGCGCACCTTCAGATCCTTGAAGTCGATCGCCTCGGTGATGGCGTTTCCCTTTAAGCTCTCGATCAGCGCCGCTTTGTCCTGGTGGAGATTGTTGGAGTGTGTGTACACCAAATCTTCGCTCAGCACCTTCTGCAGCGCGGCATCGTCTTTCTTGACGATCGCCTGTCTGTAGGCGTTCATCGCCGCCATGATTTCTTTTTCCGTATTGGCGTCGGGGGTAGCGGCCGGCAAAACGGTGGCGGCCGCCAGGAGAGGAATCCACTTCATCATAGGTATCAGCTTACACGAGTATGCTGGAGTTTATGCCTGTTTCCACTGCCGAACTCGAACTCCTGGCGCGCTACGACACCCCCACCGTATCGAATGTCATCGAACTCTTCGAAGTCCGCCCGCGCAGCGCCGGGTACATGGACGGCCGCATCCGCGCCTGCTTTCCCGAGATGCCGCCCGTAGTCGGGTACGCTTCCACCGCCACTATGCGCACCGCATGGGCGCGTAGCGAGGGCGATGTCTATAGCGGTCTGGATGAACAGGTGGCTCGTTTCGCCGAACTCCCCGGCCCCGCCATCGTGGTTTTCCAGGATCTCGACGACCCGGCCATCGGCGCCACCTTCGGCGAAGTCATGTGCGCCAGCTATCGATGTTTCGGCGCCGCCGGCATCGTCACCAGCGGTCCTGCACGCGACCTCGATCAAGTCCGCCGCCTCGGCTTCGCCGCCTTCAGCAACGGCGTGGTCTGTTCCCACGCCTATAGCCACATTACGTCCGTCCACCAGCCCGTCCGCGTGGGCGGCATGGAAGTGCGCCCAGGCGATCTGCTCCATGCCGATGCCAACGGAGTCTGCTCCATCCCCGATTCCATCGCGTCGGAAGTTGCCCATGCCGCCGCCGAATTCGTCGCCTGCGAAGCGGTCTGCCTGGAGTGCGCCCTCACCGGCAATCGCGACGTGAAAGCCTACTCCGCGGCCCGCAAGGAGATGCTCCACCGCATCGCCGAACTCGGCAAACGCCTGCGCGCCTGATGTGGGGCATGCTTCAGCTTGTCCGGAATTCGGATCAAGATGTGCCGAAAATCAAGCTCGCATCATCGAGAACAAAGGAGTTACTGGAAAGTTTCTGGCGCATTTTGCGCCAGAAAGGACAAGCTGAAGCATGTCCCACGTCACGCCTTCTCCGGTGCCGTTCCCATCTTCTGCGTGAGGAAACCGATCAGCGCTCCCAGCACAAAGCCGGGGACCATGATCTGCAAATAGTAATGCGTGCCGTCGGGCTCGGGCATCATGGCCACCAGGTACGCGAACAGCAGTCCGAAGCCCGCGCCCGCTGCGAGGCCGGCCGCCGTCGAGTGCACTTTGCGCGCGATCAAGCCGCAGATGATTCCCACCAACATCCCCTTCACGCTGGACCACATCAGGATTCCTTCCATCTCCGAGCGTACCGCCGGCACGAACCAGGCTGTGCCTCCGTCGATAGCGCCCAGCACCGCGCCGGCGATCATGCCTACCATGGGCTTGTTCATCGTTCTCTCCCCTAATCAGCTGACTATTTTAGTGCCGGCGCCAGAAAATACAAAAATAATTTCACCGCCAGGTACGTCCCGAGCAGCAGGAGCAGCACCTGATTCTGACGCCAAAAACGCGCCAGCCGCTCGGGCACAGTGTCGCGGTAGGCCGCCACAGGCTGTCCGTCGAGGTACCGTCCCACGTCCGCCGCGAGTTGCTGCACGTCGCCGAAGCGCGCCGCGGGTTCCTGCGCCGAGGCTTTCCCCGCGATGGCGGCCAAGGGACGCGGCGGCGGATCGGGCATGAGGTCCCGCAAGATGCGGCCGAGCGCAAAAACATCGCTGCGGGCGTCCGCACTTCCGGCCGATTGTTCAGGCGCCATGTACGGCGGAGTGCCCGCGGCGGGCGCCGTCGCGCCATCCACTGCGCGAGCTACGCCCCAGTCCACCACGAAGACCTCGCCGAATTCGCCCACCATGATGTTCTGCGGTTTCAGATCGCAATGGATTACGCCGCGATTGTGGGCGAAGGCCACCGCCTCGCAGATTTTTTCGAACAGACGCAGGCGCGGCGGCAAGGCCGGTTCGGCCCGCAGGAACTCGTCCAGCCGGCGGCCCTGAATCAGCCGCATGGCGTAATAGCAGCGGCCGTCGGGCAAGCTGCCGGCGTCGTAGACGGGCGCGATGCCGGGGTGCTCGAGTTGCGCCAGCAGCTTCGCCTCGCGATTGATGGCGTACCCGGCGTTCATCACCTTCACCGCCACGCGCCGCTCCAATTGCGCGTCCCAGGCGCGGTAAACGACGCCCATTCCGCCGCGGCCGATCTCTTCCTCCACCTGGTAGCGCGTGTCCGAAAAATCGGGCGTTTCGGTGACGTCGCGAAGATGGTCGAGGGCGCGATCGGGTAGAAAGCTCATATCATTTTCCGAAGAGCACGCGCTGCTCGGCCTGGCATTCGGGGTCGCCGGAGGTGACCGAGCTCAACCGCAGCAATACCAGGCGGCGCAATTCGCGGCGCGCCCAGGCTAGATAGTTGGTGACGCTGGTGACCGGGATGCCGTGCCGCGCGGCCAGCGCGGCGTAGCCGGGGCGCTCGTCCTCCGCGAGGTCGTAATGCGCAAAAATGGCATACTGCACGGTCTTGCCGGTGCTCTCGCAATAGGCGCGCAGGTCTTCCAGCCCCAGGGCGAACATCTGCCGCTGCCATTCGCGCAGGAAGACGTCTTCCACCGAAGGTGTGCCCGCGATTTCGCGTTCCGCGGCCTCAAAATCGTACAGGATCGTGGCTCCGCCGCCGCGTTTCAGGCGGTTCGCGTGTTCATCCTGCTTCATGACGAAGTGGTCCAGACAGCCTTTCAAATAAGTGCGGAAGCGCGCCTTGGAGGGGTCGAAGCCGGCCAGGATCTGCTGCTCGATCAGCGCCGCGAAAAAGCCCTGCACCAGATCCTTGGCCTCTTCGTTGGAGCGCCTCCACTGGATGCGCACGTGCTTGTACGCCGCCTTCCAATACACTGCCGCGATCGCCTCCAGCGCTTCGGCGGCCAGAGTTCCGGTACCCGCGGCGCTCACGATGAGCGAGTGCCGTGTCGTCGGAAATGGGCGGTGCGGACCGCCCATGGCGGTATCGGAATCGTAGGGCACTATGGCGATCAGCCGGTGACGGCCGGGTCCATCTGCATGCAGCCGAAAACATGGCCGTCGAGGTCTTTATAGTAGGCCAGCCACCCCACCCCGGGCACGGGCATCTTCGGAACGCAGCACGACCCGCCATGCGCCTCTATGGCCTTCTGGGTGGCGTCTATATCGGCCACGGTGATGGTGTTGACGCAGGGTTGCGCCGGATCGCGGCGGGGCAGTAGTCCGCCATTGATACCGGGCTCCTCATTTGGCCCGGTGGTGATCAGCCAATAGGGCATGGGGCCATCCCACTTCTGGAAGGTCCAGCCGAAGATGGTCGAATAGAACGCGATGGCGCGTTCGGGATTGTCCGTAGGGATCTCGAAATGTGCAGGTCTGGGCATCGCAAAAGCCTCCAGACTATTGTTACCCAAGTCGACCGTTTTCTTTTGTGACAGGTGCGAGAAAATTTCGCCGCCCTACATGTACATGCCGCCGTTGACGGCCAATACATGTCCGGTGATGTAGGAAGCATCCTCGCTAGCCAGGAACTTCACCGCGGCGGCGACGTCTTCCGGCGTGCCCATGCGTCCCAGCGGCACGGAAGCGAGGATTTTCTGCTTTACTTCGTCGGGCAGCACCTTCGTCATGTCGGTGGCGATGTATCCCGGAGCGACGGCATTCACGGTGATGCTCCGCGACGCCATTTCCTGCGCCAGAGCTTTGGTGAGGCCGATCAGGCCGGCCTTCGACGCCGCATAGTTGGCTTGTCCGGCAGCGCCCGCCTGTCCCACCACCGAGGCGATGTTCACGATCCGGCCCCAGCGGTTGCGCATCATGCTGGGCAGCACCTGTTGCGTGCAGAGGAAGGCGCCCTGCAGGTTGACCTTGAGGACCAGTTCCCAATCGGCCGGCTTCATGCGGACAGCGAGCCCGTCGCGCGTGATGCCGGCGTTGTTCACCAGCACGTCGATGCGGGTTTTTGCCGCCAGCACCTTGGCGAACCCTTCCTTGACGGATTCCGCCGACGTCACATCCAGGTTCAAGGTCATCGCCTCGCCGCTGCAGGCGCGAATTTCCTCGGCGACCGCTTCGTTATTTTCGATTTCCGGCGAGGCCACGACGATATCGAACCCGGCGCGGCACAAAGTCAATGCAATCGACCGGCCGATTCCACGGCTAGCGCCGGTGACGAATGCAACACGATTGAACATTCCATCTCCTCAGATGTGGTGGTATTAAATTCAATCATAACTTAGTGCATTCGCCGCGCGGGCGAGCTGTGCGGTGAGTTCCAGTTACTCCGTGGCAGGCGCCGCTTTGGGCCGCCAGAGCCACGCATGCGACTTCTCTACGGTAAAGATGACCGCTACCGAGTGAGGGGCCACGGTCCGCGTGCGCGCTTCCACCTTGACGCGCCCCAAGCCCTTCTCGGCCAGAATCTCTTCGAGCGCCACCTTGGCCTGCTTCACATCCTTCGAGCGGCACGGTTGGCCGATGCTCAGACGAATCTCCCGCGCTTCCATTTCGGCGCGAATCTCGTCGGGTGCGACCACATCGACATCGCGAAATTCCACCGACTTCAAAAGCGGCCGGGAGACCTTTTCCTTATCGGCGATGCAGTCGACGGCCGATTTCGCTCGGGCGGCCAGCGGATTTTCCGGATATACCGCGATCAACGTTTCGTACGCCAGGCGCGCCGTCTCATATCTGCCGGCTTTGGCGCGCGCCTGTCCTTCTTCAAAGAGCAGGGTGGCGTCGATGGCGCCCTTGGCGTCGATCGCCAGCGGATTTTTCGGATAGCGGCCGATAAGGTCTTGCAGGGTGGTGCGGGCGTCGGCGAGTTTCCCCTCCGCGGTTTGTTGCATGCCCGAATCGTAAAGCTGTCTGGCAGCATCGACGGCCGGAGTGTCGGCGTGGGCCGCAACGAGTGCCAGTATTGCAAAAGCGAGATACTTCATATCTGTAAATGAAGCAATTTTGTGTCCGCTCGCGGACGATTGAAAACACAACACTTGTTAACGCCGACCCCGGTGCTGGCGGGCACGCTGGGCAGATGCCGCCACTATATGGGCAAGTGGCGCAGGCACTCCTGCCCGCAGCGCCGAGACTCTTCTCGGCGGGACGGGTCGAGAAGAGTCTCGACCCAGCAGACTAAGAGTCTGCGCCACACCCAAACATTTTTGCCTTATTCTGTTTCCAAGCGATTCGTAGTATTCTGTTCAAGGGAGGAAGCCTCATCGTCAAGTTCTGTGTGCTGGCCAGCGGGAGTTCCGGAAATGCCGCCCTGCTGGCAACCGACAAGACGCGCATTCTGGTGGACGCCGGCCTGAGCATGAAGGAACTGGCGAAACGCCTCGCGTCCATCGGCGAGCACCTGGAAACGCTCGATGCCATCCTCATCACGCACGAGCATTCCGACCACGTTTCCGGACTCCCCGTGCTGGCGCGCAATAAGAAGATCGCCGCCACCATCTACATGACGCGACTCACCGCGCCGGCTATCGATTGGGGAGAAACCGTGCCCCGCCTGGAACCGTTCCAAGCAGGCGCCCGGCTGCGGATCGGCGATATCGACGTGCAGAGCTTCGGCATCCCCCACGATGCCATCGACCCCGTGGGCTTCGCCTTCGAAGCGCAGGGCGTGCGTATCGGCGTGGCCACAGATCTCGGCTACATCCCGGAATCCATCAAGTTTCACCTGCGCCGCACCGACCTGCTGCTGCTCGAAGCCAATCACGATCTCGACATGTTGAAGGTCGGGCCGTATCCGTGGAGCGTCAAGCAGCGCGTGATGAGCCGCGTGGGCCATCTCTCCAACCTCGTGATGGCCGAGTTTCTGGCGCAGGATCTCGATTCCTGCACCAACAACCTGGTGCTCGGCCATCTCAGCGAACAGAATAATCATCCGGCGATCGTCAATATGTTCGCCACCCAGGCCCTCGAACAGCGCGGCCTGGCGACGCGTATGTCGATCGCCACGCAGAACGCGCCCTCGGAAGTGTTCAGCTTCTAAGCCCTCCGTGCTCTCCGCCACCTCTGCGCCCTCCGGTTTTGAACTTGATGCTGTCTTCCTCAGCGTCTCCGCGTCTCCGCGGTGAATATTGTTCTGGTTGCCGCTTACGCAGACGCGCTAAGCTGAAAGGCTGACCCCTTTTCTTCTATGATTCCCCGATACACGCGGCCCGAAATGGGCCGGATCTGGAGCGATCAAAATCGCTTTCAACAATGGCTCGAAGTGGAGCTCGCGGCAACGGAAGCGCTCGCCGAGTTAGGCGTTGTACCCTTCGAGGCCGCGACCCTGCTGCGCCAGCACGCCGGCTTCGAGGTGAAACGAATTCACGAGATCGAAGAGCAGGTGAAGCACGACGTCATCGCCTTCACCACCGCCGTTGCCGAAACCATGGCCCGAGCCGGATACGCGGAAGCTTCCCGCTGGCTGCATTACGGCCTAACCTCCAACGACATTGTCGACACCGCTCAGGCGCTGCTGCTGCAGCAGGCGTCCGCGATCCTCATTTCAGGGCTGGAGGATTTGCGCGCCGTGCTGAAACGGCGCGCGCTCGAGTTTCAACACACCGTGCAGATCGGCCGCACCCATGGCGTGCATGCCGAGCCCATTACGTTCGGCTTGAAACTGGCCATCTGGTACGAAGAGGCGGGCCGCGATCTGGCGCGTTTGCGCGCCGCCGCCGAAGACCTGCGCGTCGGCAAGACGTCCGGCGCCGTAGGGACGTTCTCGCATTTCGCACCGGAGACCGAAGAACTCATCTGTGCGCGCCTGAACCTCAAACCGGCGCTGGTGGCCTCGCAGGTGATCCAGCGCGACCGCCACGCTTTCTTCGTGTCCGCGCTGGCGCTGGCCACCGCGCTGTGCGAAAAAATCGCCCTCGAGGTGCGCCATCTGCAACGCACCGAAGTGCGCGAGGCGGAAGAATATTTCTCGCGCGGGCAGAAGGGCAGTTCCACCATGCCGCACAAGCGCAATCCGGTGACTTGCGAACAGATCTGCGGCCTGGCGCGCGTGGTTCGCTCCAACGTCCAGGCGGCCTTCGAAGACGTGGCGCTCTGGCACGAGCGCGACATCTCGCATTCCTCGGTGGAGCGCGTCATCCTGCCCGATTCCACTATCCTGGCCGACTATCTATTCGCCAAGACGACCCGCCTGGTGGACACACTCGTGGTCTATCCCGAGCGCATGCGCCGCAATGTCGATCTGACCAAAGGACTGGTGTTTTCGAGCCCGCTCCTGCAGGATCTGGTGGCCGCCGGAATGCTCCGCGAGAAGGCCTACGCCTTGGTGCAATCGAATGCCATGCGCGCCTGGGAAGAGGATGGCGACTTCCGCGCCATGATGGAGGCCGACCCCGAAGTGCGTGCGTTTCTCACCGCGGACCGCATCGCCGCGGCATTTTCGGTAGAACGCCAGCTGCGCAATGTGGATAAGATCTTCGCCCGCGTCTTCGGGCGTGAAGCGGGCGCGTAGATTGAGGTGGCGACATCCGCTTGCTCACGCGCGCGGCTCGGTTGCGCATGTTCTTACCGTTCCGCGACCGCTAGGGAGCAGTCGCTGAACGTAGGCGCTGGCCGCACAACCACTCCCTCGCGTTCGTGGCTCAGTAGTGTGGCGGACCTATTTATCCGTGGCCGGAGGGATCTTCGTGCCCGAGAAATCTCCCGTAATGTCATATGGCGCCACGGCCACGTCTCCTTTGATTTCAGTCTCGGAACTGAACGCGCCGGTATAAGTCAGAGTAAGAGTATCGCCGTTGTACGGCACCTGGTGCGCCCAGGTAATCTTCTCGCCCTGTATGGTCCCGGTGAGCGGCCCATCACCCGACTCGCCCTTACACGTTCCCGTCAGTTTTTCGGCGTCCTGCTGGAAGGTGCAAGACACCTCATGGCTCTCGCCGGCCACGTTAATGGTGATTTTCCAGCTCCCGACAAGCGTTTTGTCGGCTGCCACTACGGTCAGGGCCGCCAGAAGAACCAGAATGGACAATCGTTTCATGCGTTACCTCTTTCCCCGTTTGACGAAGGACAAGCTCGTATTTTAGCGCAGCCGGCTGGTTTTTCTGAGCTAAACTAAAGCCATGGAGTGCACCCCCTCCACAAATCGCCCCGGTCTGTTCGGCTCGGACTAGCTTCCCGCCCGCTGCAACCCTCGTCCCGTAGCTTCCACAATTGCATAGGAGTTTCTCATGAGCAAGGCCATGGACCAGGTCCGGCAGGACCTCCCCCATTTGAGCGGCCGCGTGCCCGGGCCGCGGGCGCAAGCCATCATCGAGCGCGACGAGCAGGTGCTGTCGCCTTCGTATACGCGCTGCTACCCGCTGGTAGTGGAGCGCGGCGAAGGCGCCATCGTCGAGGACGTCGACGGCAATCGCTTCCTCGATTTCAACGCCGGCATCGCGGTAGTGGCCACCGGGCACTGCCATCCGCGCGTGGTGGACGCCATCCAAAAGCAGGCCGCCCGCCTGATTCACATGTCGGGCACGGATTTCTATTACGAGGAACTGGTCGCGCTGGCGGAAAAGCTGGCGGAGATCGCGCCCGGCCAGGTGCCGCGCCGCGTTTCCTTCGGCAACTCCGGCGCCGAGGCAATCGAGGGCGCCATCAAACTGGCGCGTTGGTCCACCAAACGCGACAAGATCATCGCCTTCTTCGGCAGTTTCCATGGCCGCACTCTGGGAGCGCTCTCGCTCACGGCGCGCAAATCGGTGCAGCGCGCCGGTTTCGGGCCGCTGTTGCCGGGGGTGGTGCACGCGCCCTATCCGAACTGTTACCGCTGCCCGTTCGGCCAGCGCGAAGAGACCTGCGCGGTGGAGTGCGTCCGCCACATCGAGGACGTTCTGCTGAAGACCATCGCGCCGGCCGAGGAGACCGCCGCCATCGTGGTGGAACCGGTGCAGGGCGAAGGCGGCTATGTCGTCCCTCCAAGGAAATTCTTCGACGAACTCACGCGCGTAGCGCACGAGAACGGGATCCTGCTGGTGACGGACGAAGTGCAGTCGGGCATGGGCCGCACCGGTAAGGTGTGGGCTGGCGAGCATTTCGACCTCGTGCCGGACATTCTCGCCGTGGCCAAAGGGATCGCCAGCGGCATGCCCCTGGGGGCCACCGTCGCGCGCGCCGACCTCATGACGTGGCCGCCGGGCGCGCACGCCTCCACATTCGGCGGCAATCCGGTAGCCTGCGCCGCGGCGCTGGCCACCATCGCGCTGCTGGAAGAAAGCCTCGTCGAGAACGCCGCGCGCATGGGGCAGTATCTGCGCGACCGCATGCTCGATTGGCCGGCGCGCTTCCCGGCGGTTGGCCAGGTTCGCGGGCTGGGCCTGATGATCGGCATCGAACTGGTGCGCGATCAGGCGACGCGCGAGCGCGCTCCCGAACTGCGCGATCGCGTAGTCAATAAGGCATTCGAGCGCGGACTTCTGGTGCTGGGCGCGGGCGAGAATACCATCCGCTTATGCCCGCCGCTGGTAATTACTCGCGATCAATGCGATTTTGCGCTGGAGACGCTGGAAACTTGTCTCGCGGCTGGGTAGCCTTCGAGGCGTGTCTGCAGCGCCGGGACTCCGAACTCCTGAAGTCGTCCCCGCACGGTGAGGTGATTGGGAAATTAGCCTGAGACGAATTTTCGATCGACCCGGGGAATTGGGTTGAGCCGGTTTGTCGTCCCGCATCCCGCTCCCTTTGGTCGCTGCTCAGTGTCGGCAGACTGCGTTTTCCGAGCCGCGACCACAGGGAGCGGGATGCGGCTCATGGCAAATTCCACGACATTAGGAGTTCGGAAACTCATCTCGGCGGGACGGGTCGACAAGAGACGACTCGGCGCTGCCGGCAGGAGTGCCTGCGCCACCTGCCGGGGCGCGGCGGCCGAGCTCTTGGGCGAGTTTGCGTAGCCAGCGTAGTTCGACGCGGAACTGGCCGATCACTAGGGTCACCATCCAGACCGCTTCGTGGTAATCGTGACCGACTTCGTCGCGGATGGCTCTCAGAGTCGCTTTTTCGCGCGCCAGTTCCTTCTCCAAAAACTCGCGTCGACGCTTCACCTGAAGCTGGACCGCCGCGGGAGTCGCTTGCCAGGACAGCGCCAGCCAGGTAAGAAATGGCGGCCGGTCGCGGCCGGTGGTCCAGTCATCGCGTTCGAGGGCATCCGCTAGGGCCGCACGGCCTTTGGCGGTCGTCTTGTAGACCGACCGGCCGGGACCGGCGGCGGGCGATTCATCGGCGCCGGAGCGAATCATTCCGGAGCGGGCCAGCTTTTCCAACGAATAGTAGACCTGCGGCCGAGATACGCCCGCCCAATCGCGCACCTGGCGCCGCTCCAGCTCGATATTTGCCTGGTAGCCGTGCATGGGACGCTCGGCCAACAGGCTAAGGAGCACCAGGTCTGGGGTGGTGAGCGCGCGGTCTTTCATTTCGCGGCTTTCGCCCTGCGCTTGCGGCTCCAGTACCACCACTGGCATTGCTCGGCGGGCAGGCGGCGATCACGCGCCTGCGCGACGGCGGCGCAGAAGACGTCGAGCACGCATGGGTCCTGACGTTGTCCGGTGAGTGAGCAGAGTTTCTCGTACATGCGGTTTGGGTCCTGCCGCGCCAGGTGCGGGACGCTGCGAATGCCCAGCATTTCAAAATCTTCCGCGATCTTCGGCCCAACCGAGACCAGGTCGCGAAAACGTCGTTGTTCGGCGATCATGCGAATTTCTCCTTGACTCCCATCGAACACTAGTCTAATTTAGACTAGTATGCACGTCAAGAGAATAACCGCAGTTCTGTTAGTGGACGAAGTGGAGCCGTGCGTGAGGTTCTGGACCGAACGCCTGGGCTTCGAGAAGACGGCCGAAGTGCCGGATGGCGATAAGGTGGCTTTCGCCATCCTGCAAAAGGACGGCGCCGAAATCATGTACCAGACCTACGCCAGCGTGGAGAAGGATCAGCCCGATATGCTGGCGCGCAAGGGCCCCACCTTTCTCTATATTGAGGTGGACGATCTGGGGGCTACCATGACGGCGGTCGCCGGCGCGGAGATGGCGATGGCGGAGCGGACGACGTTTTACGGGTCGAAGGAGTTCGGGGTGAAGGACCCGGCCGGGCATATTGTGACGTTCGCTCAGTTCGGGGGGTAAAGGCACCGCTCCGTTGCGGCCGCGGCTCTTCAGCTTTCGGGCGCGGCTCTTCAGCTTCCAGGCGCGCCGCCAATCACGAATCTATTGGCGGTAGTCTATAGCATTGATGGCCGAGAGTCTGCTCGAAGTCAGCGGTGTCGAAAAACATTTTGGCGGCGTGGCGGCGCTACGGGGCGCTTCGCTGGCGGTTGGCGCGGGTGAAGTCCACGCGCTGATGGGTGAAAACGGCGCGGGAAAAAGCACGTTGGCGCGGATTGTCGCCGGAATCGTCCGGGCTGACGCGGGGAGTTTCCGCGTGGACGGCCGCACGGTGACGATCTCGAGCCCGCTCGACGCCCAGCGCCTCGGCATCGGCATCATTCACCAGGAGCTCGATCTGTTCCCGAACCTGAGCGCTGGCGAGAACATGGTCATCGGCAATCTCCGCTTCCAGGAGGGGTATTGGACGGGCTTCGGCCGCATGGAAGCGTTTTGCCGGCCGTACTTCGATCAGGCCGGTCTCACGTGCGGTATTCGGGAACCTGCGGAACGGCTGTCGATCGGACAAAGGCAACTGCTGGCGATCGCGCGCGCGCTCAGTATGAACGCGCGTCTGCTACTGATGGACGAGCCGACCAGTGCGCTCTTCGACGATGCCGTGGAACGGCTCTTCGGATTGATCCGCGGCCTGCGGGGGCGCGGCGTTTCGGTGGTCTACGTGTCGCACAAGATGGACGAGATCTTGCGCATCTCCGGCCGCGTGACGGTAATGCGCGACGGCCAGACGGTGGGAACGCGCGAGGCCGCATCGACGAATACCGCCGAGTTGATTCGCATGATGGTGGGGCGGGAGCTGAATCTCACGGGCGGTCCGCGAGAGGGCGCCCGCGGTGAGGCGGTGCTTCAAGTGGAGAATCTCTCGACCGATCGCCTGCGGGATGTCTCGTTCACTTTGCATCGCGGCGAAGTGCTCGGCATCGCGGGATTGGTGGGCGCGGGACGAAGCGAGTTGGGCGCGGCGCTGTTCGGGCTGGACGCGATTCGCCGCGGCCGCCTGCGGCTGATGGGCGCGGAGCTCGATCCGCGATCGCCGCGCGATGCCATGCGGCGCGGCATCGGTCTGGTTCCGGAAGACCGGCGCTCCCAAGGCCTGATGATGAATATGAGCGTGCGCGAAAATGCCGCCTTCGCCACGCTGGACCGAATTCATCCCCTGGGATTGCTGCGGCCGTCGAGGGAACGCCGCGAGCTCGATGCGGTATCGCGTCAGGTGGCGCTCAATTGTCCGTTACCCGACAGCAGCGTCAGCCGGCTGAGCGGCGGAAACCAGCAGAAGGTCCTGCTGGCGCGCTGGCTGCTGCTGCATCCCGAGGTATTATTCCTGGACGACCCGACGCGCGGCATCGACGTCGGCGCCAAGCAGGACATCTATCGCATGGTGGAAGAACTTTCGGCTGCCGGGAAGGCGGTCATGCTGGTGAGCTCGGAACTGCCCGAACTGCTGCGCTGTTGCCATCGTATCCTGGTGCTGCGCGAAGGCCGGGTGACGGCCATTTTCGACTCCGCAGACGCCACCCAGGAGAAGATTATGGCGGCGGCCACGCTGGCGGAGGCGCGCGCCTGATGCGCGCCATTCTGCGAAGGGCACAGAGCGCAGTGGCGCTGCTGGCGATTCTGGTACTGGCGGTGATTATCAGCCCGGTGGCGCCGGACGGATCGCGCATCTTTCTGGAAGCCGGCAACCTCACCGACATTTTGCGGCAGATCTCGCTCATCGGCATGATCTCGCTGGCGATGACGTTCGTCATTTTGACGGGTGGAATCGATCTCAGCGTGGGCAGCATTCTGGCGCTGTCCACGTCGCTGACGGCTATGCTGCTGACGCGCGCGTGGCCTGCGGCCTCGTACGGCAGCCACATCGCGATGGCGATTCTGGGCGCGGTGGCAATATCGGCGCTAGCGGGGGCGATCAACGGTGTGGCGATCGCGACCTTGAAGGTACAGCCCTTCATCGTCACGCTGGCGTCGATGATCGGACTCCGCGGCCTGGCGAAATGGCTCACCAACAACGAGAATATCGACATCGGATTCGGCCGCGATGTGGCGGCGCGGTTCGCCGAAATCTTCCGCGAGAAGGCCATCGTGATCGGAGCGTTCGCCGGCGCGGCGGCGATTTTCTGGACGCTGCTGGACGGTACGGTATTCGGCAGGCATGTGCGGGCGATGGGCGATAACGAGAAAGCCGCGGAGTACACGGGGCTGCCCATTCGCCGCACGAAGGTCTGGGTGTACTCGCTGACCGGACTGCTGGCGGGCGTTGCGGGCGTGCTGTACGCGGCGGAGAATCACCAGGGGAATCCCAACGCGGGGGTGGCGTACGAGCTGGACGCGATCGCCGCGGTAGTGATCGGCGGCACGCGGCTTTCGGGCGGCAAGGGGTCGATTTCGGGTACCATCGTGGGCACGCTGATAATGGGCGTGCTCACGAATATGCTGCGATTGAACAATGTCGATAGCAATGTGGAGATGATGATCAAGGCGGTGATTATCGTGCTGGCGGTGGCGGTGCAACGGGAGAGAAACGGATGAGGCGACGCTTCCTATCTGTGGCGATGTGCGTGGCCCTGCTGGCGGCCGGTTGCGGCGGCGGGAAAAGACAACTGGCGGTAGCGTTCAGCCAGGCGAACAACGCGGAGCCTTACCGCGCGGCGCAAAACGGCCTCATGACCAAGCTGTTCGCCGAGGACAAGGACGTTCGGCTGGCGATTTCCGATGCGCAACAGGACAACAGCAAACAGGTGGCGCAGGTGGAGACTTTCATTCGCCAGAAGCCGGACCTGCTGATTGTGGCGCCCAACGAGCGCGCCGCGCTGACGGCGGTGATGGGACAGGCGATGGCCGCCGGCATTCCGGTGATCTGTCTCGAGCGCGACATCCTGCAGCCGAACTATCGCACCTATATCCATAGCGACAACGTGGCCATCGGACGGCTGGCCGGCCAGTTCATCGTAGACCACTTGAAGAAGAAGTACGGCGAGCCGAAGGGGAACGTGGTGGCGATTCGCGGACTGCTGGGGGTGGAGGGTGAGATCAATCGCGACCGCGGAGCGAAGGAGATTTTCGATAAGTATCCGGGCATTCACATCGTCGCCGATCCGGTGGCCGATTGGATCCAGGCGAAGGCCAAGGACCGCATGACCGAGGTGCTGCGGGCGCAGCCTCACATCGACGCGGTCTACGGGCATAACGACCCGATGGCAGTGGGCGCGTATCTGGCCGCCAAGGAACTGGGCCGCGAGCAGGAGATGATCTTCGTGGGAGTGGATGGCCTCGGCGGTCCGGCGGGCGGCATACAGAAGGTGATCGATGGGGTGTTGGCGGCGACGTTCGTGTACCCTCTGTGCGTCGATAAGGCGGTGGAGATCGGGCGGCGCATGCTGCATGAGCCGGGGTTTCAGCCGGACAAGGAGTACGTGATCGACTCGGCGATGGTGACGAAGGAGAACGCGGCGGAGATGTACCGGCGGTTCACGATACCATGAAAACGTTGTGTCGCACTCCATCGAAATGCCGGAAACGGCGAACAAACAGGAATTCTATAAGGAACTCGCGCTGCAGTTGCGCGGACTGCTGAGCGGCGAGCGCGACGCTGTGGCGAACGCGGCCAACATGTCGGCGCTGCTGTACCACACTCTCGCCGATGTGAATTGGGTAGGCTTCTATTTTTTGAAGGGCGGCGAACTGGTGGTGGGTCCGTTCCAGGGCAAGCCGGCGTGCGTGCGCATTGCGCTGGGGCGCGGCGTGTGCGGGACGGCGGCGGAAGCGCGGCAGTCGGTGGTGGTGCCGGACGTTCATGCGTTTCCCGGCCACATCGCGTGCGACGCGGCCTCGCGGTCGGAGTTAGTGGTTCCGCTGATTTTAGGTGAGGCGGTTGCGGGCGTGCTCGATCTGGATAGCCCTTCGCCGGGACGGTTCGACGAGGAGGATCGCGTGGGATGCGAGAGTCTGGCGGCGATTTACCTGGCGGCGTCGAAGGAGGGGCTATGAGGGAGTGGGTGCTCATCGCGACCCGGCGTGCCGAGATGAGTCTCCGAACTCCTGACGTAGTGGAATTTTGCCATGAGCCGCAACCCGCTCCCTGTGGTCGCGGCTCGGAAACGCAATGTGCCGACACTGAGCCGCGACCACAGGGAGCAGTGGGCGTGACGCCAAACTGGCTCAAGTCAATTTCCCCGCCACCACACAATTGCGGAGACGACTTCAGGAGTCCAGAGTCTCGGCGCTGCAGGCAGAAGTGCCTGCGCCACGTCCTTCGCGGTGTCGGCGGGAATATAGCGACGACCGTGCTTGCCGGCGGCCCTTTCCGGAGCATGGAGGCGGTGTTCGAGCGCCTGCATGGCGGGATCGCAGCGGTCGTGGGATACGCCGGGGGAAAGGCCGAAGACGCACAGGAATCCAGAGTGGCGTCGGGCCGGACCAAGCACGGCGATCGATCGGCAAGGGCCGGACGCGGGACCGCAGCATCGCCCGGTCATCTTCTTATCCACCGATGGACAGAAGCAGGTGGCACAGGCCTACATCCACCAGATCGAGCACGCGCATGTTTTTCAGACGCCGATTGCGACAGGTGGTACCTGAAGCGCAATCCCAACGATCCGCACGTGGGGGAGAACATCGTCCCCAAGCTGAAAGCCCTGCAGGGACAATTTCCCGACCTGCTGAAGCCGTGACGATGGATCCGCTGCTGGCACGCGGGATCGCGCTGTTCAACCAGGGCGAGTATTTCGAGTGCCATGAAGTGCTGGAGGAGGCTTGGACTCCGGAGCGCGGCGAGCGGCGGCTGTTTTTGCAGTCGCTGATTCACATGGCGGTCGGGATTTATCACCACACGCGCGGGAATCCGATGGGCGCCGTGCGGCAATTGCGCAAGGGACTGCGGAAACTGGCGGGTTATCTGCCGGTTTGCGAGCGCGTGGACACGGGTAGGCTCGACCGGGAGATGCGGATGGTGTTGCGGGCGATCGAAGAAGGCGGGCCGGTTTCGGGTTACCCACAGATTCATGTAGACACCCCCCACGAGGCGGACAGGCTTGTGATAAGCTGATTGCCTGTTATGGAGCGTGCTGAGAATTGCCGTCCGTTTGCTGCGATTCAGCTCCCATGTCGGAGAGTTCATCAACCCGTAACGTACCCTTGGTAGCCTAGCCTTTTTTGACAGAGTCATTCTGCGCCATTAGGAGGAGTGTTCTCGCATGAAAAGTACTGCCATGTCTTCTTGTCGCGTGCTCATTTATGGTTTGCTGTTGCTGTTGGGCACTGGTCTCCACGGCCCGCTTCACGCGCAACAGGTATTGGGCGCCATTACAGGGACGGTCAAGGACGCATCGGGGGGAGCGGTCCCGGATGCGACGGTCAAAGCCGTCAACATGGAGACCAATCTTTCGGTAACCGCCAAGACGCAAGGCAACGGCTCCTATTCGCTGTCCAACCTGCCGGCGGGAACGTATCACGTGAGCTTCGCCAAGGAAGGATTCGAAACCGAGACGCACACCGAAGTGCTGGTGAACGCCGACCGCACGTCGACGGTTGACGGCAACATGCGTCCTGGCGCGGTATCGACCACGGTGGAAGTCACTGCCACCCCGCTGATGAATCAAGTGGACACGACGAACGGATACGTGGTGGACCAGTTGACCATCCAGGATACGCCGCTCGGAACGGGCAGTTTCACGCAATTGGCAATCCTGAGTCCGGGGGTGCACGCCGACTTTCTGGGAGGGGCCGGGAGCAACGCCGGGCTGGGCAACCAGGCGATTTTCGCCAACGGCCAGCGCGACACCAGCAATAGCTTCTCGCTGAACGGGGTGGGCACTAACAATCTTTTTAACGGCAATTCCACCAGCCAGGTGGGCGAGAACCGGTTCGTGCTGAACACGGGCGAAAGCTTCGGGGCAGGAGGCCAGATCCAGACCAGCACTTCGGTCTACGGAGCGATCGGGCAGGCGCTGCCGACGCCGCCCTCGGAAGCAATCCAGGAAATCTCCGTGAACGCCGCCATGTACGACGCTTCGCAGGGGGCGAACTCGGGCGCGCACGTCAGCGTGATCACCAAGTCCGGCACCAATACGATTCACGGGCAGCTTTACGATCGGTTTCAGAACAGCGACCTGAATGCGGCGCCCTTCTTTTACAATGCCGACCCGGCGGTCACCACAAAGGATCCGTTCATGAACCGCAATCAGTTTGGAGCCACCTTCGGAGGGCCGATCAAGAAGAACAAGCTGTTCTATTTCGTGTCCTACCAGGGCATCCGCGTAGCCGACGCAACCGATGCGACGAAGGACGCTGTCGTGCCATTGGGTCTGACCGACGATCGCAGCGCACAAGGCATTGTGAATGCGATTCAGTCGAGTTATGGGCAGACCATTTCCACCGGCCAGGTCAACCCGGTTGCACTCTCGATCCTGCAGGCAAAGCTCCCCAACGGGCAGTACATGATTCCAAGCGCGCAGATCACCAATCCCAATACGGCCGTCGCTCTAGGCTTCGACGCCGTGGTGCAGGGGCCGAACGCTCAGTCGAGGGTGAACCAAGGCATCGCCAGCATCGATTACGTGGTGAACGATAAAGACCAACTCACGGGAAAATACTTCATCCAGGACAACCCGACCACCAACCCGTTCGGATCGGTTGGCACGACTCTGGGATTTCCGCAGACGCTGGCAGCGGGCAGCGATGTGGCGTCGATCAACAACACAGTGGTGCTGTCGCCTACCCTGACGTGGCAGCAGCGAGCGGGCTTCACGAGGCTGCGAGCTTTTGCGCAGACTGGACAGGCTTACTCGCCGAGTCAGCTGGGAATGAACCTGCTAGGGTCGAACATCTTCCCGCAGATCGAGATCAGCAATGCCGATCCGACGATATCGAGCGGCCTCCAATTCGGGCCGGGCGCCAGCTTCGGCAATGCCGGAATGTTCCAGAATCAATGGGAGTTCGGCAGCACGCTCAACTGGGTAAAGGGGCAGCACACGCTGTCTTTCGGCGGCCTTTGGGATCACACGCAGCTCAACATCGTCAACGACAACACCAACAGCGATGTGATCAATTTCAAGACCTTCCTGAGTTTTGTGGAGGGTGCGGTGCGGCCGGGTATCGATTCGGTGGCTTTCACCGGTTCGGCGAGCCGCTACTATCGCTCGGATACCGTGGGCGCGTTCGTGAACGACAACTACAAAGTGCGCAGCAATCTGACGGTGACCCTCGGGGTGCGCTGGGACTTCGATGGCCCGCTGACGGAGAAATACGGCAAACTGACGGGGTTCAACTCGAATCTCTATTCTTATAACGCGGGCAGCGATACTATCAGCGGCTCGGGGCTTGAAATTGCGAACGGCGGGGGCGATTCGCTCATGAAACAGCGGCAGTGGGGCTTGGCGCCGCGCGTGGGAATCGCATGGTCGCCTTTGACGAAGCTGACGGTTCGCGCCGGCTTCGGCATGTATTACGACCGCGGAGAATTGTTCAGCTATCTTTCGCCCAGCGCCGGCGGCGGGTTTAACGGGCCTTTCGGTGTGACGTTGGCGCCGCCGTTCGTTTCCCCCATCGCGGCGCAGAGCGGGGCCACGTTCCAGGCGCCCTTCGGGACAACGAGGCCGGCCGCCCCGGCGGGTAACGCTGCTTCCTTTTTGAGCTATTTGCCGAACATGGCGCAAACTATCTCCGGCGACTATCCGGCGGGCAATTACTTCGGACCCTTCCTGTTCGGCGGCTACGATATCAACAACAAGCTGCCGTACACGGAGAACTGGACATTCGACTTGCAATACCAGCTGTCCAATAGCTGGCTGTTTAGCGCCGGTTACGTGGGCAACCACGGCCTGCACCAGGTACTGCCGATTCCGTTCAACCAGGCGCTGATCGCCACGCCGCAGAATCCCGTGAACGGTCAGATTTACTCGTACGGCGGCACCACCCCGCTGTACCTGGACACCGAGCCGATCTCCACGAGCGAATACTCGGGCAACGCGCCCGTGCGCGTGCCGTACATCGGTTACGACATGAACTCGGTGCTGTTCAAAGCGGAGGGAATTTCCAACTACAACGCGCTCCAGTTGCAGGCGCGCAAGCGGCTCTCGTTCGGCCTGCAGTTCACGGCCAGCTATACGTGGTCGCACGCGCTGGATGAACAGAGCGGGTTGGGTCTGTTTTTCACCGGCAACAACCCGGTGACGCCGCGATCGAGCTACGCCTCTTCGGATTTCGACCAGACGCACGTTTTCCTGATTAACTACAGCTACCAGATTCCCAAACTGACCAGTGACAAAAAGCTTGGAAACCTACTCAACGGGTGGGTGATCGGCGGGCAGACGGTGGCGCAAAGCGGCCAGCCGTACAGCATCTACGATTACTCGGGCTCGGTGGCCAGCCTGTATCTGGGCACCTCCGACTACATCGGCAATCCGATTGTTCCGCTGCTGCCGGGCGTGACCACCGCACAGGCGCAACTGCAAGGCACGACCGGCGTGAACGCAGGCAAGCCGGTGCTGAACGTGAACGACTTTGCACCGCAATTCGTGGCGCCGGGGCAGAGCGGCGTTCCACCCTGCGACGCCTCCGGCTGCGATTTGTATGAATCGCTGTACGGAAACTCGGGGCGTAACATATTCCGGGGGCCGTTCCAGGTGCGCTTCGATATGACGCTGGGAAAGACTTTCAACATCACCGAACGAACCACCTTGCGGTTCAATTTCGACGCGTTCAACCTCTTCAACCATCCGGATTTCGACGCGCCGAACAACGACGTGACGTTCTTCCCGAATTATTCCGGGCCGGCTTCATTTCCGCCCGAGGGCAGCCTGGGGATCATCCAACATACCCTCGGCAGCTCGCGCTTCCTGCAACTGTCGCTGCATCTGATGTTCTAGGTAGCGAGCTTCGCTCGCTCCGCTCATAGCGAGCTTCGCTCGCTCCGCTCATAGCGAGCTTCGCTCGCTTGGACAAGCTGAAGCATGTCCCACGTGGGGTCACCACGGCAGAGTCTTGCCCAGGTGGAAATAACCCCCGGTGGGACCGTCGTCGGTGAGCAGCGCCAGTTGAACGCCGGTTTTCGCGCCTTCCGGAATCTCCATGGGAGCCGCGTCGGTACCCATATCGGTCTTGACCCAGCCCGGGTGGGCCGAATTCACCTTGATGTTGGTATCTTTCAACTCGTGCGCCAGGTGTATGGTGAATGAATTCAGCGCCGCTTTGGAAGCATCGTAGGAGAGCGACTTGAAGTCGTAGATGGGGCTCTTCGGGTCGGCATGCAGCGTTAGCGATCCTAAAATACTCGACATATTCACGATCCGTCCGGCATCGCTCTTCTTGAGCAGGGGGAGCAGCGCCTGCGTCAGAGCTACCGGCGCGAAGAAATTCGTCTCGAATGTGCGGTGAATCGTTTCGTCGGTGGTGGTGCTGGGCTTGCCACTGCCCAGAGGCTCCGCGGAAATTCCCGCGTTGTTGATCAGAATGTCCAAGTGTCCGAACTGCTTTTCCAGAAAGGCAGCCGCCGCCGCACGGTCGTTCTTGTCGGTAACGTCCAACTTCAGGAAGTGTACATCCATGCCTTCATCGCGGAGTTTCGCTGCCGCCTCTTCGCCTTTTTGGCGATCGCGCGCCGCGAGCACCACGATCACCCCCTGCTTACCCAGTTGCCGTGCCATCTCGAACCCCAGCCCCTTATTTGCCCCTGTAATCAGAGCGATCTTTTTTGCGTTTGCCATAGCTACATAGATCGCGAAAACCAGCCCGAGGATTCATGGGCCATTTGCTATGATTCGCTTGGGAGCGTATTTCATCCGGTGGTGGGCGTAGTCTTCAAAACTACCGAGCGGTCCAAAAACCGCTGATCGGTTCGACTCCGATACGTTCCCGCCAGCACGATATTCACCGCAGAGACGCTGAGACGCGGAGGGAAAGAAAAGTCAAAGTCAAAACCGGAGAGCGCTGAGGGGGCAGAGAGCGCGGAGGAAAAGCTACCGCTCTCTTGCGGTCGCGGCTCTCTGTGTCGCAGCGATCCATGTTGCGCCGCGCAGTCCCGCCGTTCTAAAGTGCTTGCTGGGACATGCGGCATTTTCATTTCGATACCGTGGCGGAAATCCGGCTGGCGGCGGCCGACGCCGGGGCGCGGCACATTGGATTCCTGGACGACCCGCAGGCCGTTCGCGCGGCCCTGGCGCAAAAGCCGATAGTCGCCGGCGCCGCCGTGGGGAACGCTATCGCCATCCACCCGATGGAAGGGTGCGATGGCGATGCCGACGGCCGGCCTTCCGAGCTCACCTGGCGGCGATACGAGCGTTTCGCGCGCGGCGGCGCCAAGCTGATCTGGTTCGAGGCTACGGCGGCCTGCCGCGAGGGCCGCGCCAATCCGCGGCAGCTGTGGCTTCACGATGGCAGCGTCGTCGAGATGGCACGTCTGGTGAGAATGATTCACCGCACCCACCGCGAGACTTGGGGGGACGACAGCGATCTGCTGATGCCCGTGCAACTGACGCATTCCGGGCGATTCTCCTGGCCGAACCGCATCGTCGCGGTGCACAATCCGCTGGTCGATCTGAAGACCGGCACGCCGGCCGATCTGCCGGCGATCTCCGACGACCAACTGGAGCGCATGGAAGACGAGTTCGCGGAGGCCGCGCAACGAGCGCAAGAAGCGGGGTTCACCGCGGTCGACGTGAAGGTCACGCATGGTTACCTGGCGTTCGAGTTGCTCGGCGCGCGGACGCGGCCCGGGCGCTACGGTGGACCGCTGGAGAATCGCGCGCGATTCGTGCGTAACATCGTCGGCAAGATCCGCGCCCGGTTCGGCAGGAGGCTGCTGATCGCGATGCGGCTCGGCTGCTATGAGGGGCTGCCGTACGTGCGCGATGCCGCCACGGGGATCGGCGCGCCGATGGACTACGCCGTCCCTTACGATTACGGATTCGGCGTGGATACCGCGAATCCGCAGTCGGTCGATCTGGATGAAGTAAAGCGCGCCGTCGGGTGGTTCCGAGACGACGGCGTCGAACTGCTGAGCGTGTCGCTGGGCGTGCCGTACTTCAATCCGCATATCGGGCGGCCGTTCGAAAAGCCCGACGAAGGAAATTACGAACAGCCGGAACATCCGCTGCTGGGGGTCGACCGGCATTTCTACGTGACGGGCGAGTTGCAGCGCGCCTTTCCCCATCTGCCGATGGTTGGCGCGGGCTATAGCTGGCTGCAAAAGTTCGCCGTGAATGCGGGAGCGTACAATCTGCAGACCGGCGCGGCGCGATTCTTCGGGATGGGCCGCAATGCCCTCGCCAATCCCGACTTTGCGCGCGAAGCGCTGGAGAGTGGGGCGCTCTCGGAGCGGCGGGTCTGCAAGACGCTGACGTATTGCAGCTACCTGATGCGCCAGAAAAATCATCCCCTCGGCCAATTTCCCACCGGCTGCCCGCCCTTCGATAAAGATGGGTATGGCCAGATTATGAAGACGGCGTGCGATGCCGCGAGAGGACCAAAGTGAATCAGCTCTATCAACGCACTCTCGAATTCGCCTCACGGCAAGTGCGCGCCCTCATCGAGCGCGATCCCGATTTCTACCCGATGTACACGCAGCACGGGCGCTGGCGCCACGAACTGGAAGCGTGGACTCACTGGTGCGACGGCTTTTTGCCGGGAATCATGTGGATTCTCTGCGCGCGCGGCGATGCGGATTGGCGCGCGCCGGCCGAACGCTACACCAAGCGCCTAGCGCCGCGGCAGTTCGACCGCGACGTGCACGACCTGGGCTTCCTCTTCATGTCCACCTATGGCCGCTGGTATGCGCTCAACCACGAGCCGGCGTTGAATTCGGTGCTCATTCAGGCGGGCCGCACCATGGCCCTTCGATTCCAGGAAAAAGGCTCGTACCTGCGCTCTTTCATGGGCGAAAACTCGTTGTTCATCGACATCATGATGAACGTGGGAATCGTTTTCTATGCCGCGCGCCAGACCGGCGACCGCGAGCTGTTCGACATGGCCATCCGGCATTGCCTGACCACGCGGCGCGTGCTGGTGCGCGGCGATGGGTCGACGGCTCACGAAGGCTTGTTCGACGTGCACAGCGGAGAGTTTCGCGGCCAGAGTACGCAGCAGGGATATCGCGCCGACTCCTGCTGGTCACGCGGCCTGGCATGGGCCATCTACGGCTTCGGTACGGCATACGGATATACGCGCGATCAGCGCTTCCTGCGGACCGCCGAACAGTGCGCCGCTTTCTATCTCGGCAACACACCGGCGGACGGCGTGGCGCTTTGGGATTTCGACGCACCGCCGGCGAGTCACGATCTGCTGGACACATCGGCGGCGGCGATTGCGGCTTCGGGCCTGCTGCAGCTGGCGGCGGTCGCGGGCGATCCGTCGATGGGAACGTACTACGACGAAATGGCGCGGCGCATTCTCACCAGCCTGTGCGCGCATCATTCGGCGGAGGGCGATCCCAGGTGGGAGGGCATTCTCAAGGGCGGCGTGTACCATCTGCGCAAGGGATTGGGCGTGAACGAATCGGTGATGTGGGGAGATTACTTTTTCGTGGAGGCGCTGGATCGCGCTGCGAGGCAGGGTTGAGAAGGTGCGGGGTAAGATAACTCGGAGTGACGGGTCGAGAACAGGCCCGTTTCGCGTCCGGGACCACTCCCTCACGGTCGCGGCTCGGTATCGGCGGATTGCGTTTCCGAGCCGCGCGCGTCAGCAAGCGGTTTCAGCTTCAACCGGAAACAGCGAGGTTTCTGGAGAGTCTCGACCCAGTAGGCACGAGTGCCTGCGCCACGTCCAAGACCGGCGGGCAGCGGAGAGACGCGCCGATGGCAAGTAAATACGCCTGGTATCGCGAGCTCAATCGCTACCAGTGGTTCGTTCTGCTGGTCTGCTCCTTCGGTTGGATGTTCGACCTGATGGCGCAGCAGTTGTTCAGCCTGGCGCGTAAACAGGCGGTGCGAGAGCTGCTGGGCGGGCACGCGAGCGATGCCGCAGTGGCGCAGCAGGCCGGATTCGCGACTTCGGTGCTGATGATCGGATGGGCCGTGGGCGGCATCGTTTTCGGAATTCTCGGAGACCGCATCGGGCGCGTGAAGACGATGGCGCTCACCATCCTGCTGTATTCGCTTTTCACCGGCGCGAGCATGTTCGCCACCGGCATCTGGGATTTCAACCTCTATCGCTTCCTCTGCGGGCTGGGAGTGGGCGGACTGTTTTCGGTGGGAGTATCGCTGGTGGCCGAAGTGGTGCCGGCGCGTGCGCGCCCTTACGCGTTGGGCACGCTGCAAGCCTTCTCGACGGTGGGGAACATGCTGGCGGCGTCGATCGGCATTCTACTGGGATACCTCGAGCACTCGGGCGCCATCGTGGGCGCGTGGCGATACGAATTCCTCGCCGGGGCGATTCCGGCGCCGCTGGCACTGCTGGTGTTCCGTAAGCTGAAAGAGCCCGAGGCATGGCTGAAAGCGCGCGCGGCGAAGACGCCGATGGGATCGTGGCGGGAATTATTTTCGGAACCGCCTTGGGGACGGAACGCCGCTGTAGGGCTGCTGCTGGCGGTCGCGGGAGTGGTTGGGCTGTGGGGCATCGGCTTTTTCAGTTACGATTTGTTTCTGCCCGTGCTGGAGAAAACTTTCCGCGCGCAGGGCTTGAGCGGCGCGGCACTCACGGGCAAGACTACCACGTGGATCGGCATCACTTCGATGTTCCAGAACTTCGGCGGATTCTGCGGCATCTACGCCTTCACCTATCTCACTCATCATATTGGTCGCCGGAAAGCGTTCGCTCTGGGCTTTCTGGCGGCTATGGGGATGACCGCGTACACATTCTGGAATCTGCGCGCCATCCGCGATATCTTCTGGATGGTTCCCTTGATGGGCTTCGCGCAGCTGGCGCTATTCGGTGGGTACGCGATTTATCTGCCCGAGCTGTTCCCGACGCGGTTGCGGTCCACCGGCACCAGCTTCTGCTACAACATGGGCCGCCTGATCGCCGCATTCGGGCCGCTCGGCCTGGGATATCTCACGAGCGACGTGTTCGCCGGCCGCGCCGAGCCTATGCGCTACGCGGGTGTGTCGATGTGCCTGGTATTCCTGCTGGGGCTGGCGGCGCTCCCGTTCGCTCCCGAGACGAAGGGCGTGCCGCTGCCGGAGTAAGACCGTTTGAGAGATAATACGGCCTACTGGAATGTTTGTTACCAGGAAACATCTCTCGCGGCGGACAGTTCTCCGCGGGATGGGCGTGACTCTGGGGTTGCCGCTGTTGGACGCGATGGCGCCGGCGCAGACGCCGCTGCGCCAGACCGCGGCTGGTACGCGGCGCACGCGCCTGGCCTGTATCGAAATGGTCCACGGCGCGGCCGGCAGCGCGGAAGATGCTTCCAGCCGGCATTATTGGAGTCCCGCGCAGGAGGGCGCCGATTTCGAATTCTCCTACTCGCTGGAACCGCTGGCGCCTTTCCGCGAGTACATCACCATCGTCAGCGGCACGGACGCCCGCCAGGCCGACGCCTTCGAACCGGCGGAGGTGGGCGCCGATCACTTCCGATCGAGCGCCGTCTTCCTGACCGCCGCGCATCCCAAACAGACCGACGGCGCCGACCTGCGCAAGGGCATCTCGATCGATCAACTCTATGCGCAGAGCATGGCGCAAGATTCGCACTGCCCTTCCATTCAACTGGGCATTGAGATGGTCGATCCCACGGGATCGTACGGCTTCCACTACAGCGCGGCTTACTCGGATGCCATCAGTTGGGCTTCGCCCACCACGCCTTTGCACGCCGAGATCAACCCGCGCGTGGTCTTCGAAAAGCTGTTCGGATCGGCTCCGGCGGCCGGCAGCATTCTTGACGGAACGGCGCACGACGCGGCGCAGCTGAAATCCACAGTTGGCCCCAGCGACGCGCGGAGGATGGAGGAGTATCGCGCCGAAATTCGCGGCGTGGAGCGCCGTATACAGGCGATCGAGCGGCACAACGCCAGCGGCGACAAACGAGAGCTCACGGCCGCTCCCCTGGGCGTGCCGGACTCCTGGGAAGAGCACATCAAGCTCATGTTCGACCTGCAAGTTCTGGCGTTCGCGGCCGAGATCACGCGCGTTTCCTCTTTCAAGATGAGCCACGACGTGAGTAATCGCACCTTCCCGGAGAGCGGCGTGAAGACGCCATTTCATTCGTTGTCGCACCACGAAGAGAAGCCAGCCAAAATCGCGGAGTTCGCTACCTTGAACCGATATCACGCCGGCTGCGTGCCCTATTTCCTGGAAAAGCTGAAGAACACTCCCGATGGCGACGGCAGCCTGCTCGATCATGCGCTGGTGCTATACGGCAGTCCCATGGGCGACTCGCAATCGCACAATCACCAGCGGGTGCCGCTATTCCTGGCCGGCCATGCGGGCGGCCAGTTGAAAGGCAATCTGCATCGCGTCTGCCCGCCGGGGACTCCGCAGGCCAACGCGTTGCTCACGGCGATGCACAAGCTCGGCGTGGACGTGGATCAGGTGGGCGATAGCACGGGCGAAATCGACGTCTAATAAACGGCCGGGCGCCGGCGGAGTAGCGTGCGAACCCGGTCCACCGCGGTTTGGGCCGTCAAGGGCGTAACCAAGACGGCTTGCGCGCCCAGGAGGTCGGCAGCTTTCAATTCTTCCGCGCTCAATGCGTCCACGAGAGCCAGAGTTTTCACCTGCTGGTGAAGGTCGCGGATGGCGCGCATCATGTCCGCGCGCCCGGCTGGCGGCAGGGCGAGGTCGGCGACGACGAGGTCGACATTGCGATCCTGCGCGAGGCCGATGGCCTGCGCCGCATCGCCGGCGCCAAAGACGTCGTAGCCAGCCTGCGTAAGGATCGCCGACAGCCGGCGGCGAAGCGCGAGATCGCTGGCGGCCACCAGAATCTGTTGCCTCTGCGAGCGGACTGCCATGGTGACCGGCGCGGTGCTGTGCGCGGTGCCCACGATGAGCACCAGTGGAACCGCATCTCCCACGGGAGCATTCGCGGGGATGCGGAAATTCACCTGCAGCACGCCGGTGTTGCCGGTCCACAAAATCTGCGCCGGCATTCCGCCGACCGTCACTCTCACAGGCAACCGCGCTACCGGACCCGTCGCGGCGCCGGGGAGCGGGAAGCCCTCGCCGGTGGCGTATAAGCTTGCGATGGTCCCGCGGACCGCGGGATTCCGCACCGAGTTACAACAGCCCGTCTCATTCAGCATGGCGGCTTGTCCCACGCCGGAAGCATCCAAGGTAAACAGCGCCGGCGCACTGGGGACAACCGGCAGCACAACGGGAGACGAACGTTGTCCTTCAAACTCGACCACCACCTCGGTGGTCTTCCTTCCGGCGACCCGATAGGGTACGATGGCGCAAATGCGGCCGCTTTCGGCATAGACCATAGGCGCCGCGATGCCATCGAACAGCACCCGCGTGGCGCCCAGAGAATCGACGGAGTATTGCGACATGTGCATGGCGTCCAATGCCCACGGCACCATCTGGGAAGGCCCGGCGCCGGTGGGATACAGCACTACGACCTCACTCGGCGCGACGGCGCCCGGTTGGTAATCGGCGGCATTCACCACGCTGACCGCGGAAAGTTTCGGTCCGCTGCCTTCCTGCGCTACGGCAGTCGCGGCAAGCGCCAAAACAAACCAGACACGGCCCATACGCATCAGGATATCCCGGAATCGTAAGCTATCATAGAGAATCCCATGATCGGCAAGATGGTTCTGCAGTACCGCATTATCGAGGAACTAGGGCGCGGATCCATGGGCATTGTTTTCAAGGCGGAGGACACGTCTTTCGGCCGCCTGGTGGCGCTCAAGGTCATCGCCGAAAAGCTGGCGAACGACCCCCAGATGCTGCGCCGTTTCGAGCTTGAGGGAGCGGCTGTCTCCGGTCTGCGCCATCCCAATATTTGCGCGGTTTACGACAGAGGCGAATGGCTGGGGCGGCCCTATCTCGCTCTGGAGTTGCTGGACGGGCATACTTTGGACCACCATTTGGCCGCCGGACCGCTTCCCGCCACCACGCTTCTCAAAATCGCGATCTGTGTGACCAGCGCTCTCGAGGCGACGCACGCCATCGGCGTGATCCATCGCGACATCAAGCCGGCCAATCTATTCCTCACCACCGGCGGCGAGGTGAAGGTGCTGGATTTCGGCTTGGCCAAAATCCAGACAGCGATGCGGGCCATCAGCCCGGACTCTCCCACGGCTATCATGTACACTACCAGCCGCGGATTGATGATCGGGACGCTGCCTTACATGTCGCTGGAGCAGATTCGCTGCGAACCTCTGGACGGCCGCTCGGACCTTTACTCGCTCGGCGTGGTGCTGTACGAGCTGGCCACCGGAGAGTTGCCTATCCACAACGGCAGACAAGCGGAACTGCCGCTGGGGATGAGCCCGATCGTTACGAAGATGATGGCTGTCGACCCGGCCCTGCGTTATCGGACCGCGGGGGAGGCTCGCGAGGCGTTCGAACGCTGTGCGGCGGGGCGGAGAACGTTCGAACATCGCGCGCTGTAAGAATAGGTGCGCGAATTACGCGCAATTGCGGGCCCGGGTGCCGGGAGTGCAACGCTCACTGTATCCGTATGCCGCGACCGTTCAGACCTCCGCAAGCGGCGCCACCAATACACCGCAAACCATTTCACATGAAGATCGAGCGCATAGACGTCCCCCCGGAAGACGACACTGCGTCAGGTCCGCGAGGATCCCCGCCGAGGACAAGCTGAAGCATGTCCCACGAACCGCCGTGATATGATTCCGTTGTGCGCGTCGGGCGCCCCCGGTCCGCGGGAAGGGCTGAGCCCACCGGTCTTCTAACTGGTCTACCGATTCACGACCAATCTTCTTTCGCCCGTTACGCGGACGCCGGGCAACTCGAAAGGAGATTGCCATGTCCGCTCAACGAATCCCCACGCGCCGCCTGCCGCGGCAGCCGAACCTCGAACAACTCCGCAAACAAGCCAAAGAACTGATGGGTGGTTGGCCTGGCTTCACTCTCAGCGAGGCCCAGCGCGAGCTCGCCCGCGCCTATGGTTTCGACAGTTGGCCCAAACTCAAAGCTTTCGTCGATGGCGCCAACGTCGCGCGGCTCGCCGAGGCCGTGAACGCCGGCGACCTCGCCACCGTCCGCAAGCTCATCAAGTCCCGCCCCGAGCTGGTCGGCATGGACATGGCTGAGAACGACGAGCACCGCGCCCTCCACTACGCCGTCCTCCGCCGCGACCCCGCCATGGTGCGCCTCCTCATGCAGGCCGGCGCGGACGCTCGCAAGGGCATCTACCCCCACCGCGACGCCACCACCGCCTTCGCGTTCGCCCGCGACCGCGAATTCCCCGAAATCGTCGCCATCATCGAAGAGGAGGAGCAGAAGCGGCGCCAGACCGCGAGCTGCCCCAACGCCGCCGTCTCGCCCGTGCAGGAGCAGATCAACCAGGCCATCCGCGCGGGCGACAACGAATCCGCCATCGCGCTCCTTACCGCCGACTCCACTCTGGTCGGAGCATGCGATCGCAACGGCGCCACTCCCCTCCACGCCGCCGCCCAAGCCGGCAGCGACGAAATGGTCGCCTGGCTCCTCGCACGCGGCGCCGATCCGCACCACCCCGATCTGCAATCCCTAACACCCCTCGACCGCGCTGCTCTAGCCGCCCCCGACGATTTTCCCGCCGTCGCCCATCGCCTCCTCGGCGCCGGCGCGCCTCTCACCCTCCGCCCCGCCGTCGCCCTCGGCAACCTCGAACGCGTGCGCGAGCTCATCACCCGCGACAGCCCCATCGATTCCCGCCGCGGACTCCTCAGTCTCGCCGTTTGTCACGGCCAGCTGAAAATGGTCCAGCTCCTGATCGACCTCGGCGCCGATGTCGACGAGCGTACCCTGCTCGAAAACGTCGAACAGCCCGTCGAAAGCGCCGGAAAACCCCTCTGGCTCGCCGCCGACCTCGGACGCCACGACATCGCCGAACTCCTGCTCGACCGCGGGGCCGACCCCAACGCCAATCTTTACGCCTCCGGCTGGCCCCTCGCCCGCGCCTACTGTCACAACGATGCCGCCATGAAGCAGCTTCTCCTCAGCCGCGGTGCCAAGCCCCAACCTTGGACCGTCACCCTCGCGCACGATGTCGAAGCGGCCCGCCGCATGCTCGCCGAAGACCCCAGCGAAGAAATCGCGCGCGAGTTCGTCTGGTCGGCTGCCTGCAATGGATGCCCCGAAATCGTCGCGCTCGCTCTCCCGCGCCTCGATTGGCCCAGCGACGATCAGCGCTGGCACTGGATTCTCATTCAGCCCCCGCGCAGCGCGGGCGATGACGGCGTCGAAGAGCCGTACTTCACGTGCATGGCGCTGCTGCTGGAGCGCATCGACCCCAACGTCGCCCGCCGCGGCGCCACCGTCCTCCATTTCGTTGCCGCGCGCGACGCCGCCCTCAGCGAGGCCGCCCGCGTCCGCTTCACCGCCATGCTCTTCGATCGCGGCGCGCGCCTCGATCTTCGCGACGAGCTTCTGAAATCCACGCCGCTCGGATGGGCGTGCCGCTGGGGGCGCAAGGAAATGGTGGCACTGCTGTTGTCTCGCGGCGCCACGGTGAAAGAACCCGACGCCGAGCCTTGGGCCACGCCGCTGGCGTGGGCGAGCAAGATGGGACACGCCGAAATTGCTGCCTTATTGCGCGCGCGAACTTGACATCGGCAGGGCTGCGAATATATCGTTCGAGTTGTAAACAAATTCCCCGTTTGGAGCGATTTGCGATGCGATCGACACGTTGGGCATGCGGATTGGCACTGGCCGGCCTCGCCGCCGTCCCCCTGAGTAATTTCTTGTTTGAAGCGGCGCGTGCCGATGCCGGCGGGCAGGCAGCGCCCGTGAAGCTCACCAAGGAAGAAGACCACCAGCGTCTGATGGATCTTCTCCACATGACCGAGATCCGGCGCGGGCGTGACGGCATGAACAAAGACTCGCCGTACTACGCCAACTACGACGAAGCCAAAGCGAATCCCTTCCCGGATCTGCCCGACGCGCTCACGCTGAAGAACGGCAAGAAGATCACCAAGCCGGCCGACTGGTGGCGTAAGCGCCGGCCCGAAATCGTGGAGGATTTCGACCGCGAGATTTACGGTCGCGTGCCCAAAAGCACGCCCAAAGTGAACTGGGTGGTCACCAGCACCACTACCGAGAAGAACGGCGATGTCGATGTTATCACCAAGAAACTCGAAGGCGTGGTGGATAACTCGCAGTACCCCGATATCGAAGTCAAGATCGCGCTCACGCTCTCGACGCCGGCGGACGCTAAGGGTCCAGTGCCGGTGGCGATGCAGTTCGGTTTCATTTTCGGCATGCCGCAAGCGCCGCCGCCGGGAGGGCCGCCGTACGGCCCGAATGCGTTCATGCCTCCGCGTCCGCCGATGAACTTGCCGGGTCGTGGGGCGCTGCCGCGAGGTCCGACGGGTCCCACATGGCAACAGCAGGTGCTGGCGAAGGGCTGGGGTTACGCGCAATTGATTCCCACCAGCGTTCAGGCGGACGACGGCTCCGGCCTAACGTTGGGCATCATCGGCCTGGTGAACAAAGGGCAACCGCGCAAGCTCGACGATTGGGGCGCACTGCGCGCCTGGGCTTGGGGTGCGAGCCGCGCTATCGACTATTTCGAAACCGACAAAGCGGTCGACGCCAAGCATATCGCGCTCGAAGGCCATTCGCGTTACGGCAAAGCGACGCTGGTGACGATGGCGTACGAGCCGCGCCTGTGGACCGCATATGTGAGCTCGTCGGGCGAAGGCGGGGCGAAGCTGAATCGGCGCGACTGGGGCGAGATTGTCGAGAACGTCGCCGGCTCGGGCGAGTATCACTGGATGGCCGGCAATTTCATTAAGTATGCCGGTCCGCTGCACTGGAACGATCTGCCCGTGGATGCGCACGAATTGGTCGCGATGTGCGCGCCCCGTCCGGTATTCCTGAGCGCCGGCGCCACGCAAGGCGATGGATGGGTCGACGCCAAGGGAACGTTCCTGGCTGGCGTGGGCGCTGGCCCGGTGTACCGGCTGCTCGGCAAGAAAGATCTCGGGGCCACCGAGTTTCCGCCCATCGAAACGCTGCTCGCCACGGGCGATATCGCATTCCGCCAACATGCCCAGGGACACACGGACGCGCCCAACTGGCCATTCTTCCTGGATTTCGCGCAGAAGCACATGTAGGGCGCCGCACCCGCCGGTATTGCTGGAGGTTGGCCGCGCGTCCACCGACAAGCTGAAGCATGTCCCACATGGGGCATGCTTCAGCCTGCCCTGTGATACGATACTCGGCACTATGAAGTATCGCGCTACAGCCCTCACTTTGTTCATCTGGATCGGCTTCCTGACGGCGCTCTCGCAGGCGGATGGCCCACGCGCGCTGCAACTCGCCGATATCCTGGCATGGAAGCGAATTCAGGCGCCCGCTGTCTCCAACGACGGCCAATGGCTGGCCTATCGCGTGGCGCCGGCGGAAGGCGACGCCGAGGTGGTCATCCGCGATCTCAAGGACGGCAAGGAGCAGCGGTTCCCGGCGGGAGATTCGGTGGCCGCATCGGGGCAGACCGGTCTCGCCATTTCTGACGATTCGCGCTGGGTAGCGTTCAATACGTCGCCGGGCACGAAGGAATCGAAAGCGCAGAAGAAAGCCAAAAAGCCGATTCCGGTGAAGGTCACGCTGGTGGAGCTGGCGACCGGCAAGAAAGTGGAGTTCGAGAAGATCAAGAAATTTTCCTTTTCGGGCGAAGCCTCCACTGTGCTGGCGCTACATCGCAGTCCGGCCGACCCGGCGCCCGGCGCCCCTCCAGCCGCTCCCCCGGCAGCCGCCGGATCGACTCCGCCGGCGGACAATAAGCCCACCGGAACCGACCTTATCCTCTATGAGCTCGCGACCGGGCGCGAAATGCTCGTGGGCAACGTTTCCGAATTCGCTTTCGATAAGAAAGGCGATCGGTTGGCGTGGCTCGTGGACGCCGCGGATAAGGAAGGCAACGGCATCGAGCTGCGCGAGATGTCCTCGGGCGCCACCGACGTGCTCGATAGCGCCAAAGCGCAGTACAAGAGCCTGACGTGGACGGAAAAAGGGGATGCGCTGGCGGCACTCCGCGGCGTGGAGGACAAGGGCTTCGAAGAGAAGCTGTACAGCCTCGTGGCCTTCCGCGATTTCGGCGCGAGCGGCGCGCGTAAGGTGGAATACGATCCCAAGAGCGACAACAGTTTTCCCGCGGGTATGTCGATCAGCGGCAATCGTGCGCCTGCGTGGCGTGACGACCTTTCGGCGGTGATGTTCGGAATTCAGGAGGTCAAACCCAAGAAGAACGCCCCCAAAGGAAAAGAAGGCGACGCGGAGAAGAAAGACGACGACGGCGCCGTGTCCGACGATGACCGGCCCGAACTCGTGCTATGGCATTACAAAGATCCGCGCCTGCAATCCATGCAGCAGGTGCAGGAGAACACGGACAAGAATTACAGCTACCTCTCGGAATACCGCCCGGCAGAATCCAAGTTCATCCGGCTTTCCGACGATAGTCTGCGCCAGGTGAATGTCTCCTTCGACATGAAGAACGGCATCGGCGCCGACATCCGCGACTATGAACTGGAGGCCAACCTCGACGGCAAGCAGTTTCGCGATGTATACGTGGTCGACCTCGCCACCGGCGACCGTAAGATCGCGCTGAAGAAAGCGGAGCACTATATCAGCGCTTCGCCGGATGGAACCAAGCTGCTGCACTACGATGACGGCGTGTTCTATGTGTATGATGTGGCGGCCGGCAAGGCGACGGCTGTCACCGCCAAGATTCCCAGCACGTTCTGGAACACCGAGAACGACGTCAACCAGGTAAAGCCGCCTACGCAGACGCTGGGGTGGGCGAAAGATGGCAGCGCTGTACTCATCAGCGATGAGTGGGATATCTGGAAGGTCCCGGTGGATGGGGGCGCGGCGGTGAACCTGACCGGGAACGGCAAGAAGGACAAAATTCGTTATCGCACGCGCTTCCGGCTCGACCCCGAGGAACGCGGCGGAATCGACCTTTCGGCGCCCATGTATGTCTCAGCCTATGGCGAGTTCAGTAAGAAAAACGGCATCGGGCTGATCGAACCGGGGAAGGCCGGTGTCCGCATGCTGCAATGGGGCGATGCCAGCTACCCGCAGCTGATCAAGGCGAAGCACGCCGACACTTACGTGTATACCCGCGGCACAGTGCGCGAGTATCCCGACCTGTACGCCGCCAATAGCCAGTTGGACAACGGACAGAAGGTTACCGATGCCAATCCGCAGCAGAAGGATATTCTTTGGACGTCGGGAGTCAAGATCGTCGATTACTCTTCCACGCGCGGGGAGAAGTTACAGGCGGCGCTCTTTCTGCCGGCGAATTACGAAGCCGGCAAGCGATACCCCATGATGGTGGAGATTTACGAAAAGGAATCGCAGGGAGCAAATAATTATCCGCAGCCCGGTTACAACGGTTTCAATCTCGCTTACTACACCAGTAACGGTTATGCCGTGCTGGAGCCGGACATCGTTTACAAGGTGAACGACCCGGGGATGTCGACAGTGGCCTGCGTGGTGCCGGCGGTGAAGGCGGCCATCGCTACGGGAATGGTGGACGAAAAGCGCGTGGGCTTGCATGGCCATTCGTGGGGCGGATATCAGACCGCGTTTCTGGTTACGCAGACAGATACTTTCCATGCCGCCGTGGCCGGCGCGCCGCTGACCGACATGTTCAGCATGTACAGCCTCATCTACCGGAATACCGGCGCCACGAATCAGGCGATTTTCGAAAGCAGCCAGGGCCGTTTCTTCGGCGGCTATTGGGACAATCTCGAAGCCTACCAGCGCAACTCTCCGATCTATTACGCCAAGAACGTCCATACGCCGCTGATGATCCTGCACAATGACAAGGATGGCGCGGTGGATCAGACTCAGGGCATCGAGTACTTCAATACGTTACGGCGCTTAGGGAAACCGGTAATCATGCTGGAGTATAAAGGCGAGAATCACAGCTTGGCCAAACCGAAAAACATGAAGGATTATACCGTCCGCATGAAGGAGTGGTTCGACCATTACTTAATGGATAAGCCGGCGCCTAAGTGGATGGAAGAGGGCATACCCTTACTGAAGATGAAAGACGATTTGGACCAGCGCGTGACGGAGATGAATAAGCCGGCGCCGGTGGCCGAGCCTGC
>Ga0182016_10000305_pt1 | contig 61629 bp, 41 predicted proteins | sample 712S2MmetaG_FD_120491 | JGI IMG/M metagenome (GOLD analysis project Ga0182016, IMG submission 120491) | Permafrost microbial communities from Stordalen Mire, Sweden - 712S2M metaG | ecosystem: Environmental > Terrestrial > Soil > Wetlands > Permafrost | place: Sweden: Stordalen | collected...
ATTGAGGCTGAGCGCATGTTCCAGAAGCGGCCTTGCCTCATCCATTTGCCGCCGTTTATAAAGAATTGCGCCCAGATAGAGGTTGGCGTCGAAGTCATTGGGATCGAGCGCGAGGGCCTGCCTAAAGGCGGTTTCCGCCGCTTGCGGGTCGCCGGTCTTGTCTCTCGCCGTCCCCGCCAGGCTGTAAACCGACGCGGGCTGCTTCGGGTCAAGGCTGAGCGACTTATCCAGGTCGTTGCGGGCTTTCTCATATTCGTTGATCTGAAGCAGCCCTGTGCCGGCCAGCAGGTATGCATCCGCGCCGTTGGCGATTTCGGCGGCCTTCTCGGCGCGCTGGATGCCGTCGCGGCGCCTGCCGGATCTGATCAACGCCGACGCAAAGACGTAGTCGAAATCCGGGTTTTGCGCATTGGCCTCTTCGAGTGGGGTCAGCAAATCGACAGCAGCTGCATTTTCACCCAGCCGCAGGTCTGTGTCGCCCAGCAGGATGGCGATGCGGACATCGCTTGGCCGCGCCTTGGCCAGAGGCGTGAATTGCTCTTTCGCATCTTTCCAGTCGCCCTTTTTGTAATAGGCAAGAGCGAGATTGAAGAGGACGCCGGTCTTGTCCTGCATGAGGGGCAGAGCCGCTTTGTACTCGGCGATGGCGTCGTCGAACTTGCCAACATGAGCCAGGGATGCGCCTAGATTGACCCGCGCCTCGACCATCTGCGGCCGGATCTGAAGCAGGCTTCGATAGTCGCGGATGGCGGTCGGATAATCTCCGCGCAATTGAGCCTGAACGGCTTGGTCATACAGCTGATCGGGATTCGCGGGCGCCTGGGCAGGCGCTTGAATGGCGAACAAGGCAAGAGAGATCACTGCGGAAAACATACCTAAAAGCATAACGCAAGTTGCCCTGGTTACTCGCGCCTATTTCGCCGCGCCCAGCGCCTGCATGACCTTCGACAGATCTTGCTTGACCTCCGCGTTGTCATCTCCCAGCTCAATGGCCTTCTCCAGCTGTTCCTTTGCGCCGGGCAGTTCGTTCTGCCGAATGAGGATAACTCCAAGCGCTTCGCGAGAGACAGCGAAATCCGGATTGAGGGTGATGGATTCTTCGAGATACGAACGCGCCTTCTGCAGGTCGCCGCCTCGCGTTTCGATCACTCCGTTCAGATAGAGCAACATCCAATCCTGCGGGGAAGCGAGCAGAAGCTTGCGGGCAAATCCAGGCGCTCTTGACGAGTTCACGGCAATAAGCGCCTGCAGGAAATGAATCTCCGTGTCGTGGTCGCCGGGGTGCTGCGCGAGCTCCAGATCGAGAACGTCGCCGGCCTCCTGAGCACGGCCCAGTTTCACCAGCGCATCGGCAAGCGCGTTGGCGATTGGGAGCGAGTCGGGCGAGGTATTCAGGCCATCGCGCAGAACTGTTGCCGCTGGTTCCAGTTGATTCGTCCTGGTATACGCCAATCCCAGGTTGAGGCTTTGCTTTGGCGTTCTTTGCCCTAAGATCATGGGATCTTCAAGGAGGGTAATGATGCCGGCGCAATCGTTGTCGAGGAGGAGATCGCTGGAGAGACTATCGAGTGCTACGGAAGATTGCTGATCGAGCGCCAGCACCGCGCGCCACTCAGCCTCGGCGCTACTGGTCTCATGCAATTGGTCGAAGGCCGGGGCGAGGACGAGATGGAGCTTGATGTTGCGGGTGCCATGCTGCTCAACCACTTGCAACGGCGCTATAGCTTGCTTTGCGTTGCCGGAAAGAAACAGGCTCACGCCAAACATGAAGATGACATTGTCCGCGTCCGGCTGATCTGGCTGCATCTGCAGCGAAGTCGCGAATGCATTTGCCGCGCAGGCATACTGCTTTTGTTCGCCGAACCAAACTCCCAGATCCGCAAAGGCCGCAGCGGTTGGGGCTTGCTGAAGACTTGCTTCCAACGAAGCGGGAGGGACGCACGGAGACGCCGCCAGAAGCGATGGCGCTGCCAGGCACAGCAGGATGAGCGGGACCGGCCAGCTGAATCTCGAAAGAAGCGTTTCGCGCTTTTGCATCGTCTATCCAGCTTACTTTGCGTCATCGGCAACGTGAACCTGAATCTCCTCAATGCCGTCCGGGTCCATGTTTCCGAATTCAGGAAGATTGACGGCGCGGTTGGCGTCGGTGGCGTTGTCGATGAGGATGGCGGGGCTGTCGTTGCCGTCGGCATCGAGATGCGTAAGGTACATCTGCGTATAAAACGAGCGGGCCTTGGAGGAGAAGACCATCCAGTGGCCGTTGGGCGAGAAGCTATGCCAGGAGTTCATAAGGGGCGTGTTCGCGCGCATCCGCCGCGCTTTTCCGCCGGCGAAGGGAACAATATAAAGCTGGCTATCCGGGCGCATGAGCTGGCCGTTATGACATTGCACAAAGACGATCCAGCGGCCGTCGGGCGAGACCTTGGGGAAGTTATTGCTCATGCCATTTTGTGAGGCCCCTACGATCCGCTCCGGCGTACCGCCCTTTCCGTCATTGAAAGGGATGCGGTAGAGGTCGTATTGAATGGGCGTTTCGTTGGGATCGTTGGCGCGCATGGCCGGACCCTCGCCCTTGGGGCGCGGATCGCGTGCTTCGGCGCGGGCAAAAACAATGTATTTACCGTCAGGACTCCACACGCCATCGGTTTGCACATATCTTGGATCGTCAGCACCCGGCAAGGGCTGGCGCATGCCTGCGGCGCGGCTGTACCACTCCAGAATGCCTCTTGTGGGATAAAACACCTGGAGGAAACGATAGTCCATGAAGTTCGTTACATAGTAGCTTTCCAGCAGCTTAAGCGAGGGTCCAGCGAATGTGCTTACGATGTACCGTCCATCGGGCGATACCTGCGACATGAATCCCACCCGCACCTGGCCGACCCTTCCATCCGTATTCCAATGCACCAAATCCTTGCCCAGGATCGTCATGTGCTTTTGTACCGGAACCACGGCATACAGCCCCTTGTCGTTGCCCGGCCCGTCGATATCCATGCCAAAGGTCTTGCCGTCGAGCGAGAAGGAATGGCAGTTGCCGCAAGTGGGCATGTTTTGTAGGACAGTATGGCTTTCGGCCTGCCGGATATCGCGGACCCGCCAACGAATGAGATGGAAAGTCGAGGGAGCCAAAGGCTGCACGACTCCGGTCACGCCCTTGCTCGGCATCAACGGAACATCGCGATAGAAAATCGGCGCGCCCACAGGATCGACAGATGTCGAGATCCCAATGCGCGACTGCGAGAAAGGTCTCTGGCCGTCACGATAGCCGGTGATGGTGACCGTGGCCGGTTGGCCGGTGGAATGCGCCTCGATCGCGGTCCAGATACCGGCATCGGGAGTCCAGGTCCAGGTAGCGGCTTGCCGCGGCGTCAGTTTCGGCGCATCCTCGGGATTGCCAATGCACAGCGGGTCGATCGCGCCGATATGCATCCGTTCGGCCTTCGCTGGAATGTGAAGACTGGGAGAGTTGTCTGGAAACGAGATGTCGATGCTCCAAGAAGTTCCCGCCGCATCGCGCCAGAGAAAGGTGGGCGGAGTAATGCCCGGCGGAAAGATGGAGCCGTTTTCAGGATAGTCAATTGAGATGGGAGACAAAACCTGCGGCGCATCCTGCGCGGCGAATACTCGTTCGTGCAACCCTCGAATCCCGAAAGTCCGCATGGACGATGGCAAATACCCGATCGAAATAAGCAATACAACTAGTATTGCCGAAACGGCCATGACCAAACGCTTTGGCCGTTGGAGAGCGTGAAAACCTGGATCGGGCATTGTTCCTCCCTAAATGAGCAACCACCGCATCGCGGCTTATTGAAAAGCCATGTGGCGATTATTTCGATCTACACTAGCGGGGAGTCGCCGGAGCGGCTCTCTTATCCTTCTTGTAGCGCGATCACGGCTTCTGCACTGCGTCCGGGTTCTCTCCCTTGGCCTGTAGTTCGTAGCGGGCGATGTTTCCTCGCAGCGAAGTGGCCAGAGCATCGTTCTGTTGCTGGATGGCCAGGTCAAGAGCATGTTGCGCCGTGACGACAGCCGTTTGATACTGTCGGGTCTCGGAGTACATGGCTGCGAGCATTTGGAGAATCGCCGGATCTTTTCCGCCGGAGAGCTTGGCCGCTTCTTCAAATTGAGGCAGGGCTTCGCCAAACCGGCTGCTCGCGGCTAAAGCGCGTCCTAGATTGAAGCGATATTCGGCGGACTGAGGAGCCAGCTCGACCGCCTTTTGCATGTGGGGGATGGCCTCGTCCAGATTTCCTGACCGGGCCAGGATAACTCCCAGAATGTTGTGGCCATCAGCCGAGTTTGGAGCAAGCTCGATTCCCTTGGTCAACTGTTCCATGGCTTCCTGGCGATGGCCGCCTTGCTCTTCCAGCGCATGGCCCAGGTTCACGTGTGCAGCGCCGTTATCGGGGTTCAGCTCAATGGCCTTGCGAATCTCTACGATGGCGTCGTCGAGACGTCCGGAATCGGCCAGCGCGCTGCCCAGATTGTTGTGGGTTTGCGAGCTGTCGGCATTCAGCGCCAGAGCCTTGTTGTACTCTTCGATGGCTTCACTGGTTTTTCCAGTTGCGGCCAGCGCAACGCCGAGGTTGTTGTGGGTGCGCGAGTCGGTCGGGTCTTTTTCCAGCGCCGCCTTCCATGCAGGTACCGCCGCTGCGTACTCGTGCTTATCGTCCAACTGCGACGCATCGTCAAAGGCCTTGTAGAAATCCACCGCGGGCGTCTCGATGTGGTCCAGGCCGCCAGGGCCAATGTTCATGAACTCGGGGATGTTAACGGCTCGGTTTGCCGCCGTAGCATTCTCTACGACGATTGCCGGACTGGCGTTTCCCTGGTCGTCGATGTGTGTCAGGTACAAGTGTGTGTAAAGGGACGGGCTCTTGGAGGAAAAGGCCAGCCAGCGCCCGTTGGGCGAGAACGTGTGCCACGAGTTCATGACCGGAAGATTGGACTGTAAGGGCCGTGCCTCGCCGCCTTCAAACGGAACGATATACAACTTGCTATCCGGGCGCATCAACAGGCCGTTCTTGCATTCGACAAAGACAATCCACTTGCCGTCCGGCGAGACCTTGGCAAAGTTATTGCTCTTGCCGTTCTCGGAGGCGCCGACGACTCGCTCCGGCGTTCCGCCCTTGCCGTCGTTGAAAGGAATGCGATAGAGGTCGTATTGAATCTGGGTCTCGTTGGGGTCGTTGGCGTAGGTTGACCGTGGCTTCCCCGGCTCGTAGGGATCCTTCGCGACAGCGCGGGAGAAGACGATGTACTTGCCGTCCGGGCTCCAGAAGGCGGCTGTCTGAACGTAATTGGGATCGTCCGCGCCGGGCAGGGGCGCCAGTTTGCCCGAGTCTTTGCTGTACCAGCCGAGCACGCCGCGGGTGGGATAGAAGACCTGGCCGAAGCCGTAGTTTGCATAGAAGCCGTTGTAGAGCCGGTCCACCACACGCGTACCATGCGCGTGCGGCACGTCTATGGAAGTGACCACAAACTTGCCATCCGGCGAAACCTGGGACATGAAGCCGAACCGCTTCTGCGACCGTTCCTCAGAAAAAGCGCTCCAGTGAATCACATAATCGTTGCTGATGGTGCTGATCTTCTTGATGGGGATGAGTGCGTAGAGTCCCTTGTCGTTCTGCGGTCCGTCTACGTCGATCCCCAGCGTCTTTCCGTCGCGGGAGATGGAGTGGCAGTTGGCGCAGGTGGGCAGACCCTCCATCACCGTCTTGCTTTCGGTGTCGTTGATGTAGCGCAGCCGCCACTTGATCTTTGGGAGTACCGAATCGGGGAGCGGCTTGATGACGCCGCGCTGCTCGGACTCAGGCGGAGGCGGCAGCAGCGGAACGTCGCGATAAAAGATCGGCGCGCCGACAGTATCCTTCGAGGTTTGGATCGTCGCTTGCGCATGAGTGAGCGGCTGGCTGTCCTTTTCGCTCGCATAGCCGGTGACGATCACGGTTGCTGGCTGTTCGGCGGAGTGCTTCTTGATTTCCTCCCACGTCTTTGCATCCGGCCTCCAGGTATGCGCGGCGGCCTGCTCCGGAGAAAGGGTTGGCGGCACAAACCCTACCAAAGAGGTGTCGATCGGGCCGACCTGCATCTTTTCGCCTTGCGACCAGAGCTTGATGGGATGCGCATGTTCGCCAAAGACAATTTCGACGCGCCAGACGGTATCGGCGGGGTTGTCGTCGCGCCACGCGAATTGCGGTGGAATGATGTCGGGAGGATAGATCGTGCCGTTTGCCGGCAAGTCGATGGTGATGGCGGAGGACGCGGGCGCATCCATTGGAACTGCCTTGAGATACGCCGGTATCGGCGCTGCACCGGCTTTCGAGGCGGCCGCGGGAGACGCCGGGTTCCCTGGAGCAACTGCCAGGTACGCTCCTTTGCCAGTAATGCCCGTTCCCGTTGTCAGCAATACAGCCGCTACAAGCGCCAGCATCCGTTCCATGGAGTCTCCTCACCGGCCGCTCCGGATTTCGAATCGGGAGCCGTTCCCATGACTTGCCTTGAGGGGTTTGGTCCGGAATCTTCCGGGAGCGGAAATCGCACCTTCCGATAGTAGCAAAATCGATAAATGAGTAGCAAAACCGCCAGACGGACTCCTGCAATATTCCTGCCGTACCCGGAGTTGGCGGCGCCAAGGCCGTTATGATCGCACCTTCAAGCCAATGCGCTCTGAACGAACCAGGGCGGGCCAGGGGGCGCAGCCTTTGGAAGATGTCATCGGGCCGAGCCGCGGGCAGGAATATGATAACGATAACGAGACTTTCGCAATGAGCCACCTATGCGTCAAAAGGGGCTGAAACGTGCATCGGCGCTGTCCAAGTTAGCGTACGCCGAGTACAATCTCTACGGCGACGCGGCTGCTTCTGACAGCCTGCCCTTTTCTTAGAGACAAATGCCATTGTGCTGGGTCGAACGATTAGGTAAAGGCCGCCCTGAGCGGATAGGAGAGAAAAAGACCGCATGAGCAAGCATGGGATGCGCACGCCGGGAACACGCCGGCAAAGCAAGACCGTTTACAAACCGTTGGCGCAATTGGCGCTTTTCGTTCTCATCACCTGTGCGTATGGTCAAACGCCTCCGGCCGCTCAAAGTACTCCAACGCCAGCCCCGCCGGTTTCAATCGTGAGCACGAGTGTCGATGAAGTTTCTCTCGACCTGGTGGTTCACGATAAGAAGGGCAAGCCTGTTCTGGATCTGCAACCTGCCGATTTAGCGGTCAGCGATGACGATACCGCGGTAACGCTCAAAGGACTCCACCTCGTCAAGGGTGAGTCGAACGCCGGACACCTGATCACGTTGGTTTTCGATCCGATGGAAGGTCCAGCGGCCAAGAACGCGCAGGAAATTGCGGCGAAGATTCTCAAGATGACTCCCAAAGGCGACTTTTCATTTGCTGTGCTGGCTCTAGGAGCCCGCCTGCGGCTGGTTCAGGGATTCACCGGAGACCGAAGGGCAATCGAGCAGGCCGTCGATGTCGCCACAGTACAAGGACCAGTGCAGCAGGGGATCGCGATTGGGGCGGCGGAGAAGACGCTCACTGCAGTGGCGCAGACAGGCGTCGACCAGACTGGGGCTCATGTCAGCGTGAAAGTGCGCGCTATGGCGCAGACGCTGCTTTCCGCGCTGGAAGGGTCGCAGCGCATTGTGCAGGATCAGCACACGCGGCCTTCGCTCGCGGGCTTGCTGGCCTTGGCGCGCTCGCAACAGGCGCTGTTAGAGAGAAAAACCGTCGTCTATTTCACGCTCAACGGTCAAATGGATACGGATGCAAAAGAGGTCGTCCACACCATTGCCGGTGCGGCGAATCGCTCCGGCGTAAGCATCTATACCATCGATCTGAACGGCGTCGGCGCGGGAGTTCACAACCAGCTGATGACGATGATGGTCATGGGAGGCATGGCTGGCCAGAATCCGATTGGTACTCCGGGCCGAGGGCAGGCAGGCGACCCGGCGGGGCCTGGTGCGGGGAGTTTTATAGCCAACAACTCCACCCGGTTTGAAGCGGAAGGTGTGAAAACAGGCGGGACCGGCAACGCCAGCCCATTGGCCGGGCTAGCGGTTAACACCGGAGGCGCGTACATCGACGGTCAAGACAGCGTAAAAAGGCCGCTCGAGCAGATGTACCAGGACATGACGACCTATTATGAAGCCACCTATACTCCGCCGATCCAGGAGTACGACGGGAAGTTTCGCTCCATTGCGGTCAAGCCGCTGCGCGCCGGCCTGAAAATACAATCCAGGACGGGCTACTTCGCGCTGCCACCTGGCGGTGGAGAAGGAATTCGGCCCTTCGAGGCGCCGCTGCTGAAGACGCTCAGCGAGCAGCAATTGCCTTCCGACCTGAACTTTCGCGCCGCGATCCTGCGCATGGGAGATTTGCCCGACGGCAATACCAACACGGTGGTGGTTGAGGCGCCACTCTCAGGCCTTGGAATGCGCGAGGACGAACATACCAACCTGTTTACCGCCCATGAGTCGATTGTGGCGCAGATCAAGGATATGAACGGCACTGTCATCGAGCACTTCGGCGAAGACCTCACGCGGCACGGCTCCCTGGATGCGATCGAACAGGCTAAGACTGAAGCTTTTACGCTGCAACGGCATTTCGTCGCCGCTCCGGGCAAGTATCTTCTGGAAGCTGCAATCATCGACGGAATCAACGGAAGGGCAGCGGCTCAGCGCATTGGCTTCGAGATTCCGGAGACGCCGTCGGGTCCGTCCTTGAGCGATCTGGTGCTTGCCCGCCATCTCGATGCGTTTAGCGGGGATGAGGACTCTCTCGAGCCGCTCAAGTATGAAAACGCCAAAGTGACGCCGAATCTTTCCACTCAGGTGCCTCCCAGCGCGAAGTCGGTTTCAGTGTTTTTCATCATGCATCCCGATTCTCAATCGAGCGATCCGCCCAAGCTCGACATGCAAATACTTCGGAATGGCAAGCCGGCGGGACACACGACGCTTCCGCTTCGGCAAGGGACCGGGAAAGCGGCCGTTCCCTATCTGGCAACCTTCCAAACCAGCGCTCTTGCGCCAGGTTTCTATGCGGTGAAGACGACACTGACTCAGAGCGGAAAGACTGCCGAAGGCGACCTGTCGTTTATTGTTCTGGGCTCCGAGGCTGTCGGCGCGGGGACGGCTGTGGATGCGAATGGGCCGGCGCCGGGAGCGGATGCCATCTCAGCCGGCGAACTCACCATCACGGTTCCAGCCAACCCTATTCCGCCGCCGTCGCAGAGCGAGATACAGGCCATAATCGCGGATGCGAGAAAGCGCGCGGTCGGCTACGCCGATTCGCTGCCCAATTTCATCTGTGTCGAAGTGACCGATCGGTCGGCCGACGTGACGGGGAAGGGAGAATGGAAGCATAAAGACACGCTTACTCAAATGCTCCGTTATCATGATAAGACGGAAGCTCGGACTCTGCTGCAAGTGGACGGCAAGTCAGTTACCGGCGACAGCGAGGGCTTGAAGGGAACCACCTCGAACGGAGAGTTTGGCGGCGTACTCGATGCCATTTTTGGAGACTCCTCCAAGGCGGACATCCAATGGAAAGAGACCGATGCGCTGGGCACTGGAACGGTGCAGGTATTCGATTACAAGGTGGCGCTCGAAAACTCCGACTTTAAAGTTACGGGAGCGGGCAACGACCAGAGAACGGTGAGCTTCCACGGCCAGGTATACATTGACAGCGCTACCCGCAGCGTCCGCCGGGTGACGTTGATCGCCGATAACCTGGCAAAGGATTTTCCCATCCACGCAACCACAATTGCGGTTGACTACGACTATGTCGTCATCAACGCTCACGACTACTTGATGCCGATCAGCGCCGAGGTCGGCGTAAGACAGGGCCGCCGCGAGGCAAACCGCCTCGAGATCGCCTTCAAGGATTACAGAAGGTACGGCTCCAACGTAAAGATTCTTGACTTCAAGCCCATTGACAAGCCATGAGGCCCCTGTAAGTCATTCGCCAAAGGGCTTGCGCTACAGGCGCTTTTGGTATACGGCCTTGCATCGAGCCAGATCGGGGCCTCGATGCAAGGTCGTTCGGCGAATGGCTACATCTTTGGCACAACCAGCAACGTGATCGATTGCGCCGGGAAGGTCGAGGTCAGCGTGCTGGTGGTGCTTCCCGTCGCTGGCGGCGTTACGGTAATCGCGGGCTGCGCTACGATGCCGGCAAGGTTTGCGTTGCTATAGAGAAACGCCTGCGCCTTGCCGTTGGGAGTCAGGTTGGCAAGCGAGAGCGTGGCGGTCAGGTCGCCATAGGTTTTGTTGATCGCCATTACGGTGACCATGTTGTCTTTGCTCCTCAGCGCTCCGTAGACCGAGAGCGCGCTCTGGTTGGCGCTCGTCGAGGCCAAAGCTGTGTCGCCAAACATCGAGTTGTTCCCGTCGTAATTGCGGTAGATTTCAAATGCCATCAGGCCCGGTACTTGCTTGGCTGGGTCGGGCGGTCCCCAGAGCGCGCCAATGTCCAGGCCCTCGCGGCCGAAGATGCCCAGAATGTCAGCCTGCGCCAGTGCGCCGTTGATGGCTTCCTGCCCGCCCCAGTTGTACTCCGTGATGGCCAGCTTGGTGCCTGGATAGTCCGCGTTCACCCAATTCTTCATCATGCGGATCGCTTGCGGAGCTTGATCCGGGGGCGAGCAGCTTGTGGTGTAATTTGCATCGGTAGTGTAATTCGGCTGCTGGAAGTTGCGATCGGTGTAAGTGGGATCCCACAAGGCGCGTGTCGAATTCAGCCGCGCCTGCTGCGCCGATGTATCTCCGGCAGTGCTGAACGCCAGGTTATCCGCCGCAAAATAGGTGTGCAGGTCGAGGTAATCCAGCAGGCGGACGTTGTTCTTTGCCTGATAGGCCGCGAATTGTTGCAAATAGTATTCGATGAACGGCACCCCATTGTGCGCTTTCCGGTCGACCGGATTGCTCCACGGCGAATAGCAGGGGCCCGCGTTCCAGCCGGCCTCCACATCCTTCTTGGAATAGAAGTAGTCCCACCAATAATCCATCACCGGCCCGCTCACTTCAGCGGTGGGATCGGCAGTCTTGATAGCCTGCGCGGTGGCAATTCCGTTATTGGTCACTTCGTCGTAGGTGAAGGCCACCGGATGCACGTCGCGATGCACCCCATCCCACCAGCTCGGCTCATTATCCAGATCGTAGATGGCCACGCCGCCCTTGGCCGCGGTGCCGAATTTGCTTACCAGATAAGACACCCAGTTGCCCGCCCACGCAGGGCCAACCGCGGTGCTGGTCACGGTGGGGTCGTTCCCGGTGATGTCGGATAGGTTGGACAGCAGCTCCCCATCGCCGCATCCGCGCGATGTATCCACCGCATACTGGCCGGGGTAAGTAGACGTTGGGAAGCTGCACGAAGTGCCGTTCTTCGCCACCCAGCCGAGGACGGGCACGGTGCCCAGAGTCTTGGCCCCAATCGCGGCATCGCTCTCAACCTGGGCGTTGAAGGCGCCGGTGTCCTCCTGGCCGGTAGCGCCAAACTGATTCTCGAAGAAATAGTCGCTGGCGGAGTTGGTTACATCCAGCAGATAGTTATAGCGGGAGGTAGCGTCGCCTCCCCAGCGATCGAGCGTCAGGTTGGCGGCTTTGGCCGCTGCCGGGTAGAGCGTATATGCGTCCATGCCGTAGATGTAGGGGTTGATGGCGTGGGTCTCGTTTCCCGCATCGACGGTCAGAGCCGGGCCAGCGGCCGCGGCCGGCTGGCTCAGAGTGACGGTCACGCTGCCGGACTTTGTTATGTCCTCGGTGCTGGTGGCGGTTACCGTAACCGTGGGCGGGGCCGGATAGGGCGTGGTGAAAAGGCCGGTCAAGCTCATGGTGCCGGGGCTTAGCGTGCTGCCCGTGGGCGCCGCCACCGACCAGGTTACCCCGCTGCTGAAGCTGCCTGTGCCGGTAACCGTGGCCGTGAATTGCACCTGCGTTCCGATGATGGCGGTATTCGGCGTAACGGTAATCGTCGAAATCGTCGGCCCGGTGTAGTTGGCGGTGACGGTTGCGCTGGTCGTCATCGTAATGTTGCAGGTGACAGTGGTGGCGCTCGTGCATCCGGTCCACGAGCCGAAGGTATTGCTGCCCGATGTGGCCGGCGCGGTCAGCGTGACGGCCGCGCCCGACGTATAGGTGCGGGTAAAGCTCGTGCTACCGTTGGCACTGCTGTAGTTATCCGCGGGACTCACGGTAATGGCCACACCCGAGCCTGGGTTGACCGAGTTCACCGTCAGCACGTAGGCTGCTGGCGGGGGCGTGGTGGTTGTTCCGCCGCCTCCGCAGGCTGTGATTGCGATGCTCAGCCCGATTCCGATCCACGCCACTGCTCTCCAGCTCAAGTTCTTCATGTCTTTGTCCCCGATAGGCTCGTTGGACAGATCCTTCCGGCTTCGATTTCCCGCGCCATCCATTCAAGCCGATAACGATACCATCTTATAAACCGAAGGTATTCAGTGGTTTTGGCTTTGGATATGCCCCAAAAGTGCCAGGCAAATGCGGATTATTTACCGGATGCGAGCTGGATCTTGCGCAATTAATTGAGGAGAGGAGCAGTTTCCTGGTTCACACAGCCGATTTGTGCGGCCTTCGCAGAGGCCGCACGGAGCGCGGGTCGCACAAATCGGCGCAAGATTGAGCACGTTTGAGGATTCAGATTCTGCCGCTTTGGCCGTTACTTCTGCATCTGAATCGTCTCCTGCTGGCCGTTGTACGAGATGACTTGGTCCGGCTTGCTCGTAACTTCCACGCCCGTGCCGTGGCTCTTGCCTACAAGGACAACCTGAAAACTCCTCGCCTTCAACATGCCTGGAAACTCACCCTTCCTGGCCCCGATTGTGAGCTCGTGGCCGGCATCATTCCAGTGAAAATCAATCGTGGAATAGATGCCCTTTTCATAGTCGTAATTGTCGTTCTCGTCCTCGTACAGAGTGAAGCTGCCATTGGCTCCGGGATAGATGCGCAACTCGATGGGGTCGGCAAGTTTTTCATCGGAGTATTGAACGAATGGTCCCATGGGCACAATGGATCCGGCTCTGACCATGAGCGGCATCTTGTCGATAGGCGCATCGGCAACCACGGTCTGGCCGCCGTCCAGCTTTTCGCCCGTCCAAAAATCGATCCATGAAGTCCCAGCCGGAAGATAGACACTTCTTGTCTTCTCTCTCGGCTCAATCACGGCTTCCTTAGCGTGAATCGCCGGAGTCTTCCAGTAGACCTGCGATCTGAAAGCGCCCAAGGTATGGTTGCTCGTTTCAAATTTAAAGTCATATTCTTTGCCAGCGGTCAGCACAACCGGCACGGTGTAAGACTCCATCGAGTCGTAGTTATGCTCCAGTTCCTTGCCATCGATATACACATGCCTCGGCCCAAAACTCTTCATATTGAAGCGATAGGGTCCGGTTTCGGAAGGAGTCAGCTTTCCTTCCCAGCGAACGGAGAATGTCGGGATTTGCATGAAACTCGGCCAGCCTGTGTACCAATCCAGGTTGATATCCGGTTCCGTAGCCTCATGGCACAGGTTCTTGAAATCCTCATCGCAATAGTATTTGGCGCTCAATCCCGGCTTGCCGTCCTTCGTCTTGAAGTGATCGGGAGTAACAAGCGTGCTGTCCTCCGGCGGGCGGTGATACATGTACTGAGTTACCGGAGCGACCATGATCGCCGGGCCGAACATATACTGATCGTCGATGGAATATGTCTTGTGGTCGCCGGTGAAATCCATCGGCAGGCCGCGCATGATGGTGTAACCGTTATGTGTAACTTGCCATCCCAGCGAATAAATGTACGGCAACAGACGATAACGCAAATTGTCGAATTTCTCCAACACGGGCGAGTATTCGCCGAACTCCCATATCTCGCGCGGAGTTTCAGAGCCATGCGAACGGAAGATGGGAGAAAACGCGCCGAACTGGAACATGCGTGTGTAGAACTCCTGATAGGCAGGATCCTTGCCGCCGTTCATGAAAACGCCGCCCTGGCATCCCAGTGAATAAGCGCCGATGTCAAAGGTCCAGTATGGGATGCCGGACATGCTGTGATTGACGCCCGCGGCGATTTGCTTCTTATACACTTCCCAACTCGCGCCGATGTCTCCCGACCATGTGGTTGCCGCGGCACGCTGCTGGCCGGCAAAGGTCGAGCGGGTGAGAATGTAAACGCGCTTCTTGTCTGTCTCTTTCCGCTGATTGTTATAGACGGCTGTCGTGTCGAGCAGCGAGTAAGTGTTGAGATAGCGGGCGAAGGTGCCGAGATGATTGTCCTTCACCCGCTTCATCTCATATTCCTGGGCCTCCTGTGTAAGCGCGTTGACCATATCCGGCTCGGTCGAATCCATCCACCACCCGTCGACGCCTTTCGAGAAAAGCCCCTCGCTCGCGTACTTCCAGTACAAATCCGTAGCGGCTGGATTGTAGACATCGAAGTATTTGAATCCAGCCCAGCCCACGGTGGGAAACAGATAGCCGTGCTGGTCCATATCTTTGTAAATCTGCGAAGTGGGTCCAAGCCCGGCCCAGATCGAAATCATCAGATGAAAGTTCTGCTGGCGCAGTTCATCGATCATCTCCTTGGGGCGGGGATATTTCGTTTCATCGAAGATCATGCCTCCCCAGTTATCGTTGTTTCCCCAGTAATCCCAATCCTGCACGATGTTATCGATGGGAATCCGCCGTTTGCGATACTCCTGAGCTATGCCAAGTAACTCATCCCGTGTGGCATAATGCTCTTTGCTCTGCCAGTAGCCATAGGCCCATTTGCCATACATCGGCGCATCGCCTGTTAGCTGCCGGTAGCCCGCAATCTCCTGATCGATAGTGGGTCCGTAGAAAAAGTAGTAATCTACATTGTCGGCAACCTCGGACCACAGCGAGGTCTTGTCGCCGCTGTCGTCAAAGATGGTCTTGGAATAGTTATCCCAGAAAATCCCGTAACCCGCTGTGGAAACCAGCACAGGAGTAACGGCTTTAGTATTTGCCTGCACAACCTTTACGGTGTGGCCGCGATAGTTGATAACTCCCAACTGTTGCTGCCCAAGGCCATAGACGCCTTCCTCCGCGCTCAGTTTGAAGTTCTGCTGAACGCTGAAAGCCTTTTCTTCGCGCTCGATATGCGTGGGCGCGAAGGTCGGCCGGCCTTGTTCCCGTAGAACCGTGCGATCGCCGCTGTCGAGAAATCGTATGGAGCCGTCGCTCTTGTTCACAAGAACCTTAACCCGCCCGGAACTCAAAGTGACTTCGGATTCGCTTTCGGAAAAATGCACGTCCAGCTTAGGCAAATCCTTTTGGATCGCGGAGAGGCTGGCCTTGTCGGAGGTGCCGCCGGCCGGCCATTTCACCACGCGGACAATACCCTCCGCATAGAACTGCACCTTCACATTCAGATCGCCCGTCGCCAATTGAACGCCGTTCTGGATTCTTTCAATTTTCGGCGCGGGCGGAGCCGCTTGTGGATTTTTCGACCCAGAGGAGTCATTCTGGCAAATGGCTGGCAAAACTCCAAGGCAAAGCGCAAAGCACATAGTTCCAATCCGCACAGCGGAAACAAGAAATCGCATTCTCCGTCTTCCTTCCTTATCTCACCCGAAGCTGCTCGAACTCGGGCAAATCAGCACATGGGAGCGATACCGCATTATTTCACGCGGCGCGCTCCCCTGCGAGGCGGAGCGTCACACTCCTTCCCCTCAGCCAGTTGTGCTAAAGTGGTCCACTGTGTTTCCTTTGTGAATCTATTTCTGCTGAGGAACTTTAATGATCGAAAAGCGAGTAGGATATGGGCTGTCGAGGCGGGAGATTTTGCGGGCAGCCACCGTGTATGCGGGGGCTGCATTTGCGCGCCCGCTGATTGCCACCGGGCCGACGGTGCGGATCTTCGACGTGGCCAAATATGGGGCAGTCGGCGATGGCGTCACGCTGGATAGCCCGGCGATTCAGAGGGCTATCGATGAAGCGGCGGCTTATCAGGGCAAGGCCCAGGTGCTGCTGCGCGGCAGGAAGAAATATCTGGTTGGAACGCTGGAGCTGAAGGGCGCAATTGATTTTCATCTGGCCGACGATGCCCAGTTGCTAGCCAGCCTGCGCCGCGAAGACTACCTGGGAGGAACAGGCCCGGCGGAAGCGGAGAAGATGGCCAACCTGGCCGATGCGGTGATTGTCGCGAACGGGGCGCAGGGGCTGAAGATCTCCGGAACAGGGACGCTGCAAGGCCGCGCGCGCGAGTTCATGAAGGAATATGACAAGGAACACGAAATCTGGCTGCCCAGGGACTGGCGGCCGAAGATGTTTGTGCTGACCTCCTGCCGCGATATCGAGGTAAGGGATATTACCTTCGCTGAGGCGCCTAACTGGGGACTGCATATGTTAGGGTGCGACGGGGCGCTGGTAGACAACGTGAAGGTGCGGAATCTGCTGGATGTTCCCAACTGCGATGGCATCGATCCGGATCACTCGCGGAATATTGAAATAAGAAATTGCGATATCGTGTGCGGAGACGACGGAATCGTAGTGAAGGCAAGCCGGCAGACGAAGGACTTTGGGCCGTCGGCAAATGTACACGTACACGACTGTGTGATCGAGACACAGGACGCCGGGTTGAAGATCGGGACAGAGACGACTTCGGATGTACACGATGTAACCTTTGAACGCTGCAAGATCAAGACAAGTTCGCGGGGTCTTTGCATTCAATTGCGGGATGAGGGAAACGTCTACAACATCTCATTCAAAGATATTCAATTTGAGTCACGGTACTTTTCCGATCCATGGTGGGGCAGAGGCGAAGCGATCTCGTTCACGGCGATCCCGCGCAAGGCAGGTTCAAAGCTCGGGGTGATGCATGACATCACTGTGCGGAACGTGACAGGCCGCGCGGAAAACAGCGTGCGCGTGTGGGGAAGTGAAGGCAGCCGCGCACACGATATTGTGCTGGACCACGTGGATGTGACGCTGGATCGCTGGACCCAATACAAAGGCGGAATGTTTGACAATCGGCCCACTACCGCGATGACGGCGATCGAGCCGCATGAGACGGTTGGTTTCAGTATTCAGGACGCGGACAATGTGACACTGCGCGACTGCAAGCTGCAGTGGGGCGCGAACCGGCCGGAGTATTTCGGCGAAGCAGTGCAAAGCAAGAATGTGACGGGGCTGAAGGTGGAGGGGTTTGTGGGAGACGATGCCCGGCCCGGCAAGGCGAAAGGAGTATCGGAGTAATGCGTTCATTGCGTTTTCTAACAGCATTGACGGCGATGTTTGCAGGGGGCGCAGTATTGCAGGCGCAGCAGATGCGTCCGGCGCAGCCTCCGCCGGTGTTGCGCACGGAGCGCGTGGGGACGGCAGCTCCGCCGGCGCAGATCTTCAAGGTCTTCCAGTTTCCAGCGGACAAGATTCCCAGGATCGATGGAGACGACAGCGACTGGGCAATAGTTCCGGAGAGTTACTCGATCGGCCTGGACCAGATGCACGACGATGAGCATCTGCATGATAAGCCGGACCCGAAGGATCTGGATGTCCATGTCAAGGTCGGCTGGGTGAAGGGGCTGAATCGGCTGTATTTTCTGTATGAGGCATACGACAACTACTGGGACTTTGCGGACCCCGGCCTGCACAATGACACCTTCGAGATTGTGGTGGATGGCGACCGGTCGGGAGGGCCGCTGATTCCGCAGTTCAGGAACAACGCGGACCAGGACGAGTGGGATGCACATTTCTCCATGCATGGCGTGCAGGCGCAAAACTACCATATCTTCACGCCGTCGGAGGGCAAGGACTGGGCGCTGGCCTGGGGATGCCAGCCGTGGATCAAGGAACTGCCCTGGGCCAACCACGCGCAAAAATACAGCTTCAAGCATGGAGAAAGCGGAAAGTATGTGCTGGAGTTCTATATCACGCCCTTTGACTACGCAGGCTGTGAGGGGCCGCAGAGGGCGGTGGAGTCCGAGCTGTATGAGAACAAGATAATCGGGCTATCGTGGGCGGTGATCGACTACGACGGCGACAAGCATAACAACGGCTTTTGGAACCTCGGCACAGAGCACACCATGTATGGAAATGCGACCTTGCTGCGGGAGTTCCGGCTGATGCCGCTGGAGCCGGAGTTTCAAAAGGCGATTGAAGCCAGATGGAGCTTCAAGGTATTGGATATGAACCGGCGGCTGGTGGCGTTTCAGGATGAGTCGGTGGGCAACGTGACCAGTTGGCGCTGGGATTTTGGAGACGGGACCAACTCCACGGAGCAGCATCCGATTCATGCGTATGCAAAGGCCGGCCAATATGTGGTGGTGCTATACGTCGAGGGGCCGGCAGGGAAATCGCGCATGTCCAAGATCTGGGATGTCACGGTGCGTTGAATTCTGGCCGGATGCTGACAAGATGAAGTGTTGAATGATTAACTGATTCGGGAGAAATCGAATGGAAAACCTAGCAATCGAGAATCCAAGCAGGCGGGACTTCATGCGCGCAGCGCCGGTGGCCGCGGCTGCGGGCCTTGCACTCGCCGATGCATCGATGTTTGCCGCTCCTGCGGAGGGTCAGAGCGCACCCGCACCCCCCGCGGCTACGGCTACGTTCCAACTGTTTACCGCGCAGAGCATTCAGGATGATATGAAGGCGCTGCAAGCCAAGCCCGGCAATAACAATCTGGTGGAAGGAAAGAATTTCACGGTCGCTCTGACCACTGAGACGGCGAAGAGCGCCAAGGAATTCGAACTGCACGAGAACCGCGACCATGTGCTGCAGATTCTCGATGGGGCGACGGTCTACGAGGTTGGCGGGACTCTCAAGGATGGACGTAATACCAAGCCGGGAGAGTGGCTTGCGCCCGCGGCCGACGGAGCGACAACCCTCGCGCTCAAGAAGGGCGATATGCTGGTGATTCCGCGAGGCACGCCGCATAAGCGCAGCACTGCCGAAAGCGTAACCTTTACGCTGATCTCCCCAATGGGAGTTCCAAAAGCGTAGCAAGCGATATACTTTGCAACTCGCCGACGAATGCAGAATCGTTGCTGACGGAGAAGCCTTCGCCGCGGGGTATCTCTGTCGGTGAGAAAGCCCGATACGCGCACTGCCGCATTTCAGAAAACGCAGTAGCGGAGGGCTTGCAAATCTCCGCGGCGCGGAGGAGAATCTGGCGTGGTTTGTTCAAGGCCTTTTCCGGTTCCGAATGGTTGCTGGGGTCATCCGCACGATAGAGCAGCCAGTGTGCCGCGAGCAAATCAACGTGCGAGGTGCCCCAGTCATGATCCGTTCAAGGTTCGTTTGGTTCGCTGCTCTGCTTGCAGGTGCTATGTTGGGCGCTGCTGGTTTTGCCCAGGATGATTCTCTACCGCGGATGACGAGGCCATCGCAAGCCTCCGAAGAGCCGGGGCTCCTGTTTTATCTTTCCGGCGACCATGGTTTCAACGCCGACTATGCAGCCGGCGGCAATGCAGCGCCAAACTATCTATCGGACGTGAAGGTTCTTCCCGGCGGCGTGAAGGGATCCTACTTTCAGTGCGGCAACAACCAACTGCTTTCGTATTGGGCGCCCGGCAATATCTATGCGCAGCGCGGAACGCTTTCGTTTTATTGGCGCTCGCGCGATCCAGTGGACGAGACGGCGTTTCCCATCTTCCGCGTTGGATACGCAGACCATTCCAGTTGGGATCAGGTATGGCTGCGCATCGATTACAACGGGCATGGCTTCGATGCCTTCGTCACCGACGTGAACCTGGGCCGGACGCGCGTCTCCTACACGATGCCCAGCTTTCCCAAGCCGGATCAATGGGTTCATCTCACGCTCACATGGGACGAGACCACCGGCATCCGCTTTTACGTGGACGGCAAGATGGTGGCCGAGAAGGCGGCCACGGGCATGTTCGATGCCGGCCTCGATCAGTTCGGTCCGCACTCCCGCATTATCGGACCAACCGGCGTTGAAAGCACCTATAGCTACGACCGTGGCGGAGACCTCGATGAGTTGCGCATCTACGACCGCGCACTGTCGGACGACAACGTGGCTTCGCTGGCAAGGGGCGAAACACCACAGAACATTCCTGCTGTCACCCGCAGCTTTGCGAGCGCAGACACGCAGAAGGAGTGGTGGTTTCATTATGGATGGAACCGTCCCGGCGACATTCCCGCTCCCCTGCCCGCCGCCAACACCACGGTGCGCAAGGTGCAGATCAATGACGCATTCGATATAGGCCGCTGGTGGTGGAGAGCGACCGACGGCATTCGCGAAACCACCTGGCCCGGCGTTTACAATCGCTCGCGCCTGACTGGCCGCTTCGACTACTTCCAACTGCCGGATTGGGATTGCTATGCGATCTCCGGCAAGACCATCACCTTCATCATGCCGCCGGAGCCGTGGAACCATCTTGAATTCAGTGGCGGCGCGTTCGGCAACATGACGCTGCTGATGCCCGATGTCTCTGAGGATGCGGTGCGCCGCAGTGGTCTGGATGGAACGGCTCTGCCGGGCAGGACGCTCTTCGAGCGGCCCAGCGGGCAGGAGACAACCTTCCGCGATTTCTCCACGCCGGTCACTGGCGGCAAATTGCGCTTTACCAATGTGGAGCAGGAGACGCCTATCGGTGAGTTTTCCGCCTACTATGTTCATCCGGGCGATCCACCGGCGGGGATCGTACAACTCAAGTACCGGCTGTCGACGAGCACTTCTCCTGACGACAATCCAACCCTGACGCCGCTGCTCAGATTCATTCACGATCGCTACCCCGCGGACGAGCGTTCGGTGATCGTTGCCATGCCGGGCGGATTCGGCGCCGCCCGAGTTGCATTGGCTCGTGCGAAGGCGCTTCGCAGCAGGTTGGGCGGCAAAGAAAAAGCGCCCGTTATGCCGATCGTGCATATCCTCATTCCCGCGGATTTGCGCGGACTTCCGGCGTATACGACACACGTTCCCTCTTACACGTGGGACGACATGTATGCGGGCCTCGACGGAATTGCCATCGACCTGCCCGCGTTGCATGTGAAGCCAACGCACGGCGACTTCGTGCCCATGAATATCGAGGTGCGCGATCCCCTGTGGCCGATGCGCGACATGCTCAACTTCACCTTCTCAGTGAAGCCGGGCGAGGCGCATACGTTATGGCTCGATACACGCGACCGCATTTTGCCCAACGACAAGAGCCTGCTCATCACCATCGCCTCCGCGAGTGCTGAGTTTAACGCCGCGGCATTCGAAGGCGCCGAAGTGCGGCTGATTTTCAAGCCGTATAAGGATGCCGCAAGAGAGCATATTGCCGACCGCCTGACTCAGGTGCGCGACAATTTTTCCAACATGACTGAAGAGCACGTCAGCAGCAAGCGGCTGAATACTTTTAACCGCTTCTATGCAGACATTACCGATCTGCTGCGCGTGGACCCTTCGAACGATCTTGGCCGCAAGTACTGGCACGAATGGAATCCGGAGACCGCGGCGCCGGACTACACCGCGCCAACGGTCCCTGCTGGCGTGCCACGGTGGGCCTATCTGCAAGCGCTGGACGTGGACTACTTCAAGCGTATCGCCGACTTCTACATCGACAAGCGTCAGGCCTGGGACGGGGAGTTTGGCGGCGGCCTTGGCGACGACAGCGACTTTACCAATCTGTTTCCCTCCCTGGCTTTGATGGGCACGGAGCCGGAGAAGCTGAAGACTTCCCTCTCAAGGGAACTTGAGGCCATGTACGAAAACAAGATGTGGACCAATGGGCTGGCAACCGCGCAGTTTGACGAACTCCACAGCTACGAGGATGGAATAAACGTTCTCGGCCAGTCGCTGATGATCGACTTCGGCAATCCCAAAGATCTTGAGCGTGCCATGGTGACAGCGCGCCGGCTGGATTGGCTAACGGGCATCAACGCCGCCGGCCACCGGCATATTCGGTCCGCATATTTCAGCGGTTCCAAGATGGCCGAGGGCGGCGTATGGGGATGGACCAAGGCTCGCGGCTACATGGTCTTTCATCCGGCGCTCGGCCTGGTGCTCTTCAACGGCGCGCCGGAGACGCGCAAGATGGTGCTGGAGACCGTAGACGGCATGTTGGCGCACCGCAAGCAGGAAGCGGACGGCCGTTGGGTTACGCGGACTGAGATCAACTTCAAAACCGATGAGGATCTGCCCGGAGGCGACGCCACGCCCGGCTTCATGTTCTGGGCCGCATATCGCTGGACCGGCGACAAGAAATACATCCTGCCATTCATGGATGCGGGCCCGCCGTCGCTGGCGCACATCAGCTCCGACGCGATCGATATGCTGAACCTGCGCGATACCTGGGGCAAACAGTTGTTGGCCGCGGCGGGAACGACAGACTCCACAACGGGTGTTGCGCCAACCGGGGCGCTGTCCATGACTGGCTCCGCCGAGACTTTCGCATGGCAGGTGAGCGGCGATACGAAGTACCTCGACAGGCTTTATTCGGCGCAGCTTCAGGCAGAATCGAATCGGGAATGGATCAATACGGAAGGCAGTTTGTGGATCGATCGCGTGACCGACTCCGCGGGCCCGATGTTCGTCAACCCGGAATTGCAACGCGCGCGTTTTGGCGGCGTTGCGCTGATCCGGAATCACATCTATCCGGGCAATGCTGTCGGCTGGCGGTTCGATGCGCCGGCAACGCCGAGCAGCGTTGGCATTCTGGTTCCGGAGTCCACGCCGGATCATCTCCAGGTTGTCGTCTACAACCTGGATGCCGTTCCCGTGAAGGCGCAGATGACGGGTTGGGAGATCGATCCTGGCAAGTGGGAGATCACCCAGGGCACGCGCGGCGACGCGGATAACGATCCTGTGGAGAATGTCACAACACGTTCGGCGGCCTTTGAGCGCAGCACCAGTCTCGACTTTACCTTTGCTCCGCACACCACGACAGTGCTGGAACTCAAGCTGGTGGAAAAGGGGGTGCCTTACTGGTCGAGACCGGACTTGGGAATCAGCGCGGACGACGTAAAGGTTGAGGGCAACCGCATGAGAGTGACGGTTCATAGCCTGGGCGCAGTGGATGCACCCGCATCGAAGGTAGTGCTGCGCGACGCCACAGGCAAGGTGCTTGCGACCGCCAATGCAGCGGCTTTGAAGGCGCCTCTCGATCTGCTGCCCAAGACGGTGGTGGTTACCCTGACCCTGCCGCACGGCGCGGAATGGAAGGGTGGAAGCGTAAGTATCGAAATGAGCGGCAAGCTGCCCGAGATTACGCAGATGAATAACCGGGTGCAGTTCTGAATGCGTATGCTGAAGAGATAAGGAGACTCGATGAGTGGAAATGCAATTCCGGTTATACATGCAAACAATGAGAAGATGTCCACCCCAGAGCCGGGCCTGCGCCGCCAGGTGATGAGCTGTAGCCCCGCGATGATGCTGGTGCGGCACACCATGATCAAGGGATGGGCCGGCGCGCGGCATAGCCACCCGCATGAGCAGATGGTTTACATTGTGCGCGGCCACATCCGCTTCGAGCATCCAGGCGGCGTATTTGAAGCGCGCTCGGGGGACAGCTTTCTGGTACCCGGCAATGTTGAGCACCAGGCATGGGCGCTTGAGGATTCCGAGGTGCTGGATATATTTACGCCCATGCGCGAAGACTACGCAGGCTGAAGGCGCACACGTCTCCGCCACTTCGCGGAAATGCTCGGAGCACGCGCCGAGCATTTCCTGCAAGGACGTTCATTTGCAAATAGGCGTTAGGAACACGGAGGGTGGGGCTACCGCTCGTGCTTCTGCCAATGGAGCATATGGTGGTCGTCAACGGTAATTTTTGCGGGCAGGGAAAGGCCGCAGGTCTTGCAAATCAGCACATCCTTGCCGATCTCCCAATGCGTGCAGTCCTTGCACTTACAAACCAGAAGTTCAATTTCTTTTTTTCCGCTCATTTATAGCCTCCTGAATTCCTCTTTTACTTCGCGAACGAAATCGGTGAACCGAGCTGTGGTAATTATGCCAGGCTGCCAGCACAGATCGCGGTCTATCAGATTGTACTGCATCACGATTCGGGAACCGGGCGGCGTGGCGCCATCCGCGCCGGGCGCATGGCCCATCAGCCAGAGATGATCTGCCACAGAGCAAGCGGCGGTCACGTCATGCGTCACCACGATAATCGTATTCAAATCGTCCATGTCCGCAACCTTGGCGATCAACTCGCAAGTTTTCTCGAGCATGATCAAGTCGAGGCCGGAAAACGGCTCATCCATGAGCAGAAAGTGTTCGCTGCACAGGATCTGCTGGATGATAGCGCACCGCTGCCGCTGTCCGCCCGACAACTGCGCGGGATACAAATTGTACTTGTCCGCAAGGCCAAATTCGCTCAGGAACGCCATCACCTTGTCGCGGGCGGCCTTCGCGTCTTTTTCCTTCTTTGTCGCGCCCAGCATAAGGTTTCCGAGCACGGTGCGGTGCTCGAAGAGTGGGTAACTCTGCGCAACCACGCCGACCTCGCCGGCGGCCACCGGGCGATCGAACCCGTTGACGGAAACACGGCCCGAAGTGGGCGCATGCAGGCCTGCGATGATGCGGAACAGCGTAGTCTTGCCGCAGCCGGAAGGGCCGAGAATGCCCACCACCTGGCCCTTCACCTTGCCCGGCACAATAATGTCGCGCACCTCCGCGGTCACGCCGCTCAACACGGGACGGCCGTCGTACTCAAGAGATACGTTGTCGATCTTCAACAGGGTCTTGCCGAGGCTATACGAAGGGGCAGCCATTAGTTCCGCTCCAGCGTCAAGGACGCATACGGGCAAAGCATGTTCTTGAGAACTCCGATGCTGTAATCCTGGAACAGGCCGAGCAAAAGGATGGTCAACTGAATGGCGAAGACCGCGGAAAGCCGGAAGTGGTGGTTCTGGTCCAGCAGTACGGTTCCGACGCCGCCCTCGGAGCGCACAATGCCTTCCACCATGGTCAGCATCATCCAGCCCATCGCGGCATTCTGGCGCAGAACGTCGAACACCTGGTCGATCTGGCCAAGGACGATCACTTCCCAAACCACCCGCCATTCACCCATGCGCAGCGTGCGCGCCAGGTCGAACATCTCTTTGGGCACGCCGTTGATGACATCGGCCATTCCGGTCACGAAGAATACCGAAACCGAAAACACCAGCAAGGACAGCTTCAGTTCATGGCCGCTGCGGGCCATCAGCGTGAAGAAGAAGGTCAACCCAACCAGCGACAGAAAGCGCAGCTTGCTGAGCAGCGCCACGACAGGGCGGAAGAAGGGCATGACGGTCGCATAGGCCAGCAGCAGCGAAACGACGGTGGAGACGGCGATCGCCTGAATATTGAGATAGAAGCTCGTAATCAGCTCCGCCCCGAGCCCCTGCTCCCACAAGTCTCCAAAGGAGTTCAGAACTTCGCCTGGCTTGGGCAGCAGCACAAACGGACTGAACACCCACAGCAACGCTACGATGACAACCTGAACGGCAACCATGATGCGGACGGCGTTCTTGTTCAGAACCGCATTCGGCGTAAACGCAGCAACAGCATGATTCATGATTTACACATCGATCGAACGATTAGGGGAGGCTCAAGCCTCCCCGGTTTTTGATTGAAATTATTGGCCGATCTGCGTGATCTCGACTCTACGGTTAAGAGCCTTGCCTCCGGCCGATGCATTCGAGGCGATGGGGTTTTGCGAACCGTGGCCGGCCACCGATTTGAAGCGTGAATCCGGGAAGCTTAACGGGGCCACCTGCTGGAAGTAGCGCTTGACAGCCTGCGCGCGCTTTTCGCTCAACGGTACATTGACCGCGTCGTTGCCGGCGTTGTCGGTGTAGCCGTCGATCTGGAGCGCCAACTGCGAGTTGATGGCCAGCGAATCCTTCAGTTCATTCAGCGTGGAAATGCTGTCGGGCAGAGGCTGATCTGAGCCAGTAGCAAAGGTGATGTAGACAGCCTTATGGCCCAGCACCTGTCCGCTCTCGGCTTCCTTGGTGTAGTCCACCGTCTCTGCGCTGGCGCCCTGCACGCCGCTGGAATTCAGCAACGACTCTGCGCCGAGGATAAAGGAGGTATCGACCGCTTCCTTGTAGGGCGGAATGGGATTGTCTTTGAAGAGCAGCGGATAGTTCATGGTGGCGATCTTGCCAAAGGTCTCGTAGGTGGCGCGCATATTGTTGTTATGCTTGCCGTCCAGTCCGAAATAATTGACGTTGTCTTCCTGATTGAAGACAGCCGAGCCTCCCAGCATCTGGCCCGACTTATCGTCTTTGAGGCCTCCGTAGTACTTGTACCAATAGTCCCCGTTCTGGTCGTTATAGAGCTTCGCCGACATAACTCCAGCGGCGCGCCGAACTGCATCGAAGGCCTTCACCTGGTCGGCAGCCTGGAAACTCGCAGCCAGCAGCCCGGAGACTTCGTCGCGATTGTCGTTGAAAAACTTCTTAATGCCCAGGATGACAGCCGGCATCTGCGAAGCGTACTCGTGCGAGGAGATGATTTTGGTTGTGCCGGGGCGTCCATGCACTGCCTGTTCGTCACCGGGGGTCCAGGTCACAACGCCATCCGGACAAATATTCTTGGTTTCCCCGGTCGCGCGTCCGTCCCTCACAACCTTGCGGTCTTCGCAGCGGTTGGGGATGAAGACATCGGTCACTGCCTTGATGTAATCCTCGTCCGGGGCGGCAATCCAGTTCACAGCATCCGGGTCGTAGGTCTTCAGATCCGGGTTGTTCTTGAGCCCGTTCGATCCCATATAGTTCAGAGCGATGTTCCAGTCGCCGTCGCGAATGACGCCGACGATGGTCTTGCCCTTCATGCTCTGCGGATTCGACTTCCACTCAGCGGGGCCTAGCAGCGCGTCTTCGCCGTTCGAACGGCCTACCGCGCCGATAATGACCGCCTGGTACTCGGGCCCCAGCTTCTTCAGTTGCGGATTCAGATTCGAGAGCCACTGGCCGCCGCTGTCGCCCATCACAACGATTGCTTCCGCGCCCTTGGAGCAGGTCTTCTCGCCATCGTGGAGCTGCTTGGCGCAGTCGATCAGGTCGTTCCCCATCTGCGTATTCGAGTCTTCGCGGTGCAGCGTCAGGTTCACGCCATTCTTCTCCATCAGCGAGCCCTTGGTGGTCTCCGGGCCGCCGTTGGCGTAGATCAGTGAGAACATCGCGTTCCACTCCCACACATCGAATGTGATATGCGTGGCGCTCACGCCGGCCGGAGCCGCCGATGGATAAGGCAGCGCCTGCACGTTGGCAACCTGCGCCTCTTCCTGCGGTGGCAGGGTCACACGCGAAGCGACGATCGACTTCATGATGCCGGGGGTTGGAATCAGGCCGTGCTGCATGGCGGCGCGCAGTCCGAAGATCGCTCCGCCACCCACAATCACAATCAGGAATAACTTCGCTTGAGGCTTCAAACGCGGCATTTCTTTGTTCCCTTCGATGATTTTTCAATAACGCTGCTTACTTGAACATATTGTCGTAGTCGCTCGTGCTCTTTGCGCTCGACGCGGCTACGCTCGAAAGAGTTGTGGGCATCTTCACAGGGGCCGGCGCTTCCATGCCCGGAATGTGAATCATGTCCGCTCCTGTGGACTGGCTGCCGGAGGTCAGCAGCTTCTGGTTGAATTCCGCAAACTTCGAGGCCGCTTCGTCGGCTGCCGCGCCCGATTCGATCTGGTCGTCGGTCAGCAGCTTGTCGGTATAGCGGGAGAACTCGCGAATCTCGCCCAGCGTGCGGGAGGTGTCGTCTTCGAGATATTCGAGGGCCATATCGACCATCTTCAACTGCTCGGGGTTGCCCCGCAGCAACTGCTGGCCCACGCCGAGGGTGGCTTTGGCGTCCAGAATCATCTTGCGCTGCTCGGCGAGGAAGTTGACCTTGTTCTCCGTCCTCTGAATTTTGCTGTCGGAGATCTGCGACCAGTGCTGGAAGGTCTTGAGCATCTTCGATGTCTGATCTTCCAACGCCTGTAGCTGCTTGACGCCTTGCATTAGCATCCCGGCCTGCTCCAGGAAGGTCTGGCGCTCGAGTGAGAGCCGCTCCTTCTCCATCGGGTCGGTGGCGGCGTTGGCCATCTGCTCGGCTTTCGCTGCCTTGCGGCCCAGGCCGTTGATCTCGTCGGACTTGGCGGCAATGCTCCGCTGGAGCCGTTCGTCGCTTCCGGCAAAGCGCTGCAGCGTCTGGTCGAGGTTGTACTTGGCCTTCTTCATATCGTCCAGATTGTTGCGGAGAATGCCGATCGGGTCGGTTTCAACCACCCACGAGGCAAAGAACCGCACAGTATTTTGAAATAGATTCGACACCGCCGTACGAAAGGTGGGATTGAAGACCAGCCACAGAATCGCGATCAGAACCGCGCCCAAAGCGGCCGCGTGAATGGTGTCGGTCAAGAGGGTGATCAGAAAGGGCAGGATGGCGTAAAGGCCGATGCCGCCGCCGATAATCAAGGCAGCCAGCACAACCATGCCGAAGGGCCCCTCGGGCCGCTTCCAGAACGACTTTGGAGTGTAATTCTGAATGTTTTGGGTAAAGTTGGGAGTTACTGGCGAAATGCCCATATGAATCTCTTATCCTTTCAGCCCTACGTCTCTGACCGTTTGATCTTGCACTAGCTTGGGTGCCCCACCCTCGCGGCGCCTTTGTTTTTGCCGCTAGGGTGGGAGGAACAGAATCACCCGGTCGGCGCCCCTAGCCTTTGAGTAAGGACGCGTAAAGCGCCCTCTGCTGTTCGAGTTCGCTGCCGCGGCGCTGCACCGCCGCTTCAAACTGGCTTTGCGCATGGGTCGATTTTCCCTGCGCATCCACCAATTCGTTCGACAGCCGGGCCAGCTCCTGTTGAAGGTCTGTAATCTGCGCGCTGATCTTCTGAATCTGGTCTTGCCGCCCCGCAACCTCGCGCGCCGCAAACTGCTGGGCCTTCTGGCCAAAGGCATCGTGCTCCTGCTGTAGCTTCCCCTTCAGCGTGTCGAAGGTTCCCAGGATGCCGTCTTCCGTCAATCCGGCTTGCGCCGTGGCCTGAATCACCGCGGTCTTGAACTTTACGTTTGAAGGCATGACCGTGTCGGGAATGGCCTTGAGCGGATCGAGAAACTTATGAATCGTTGCGGCGGCAGGAGTGCTCTCGAAATCCGTTTTGGCAAGCAGCGTCTGGTAAACCGAGTCGTTGTCCGGTACCACCCCCGCCTCGACCGGCAGCGCATAAGGCGCCGGCGAAGCTGCGGCAGCATCCGTAGAGGTAGGCGTGGGCGCGAAAACGGGCGCTGAAAACGGGGGGGAGGAAAACGCAGGCGGCGGAGGCGCCGGGGCGTGTTTATCCGGCTGCGGCGGTTCGTCTTCAAAGGCAACTTGCTTCAGAGCGTCGAGAAATCCATGTTTTCCGGTCATAATCTTCCCCACACACTTTCAATTGCCGAGAGGCATTTGGAATCATGTAAACGTTGCGGCAAGGATATACTTCTTCGGGCTCTAGCCGCAAGTGAATAAACGCCGGCCCAGGCCGCGCCAATCGGCGCTGGCGGTTTTGCATCGCCCGCCCGCCGCTGGAGAGATCCGACTCCTTGACGCGGAAACCCGTTTGGAACCTGCAAAATTGCGCCAATCATGCCCGCACGGCTCTCCCTGACCCAGGAGATACGTATGATTGTGCGACTTTGTTCCCCGCAAGCTGAGCAATGCTGTCCTGTGCAACTCAATGATAGCTCCATATACCCCCCGATCGTCTGGGTTAGGTAGATTCGCTTGCGCGAGTTTTATAGATGGAATTACCAATTGCAATAGCTCTCGCGCAAATTGCAATGTGCGGGTTACTGCTGACCGAATGAAAAAAGGTCTCTCTTACGCCTGTTCTGCTATACTTCCGGCCATGGAAAACCGTTCATTCAGAGACGCGGGAGGAACGCCTGGAGGCCTGGGTCATTTCTTGCTGGGCTTCATCATGGCGTGCATTGGCGGCTATCTGCTGGTCAATCAGGTTACAGTGGCGGGCTCCTATTGGAGTTTCTATGGAGGAAACTCATTCGGCATTACTCTTTTGCCGATGTTATTCGGCATTAGCCTGATTTTCTGGCGCGGGCGAAGCATTTTCGGATGGATTCTAACCATCGCCGGCGCACTGTTTATCTTTGCGGGAATCCTTGCTAACCTGCATATCTTTTTCAGGCCCATGAGCCTTTTCAACACTATTGTCATGCTCGTGCTGTTAGTAGGCGGCCTCGGGTTGATCGCGCGTGGCGTGCAGCCGCATGGCAGCCGGCCTGCCGAGTGACCCCCCGTCCCGGACTCCGCGTCGGCTTGGGTATTGCACGCCCCGCGACTGTTGATGGCCCTGCGCGCGCTGAGGCCGCGCGCAGGGCGTCGAATGGGGAACTGCTCAAAAGTGGAAGCGGTAGCGCAGTTCCGCCGAAATCAGCCGGGGATCGTTGTAGTGGAATCCGCCGATGGTGATCGAATTATCGAGCAATACCCGGTGGTTGGTTGCATTCAGCACCGATGCCGAGACCTTCCAGCGCTCGCCGAGCGAGTGTCCTGCCGAAACATCGAAGGTGGTATGCACCGGCAGATGAGCGCCGTTGTAGGGGCCTTGATCTGCGCCGGCCAAGCCATTCGAGAAACCCGAGCCGTAGTAGACGTTAGCCGCAAACCAGCTATGCTGGGGTAGCTTCGCCGTGAAACCCGTGTTCAGCGTTTCGCGCTGGTCGTGGTCCATGGTCATATAACCGGGGCCGAGGTCGCAGGCCTGGTCTGTGGGCGAGCTACAGGTAAATCCTCCTACGATGTTGCCGCGCTGCAGCACGATCTGGTTCGAGTACGCCAGGTGAAACTGTCCGCGATGAGCTAACTCCGGTGAGCGCAGAGTCAGCTCCCAGGCGCGCACCAGCGCCCCGTCCACTGCGATAGGGAAGTACATATTGGATTCGCCCAGATTGGAGTGGTCAAGGAAGTTGTTCACGCGGTTCTTGACGTTCGCCACGTCGAGCAGCCAACCCCCGTAGGGAATCTGAAGTCCGAACTGGTGCTCTTCATCGCGCTCGGAAGGTAGAGGAGTGAAGGCGTTTTGACCCGACCCGAGGGATTGGGCGTAGGTCAGGACTGCAGTGGAGACGGTTTCGATAGGCGCTGGCTGGAAGAAGTGACCGTAAAAGCCGCGCAGCGCCCAGTGCAGGCGCGGAATCTCAACGGTTGCGCCAATCCGGGGATAGATTGCGGATTCGTCCAGCTCGGCTCGGTAGATGGAGAAGCGCTCACCACCCAGCAGGGTAATATATCGGCCTAACCGCAAGTGGTCGGAGAGGTAGAACTCGACCAGCCCCGCATTGGCGTTGGAAGGCGCGGAGTTTGCGTCAATGCCGAAGAGATCTCTCTCCGCCTGATCGAAAAAATAGAGTCCCGCGGAGAAGCTGTTCGGCCCCGCGTCCAGATGCGCATCGGCCTGGCCGCCCACGTAGTTCGAGGTCTGGTGCCAGGTGGTGGCCACGGGCTGGTCGGTTGGGAGTGAGTCATAGTCAGCCTGGTTGAAGTGATAAAAAGGCGCGACGGAAAACAGCGCTTTGGGCGAGAGGGTGTGGACCCAGTTGGCCATCGCGAAGGAATCGCGCTCGGTTTGACCGTCGCGAAGGCCGAAAGACTCGTAATACTGGCTGGCCTGCTCCCAATCGTTGGGGTTGGGGTCAAACGGAACCTGGAAGTAGTCCTGGCGATACTGCGCGTTCAGGCGCACTTGATCCTTGGGCGTCTGATTGCGAATCACAGAGACAAATCCGCTTTGCGAGTTGGTGGCGTCATGGTCGATGCCGGTGACGGGCGTGGCCAGGCCGTAGTTGGAGCGCGCGCCAGCCAGACTGGCGTACCAGGCGGTTGCAGCGTCATGGTCGCCGAGGGAGAGTTGGGTTTCGCCGGCATAAAAGTTGCCGGCGGAGAGAAGCACTTCGCCGTCGCGGTTGCGCTCAAAGCCATTGCGGGGCAGCACATTAAAGACTCCGTAGGTGCGGTCGCCCACCTCCGAGGTATAACTGCCGCGCTGCGTTTCAAGCGAGTCGATGTCTTTGGGATCGATCTGCGGGCCTACATTGGAAGCGATCTTGGTGTTGGGAATCGCCACGCCATCGATCAGCCAACTGGTCTGGTGGCCGCCGCGCGTGTGAAGCATGTCGTGGGCCATGTAGGCGCCGGGAACGTAGTCGGTAATCATCTCCATGCCGATGGTGCGGCTGGCGCCGGGGGTTTGGTCGATGTCGGCGCGGGAGATGAGCGTGGTGGGGGTTACCGAATCGGAGGCGGAGAGCGAAGCCTCCAATCCCCTGACCACGACCGTCTGGCTCGCCGGCGCAACGGCCAGCGCGATGTGCAGCACGGGGTTGGTGCCCGAAGCGGCGGTGAAACTCTGCTCGGCTGCGGCAAAGCCGGCGGCGGTGACCTTGAGCCGATAGACGCCAATGGGGGTTTGGGCCAGCTCGAATGCGCCGTCTGAGTTAGTGATGGCGCTCAGGGTGAAATCGGAATCCGCGGCTTGCAGAGTAACGGCTGCGCCGGCGATGGGGCGGTGCTGGGGGTCGTGGACAACGCCATGCACAGTGGCAAAGACGGTGGCGAATGCGGGGACGGAAACGGCCAGCAGTAGGGCCATTGCAAAAGAATAAAGACGACGCATAAACGTATGAACCTCGCAAAGTTGGAAGCTCCGGCATTGTGTCAGGCACGACTCTAAAGCCTGCGGACAAACTCCAATGCCAGCCCAGTTTTGAAAGAGCACGACTTCAGAGGCTGCGGAAAAACTCTTTTGGAGCGTCGAATAGAAGGCTTTGTAACAAGGGCATGGCTTTAGCCAGGCCGATAAAGGCAATCAAATCAACGTCGGGCTTTAGCCCCTGCCGTGATCGAGCTCGAATTCCGCTCCCGAATGGCCCCTTTTTCCGCAGCCTCTTCAGTCGTGCCGCAAGTGGCTGAAAACAGACGGCGGGCTTCAGCCCCTGAGGGCCGAAGTCAGCATCGAGCTAGCTTTTCATCAGATTGTTAGGCGAGGTTCAAAGTGGGAGGTCCGCGGCCGGCGCGGGTGCGAATCTGGCTCAAACGTGCGGCGGCGCGTCCCGCCGCGGGCGAGTGAGCCCGCGCCAGCAGTACGGGCAGGCTTGCAGGAGGCGCAGCCAGCGCGTGAACGTCCGATGTGGCGGCGGCAAGGTAACTGGGGCAGCAGGGACAGGTTAAAGGAGCACTGAAGGCGGGCTTGCCGGATTCAGCCTCTGCCCGAGCGGCCGCGTAGCGCATGTACATAGCGCAGTGGTGCGCTCCGTGACGGCGGCAGCATGGCGGCAGGCGCAAATCTTCGCTGCCGGGGAGGGCGTCGGCAAGCGGCCCCAGGCCGAAAAACAGAATCAGGAAGATGGCAAATCCGCGCCGCATCTGGAACTCATGATACTAGGAGTACGGGCGCACCGGGGAATCGGCGGGCCGCGGTCAGGTATCATCGGGGTATTCAGCGTTTCACGGAACAAGAGGAAAAGCCGGTGTCAGAAGTCAATGTTTCGGCAGTGCCGCAAGAGCTTTCCAGTCAGGCCGCGCGGGAGGCCCGCAATGGCGGCCCGCTGCGAATCGCGTTGTTTGGGTTTGGGACGGTGGCCGGCTCGGTGGCGCGGATTCTGGTCGAGTCCAAGCCGCAAGGCCTGGAACTGACGCACATATACAGCCGCAGCCTGTCGCGCCGGCGAGCGAATTGGGTTCCGTCGAGCGTGACCTGGAGCGACGATGCCGATGCCGTGCTGGCCTCGGATGTGGATGTGGTGGTGGAGCTGGCCGGTGGGCTTGAGCCGGCGGGCGGCTGGGTGCGGAGTGCGCTCCAGGCCGGAAAAAGCGTGGTCACCGCTAACAAAAAGCTGATTGCCTTTCACGGCGCGGAACTCGAGCGGCTGGCAGCGGCCAAAGGCGGGCACCTGAAGTATGGGGCTGCCGTGGCCGGCGGCATTCCGGTGATTCCCGGCCTCGAACAGGGGCTTGCCGGAGACCGGATCGAGCGCATTGAAGGCATTTTGAACGGCACCTGCAACTTCATCCTCAGCAAGATGGAGGCGGGCGCGGAGTACGCGCCGGTGCTGGCTGAGGCGCAGGCCATGGGCTATGCCGAAGCCGACCCGACCGAGGATGTGGGTGGATTCGACGCGCGGGCCAAGCTGGCCATTCTCATGCGCCTGGCGCTGCGCGTCCAGGTCGATCCGGAAGAGATTGTGCCCTCTCCGATCACCTCGGTTACGGCAGTGGACTTCAGCTATGCGCGCGATCTGGGCTGCACCATCCGCCAGGTGGCGCGGGCCGAGCAGGCAGGTGGCAGAATATCGGCCACGGTAGGGCCTACCCTCGTGGCGTTGCGTTCGCCGCTGGCCTGGTCGCGCGACACCGAAAATATGGTCATCCTCACCGGCCACTATGGTGGCGATGTGGTGTTTTCAGGCCACGGGGCGGGCGGGCATCCCACGGCGGTGGCCGTGGTCAGCGACCTGCTGGCGTTGGCGCATGGATCGCGGCGGGTTGAGTTGCCGGCGGCTCCGGCGCAAGTGAGCGGCGAATTCGAGGTTCCCCATTACATCCGCTTCCTGGTAAACGACCGGCCGGGCATCGTCGCGGAGATTACCGGAGCCCTGGCCAAAGAGCGCATCAACATTCGCGCCATCGTGCAGAAGGCCGGCTACCCCCACCAGGCTCTGCCCTTCGTGGTCACCGTGGAACCGTGCAAGTCGTCCGTGCTCAAACGGGCGCTGTCCGCCATGGCTACCATGGATTGCCTGCTCGAAGAGCCGCTGGATTTGCAGATGCTGGAATAAGGAAACAGAGACCACATGTCACATCTGAGTCATTCCGTGCTTTCCTAGCCCCCAGAAAAGATACCTGAGAAAGCCCTGAATCCACCTGCGCCCCGTATCTCTTGGCGAAAGCTCAAAAGAGGTTTCGGGCCATGACCTTACGCCGTAGGAGGCCCGCCAAGACCAACAGCCCGGTTCCAAATAGGAGCAGGCTGGACGGCTCAGGAGTCACAATGAAGAACTCCTCGGGAACGTCATTGCTGAAAAACGCCACGTTGCCTAAGGTCGTGCCCCCCTGATCAGGAATCATAGGCTGCCCTAGGGCCACGGGATTCGCGGTGTAAAGCGTGAAATCTGTCGACGAGTCCGTGGCGAAATAGCTTAACTCCTCTGCAAAAAAGATATCGTTGGAACCTGGGAAGCTATTTTGAAAAACAAGGAGAGTCTCATCGGGATTACCAAAACTCCGAGTGGTTCCATTTATGGTAACCGCTATTGATTCTGATGGATCTGAAAAACCAAAATACATTGCGCAGCTCTGCCCGCAGGAGATGGGGCCTGTTGTGATGTCCGCGGTGTTGTAAGAATAGGTGAGAGAGATTGCGTCACCGGACAGGTCGGTTCCGGCAGGCCCAAATATCCCAAGCGTGTCCGGCGCGGGGGGGCCTAATGTGAGACCTTCAGTAATCCCGCTTAGACTCCCGGAAATCGTGCCGGCGCTCGCGCTCCCAACCGTCGCCAACGTGAAAAGACATATCGCCGCAAGATTAGCTACGTTCTTCATCCTCTACTCCCCTCTTTGTGCCGATTTGGGTTCTGAGGTGCTAGTTCGCCCGGTGAGCATCTCCCGGCTTGCGCCGAGAATCCCATTTCCCGACCTACCTACTCGCGCGAAGACAAAAGAACTTGTAATAACCGTGTGCACTTCTGATGCCATTTCATCCAAATCTCTTGCGGTGTTCGTCTAGACGTCTATCATATTGGATATGAATAGTTTATATAATCAGACCAGATCAGATCTGATGGAAGCAGATGGGAGCATTATGCAGGAAAATGCATACAAGAGTGGAAATGATTTAATACAAGATTGAGGTCGGACCTAAAGGCGCCAACAAGGTTCGCGTTGGGTGCCTTGGCATTCCATTGGCGAGTTCACGATCTGAACCCCGTTGTCCTGTTTCATGAATGATTCCCTTGACGGAATATCGCTTTGAGGGAATAATGTAAACATGGCTTGGGAGATCGAAGCCAGCGATGAGTTAAAAAGTGGTACGAATCGCTGACCGACGAAGAATGCGGCAGCGTCAACGGCATCATTGAAGCGCTGGCGCAACTGGGTCCGGCATTGGGGAGGCCCCAGGTCGACACGCTGAAAGGGTCGCGGTTTCCCAACATGAAGGAGTTGCGCGTTCAGCATCAGGGCCGGCCCTATCGCATCCTGTTCGCGTTCGATCCGCGCCGCTGCGCGTACTTGATCTGCGGGGGCGACAAGACCGGAGATGCGCACTGGTACACTGACTCGATTCGACGAGCGGACCTGATTTATGCCAAACACCTAGAAGAGATTGGAGCGTGACACCATGGCCCACAAGTGGGCAGATATTCGCAGAAAGCTTTCGCCGGAACAGGAAGAAGAAACGCGGCGCTATGTGAAGTCCGTAGTGGAGGCGGTGACCCTGAATCAGCTTCGGGAGGCTCGCAGCTTGACCCAGGCCAACCTTGCTACCATCCTTGGCGTCAATCAGGGTTCTGTGTCGAAGATGGAAAAGCGCACGGATATGTACGTGTCCACATTGCGCAGCTTTATCCAGGCTATGGGCGGTCAGCTCCAGATCAAGGCCGTTTTTCCCGAAGGCGAGGTTCAGATCGACCAGTTCGAGAGCGTGGCAGCCCCTCGCGCGGAATCCAGGCAAGAAACTGCCGCTTGAGCCCTTACACCTATGCATCTTGCGAAATGCCGGTATGGGCGGAAGACGCATCGCTCAACAAGTTCATTCCAGGAGCGATGCGCCCGGTTCAAATATGCGGCCGTGCCGGCGCCAGACCGGTCGACTCGCGGACCACCAATTGCGGTGCCATGACGATCTCCGAGGGGTATTTATTCTCGCCGTTGGCGATGCGATCGAGCAGGATCTGCGCGCCGCGCTTGCCCATCTCCCGCAGTGGCTGACGCACCGTGGTCAGCGAGGGCGTCGAGTAGGCCGCGGACTGGATGTCGTCGAACCCGACCACGGAGACATCTCCCGGTACCGAGAGGCCGGCGTCCTTGAGCGCCCGGATAGCGCCGATCGCGGCGATGTCGTTAAAGCAGAAGATGGCGGTGAAGTCGCGGGTTTTTTCCAGCAGCGCCTGCATCGGCTTGTAGCCGATCTCGGGCGCCATCGGGTGGTTTCCGGTCTTCATCGACCAGCCGGCGGAGTCGATGCGGATGACCAGCGCGGGATCAAGCTTCAGATTCATCTCCCGCGCTACCTGCTGGATTGCCTCCCAGCGGAACTCCGAATCGGGGATGGCGCGGGGGCCTCGCATAAAGGCGATGCGGCGGTGGCCAAGCGCGCAAAGGTGGGTCAGAGCTTGCTCGACGGCAAGATGGTGATCGAGGACGATATTGGTTACGTTTTCAGCCGCGCTGTGTGCTGAAATGGACACCACCGGAACCGGAACCTGGATGTGGTCCGCGGGCGTGTTGAGCAGCAGAAAGCCATCCACGGCGCGCTCGACCAGCATCCGCGGGTACTGCTCGATGAGTTCGCGCTTCCAGTCGTGGCAGGCCGTGAAGTAGAAATAATGGGCGCCCGTCAGTTCCTGCACCACGCCGCTCATGACGCTTGTAAAGTAGCCCTCGCTGAGGTCTGGCGCCAGCACCCCCACGCTCATTGAACGGCTTTGGCGGAGCGAGCGGGCGAAGTAGTTGGGACGGTAGTCGAGCCGTTCGGCCGCCTCGATGACGCGGTCGCGTGTCGCTTGCGGGATCGAACTGGCGGAGGGCGAGTCGTTCAGGACAAGCGAGACGGTGGTCTGCGATAGGCCAAGATGCTCGGCGAGCATGCGCAGATTCACGCGCCCCGGCGGCGTAGAAAGGTTTCCCTTTGCCATGTTGCTGTTCTAACACCTTTTACTATCGATAGGGAACAGGAGATCGGCTTTAGTACATCGATTTTCCGGACACGGGAAAACCTGGATCGGACGCCGCGCCCCGTTCGGACAGGGGAATTGTCGATCGCATGCACTTGAATTAGCTGCTTTGTAACCTCTTGTTCATCTAGGCCCGGTAGCCTAAACAAGGTGAACGCCCAAGTGTCTGAGATACGCATCTCCCAAGATCAAATTCAGCCTGAACCGGATTCTCCCGATGGAGAGCACCCCCCGGATTCGGGCGCCGTCGAGTCCTCGGCGATCCGCACCTTCCTGCTGTCTCGCGGCAACTCGGCCATAGCCGACCGCGGATTCAAGTGGCTCATGGTGCTCTGCGCGCTCAGCATCTTCGGAATCGTGGCGTTGATTGCGGTTCAATTGGTGAAGGGCTCGCAATTGAGCTGGAACAAGTTCGGCTTTGGTTTCTTTGCGTGGCCGGAGGGATTCAGTTTCGGCTCCGTATTCAAGGCCATCATGGACCCGAACGCGCCCCAGCCCAACTATTGGGATCCGGTGAACGGACATTTCAGCGCGCTGCCGTTTGTGTATGGAACGATCGTGTCGTCGTTTCTGGCGCTGTTTATGGCGGTTCCGCTGGCGATTGGCGTCGCGGTCTTCCTGACTGAGATGTGCCCCGGTATACTGCGCGCCCCGCTCGCCTTCCTGACGGAACTGCTGGCGGCTATCCCCAGCGTTATCTATGGACTGTGGGCTATGTTTGTATTGGTTCCGCTGATGCGGGAACACGTCAATCCGTTGCTGGTGCAGGTGCTGGGCTGGACGGGATTCTTCAACGACGACAATCCGACTGGTTTGGGCTTCTTGTCCGCGGGCGTAATCCTGGCCGTCATGATTCTGCCCATCATCTCCTCGCTCACTCGAGAGGTGATGACGGCTGTGCCGCACTCGCAGCGCGAGGCGGTGCTGGCGCTGGGCGCAACCCGCTGGGAGATGATCCGCATGGGCGTGCTGCGCAATGCGCGCATCGGCATTGTCGGCGCGGTGATTCTGGGACTTGGCCGGGCGCTCGGCGAAACCATGGCCGTGACCATGGTGATCGGCAACAGCATCGAGATTCACCGCTCGCTGCTGTCGAACGGCAATTCAATGGCGTCGGTGATCGCCAATCAGTTCAGCGAGGCCTCGGACAATCTGCATCTGAGCGCGTTGATCGAAATCGGGCTAGCGCTGTTTGTAGTGACAATTGTGGTAAACGCGCTGGCCCAGGTGCTGGTGTGGGCGGTTACCCGCGGCGCGCCGGCACGGGTCAACTGAGGCATCGGACTTGGAGAGTTGCGAGTGAAAGTTGAAATAAACCGACTGCGGTCCATACTAAGGGAGCAAACCGATCGCCTCGTCACCGGACTGGCGGTTTTGGCGACAGTGCTGGTGGTGGCTCCACTGGTGGCCATATTTGTCTATCTGGTCTTCAAGGGCGCCAGTTCGCTGAACTTGGCCTTCTTCACCCAGATTCCCAAGCCGGTGGGCGAAGTCGGCGGCGGCATGGCCAACGCCATCGTCGGGTCGGGAATTCTGCTTGGGATCGCCAGCATGATCGGCATTCCGATGGGCATCGGAGGCGGCATTTTTCTGGCCGAGTTCGGGCGTGGAACCAAGCTCGCGGATGCGGTGCGCTTTACGGCCGATGTGCTCAACGGCGTTCCCTCCATCGTAATGGGCATAGCCATCTACGCGTTGATCGTGGTTCCTCAAGGGCATTTCTCGGCTTTTGCCGGCGGCGTTGCGCTGGGTATCATGATGATTCCCACGGTCTGCCGCACCACCGAGGAGATGCTGCTGATGGTGCCGCATGCCGTGCGGGAGGCGGCTCTGGCCTTGGGCGTGCCCAACTGGCGGTCGGTGCTGGCCATCACCGTGAAAACGGCTTCGCCGGGCATTATCACCGGCTGCATGCTGGCTTTTGCGCGCGTGGCGGGCGAGACGGCCCCTCTCATCTTCACCGCTCTGGGAAATACGTACTGGAGCACGAACCTGAACCATGAGATCGCCGCGTTGCCGTTGCAAATCTGGATTTATGCGCAGTCTCCCTACGACGATTGGCACCGTCTGGCGTGGGCGGGGGCGCTGGTATTGATCATTTTGATTGTGACTGCGGTTTCCCTGGTGCGCTATGTGACCAGCCGCGGCGTCTTGAAGGGAGCGAGCTAAGTGGGCGTCGGCATCGAGGTAATCAACCTGAATGCGTGGTACGGGACCAATCACAGCCTGCAGGACATCAATCTCAACATCCCAGGCAACCACGCGACCGCGCTGATCGGTCCGTCGGGCTGCGGCAAGAGCACCTTTGTGCGCTGCCTCAACCGCATGCACGAAACCAATCCCATCGCCCGGGTCACTGGCACCGTCCGCATCGGAGACCTGGACATCTACCAGGATTGCAAGCCGGTCGAGATCCGGCGGCGGGTGGGCATGGTCTTCCAGCGCCCCAATCCCTTTCCCACCATGTCGATCTATGACAATGTGGCGGCCGGTCTCAAGCTGAACGGCTATAGCAATCATCGCGCGCTGGACGAGATCGTGGAGAAATCGCTGAAGAATTCGGCGCTGTGGGACGAGGTGAAGGACGACCTGAAGAAAAAGTCGGGAGCCAGCCTCAGCGGCGGACAGCAGCAGCGCCTGTGTATTGCGCGGGCACTGGCCGTGGATCCCGAAGTGCTCCTCATGGATGAGCCGGCCTCGGCGCTCGATCCGGTTTCCACCTCCAAGATCGAGGACCTTATCTTTCAGTTGAAGTCGCAGTACACCATCGTGATTGTGACCCACAACATGCAGCAGGCGGCCCGCGTTGCCGAGAAGACCGGTTTCTTCCTGAATGGCCGGATGGTGGAGTTCGACTCGACCCACAAGATATTCACCAATCCCAGCGATAAGCGCACCGAGGATTACATCACAGGCAGGTTCGGATGACACGCATACGCTTTCAGCAAAGCCTTGAGGATTTGAAAGAGCAACTGCTGGTGATGGCTGGGCTGGCCGAGCAAGCTATCCAGCGCGCCATCGAGGCCTATCGCGTGCGCGATCTCTCCATCTGCGACCTGGTAAGCCGCAGCGAGATCGCCATCAACCGCCTCGAGCGGGAGATCGACCAGGCGGCGCTTGACTTGCTTGCCATGGAACAGCCGATGGCCATCGATCTGCGTTTCATCCTGAGCGTAATCAAGATCAACGCCGACCTGGAACGCGTGGGCGACTCGGCCAAGAGCATCAGTGAGCGGGTGCGCGGCATGGACCAGATGGCCGTCGTGGATCTGCCGGTCGATATTCCGAGAATGGCGTCCATGGCCGCCGAGATGGTGCGCAAGAGTCTTCAGTCGTTCATCGAGGGCGACGCCCAGTTGGCGCGTAGCGTCCTCAGCATGGACGACGCCGTGGATGCGATGAACCGGGCAGCTTATAAATCGCTGACCAGGGTGATGGAGGAGCAGAGCCATATGGCGCCCCAGGCGCTCAATGCGCTCATGATCAGCCGCAACCTGGAACGCGTGGCCGACCACGCCACCAACATTGCCGAGGACGTGATCTTCTGGGTCCAGGGCGCCGATGTGCGCCACCACAAGAGCGTCACCGGCGGCCGCGACCCGCACGCGCTGGCCTGAGCGCCGGCCTTTAGTTTGGCCGTCTGAAAATCTTGGAAAGATCTGCCTCCACTGTACCAATCGTCCACCGGCGTTGCCGGCCCACGATAAGATGAAACCGCCCGCGTTTTTCTCCTGGAGGGAGAAAGGGAAAATAGCCCAGGACAAGCGCAGCGCAGTCCTGGGTGAGCGTCGATATAGGCATCGCGGTCCCCTAGGAACAGTGCGAAATCCCTCCACGGAGACAGGTGTTCCACCAAGCTCGACCATCACGTCGGGAGTACAATCATCTCGTCAAGACGAAACTGTCCGCTACCGGCAGTTAGGACGGGGGTTCAATATTTGAAGAAAGTCGATAACTTTCGAGATATACAGCGCGCTACCCGCCGATCTCTTCCGCATGGCCTTCTTGTTCTGTTAGGAGTAGTGACGATTTGCTTGATCGGGTGCAATCGGGAGTCAGATGCGAAGCTTGTTGACATATTTGAGAGGAACAAGAGTGACTTCCAACGACTTGCCATAATGGCAGAGCAAGATCGCCACCTAGCGCGCATAGAATCTACCTACACTCTTCCAGTGCGATCATCCTCTGCACTCGGAGCCACAGGGTTGTCGCAGCAGAGGTGGGATGAATACAGGCAGCTCTTTAGCAAGCTTGGAATAAAATACGGAGTTGATCGTCGCGAAGACTTTCCGTCTGTTGTGTTTCTTTGGGCGGACTGTGACGGGTCGGCGATTTCCAGAGACTGCAAGGGTTATGCCTATTCTGAGAGGGCGCTAAGCCCCATTAAGGATAACTTGAATGACCTTGCCCCCGGCGTCTTTTTTAGATCCCTATCAAAGAACTGGTACCTGTTCCGAGATGGTGGGTAGTCTCGTCGTGACTCGTGCGCCACGCCCCAGCCCGAGCGCGTTGCCGAATCACCTGCTCCGATCCACCGGTCAACATACGGAATTGCCCGCTAGTCTTGAATCGTCTCTATCGAGGTGCTGGAGAGTGGAATGGTGGCGGAGAAGAATGGAATATTCAGCGGGTATGTATAACTGACCTTCACCTCGACTTGGCATCCCTGACTGTATTGCGCGCATGTGCCGCCGGCCGCCGTTGTTGTCAGCCATGTAACCGTAACGTTGCTTGCCGTCAAGTTGATGCCGGGGTGCGTCAGGCTCAATACGTAGTTTTGCACATCGTCAGCCGTGGCCTTGCAGCCATAGCTGCTCGCCGACGCGCAAGGGCTTGTCCAATCCGAACCCCGCACCGCGGCATATCGCGTCCCTTGCTGAGCGGCCGTCGCGACAAAATTGCCCGTATACATCACCAGGCTGAACTGAATGATGCCGTAGATCAACGCGAATACGATCGCGGCGGCAAGGGCGAATTCAACTATCTCGGCGGCGTCTTCGTCGCAAACCAGGCTCTTCAGTCTTCGCATCTTGATCCTTTATCGCACTCTCAACTCTGTAAATCTCTTCCTACGTGCATCCTGCTAATTGCCGCGTACGGTGGCCGTGTTAGTCAAAGTGATGGAGCTTGGGATGAAAGGCCAAGGTATCAACGTCCTATAAACTGACGAGGTTGTTACTTGAACCCTGTTTACAACATTGCTCCCCCGGTTAGCAGTTGCCGTACACATCGGCGTAGTGGTACAGCTTGCGGTGTACGAACTGCCGTCGCTGCATTCGCAGCCCCAGGTTGGCGGCGTCACAGTCAGGTTCGGTAAATTCGGAGCGCTTTGCTGGGCCGCCGCGGTGATGCCCGAAGTATTGCTGGGATTCTGCGACCCATATTCTGCGCCGGCATGGGCGGCGTCCGCCACCTCGAGGCCCACATAATACGCGCGGCCAAAGTCGACGGCCCCCATGAGCAGCAGGAACAGAATCGGAGTCACAATGGCCAACTCCACCAGGCTTGCGCCATGATCGGTCTTGCAGAGAATGCGGAAGCGCGCGGGAAATCTCATCGGCTACTCCGCTAGTGCAATGCTCTTTGAGCTGTCAGGGCACGCTCCACCCGGCATCGTAGAGCAGCTGAGGGATATGGCCGAGTCCACCATAAACGATTGTGCGACAACCATGCCGTAGGAGATTGCGCTGCTGCCGCCATTCAGCGTAACCTGCCCGCTGGGAACGTAGATTCCGCCTCCCCAACTCGAACTCGAGGCCGAATCCAGGATCATCGGACTGGTGTCGCCAGGATCCTGCCAGATCACCAACCCGGCGGTATCGCCACTCGTAGGCGCGGTAAGATTCACGGTTGCGGCGCTATTCATCGTTAGCGCCCCGCTCGCCATATAAATGGTCACGCCGGTTCCATTGATCGTCACGCCGGTGTTCACGTTGAAGGCGCCGTTAATGTAATAGACGCCGGAGGCAAGGTTTACAGTAGTCACTCCGCTGTTGATATTGATCCCGCCGTTGTATACGCCAGGATTCAAATTAATGGTGCTTGGGCTACTGAAGGACACATTGCCGGAGGATTGAGTGGTCATTCCGGAAGTCGTCGGCGTCGTAAGGGCGCCGGCTGTAATTTCGCCCGCAAAGGGGTCGGGCTTGGTCGGGGCGTTTGTTGTGGGCGCGGGAGTATAACTTCCACCGTTATCGCATACGTTTCCAGTCACATTGTAGGAGCCGACGTTCACCGTGGCGCCACCGTCCTCCATCACTGCGGGCGTGCCTCCCAAACACGTCCCTGTCGAACTCGAGTTGACCTGGACGCCGCAATTGGAACCCGCGCCATCTGTGATGCTGGCGCCCGAGTTAAGCGTCAAAGTCTGGCTGGAGGGGCCTGTCGCAAGCAGGCAGGGCCCCAGAATTCTGCCGGCTTCCGCCCGCGCTGAGATTTGCACTGTGGAGATGCCGAAGACTCGCGCAAAGTAGGTCGGCTTGTTCTCGGTAACCACAGCTTCAACATAACTTGTATTCCCGTTATTCGGATCGCTGGCGCCCAGCGCGCAAGGGCCGTTGTTGAGGGTCAGCAGCAGGCCCGCACCCGACGCCTTCGCGCATCCGGCGAATAGGGTAGGCGTTGGGCTCCCGCTTTCGGCAAACGACGTCGTGGCGGCGGTTTGCATCACCGCGCAGTTTGCCGTCCCGGAGCATGAGGTGATCTCCAGCGCTCCCGCCATTGCGGCGGAGTCGGCAAGCGTCTGCAATTGGCGCTGTGTGTAGAAGTTAGAGCCTACATCGATAGCAATTGCCAAAAACGAGACCAGCGTTGTGAATCCCAGCGCTGTCAGTACGAGCACACCCCCGTTTTCGTCTCTCAGAACCCTCATGGGTTTTCCTCCTCGGCCGCGGAATCCCGGCTCGACATTCTCTTGGTCGGCAACCCGCAAGAAATACAAACCCGCAAGGAGGAATGGGGCGTGCGACAATCCTACTGGCCTGGAGGCCCTAGGTTGGCGGCATCGTATTCGACATACCTCGACCGGGTATGTGATGAAAACAGAATAAGTGGAAGTGACAATCTTGGTCAACGGAAAAAAACGGCAGGAAATCCCACCAATGTAGTAAGGAACGGAACACGAGGGTGGGAGGATCATGGTCGCCAAACCCGCCCGACTCGACTCATCGCAATCAGCCCCCGGTTTCCCGCCGTTGCAGATTATTTCCCGCATCCTGCTAATCTGAAATGTGGACCGGCTCCAATCGGCAGCGATCTGCCCGGCCCGCGTCTATTGACTAGAAAATTAATACCCCCACCCCCCTCTTATATTTTCAAAACCTTGCAGATAATTAATTGAATAACACGGGGGCGTCTCTGCCTGGCGCGCGTCCATACAAAACGCAACTGCATAAATAAAGAAGAATGAGGTCTTTAGATCCCCCACCAATCCAGCACAAACATGCGCGGATAGTAGAGGCCGGCGCGGATCGGCGCCTCCTGGCCGTGCAGATTGCGCAGGATTTGGGCATACGCTTCGAGCTGCGGCGCGAAGAGTCTTTTCAGCTCAGGCATAGCAGCGGCTGGATCGAGATCGTCGGCATGCGCGGTCTTGTAATCGACAATCCACCAAACATTCTCGCCCTCAGACAGCGGATCGAATCCGGCGCGGAAGACCCGGTCCACGCGCACCGTGCGCAAGCCGCCCGCCACGACTCCGGCCCAACTCGCCTCGCTGGCTGCCTCGTCATGGGGCGAGAGAATCCACTGGGCAACAGGATCGCTCGATGCTTTGAGCGCAAGCTCAAGCGCCTGTGCGGCAAGTTTCGCCGCCTGCGCCGGGTCGAGTCCGGTGGCGCGCGCCCGTGCGGCGATGCGCGGCTCACTCCGTTGCAAAGCAGCGCGGGCTGCGTCCCAATCGCTCGTTGCACGCAGGCGGGCCAGCTCTTCAAAGAGCGCGTGGACCGCCGTTCCCAGCGCGCGAGACAGCAGTCCGCCTTCGTGGCGTGCGTAGAGGCGCGAATCCTTCATGCCGGAAATCCCCGGTTCCGATTGCGGCAATGCGAAACATCCATTCTGCTCTGCCCGGTAGTCAAGCGGCAGCCGGCGCACCAGCGTAGGCTTGGCCGTTGACGGCATCTGCAGCAGATTGTTCTCCCCCGACGCAGCAATGGATTCGATCTGCGTCTCCGTGGGCGCGGCAGCGGCCTTCCACTCCTCGAAGCGCGCGCGAACCTCATCTTCCAGCGCCGGCCAGGCCGTGGCCAACAAGCTTGCCGTAGGCTCGGGAAGGCTCAGGGAGCCATCCGCCTCAACCTTGTAGCCGGGCCGCGCAAAGAGATGCAGCTCCTCGCGGGCGCGTGTAGCGGCCACGTAGAGAATGCGCCGGTCCTCCTGCGCCTCGCGTTGCCGGAAGACGCGATCGACCCACTGCTTGGTGGTGCCGCGATCTTCTCCCTTGCGCTGGAACGGCGCAACCAGAAACTCGGTGATCTCGCCGGAGTCGTCCGGCTCGGGAAGCCCGCGCTCCAGCCAGTTCAGCATCTTGCTCCCGCCGCGCCCGCCGCCCGCCTGCATCTCCGGCACAATCACCACCTCAAACTCAAGACCCTTTGCCTTGTGGATGGTCATGAGCTGCACGCCACACTCACTGCCGGCGGCGGGGTCGGGCAAAGCTGTCAGCCTTTCCAGTGCGGCGTCAAGTGCCGGGCCCAGCAGATCCTGCTCCCCGGCCGGCAGGCGGTCCAGGCAGCTCCACAGCAGGTCGAGATTGGCATACGCGGCAGCATCCGCGCAGTCCGCGCCGCCCAGCCGCAGCCATGTCTGCTCAAGCCAGGTTCCCAGCGATGTAGTAGGCTGGGCGGCGCGGAACGCGGACACGGAACCGAGCGCGGTGAGGACGCGCAAAGCCGCCGTACGCCCCTGCTCACTGAGCAGCGGCAAGCGCTCCGCCAGTAACTCCGGCACGGGCTGCGCGAGCAACACCACCGGATCGTCTGCGCCGGTAAGCCGATGCAGATCCTCCAGCGACAGGCCGCACCACGGGGCGCGCAGCACACCCAGCCACGCCACCCGGTCGTGCGGGTTGAGCAGTGCCCGCACAAGGCCGAGAGCATCGAGCACCTCGGGGCGTGCAGCAAGTTTCTCCAGATCGACGGCGCGGAAGGGAATTCCAGCTTCGCGCAGGGCCTGGGCAATGGGGACGAGCGATTTGCGCGCGCGTGCCAGGATGGCGATGCGGAACTTCCTGTCTTCGCCGCGCTTGCAGGCCAGTTCGACTGCTTTGAAGGTATCCTCATGGCTCTGGATGAGTGCGACGATCTCGGCAATCTGCGCCGTGCGGGTTGCTTCGGTTTCGCGAACCGCATCGGGATCGGCGGCCTTGCCCGGCCCGGTTCTCGGCGCAAATTGGAGATGCAGTTGGAAGCGTGGGTTGAGGCTGGCCTGGTCTGTGCGGGCGGGCTCGGCGGCGGAGAACGCAACGCCGCTGCCGTCAGGCTCTGCGAAGACCTGGCCCAGAACCTCATTGAGCCGCTGGACCAGCGTAGGCGCGCTGCGGAAGTTAGCCTTCAAAGGAACGAAGTCGAAGAGCAGCGGCTCGTCGTGCGGCGCCTCAAGTCCTGCGGCTTTCACGCGTGGGAATAGTTCTGCGTCGGCCTCGCGAAAGAAGTAGATGGATTGCATGGGGTCGCCAACGGCAAAGCAGGTGCGCCCCGCCCGCTCAGGCCATGCGGCAATGAGGCCGGCGAGCAGTTGATGCTGGCGACGGCTGGTGTCCTGGAACTCGTCGACCAGGAGATGGCGGATGCCGTCGGCGACGGCTAGGGCGGAGTCGGAGGGCAGGCCATCGTCGCCCTTCAGCACGCTTTGCGCGATCTGCGCGACTTCAATGAAGTCCACCTGGCCGGCCTCGGCAAAGACCACCTTGAGTTGCGCGGCGGCGTGGCGCAGCAGGGTGAAACAGGCGCGGACGATGAGCCAGTCGTCCTCGGTGTAGCGCGCCGGGGGCAGATCGCGGACGGCAGCCAAGGCGGATTCGAGGCCGGGGACCGCGTTGAGCCGGGCAATCAGATCGAGAATCCAGGCCTTTTCGCGCTTGTGGTCGGCGGGGAAGCCCAGGCGCTTATCTACCTGCCTGCGGAACGCGCCGTCGCCGATGAGCAGCAATGCGGCCAGGCAGACGCAGGCTTGACGCGCATCCTCTAGATCGTTAGAGGAGGGGAAAGGGGCAGATGGGAATTCCGCCAGATCGGCCAGTTCGCGGTGGAGCGCGCCGCCGGTCTGAGCGCAGCCAAACCGCGCCAGTTCCAGTGCCTCTTCACGAGCCCCGGGAACCTGATCGAGAAGCTGGCCGAGCGAGATGAGCGCGGCGCGGACAGCATGGCCGAAGGGGCGTTCCAAACTCCCGCGCAGCGCATCCCAGTCGGGGCTGTGGCTGAGCACAAAGTCGTGCATCCAGCGGTCGCGCTTGGCGAGCATTTCGACCAGCAGACCTTCCATCTCCTGCCAGTTGTTGTCGCGCCATTGAAGCAGCGCCTCGATTGCGCCGCTGAGGGCTGCATCGCCCTGCCCGATTCGTTGCAGGGTCTGGCGCGCCGCGCGGCGATAGAGATCGTTGGGTTGATCGGCAATACACAGGCCGCCGCCGAGTCCGGAGAGCAGTGGCTGCTGCAAGGCCAGTTCGCGGCAGAAAGAATCAATGGTCGAGATGCGGAGTTGCGCGGGCAGGTCGAGCAGCTTCCAGCCGAGCGCGTGCGAGTGGTCCAGGGCGCGCCGTGCGAGCGCGTCCATCGAGAATTCGTCGTCAGTCAGTGGTGGGGCAGAGTTGGCGGCTGCCTTCTCAAGTTCGGCGAGAATGCGGTGGCGCATCTCGGCAGCGGCGGCGATGGTGAAGGTGATGGCCACCACCTGACCCGGCTCATCAACCTCGGCCAGCAAGCGCAGAAAGCGGCGAGTGAGCAGGTCGGTTTTGCCTGAGCCTGCCGGAGCCTGTACCAGAATCGAGCGAGAAGGATCGAGGGCGCGCTGGCGCTCACGCTGGTCGGGCGGCGCGAATTGGGCCGGAGATTTATTCATCGACCGCCTCCGCGCTCTCGGCGTCGTCCTCGTCGCCTGCAAGTTGGGACCGATCTTTGTTCTCTTCGATACGGCAGAGTGTTTGCAGGCCGCAGCGCTCGCAGGTCTTGGGGTAATCGCGCGGATCGACATCGGCGCGGCCGGCGAGGAAGTCTTGGGCCAGTTGATCGATGTGCTCGCGCCAGCCGATGAGCTGCTCGGCAGTCAGCGCGTTCTTGACTAGCGCGTTGCTGCCCTTGAGGCCGGCGAAGAGGGTGGCCGCGGGGTCGCCGACATGTCCCGCAAAGGCCTGATCGCCGGGGCGCACTTTGGCAAAGGCGAGACCGCCGAGTACTTCGTCTTCGCGATCGAGAGCAAAGCCGGCATAGAGCGGCAGTTGCACATCGTCGGGGCGGGGCAGCTCCCAGGATTTGGGCGTGACATCGCCGGATTTGTAGTCGATGACTAAAAGCGAGCCGTCGTTGAGCCGGTCGATACGGTCGAGGCGCAAGTCGATCGTTAGTCCGGCGACATGAATCGTGCGGTCAGCTTCGGTTTCGGCCACTTCAAAATCCAATCGCGTCGCCTCATAGGCCAGCCATTCCGTCACCAAGCCGGTGAGCCGTTGCTCTTCGAGTTCGAGATAGCGCAGGGGCATCCGCTGGCGGAGTCCTTCGCGCAACTCATTCTGGAAGACCCGCCGGACGTGGGCCTCGACAAACGAGCCGGGGTCAGGCAGCTCTTGAAGTTCTTTCCGCGACCGAATGCCGTCGGGCGGCCCGGCCCAAATTGCGTGGAGCACCGCATGGAGCAGTTGTCCGCGCTGCGATGCGGTCAAGCCGGCCTGAGCTGGCTCCCAGCTTTGAGCGCCCAGGCGCACGGTGGCGAATGCCTTGAAGGGGCATTGCGATTGGGAGGTGAGCACGCTGGAACCGCCCGGGACCTTGCCGTGCGGGAAGGGAATACGGCTGGCGTCTTCGAACGGCATTGCCAGAGGTTCGGGCCAGGTCGGCGTGGCGGGCAGCTCCTCGGCAGCCCCCGCAAGCTGCGCAATCAGCCGCGAGGGGCGAGCTTCAACTCCCTCGCTCTGCCGTGCGTAGCTGAAATGGATCTCCGGCGATGAGGCCACAAGGCGCGCTGTGATGGCCTGCGCCAGCCCTCCGTCGAGCTGCGCGGTGGCGTGTGGCATCCCAACCATGCGTTGCACTTCGGCCGGCAAGAGTGGATGCGTTGCGCCGCCTGTCGGCCATGCGTCCTCGGTTGCGCCCAGGAACCATACGGCATCGGCCGTAAGGCCGGCCGACTCCGCAGGCCCGGCAATCTGAATGGGCGCATCGTGCGATTCGGGAGCATAGAGGGTTTCGTCCAGCGTCCAGGCCAGTGCGGAGAGAAAATCCGCCCAGCCGATTCGGCGGCCATCGAAGCTCAGCGAGCCGGCGGTTTCAACAGTCTGCTGCCAGCGGCGGACGGCCTGAAATTCGGCGCTTGAAAGTGGACTCGCCCCCGGCCAGCCGGCAATTTCAAGCAGCCGCGGAACCAGTTCGGCCCAGTCGAGCGGAATCTGCGGGCGGCGGCCATGGTCCGCAACGAGGCGTTGCGCCTCAGCGATGCGGTTAACCCAGGCAGTTGGCAGGGGCTTAGGGCCGGTGTGCGAGTGAAGGAAAGCATTCAGCGTCCATTTTGGCTGCTCCAGACCACGGCGGCGCAGCGCCCGCATCTGCGCATTCAGTGCCGAGGCTTCCTGAGGGCTGGCCGCGGCCTGGCCTGAAGTAAAAAGCCAGTCAACTTCGTGCTCTTGAAGTGGGCCGCTGAGCCAGCGCAGCAGCAGAAGCGCGGCGCGTGGCAAAGCGACCTGGCTCAGCGGGATGCCGAGCGAGAACTCGAACAGCGGCGCGCTGCCGGGGCCGCTGAGCTTCAAAAAGGCTCGCTCGATTTGTCCGCGGCTTGGCTGGGAGCCTGCGTTTTGCGTCACAACCAATAACCGCGCGGCTGGATGGGCTGTAAGCCGCTCCCCGCACCACTCGGCGCAAGCTGCGAGTTCAGCCTGCGTATCGGGGGCCTGGTGGAAGCGAATCTGTGCAGCAGGTTGATCGGGAGCGGCCTGTCTCCAAGCGCCCCATGCGTCAAAGAGGGCGCGCTGGGTGGGCAGGATGCGGTCGAACCCGGCCAGCAGCAGCGGCGGTCGTGCGAGCCGGTCGTTTTCGAGGATCGGAATCAGCTCCAACGCCAACCGGCTCGTACTTATAAAATTCCCTGCGAGGCATCGCTGCTCAAAGGCCGCGAGCCAGTTGTTGAAAGCCGCCGCATCCTGTTGCCATGCGGCCCCGGCGGGGGTGCGAAGAAACTGAGGCGCGTATCCGCAGAGCAATTCGTGGGCTTCCATGGCTAGGGCGGCCAGGCGGTGGCGCGGGCCTTCCAGCAGCGTGGCCAGCCGCTCGTCCGCGCCCGCGATCTCCGCCCACAGTGATTGCTCCTGCGTAGGGTTCAGCGGCAAGCGGCCGTCGCGCGTGCGCTCTTCCCAGGCGGCGCGGACAAAGCTCTTCCAGTCCAGAATGCTGGGCGCGGGCCACGCTAACAGCCCTTCGGCGCGCCGGGCGCGATGGAAGGCCGCGGCCAGGGCGCGCGCGGCGCGTTCGCTGGCCGTAACCACCATGCCGCCATCGCGCAACCACGCGTCGATCTCGACCGCCCACCCAGGCTTAGCTTCCGGCGTTTGCCCCATTCCAGCGTTATACGCCGTCGGACTGGGAAAATCCTAGCCGCGCATCTGCATTCGAGAATCGTGCAATGAGCATCGATTCTGTTCCGTTAAGCGGAATTTCTGCGCGGAAAATGATGGAATCAAAGGCCCTGCCCCCACATTGCGACACGGCGGAGGAGCCGCCTGTGAGTTCTTCCCTGGCGATTCAATGATTCTACTGGACTTATGCTTCGGCGCTAGCCAGTTCGGCTAATTATCTGCAAGGTTTTCCGCTCAAAAAGAAATAAATAGAGGGGGAGGGGGGATTAATTAAATGGTAACGGGGGCCGGGAGATGGTTGAGGCGGTTTCACGGCATGTCGCCGCTTCTCCGCCCTTCTTCTTTATCATCGTGCACGAAGGGGTGCAAATTTTCTGCAATGAGTTGAGGCGGAGGTCTGCGGCGGTGTGGAAACGGATGGTCGAGAGTCGCAGTATCCCACCCCTTCCGCAAAGAACGCGGAAAGGATGGGGCATCCAGCTTTGAGGGAATGTTTCGATTCTAAAAAACTTAGGGTGCGCCACCGGCCCCCTGCTCGCTCCGGTAAGGCCGGCCATGCGGTTGTACACTGGGGTTGTGATTTGGCGATTGATTGGTTGCTCATTGATTTTGGCGGCCTTGCTGGCTGGGTGCCATTCGGGGCCGGCGGCGGGGCCGGAGCAGCCGTCCTCCAGCGCAAACTACAAGGTCTACAAGCTGCGCGGCAAAGTAGTTTCTACCGATGCGGCACGGGGCGAGGGCATGTGGCGCACCCGTGACTTCCCACCAATGAGGACACCCCATCCTTTCACAGGTCGCCGCGGCGACTCGTAAGAGGATGGGATACCGCGACCCTCGGCCCTCCGTCTTCGGCGTCAACGTTTTTTCGCCTTGCAATCTGCCTCGCCAGCGATACAATTCCCTCAAACCGGCTCCGCAAAAGGAGATTCCGGTACATAGCTGGAGCGGTTGCTCCTGTAAGCGCCGGGGGCGCCATTCTGCCTGGCTGTCGGTAAATTCAAACCATCGGAGGGAAATTCATGACAAGGTTTGTGAAAACAATGCCCGCTGCCGCGCTGTTTGCGATGGTTCTCTACGCGGCTTCGGCGCAAGCGGCCACTGAACCGCCCGACCCGTGCTCCCTGCTGACGCCAGCGCAGGTGGGCAGCGTCATGCAAGCGCCTTATACCGCCCCGGCGAAGAGTGTGGCGCCAAAGCCTTATGCCAACTCGGGGCCTGGCACGGATTGCCGGTACAACGGAAGAAACCCGCTGCTGTTTCGCATCTACTACGACGGATCGGCCGGCGTCGCGGCAGCGCTGTTCGCGAAGGTGATGCCGTTTTTCGGCCCCAACACCCCTGCCTCCGGCATTGGAGACGAGGCGTATTTCGATCATGAGGGCGCCTTGCACGCCAGAAAAGGCAACGTGCGCTTCTATCTCGACATAGGCACCGACAAGCAGCAAGCTAGGGTGACGAAGCTGGGCGAAATCGTGGCAGGGAAGCTGTAAGAATCGGCCGGGTATCCCCGCCCCCTGCCCTGAGCATGGCGAAGGGTGTCCCGCTTTCACAACCTGGGAAACCGATCGTCTCGCTCGCGCCGGATGGGTCGCCTCGCGGCTTTTTGGCAGTGCGTTGAGACTTATTCGGCCGTCTTCTGCTTCCCTGGCGCAACTCTACGCAGGGCGCGCGCGGGGATGTAGTGAAAGCGGATCAGATAGATCTTGTCGCCCTTGCCGTGTTTTGCCACTTTGAGCAGGTCGAGGACGCCTGAGAAGCCTGATTCGCGGGCCAATTCGGGCGTGATGTCGGGGAGGCCGATCAGGGTGATGGAGTCGATTTCGATTGCGCCATCGCCCATGCTGTAACGGCTGCCCACTTTCACGTGAGGGCTGGTCCAGATACGGACCGTGCATGCGATCTCCCCTCGGACGACTCCCTCGCGCAGACGTTTGGCAAAGACCATTGCGCCGGCTCTCCTTTCCGGTTGGTCCATTTTAGCCGCGCGGGCGCGGCGCCCCTTTGATTTCGCGCCAATGAGGACGCGCCATCCTTTCACGGTTCTATGCTCTTGCTTCTTGGCAACGATTCAAGCCGCATGGGTAATCCCAGGCTTCAAACTCGAGACCTGGAGCACCCGCCACACATCTTTTGCTCACTCCCTTCCACAAGAAGCAAATAGGCGGCGAGGCACGCGCAAATTGTCCACTAGTGAAGAATGACCACATTCATGCTCCACGGAGTCAGGGTTAAATTCAGCGGCAGGTTCTGCGCGCCCAGATTGGTTGTGGTTGGCGGAGCCCAGGTGCTGGTTCCTGCCGGGTCGGCTGGAGTCCCCGCGGGCGAACCGGACAGGTCATAGATGGCTTTGTCGTAAGTTTCGACCGTTACGCTCGATGCGGCGCTTTGCCCTGAAAGCGTGACAGTGACCGGCTGGCTGGCGGTTTCGTTCAGGTTGAACAGCACCAGCGCGGTTCCGCCGCTATGGGTTGCCGCATAGGCGCGCACATCCGTCGGATCGCCGCTCACGCTCGCCGTCAGCGCACTCTCGCCGTTAACGGCTACATTGCTGAAGAGCTGGAACGCGCGCGCCGTGGGAGACAGGGTGCCGATCGGCCCCAGGCCCGGACAGTTTGTATCGGAAGGTCCATCGGAAAAGACATTCAAGGCCCCGAAATCCTGCCATCCATAGAACGCAGAACTATCGTTCACGGTGACGCCGTAACAATTCCCGAACCCCATCCACCAGGCCACGCGCGACACTCCATCGTTCATCATTTCGCCAAGCACCTGGCCGGCATACAAGCCCTGAGTAATCGACCAGTTTTCGTTGGCTGCAACGGGCCCTCCGGCCTCGCCCAGGTAAATGGGCGTGTTCGGCTCCCCGGCTGCATTCAGTTCCGACTTGACGATATTGATGCCCGCGGTCAACCCCTGTGCCGCCTGCTGCACTAGAAAGGTATCGCTGTCCTGCCCCGGCGGGTTGGGATAGTAGTGGAATTCGACAAAATCGTAGTACCCCTTGGCATTGGCGAGCACAGTGTTGTCCCACCCTCCGGCCGAGTTATCCCCTTGCACAACCACGCCAACCAGCGTATTGGGCGAGGCTGCCTTGATCAGCTTGTAGTAACCGCCGGCTCCCGCGACCGCGGCGGCATAGGTTGCCGGGTTGTTCGGAGGCGAGTGCAGATCTTCCTCCCAGGTGCTGCCAAAGACCTCGTTGCCCACCGTCATGCGGCTCACTGTGATGCCGTCGGCCAGCGCGGCAGTAACCCAGGCGGCAGCCTCGTTCGGGTCGCCGCCTCCGGTACAGGCTGGGTTGGTGCCGTAGTCCGCCGTGAGCGTCACATCCAGCCCTGCTGGAATGGCAAGGTCGTTGACAAAATTCGTAAACGTGTCATTGAGTTGGGGTTGGCCAGCATCGAGCGCAAAAGGGCCGACAACGCAATTGGTGTTGGTCTGCCAGTGATAGACATCCGACCACCCCCCGCCCGGCCAACGAACCGCCTTGATGCCGGCGGTCTGGAAAGCACTCAGAATCCCGGCTTTATTGGTCACTATGTCGTACCAGGCGGCCATATTCATTCCCAGAAACTGGCCGGTCACTGCCGGGCCGGTTACCGACTCGTTCACTGTTATCGTGCTTACTGCGGTATAGTTGGCCGTGACCGTTGTATTGGCATTCACCGTCACGGTGCATTGGGCAGCGGCGGCTGTAGCGCATCCGGTCCACGAGGAAAAAGAGTCGCCATTGAATGAGGCGGGCGCGGTCAAGGTCACGGACGTCCCCGCATCGTAGCTGAGCGTGAATCCTGTCGATCCGGTGGTTTTGTTGCTGAGGTCCGCTGGTGAGACGGTGATGGCGACGCCGGAGACCGGAGTTGTGGAGTTCACTGTGAGCACATAAACCGTTGGAGAAGTTGGCAATGTGTTGCCGCCCCCGCCGCCTCCGCAAGCCGTCATCAACAGACTCAGCCCGATTCCGATACCCCATGCGGCGTTTCGCCTCAAACTTGCCATGGCGATACTCCCTGGTTCTTCGATTTCCAATGATGGTCAAGTCTGCTCCTAGGGGCGCCTTGTGCGCAAGCGTCCCAAAGCGGCATGAAATCTCGATCCCGACAACGATACCGTCGGCGAAGACGGTGGCCATCGAGCCGAAGCGGCAGAATAGGCGCATCGGCTCGGCGCGGGCAGCCTTTAGCATGGCGAGAAGTCAGAGACACATGCAGTAACGGCGCAAGCTGGCCCCCACTGCGCGCCGGCCAAATCACTCGCATACGCGATCCTAAGATAGACAGAAAGAAACGCCGGGTATATGCCTTGAATGGCTCCGGCTTCAGTTCTCGGACAGGTTCTTAGACAATGGGCTTGGTGGAGCGCATATCGTCAATCCTCACTGCCATGATACCACCGATCGATTTTGAGCGTCAGTGCGCGTCGAGCGCACACGGATCCCATGTATAACCATTTCATCATCAACGATATAAAGATTTCCCAAAGAGGCTAAACTCCGTTCCCCGGTACCGCGTCCCCCTCGCCGGGAGCCAGGAAAAGGTTCGCCTCCAGCCCGTGCTGGCGGGTATAGAGGTCGTAGTAGCGCCCGCGTTGCGCGAACAGCTCCGCATGGTTGCCCCGCTCCACGATGCGCCCTCCCTCCACCACCAGGATTTGGTCGGCGCGGCGGATGGTCGACAGCCGGTGGGCGATGACAAAGGTGGTGCGCCCCTGCATCAATTGGTTCAGCCCGGCCTGGATCATCGCCTCCGACTCCGAGTCCAGCGAACTGGTCGCCTCATCCAGAATCAGAATTCGCGGCTCCGCCAGCAGGGCGCGGGCGATGGAAAGCCTCTGCCGCTGCCCGCCGGAGAGTTTCACGCCGCGCTCGCCCACAATCGTGTCGTATTGCTCGGGGTAGCGCTCGGCAAACTCATCCACACGCGCCGTGCGGCAGGCAAAAAGAAACTGCTCCTCGGTGGCATTGGGCCGCGAAAACAGAATGTTCTCGCGAATCGTTCCATCGAAAAGGAACGAATCCTGCAACACCACCCCCAGCTGCGAGCGGAAGGTGTTCAGGTCCACCTGCGCAAGGTCGATACCATCCACCACCACGCGGCCCGTGGTTGGCGTGTGAAAGGCGCACAGCAGGCTGATGATGGTGGACTTGCCCGATCCGGACGAACCAACCAGCGCCGTCACCGTGCCCGGCTCGGCCACAAAATTGACGCCGTGCAGCACCGGCTTGCCGGGATCGTAGGCAAACTCCACATCCTCAAAGCGCACCGTTCCCTGGATGGGCGGCATCTTCACCGTGCGTCCGGGGCTGCGGTTCTCTTCCACCTCGGCCATGATCTCGTTGGTCCGGTCCAGGCCGGCGAAGGCCTCGGTCAACTGCGTGCCGATGTTGACCATCTGGAAGACCGGCGCGATCATGAACGCCAGAAACATGTTGTATTGAAAGTAAGTGCCGACCGTCCAGGTGTTTCCCAGCACGCGATGCCCGCCCAGCCACATCACGATTGCCGACACAAGACCTAATACCGTGGTCGATGCGGCAGACAATGTGCTGGTCATGGTCAGCGACCTCATCACGTTGGCCAGCAGCCGCTCCACGCCGCCGGCAAAAACCTCAGCCTCGCGCTCCTCGGCATGATAGCCCTTGATGACCCGCACGCCGCCCAGCGACTCGGTCAGGCGTCCCGTCACCTCCGCATTGATCTTGCCCCGGTCGCGAAAGATGGGGCGAATGGTCTTGAACCCATATTGGAGGAAAAAGACAAAGACGCCCATCACGGAGAACACAGTCAGGGTCACCGTGACGCTGAGATGCAGGAGCCAAAGAAACGCCAGCACCGCGGTAAGCAAGCCGCCGACAAAGTCCACCAGCCCGGTGCCCACCAGGTTGCGCACGCCCTCCACGTCGGTCATGATGCGGGCCACCAGCGTACCTGTCCGGCTCTCGTCGTAGTAGGCCACGGAGAGCAGCCCCACATGCCGTTGCACCTGGCGGCGCATCTCGGCGATCAGCCGCTGGCCGGCCTTCGAGAGCAGTTGCGTGAGCGAAAAGGAGGTGATGGCCTGCACCACCATGGCCGAGAAAACAAGCGCGATGATGAGGGGCAGAAGGTCGGCCCGCGGATGCTGGGTAGAGAGAACCGTGTCAAGCAGCGGCTTGGAGGAGATGGGCAGCACCAGGCCGGCTACGCGGTTCACCACCATCAGCCCCATGCCAGCCAGCAGCAGACCCTTGCGCGGCGCAACCAACGCCCATATCTGCGGCCACAGCTTTTTCAGGTTAGGTTTGCGCTTGGGCAATTCCGACTGCCCCGCCCGCGCCCCGCGGCCATGCGGTGAACGCTCGGCGCGGCTGCTCAGGCCCATCGCGCCGCCCCGCAGGCCGCCCATGCGCTACTTCTTCCCCGAACGCAAGGCCGCAATCGCTTCAGTGCGCTGCGCGACAACGAACGACCACACGCACAAAACGACATAAATCAGCAGCAGCCAGGCGAAGCCAAGCTGCGCGGCCAGCGCAGTCATATCCAGGTCCTTTGAGGAGCCCAGGCTGCGGATAATCTCAAAAATTGTCCCCAAGAAACCCAAAAAAGCAACCACTACGTTGATCTGCATGAACAACCCGCGCCGGCCCGCATCGGGGGTATTGGCCAGGAAGCCGCAGATGCCGAGAACTAGACCGAATCCGGCAGGGATCAAAGCCGTAGGGTGCTCGCTGCCAGTGCCAAAGTAACCACCCACACCCAGTCCAGCCAGCAAGACCGCAAAAACCAGTGTGACATTCGCCATGCAAGACCTCATTCCTGTTGCGTGCCAAGAATATCAGCTTCAAATGGCAATTCCCCAGTCAAACCTGCGCATATTCGCAGGTTTATGCATACGACTTGTCACGTCCCGGTTACAGCAGCTCGCCTGCATTTGGCGGAGCAAGCGCTCAACCCCGGCGTGAACACGCGCAAAATGACTTCCCGGTTCAGCGGCTCCTTTACCTTGCCGCCGAACCGGAATCGGGATTGGCTCATTAGCTGGCGGCGGGCCGCAGCCAGGATCCGCAGGCCCAACCCGCCATTCTTGGCAAAGATTCCGTCAATTACCGCTGGATGCGCGCCGACCCGCCCTTGGCAAACGCCCGAACCTGCTCCACGGTCGCCATCGTCGTGTCGCCGGGGTAAGTGGTCAGCAAAGCGCCATGCGCCCAGCCCAGCTTCACCGCCTCTTCCGGTGTCTCGCCAGTCAGCAGCCCATAGATAAATCCAGCCGCATAGCCGTCGCCGCCGCCCACGCGGTCAATCACGGCCAGTTCCGCCGTCGGCGCAGTGTAGGTCTTGCCATCGATCCAGGCTACCGCGCTCCAGCTGTGGTGATTGGTGTTGTGTACCTCGCGCAGCGTCGTGGCCACCACCTTCACCTTGGGATATTTCTTGGTCACCTGGTCGATCATGCCAAAGAACACGCTCGGGTCGAGCTTCGACTTGGCCGCAACCTCAGGCCCCGGAATACCCAGCCCTTTTTGCAAATCCTCTTCGTTGCCCACCAGCACGTCCACATTCTCCACGATGCTGCCGATCGTCTCCACAGCCTTCTCTGCGCCGCCGAAGATATCCCACAGCTTCTGCCGGTAGTTCAGGTCGAACGAAGTGATGGCCCCAGCGGCCTTGGCTTCCTTCATCATCTCCGCGGCCAGCGGAGCCGTGGTCGGCGAAAGAGCCGCGAAAATCCCGCCGGTATGCGCCCACTTCACGCCCCCGGCAAAGATCGCTTTCCAGTCGAAATCCCCCGGCTTCAGCCGGCCGGCAGCCTCGTTGCAGCGGTTGTAGAAGACCACAGGAGCGCGAACCCCGGCGCCGCGATCGCTGTAGACAGTGGCCATGTTCGGCCCGGTCACGCCATCGTGCTTGAAGTGTTTGTAGAACGGTTTGACGCCCATGGCGCGCACCCGCTCGGCAATCAGGTCGCCGATCGGATAGTCCGACATCGCCGACGCAATGCCCGTCTTCATGCCAAAACAGTCTGACAGGTTGGCCGCCACATTGAATTCGCCGCCGCTGACGTGAATCTGGCACTCCGTCGCTTTGCGGAAGGGGATTATCCCCGGATCGAGCCGGTGTACCAAAGCACCCAGCGAAAGAAAATCCAGCTCCGCATCCTTGCGGATATTCAATCCATGACTCATCGGTCGCCTACTCCTTGTCCCTCTTAAAGATATTCCCTCTTCGGCATTTTCACGGATATCGAAAAATCGGGGTGCCCCACCCTCGCCGCGTTTTTGTTTTTGCGGCTAGGGTGGGAGATCGCGATGCAGACATTGCAAAAACCGTGAAATTGCTGTGGGAACCAGAAACCCTCTGAATTATATACCAGTGGTCTGACCACAGCCCCTTAGCCTTTGCCGGCGCTTCCCGCCAACTGCTTCACATCCGCCGCCACCTGCTCCGCAGTCCACTCGTTCCCCGGATAAAACCGCACCACCTTGCCGTCCGGGCCAATCAGCGTGGTCGAGAGCGTATGCGTAATCGTTCCCTCCGCATCGCTGGTCATCCCCAGATCGAAGAACTTCGCCATCTCCAGCAGCACCGGCTTCTCCGGCACGGCAAAATCCCAGTGCGCAAAGGCGTTCTTGGCGTCGCTGCCAATGTAGGTGGTCCCGTAGGCCCGCAGCCGCTCCGGCGTGTCGTGCTCCGGGTCAAAGCTCACGCACAGCAGGTGCGTCTTCGCAAACATCGCCGGATTGGCCGCCAACAGCTTCTCCACCTCGGCAAAGTTGCGCGTCACACGCGGGCAAAACTCGGGCGACGGGCAGCGCGTATAGATGAAGGTGACCAGCAGCGCCTTGCCCTTGAACTGCCCCAGATGAATCGCCTGCCCGTCCTGGTTGCGCAGCTTGAAGTCCGGCGTGTCATCTCCCGTCGCAGGCACGTGATAGCTGACCGGCGGCTTGTAATCCGGCCTGGCCTGCGCCACCACCACGATATGATCGATCAGATAGTCGGCATTGGGGTCCGCCGAAACCAGCACATCGGCGGTAATCACATCGCCCGTATGCAACTCGCTCAGAATGCTAGGATCCTTGAGCTTGTAGGGCATGGTCATCGCGTCCATGAATCCCGGAATGGCCTCATGGTTCAGTGTCGCCTCGCCCTTGGCGGCGTCGGTTGAAACCACCTTGCCGCGCAGCTTGTAGACCTTATAGTTCGCGGTAGAGGACGGCTGCTCCGGCCCGGCCGCCGGCCCGGAATGGCACCCGGCCAGCAAGACCGCCGCCATCAATGAGCAACCACACAATCGCCAAATCACAACCCCAGTGTACAACCGGCTCGTCGGCCCCCAGCGCGATCCATGCAGAGAAAGGTAAGAATTACACAGTGCCGCGGGCAGCCCTCGCGCAAGCATAAATTAATAAGTAATTTATTTTCACCAATTTGTTTGATTCTTCTCCAAATGGCGCCGTATTTGCGACGAGAAACGCAGGAACGAGATCTCATTACGATTCCGGAGAAGAAGAAACATGCATGGAGGAAGAGAACTTATCTTCGAGGAAGGAGAAGCATTGGATAAAGACCGGGCAATGGGAACAATCAACGAGGTTGCAGGTCGCGCCAAGCGTCAGGTTGCAGAATGGACAGGCGACACGGATGCCCAGATCGAAGGGGGCGCGCAAGAGGTGAAGGGGAGGGCGCAGAACGCATGGGGCGCCACGAAGGATGCGGTGTGGTCCGCAAGAGATGAGGTCAATAAAGAGCAGGGCGGCCGGCGAGACTCAACCTCGCAGCGAGACGGATCGTAGCTGACCGGGGAATGCTGAGGGTTGCGGAGTCATTCGATCCGCAAGGCAGCCGAAACTTAGCCATGCGCAGCAATCGCTTCAAAAGCGCGGAATGTTATCGAACCGAGTCGCAGCCTCACATGCTGAGTTACGAGAGACCGGGAGGAGAGTTATGAGGAAAAGCATTTGTCTCGCGGTATTGCTGAGTTTGGGAAACCTTGCCTGGGCGCGGACAACGCGTGAGGCAACGGACGACCGCCTAGTTCACGCGGGCGCGGTGCTGC
>Ga0182016_10000306_pt1 | contig 61533 bp, 59 predicted proteins | sample 712S2MmetaG_FD_120491 | JGI IMG/M metagenome (GOLD analysis project Ga0182016, IMG submission 120491) | Permafrost microbial communities from Stordalen Mire, Sweden - 712S2M metaG | ecosystem: Environmental > Terrestrial > Soil > Wetlands > Permafrost | place: Sweden: Stordalen | collected...
CCGCAAGTATCGACCCTGAACGCGCTGGAAGGTCAGATCGTGGCCAACGCGGCGCTGGTTCCGGCCGGGACCGGTGGTGCAGTCAACGTGTTCGTGACCAACGCTACGCACGTCCTCATCGACACCAACGGGTATTTCCAATAAGGGGGTGGGGGGGCATCTTCGATGTGCGGGGCCAAGGGATCGATGAGGGCGAGAGACGAAGGCCGGCCGACGATCGCGGAACGCTTCCCCTCCCGCCATCAACCTGTGTGAGAATTGCCTTTCAGACCCATGCGCTGGAACAAGCTGTTCATTCCCACACTGCGAGCCACGCCGCCGGCCGAGGGGCCGGGGCGCGCGCTGCTCGTCCGCGCCGGCTACATCCGCCCCTGCGCCGGCGCCGCCGATGCCTATCTGCCGCTGGCCCAGCGCTCGTTCGCCCGCATCGCGCGGCACGTTCATGGCGAAATGGAGCGGCTGGGCGCGCTCGAGCTGGGCGTGCCGGCGGCCGCGCATTTGCCGCTGGTTGCGCGCGGCGACCTGCGTAGCTACAAGCAACTCCCGCTAGCATGGTATTCACTGCCCGGCCGCGCCCTGGATGCCTGCTGGTTTGCCATGGACGCGGCCGGGGTCGAAGCCTGGTACGAAAAGTTCCGCCAGGCGCTCCGGCGCGTGGCCGAATCGTGTGGTTTGCCGGCGCTATCGGCGGATGCTTCGCGTGGCGCCATCCACGCCGAAGACCTGGTGCTGCCGCTCGACTCCGGCGCGGACCGGCTGGCAGCCTGCCCGGCTTGCGCCTGGATGGCCGATTGGGAACGCGCCGCCGTGGCGCGACCGGCCGCGGCCGCCGATCCCGACGGCGATTTCGCTCCCGAACCCTTCCCCACTCCCGGGCAAAAGACCATCGACGAGGTGGCGCAATTCACCGGCTTGCCCGCCACGGCGCAGATGAAGAGCCTGGTGCTGATCGCAGGCCAGAAGCCCGTCCTCGCCCTGGTCCGCGGCGATCACCAGTTGAGCGAGGCCAAATTCGCCGCCGCTGTCTCCTTCATCCCCTTCCGCCCTGCCAGGCCGGAGGAGATCCGCCAGTGGTTCGGCGCCGATGCCGGCTCGCTGGGCCCGCTCGATTCAGACAAGCACGCCGTGCGTGGGGTGAGCATTCTCGCCGACTTCGCCCTTCGCGGCCGGCGCAACCTCATCGCCGGCGCCAACCGCAACGATACCCACTTCCGCCATGTCACTCCGGATGAAGACTTCTCGCCCGAATGGCACGACCTGCGCCAGGCCGAAGCCGCGGATGGCTGCCCCCGCTGCGGTGCACCGGTCGAGATGCGGCCGGCCATTCGTCTGGCGCATCTCGCCGCCGGACATGAAGGCGAGCCGCTCGACCTGCACGTGGCCGGCGCGGGTAGCCGCGAAGAGCCGGTACATACCGGCTCATGCCAACTCGCCCTCGATCGCCTGCTGGCCACCGCCGCCGCGCTCCATTATGACGCCAACGGCCTGGTGTGGCCGCCCGCCATCGCCCCGTTCGACGTGGTCGTCACTCCGGCCAACTACGGCGACGCCGCCCAACGCCGGGCCGCCGACGCCATTTACGCCGATTGCCTCGCCGCCGGCCTTGACGCTCTGCTCGACGACCGCGACGAGCGTCCCGGCGTCAAGTTCAAGGATGCCGACCTGATCGGCATCCCGCACCGCATCGTGGTGGGCAGGAAACTCGAAACCGGCCTGGTGGAGGCGATCGCCCGCGCCACGCTGCAGACCCGCGAGTTCGCCCCGGCCGATGCCGCCGCCGCGGTGCGCTCCGCCCTGGCCGCGGGGCAGTGACGGCCCGGGGCGGTCCGTGGGGCAGACCATCGTTTTTTGTGGTCTGCCACCGCGTCATCCGGTCGCCGGCGGGAGTGACCGGGACGGAGTGACCGGGGCAGTAACCCCTGCGCCGGATGTCTCGGATCTGGGAACCCGGCGCAGGGGGTTACTGTCCCGGCTTACCCCGGCTTAACCCCCCCTGATTGCAGTATGCCAACCCCGCCCGGCCGCCAGCCCGATCGCCGCTATCATGGCCGACAGCCAGGCGAACCAATCTCCGTGGCGGGTATAGAAGGTCTTCTCCGAGGTGTAGCGGAAGCCGTTTAACGAGGTTGCCTCGGTGTACGATGGCAAGCTCCCGCGCAGGCGGCCGGCGGAGTCGATGGTCGCGGTTACACCGTCGTTGGTGGCGCGCAGGATCCAGCGGCGGTTCTCGGCGGCGCGCATGCGTAGGATTTCCAGGTGCTGCTGGCGGGCGGCGCTGCGGCCGAACCATCCATCGTTGGAGATGTTAAACAGCACTTCGGCGCCGCGGTTCACAAATTCACCGACGAAACCCGGGAACACCGATTCGTAACAGATGAAGGCGCCCAGCTTGTGCGCGCCCACGGGCGAAACCACCACGCGGCTGCCGGCGGCGAAATCGCCGGCTTCGGTCGAAATCTTGCGCGTCAGCCAGCCGAACGGCCACGGCACGTATTCGCCGAACGGCACCAGGTGCACCTTGTCGTAGCGGCTCACGGCGTCGCCGTCGGGCGACACCAGTTCGGCCGAATTCGTCGGCGCGCCATCCACGGTGCGGCCCACCACGCCCGCCAGGAAATAGGCCTTGGTGGTTTCGGCCAGTTGATTGGCATAGCGGCGGAAGTGCGGATCCTGGTCGTAGTAGAGCGGTGCGGGCACCTCCGGCCACACGATGATGGAGGGCGGCCTTTGCGGCTGGGCCAGCGCGCCGCGCAGAGTCAACGCAAGCTGCTCGTTGAGCATGCGATCGAAAGACTCCGCCGTCCATTCCTCGTTTTCGGAAAGATTCGGCTGCACCAGCAGCGCCGTCTCCCGCCCGCGCACTGCGTCCGGCAGGGGCGGCAACAACAGGGTGAACAGCACCGGCAGCAGCCAGAGCAGCTCGGCGCGCGGCCGGCCCAGCGCGGCCAAGGCCAGTGCCGTGCCCATCATGGCGAACAGGAACGAGATGCCCCACACTCCGGTGATGGGCGCCAGGCGCAACGGCAGGCCCATGTCGATTCCCGCGTTGCCCAGCGCCAGCCACGCGAACCCCAGGCTGCCGTGCGTGGCTTCCAGGGCAACCCACAGAGCGGCTACCGAAGGGGTCGCCCACCAGCGCCGCATCAGGATGCCGGCCCCGAGCGCGAACACTCCCATGTGAATTCCTTTAGCCGCCGCGAACAGCGCCAGCAGCGCCCAGCCTTCGGTTTCGCCCACGCCGCCGTGGACAGCCAGCACGAACTGAATCCAGTAGCAGACGCCGGCCCAGTACACCACCCCGCAGATCCATCCCTGGGCGAAACGCCGCCACGGGCTGGCTTCGCGCGCGGCCGCTATCAACAGCGGCGACAGCGCCACCGGAGCCAGCCACACGTAATGGAATTTCGGAAATACCAGAATGGAGAGCAGCGCGGAGAGGAGAGCCAGTATCCAGTTCAGCATAAGAGCTTTCAGCGGTCAGCTTTCGGCGATCGCCTCACTCACCTGGTCCGCCATGTACGAGCTCCGCACCAGCGGGCCGCTGAACACCATTTTGAATCCCAGCCCCAGGCCGCAGGCGCGATACGCTTCAAACCGCTCCGGGCCGACGTATTCCACCACCGGCAGATGGCGGCGCGTGGGCTGCAAATACTGGCCGATGGTAGCTACGTCGGTGCCGGTCTCGCGCAGGTCGGCCAGTAGCGTCCGCACTTCGGTGTCGGTTTCTCCCAAGCCCACCATGAAGCCGGACTTGGTGAGCGCCTCCCGCCGGTGGCGGCGGGCATACGCCAGCACCGCCAGCGATTGCCGGTAATCGGCCTGCGGACGAACGCGGGCGTAAAGACGCGGCACGGTTTCCATATTGTGATTGAAGACGTGGGGACCGGCGTCGAGCACGCGCGCCACCGCGTCCATGTCGCCGCAAAAATCCGGTGTGAGCACTTCCACCCGCGCTTCGGGCAACGCCTGGCGAACTTCGCGCACGGTTTCGGCGAAATGGCGCGAGCCCCCATCGGGAAGGTCGTCGCGATTCACGCTGGTGATCACCACGTAGCGCAGTTGCATCTCGGCAGCCATGCGGGCCACCTGGGCCGGCTCGGCGGCATCGAGATTACGGTCGTCGCCGCGCCGCAGTTTGGCGACCGAGCAGAAGCCGCACGCGCGCGTGCAGCGTTCCCCCAGAATCATAAAGGTGGCCGCGCCGCGGTGGAAGCACTCGTGAATGTTGGGACAGCGCGCCGACTCGCACACCGTGTGCAGGCCTTTTTGCCGCAACGAGCTCTTCAACAGGTTGAGCGATTCGAAATGCGTCGGGCTCTTGCGCGCCCACTCGGGAAGCCTGGGACGCGGCGGGCCGATCCCGGCACCGATCTCAACCAGGGGAGCGCTCACGTTATTTCCGAATCGGATGGAATCCGGCGCTTTCGAGCTCGGTCTTGGCGTGCGCCATCGCCTGAGTGTTGTCGTAAGGCCCCACCAGGATGCGCGTCAGATTATTAGGTCCGGGCGTGGTGAAGGCCGGGAAACCCTTGTCCTTCAGCGCGCGCACCACCACCTCGGCATCCGATTGGCCCACCGACATGACCTGCCAGCAGGTCCCCGGCTGCAATTCCGCGGGCGCCTGGCGGGCCGGCGGTTCAGGGGTCGACGCCGCCGGTTGAGTGGAAGGCTGGGCGGGTTGCGCCGGCTGGTTATCCTCGGCTGGCGGCGGCGCGGCGGCCTGTTCCGCCGGCGCCGCAGCCTGTTCCGCCGGGGTCGCGGCCGGAGCCGCACTGGCGGTTGGTTGGGGGCGATCCATGACCGGCGAACCGCCCGAAGCCGCATCCGCCATTTTGCCCGATCGCGGCGAATTCTGCCCCACCACGTAGCCCATGGCAAAGGCCACCGCAAGCAGCAGCACCGCGACAAAGAACCCACTCAGCAACTGGCGGTTTCCCACCACTAATTCGAATTCGCCGGTCTCGTTATTTTTCATCCGCTAAGAGCCTGCCGGTGGCGCCGGGCCCGGCCTGCCGACCCGGTCTAGCGCACGTTCCAAAGAAGTAATTATATCCAGCGGCAGCGGGAAGACAATGGTCGTATTATTGGCCGCGCCGATATCCACCAAAGTTTGCAAATACCGGAGCTGGATGGCCGCCGGCTGCCTCTGGATCACCTCGGCCGCCATGGCCAGCTTTTCCGAGGCGGTATACTCGCCGTCGGCGTGAATGATTTTGGCCCGCTTATCGCGCTCGGCTTCGGCCTGCTTGGCGATGGCGCGGATCATCGATTCCGGCAGGTCCACCTGCTTCACTTCCACCATGGTCACCTTCACGCCCCATGGAGAGGTGTGCTGATCCAGAATCGATTGCAGACGGAGATTGAGTTTTTCGCGCTGGCTCAACAGCTCGTCCAGTTCGCTTTCGCCCAGCACGCTGCGGAGCGTGGTCTGCGCCAGTTGCGAGGTGGCGTAAAGGAAGTTCGAGACCTCGACCACCGCCAGCCGCGGCTCGACCACCTTAAAATAGACCACTGCATTTACTTTGACGGTGACGTTGTCGCGCGTGACCACGTCCTGGCCCGGCACCTCCAGGGTATCGATCCGCAGCGAAATACGCACCATCCGGTCGATCGGTGCGAACACCAGAATCACCCCCGGCCCCTTGGGCTGCGGTAACAGGCGCCCCAGCCGGAAGATCACCGCGCGCTCGTACTCGCGCAGGATCTTAATGGCACTGAGCAGATAAATAACGACGATAACAACGCCTATGGTTGTAAAATCGAGCACGCCTTCCTCCTTCGGTCTGCGCTACCCTCACGACGCCATCGGTTCCACCTTCAGTTGCAGCCCCGCGATGGCGGTGACGCGCACCCGCGCCCCTGCCGCCACAGGACTGGACGACACCGCGTCCCAGTATTCTCCATGCACAAAGATTTTGCCCGCCGGCTCCAGCGCGGTCACGGCGGACCCGATTTCACCCACCATGGCCTCCACGCCAGTCATCGCCTTGTTGCGCCGCGCGCGAATCACCAGCGACAGCAGCAGCACGGTTATGGCTGAAAATGGCAGCGCCAGCGCCAGCGCCGTCGACCAGTGAACCCGCATTTCCGGCAACGGGCTGTCCACCAGCATCACCGCACCCAATACCATGGAGATGGCGCCCGACACCGCCAGCACGCCGTGGGCGGCGAATTTCGCTTCCAGCACAAACAAAGTCACTGACAACAGCAACAGCGCCGCCCCCAACCAGTTGATCGGCAATACCGACATGGCGGAGAGCCCCAGCAGCACCAGAATGGCCCCGATCGCACCCGGCGCCACCATGCCCGGCGAGCTGAACTCGACATAGATCAGCAGCGCGCCCACCACCAGCAAAACCAGCGCGATGTTGGGATCGGCGATGGCCGCGATGAGTTTCTGGCGCCAACTGGTCTGGTAGATTTCGATTTCGGCTCCGGCCAGGTGCAAGTTCACCGTGCTGCCGTCGAACCGGGTCACCGTGCGGCCGTCCAACTCAGCCATCAGGGCGTTGTCGTTGGCGGCCACCACGTCGATCAGGTGCTGGTCGAGAGCCTCCCGCTCGGTGAAAGAATGGCTTTCCCGCACAGCCGTTTCGGCCAGTTGGCTGTTGCGCGCCCGCTTGGAAACGATGGACCGCAGATAGGCCGCGGCATCGTTTTCCACTTTGGCCTTCATGACGGCATCCATTTCGCCGCCATACGCCACTGGGTGCGCCGCGCCGGTATTGGTGCCCGGCGCCATGGCGGCCACCTCGCCGGCTTCGAGCAGGAAGAACCCGGCCGAGGCGGCGCGCCCTCCGCTGGGCGCCACGTAGGTAATTACCGGCACCGGGCAGGCAATCATCTCTTCGATGGTTTCCCGCATGGCATCCATCAGCCCGCCGGGAGTGTTCAGACGGATCAAAAGCGCGGCGGCACCTTCCGAGCGCGCCTGCGCAATCGCTCCCGCAACCACTTCGGCGGTCACCGGATGTACGATGCCATCCACATCCACCGCAATCACTTTCGGCGGAGCGGCCAGTGCCTGTGCCGTTAGCGCAAACGCTACCCAAATTGGAGCGCTGAGGCGCATCCATCCATCCTTCCTGGCTGTTACAACTTCAACTATATCCGATCCCCAGGACAGCAGCGTCCGAAACTTCACCGTCCCAATGCCGCGAATAGAAAGTTCTGATAGGAAATCGGCTGTAGGTCCGATATAATTGGAGCTACATACCCAATTCAGATAAGGGAAAGGTGAATCGCATGCCGAAGAAAAATAACGTTGAAAAGGAACTTGTTTCCGCAGCAGCCGCCGCACCCGCGCCGGCGCGCCGGAGGCCGGCTGCGAGCCGCAAGCTACACGCCGCCGTGGAGCAGGTTACCGCCGAAGTAAAACCCGCCCAACCCACCCGCATCGCGATCAAGCCATCGCACGAAGAAATCGCCAAACTGGCCTACTTCTATTGGGAAGCGCGCGGATGCCAGATCGGGACCGGGGAAGAAGATTGGACACGCGCGGAGCGGGAATTGCTCAGCCGCTAGCATCGCGCGAGTAACCGCTCTCAACGGTCGCGGCCCGGCAATCGCCCCCGTCAGTATCTTCGGAGTACGGCCAAAAGCCGGCCCTGAATCTGCACGTCTTCGGCGGGTACCAGAATCGGCTTCAACGCGGCGTTAGCCGGCTGTAACCTAATTGTATTTTCATTTTCGCGATAGAACTTTTTCAAAGTCGCGTCGCTGCCGGCGACCAGTGCCACCACCGTTTCTCCGTCGCGCGCTTGGCTGGTGCGCTCCAGCAGGATCACGTCGCCATCGCAGATATGATCTTCGATCATCGACGTGCCGCGCACTTCGAGAGCGTAAACGTTCGGATTTCCGGTGTAATCGGCAAACTGGAGCACTTCCTTTTGCTCCACCGCTTCCACCGGCGCACCGGCGGCGATCCTTCCCAATAACGGAATCTCCGCGGCCGCGGTGCGCTGGCGGCGCTGCTCCTGCGCATACTTGGGGTTCAGCTCGAGCGACCGGCTCTGGTTATAGCCGCGCTTCAGGTAGCCTTTGTCCGTCAACACCGATATGTGCTTGTGTACGGTAGCCAGAGAGGCCAGATCGAGGCCCTGCGCGATTTCTTCGTAACTGGGACAGAAACCGTTCTCATCCACAAACTGCGCCAGAAAATCCAGTACCTGCTTTTGCCGTTTGGTAAGTGCCATCGAGTTACCCAATTTCATTCTGGGCGAATAAAAAGAGAAAGTCAAGAAATTTGGAAAAGGACACGATTGTCTCCATTCATGTTGTAGCAGAAGCCATGGCAGCGTAAGTCGTGGGGCGGGCAATTCTGCCCGCAGCCGCCTTTGAGGCGGCCTTCGGGAGTGGACAGCTCTCCTGCCGGGTGAGAGCCGGCTCAAAAGCCGGCTGCGGCCAGGATTGGCCGCCCCACCGTTACTCTCCTGCCTCGCGTACACGTACGCAATGTCGCGCGCCTCGGTGCGAAAAGCCGTACCCGAAAGACGCGTGGTAACGGACTCCGGTCCCGGTGGCGAACAGGCCGCCCGCGACGCCCTGAAGTCCCTGGTGCAATGCGGCATGCTGCGGCGGTCGGACGACCCGGACCACTGGCAGTTCGCCCACGTGCTGAGCTACCGCTTTGCCGCAAGGAGACCGGTTCCGATCCGGCGGTTCGGCTGCGGCTGGGGCATTGGCTCCATGGGCATCTGAAGGCGGCGCTGGCAGCGGGCGTCGAGGGCGAGCCGCGTTCGCTCACCCGGTCGTTGGAACATCTAGCCGCCCTGTTGCGCGCGGATGACGACCAGGGGCTTTGGGACCCGCTCGCAATCTCCGCGCTCTACGACTTTCAAGACCGCCTTACAGACTTGGGCCGGCTGACCTTGGTGAAACTCGCCTTGGCCGCGGTAGCAGGCTGGATGGAGCGATTTCCGGCCGAGAAGGCGGACGAGCCCGATTGGCTTCGCGAGCGTTCCGCGCTGACCGGCCGCCAGGGCGACGTGCTGATGGACCAAGGAGATCTGGCCGGGGCGCTGGCGGCGTACAGGGAGTCGCTGGAGGTGTGGCGGCGGCTCGCGGAGTCCGATCCGTCGAACGCGGTTTGGCAGTGGGGCCTATCATACAGCCTCACGCGGATGGCCCAACTCCACGAGCGCCAAGGGGACCGCGATGAGGCTCTGCGGTTCGCGCTAGAGAGCCTCGGGATCGACGAGCGCCTGGCCGCGCTCGACTGCAGCAGCGCGACCTGGCAGCGGGACGTGGCGATCAGCCGCGCGTTGGTTGCGCGACGGCGGGGATGAGCGGGTAGCGGCTACGCAGGGGCGGTGCTAAAGCGTGATTCCGCATAAATGGTAGGGCGGACCCCCCTGGTCCCGCTCTTCGCCTGAAGAATCAAGCGCTTGCCAGCCCGGACAAGCCGGCCAGGGGGCCGGCTGCGGACCAGGGGCGGACCAGGGGGTCCGCCCCACCAAAGCGGCTCATTCGCGCCAGATGAGCGCCGGGATGAGTCCCGGCGTGGCAGACTAAGAGTCTGCTCCACGAAATGCCGCCGCTTCTACCGGGTCTTTTCCGCCACGAACCGAACTAGGCGGCTTTGCCGGCCGGGGTTCCACTCGGCCTCGTCCATCGTGTCCTGGTAGCGCACCACGCGCAGGTCGTCGAAGTCGCGCAACAACTGGTTGGTCTGAAACATGAATTTCTCTTCGCCCGCGAATCCTTCCATGACGAGCAGCCCGCCTGGTTTCAGCGCTTCGCGAATGCGTTCGGTGCTGCGGGGCCGGGCGCCCTCATACCAGGCGTGTACGTAGAACAGGGTGATCAGGTCCCAGCGGTTGTGGCCGAAATCGTAATGGTCCAAACCGTCGACCACCGCGTCGAGCTTCACGCCGGCGTCGGCGGCGTGCTGCCGGGCTTGCGCCACCGCCACGTCCGAGAGGTCTACGCCCGTCACCTGCCATCCCTGCAGCCCGAGGTAAACCGCGTTGCGGCCATCGCCCGTGCCAAGATCGACCGCCGCGCCCGGCTTACGGCCGCGAACCGATTCCACCAGTAACGGGCTCGGCTGGCGCCGGTAGGCGGTCTTGGGGTCTTTGAATTTGCCGTTCCAGAAATCCCGGGTACGCGGATCGATCACCTGGCCGGGTGCCAGGCGGGCCGCGAGCCATAGCAGCGGAGCGGCGATAGCCGTCCTGCGGTTTATGCGAGCTGGCGCGAACATACTCGTCATGATAAGGGAGATTCCCGTAGTAGACCAGTGACGCTCAGGGGATCATAGATCTTGCATCTCCAAATTAAAGTGTGAGAGCTTGAATGCGAGCCCGTCGAGTGAACACGACAAATTCATTGTTGATCGTATCCTTTCTCTGCTCGGGAAGCGCCGTTGCGCAGCCGGTCGATAAGGAGCCGGCCGCTGTCGTCGAGCTTGGGGGATCTCCCGGCTGGAATCTCAGGGACGGCGGATGGAGCTTCGGCCCAACCGTCGCGGTCGAAGTTACGCCGGTAAAGAACTGGTTGGAACTTGAGACGGGCGTTACGCCGACTTTCGGCCATCACTCGACGGAATGGGACACGGACCTTTTATTCAAGAAGCCTTGGGATCTCTCGAGGAAGGTGGAGTTTATGTTCGGGCTCGGTCCGGAGTGGGTCCATGCGAGGGAATACAGCACGACGACGAACTCAGTGGCCGGTGAGGCCGTGCTGGATTTTATGTTCTGGCCCTCCGCGAAGCATAGATTCGGCTGGTACCTCGAGCCGGGCTGCGAGTACAATCTTGGGCGCGGACATGCGTGGTCGGTTGGCATAAGCGGTGGCCTGCTGATCGCGATCCCGTGACGCTTCGTTCGTCAATGTATTCATTGCAGTTTCCCCCGCGCGTCCACCGTCCAAATCTCTTCCACGGTTTCGCCGCGCACGCCGTAGACCCGCTCGTGCAGATTCACGGCCACGCAAATGTGGTTGGGGATGACGCGGACGCGCTCGCCCACGTCGAAGGTGCGCTCGGCCCGCGCCAGGTCGATGAAGCCGTGCTCCTCGTTCATTTTGTGGAAGCGCGCGCCGGACGCCTCCATCACGCGGCCGAAAGTGACTTCGGATGAAGCCGAGAGCCGGTCCGAGGAGAACGTCTTCGATCCCCCGTCGACGATCATCTGCCCGGGGTGAGCCGTGGAAACCACCGTGGTAAGAATGGCGGCGGCGCAATCCTCCAGCTCGCAGGCGCCGCACCCCACCGTATTCATGTCGTTGAACACGTAAGTGCCGGGGCGGATTTCCGTCAAGCCGTCGATTTCGTGGGAATGAAACAGGGTGGGCGTGGACCCGCCGCTGACGATCGGCGTTTCGATTCCCGCGCGGCGGAAATCGGCCAGTATCGACCGCAGCAGCTCGCTCAGTTGGTCGAGCGCGCGCAGGCCGCTCTCGCTCAGAGCCTTGATGTGGCCGGGATAGAAAGTGATGCCGCGCAGCTTCAGGTGCGGCAGTTTTTCCAGGCTCTCGGCCAAGTGCAGCAGTTCCTCGCCCGGCGCCACTCCCACGCGGCCCAGGCCGACGTCGACTTCCGCCAGCACGCCCACCTCCACCTGCGCGGCGCGGGCGGCGTCGGAAAGCTGGCGCGCCGCGAAAACGCTGTCCAGCGCTACCGTCAGGTTGGTTTTCGCCGCCAGCCGCATCAACCGTTCCAGCTTCGAGCGGCCGATCACCGGAAATGCCACCAGCAGATCTTCCGGACCGGCTTCGACCATCACTTCCGCTTCGGACACTTTGGCCACTGTCAGGCCCGCCGCGCCCCCGGCCAGTTGGCGCTTGCCGATCATCACCGATTTGTGGGTCTTAGTGTGAGGCCGCAGCCGCAGCGCATGTTCGGCGGCGTAATGGGCTACGCGCGCCAGATTGCGCTCCATCACAGCCAGGTCCACGATCAGCGCCGGCGTATCGATATCCGTAATGGTCATGCCTCCAGAATATTGCGCCTGGCGTCGATTGCTGTTATAACGTATCTAAATAAAATAATACTGTGATATATTGGTACCATGATAGTAGAACGAGTACAGACCGGCGTCCGCATGGAAAAGCGGATCTTGAAGGTTCTAAAGGCAATTGCGGAGCTCAAGGACATGTCGCTTGGCGATCTGCTGGAGGGCATCGTATTGCACGCCTTTGAAGGCAAGGGCGCCTTCACCGATGAGACCCTGGCCCAGATCGCCCGCCTGCGCGAGATTTACGGTCTCACGCTGACGGCCTCCGATAGCCACCAACTCACCGAGGAACAGGCATCGTGAAGCTGGTTCCCCTCCTGCTGGCAGCCATCTGCCTGGCGAACGCCATGGAGCATACCCACACCGAATTCGAGTTCACCCTCGGGGCGCCGTACAGCCGCGTCGCGCCTTTGTTTGGCGCGTTGGCCGAACAGAACTGGGATCCCGAATGGAAACCGCGCTTCCTCTATCCCACGCCGCCCGCGGACCGGGAAGGCGCCGTATTCCGCGTGGAACGCCCCGGCCAAAGCTCCGTCTGGGTCAACACGCTCTTCGATCTCGCCACCGGCCGCGTGCAGTATGTCTACGTCGTGGACGGAGTGATGGCGACCCGCATCGATATCCGCCTGACGCGCGAAGGCGATGCAGCCACTCATGTTGTGGTAGCCTATGAGCGCACGGCGCTGGAGGACGCGGCCGCCGCGCACGTCCGCTCCCTGGCCAAAAGCGATGCCGGCAACGGACCCGAATGGAAAGCGGCCATCGAAGCCTATCTGGCCAAAGCGGGCAAGTGACGTCGCGTTGCCGCGTAGCGGGTTTTCCAGTATTCTTGGGGAATGGAAGTCCATTTCACCGCTGAGCAGCAAGCCCATCTCGCTCAGATCGCCACGAAAGCCGGCACCGTCCCCGAACTGTTGGTGACGAATGTGGTTGCCCGTTATCTCGACGAAGAAGCCCGCTTCCTTGCCGCCGTGGAAAAAGGCCTGGCGGCGGCCGAGCGAGGGGAGTTTATCGAAGAAGAAGAAATGGACGCCCGCCTTGATGCAATGTTCAAGGCCTGATGCGCATCCGTTGGACTCTCCCCGCCGCCGACGATTTAGAGGGCATCAAGAACTACCTGCAGCAGAATTACGCGCCTTTCGCGGAGCAGACCGTCCGGACCATTTACAAGCGTATCCGTTCCCTGAAGAGCATGCCCAACCGGGGCAGGGCCGGTCACCGCAGCGGCACAAGGGAACTGCCGCTTACGCCGCTGCCTTACGTTGTCGTTTATTCCGTGAGGGCTCAGGCTGTCGAAATCCTCCATATTTATCATGGTGCGCAAGACTGGCACTGGTGTGGCTCGTGAACGCCGGCCAGGGCGGAACCGGCGTAATCCTGGGCTGGCCACGTGGACAGCGTCAACTGGAAAGCCCGCCGCGCCGAAGCGTTCGACGACTGCGCCAGCGAACTGATCGACGAGGTGCGAGCCGGGCGGGCGCCGTTGATGGGTTACCGAAGCCGCAGTAGATCAAGAGGGAACGGCGCGCTCAAAGTCACATGGCCGAGTCGCCGATCCCCGCAGCGGAGTTCGCTGGGTGATACTCTATTTGGGCCTGGAGGCGCGCGTGGAAGCAGAGACCGGCCCTGCTGGCAAGTCGGAGAGACTGCTAGATCTACTAAAGCGCAAAGACGGAATCGGCGAGCCGCTGTCGAGCGTGGCGGACTACGTGGCACATGTCCGCAAGGTAGCGGAGTCATGGCAGGATGAAGACTGGAGAGAGCGCAGTCGGGACGAGGACTACGCGCTTAACGACACCCGTATTGTCGGACAGGTCTGGTTCCGCGGACACGGCGGCTGTGAGCTTAGCCTGAAGCCCCGCCTATACCGTGAGGAATTGTGGGCTCCGCTCAGGCGCTTAGCCCCTGAAGGCGTGGGCAACGCGGCCGACCAGGATGACCTGTTGTTCGAGGACCTCTTCGATCTCGAACACGAAATGCGAATTGACTTTACAAGCTACGGGCACCTTCTGAATGAGTCGAATCAGGCCAAGACCCACATCGACTGGTATTTCCTCATGCAGCACCACTCGGTGCCTACCCGTTTGCTGGACTGGTCGACAAACGCCCTTGCCGCCCTCTTTTTTGCCGTCGAGGCGTATGGGGGGCGGCTGGTCGGTGGGCAGCCCTCCGGTCGTGCCGCTACCCCAGACGGGCGAAGCGGCGATGAGGACTGTGTCGCCGTCTGGGCAATCGATGCCTACTGGCTAGCCGACCGCCTTAGTGACGAATGGGGGGCGCCGTTGCTTCCCTACTCTGAGGATGCGGCGAGATATTTGCCTCCCCTGGAGAGGCTAATAGAGCGGTTCAAAGACGCGCGAGCGCTCGTTCCGAAGCACCCGATGCCAATCGAGCCCCCTGCGATGCACCCCAGGGTGGCCTCGCAGGAGGGCCGCTTCGTCGTCTTTGGCCGGGGCCGGGACCTGCTTCAGGAGAAAATCCGGCTCGAACGAACAGACGATTGCATAGAGAAAGAACTCCGCGTCAAGCAAATCAGGTTCAAGGTCTCGGATCACGACGCGGTGCTGAGGGAACTGGCGCAGTTGGGTGTCTCCAGGCGCACTCTGTACCCCGACCTGGGTGGTCTGGCCGACTTCGTGCGCTGGAAGCACTTTCACGTGGTGCGGGGTCGGGGCCCTGGTACGAAGAGGGAGACGACGGCGCCATCCTGATATGAGCCCCTGAGAAGAACGACGTTCTGCGGGAGTCCCTGCGCACGCCCTATACTATACGCAGGGGTAATATGGCGACAGAATACGTCGAGCGGCGCGAGGGCGGATATTACATTGTCGGGAGCCGAGTCTCCCTTGACTCGGTCGTCTATGCCTTCCTGCGGGGCGAATCGCCTGAAGGCATTGTCGAATCGTTCCCCGCCCTCGGCTTGGAGCAGGTGTTCGGCGCTGTCACATTTTACCTTGCGAATCGGGAGAAAATTGACGCCTACTTGCGGGATGCAAAGACCGAGTTCGCACGCATGCGGGACGAGGCTCGCCGTAGGCGTCCAGCCCTTTACGCGAAGCTGGAGGCCGCCCGCCACGGGGTCACAAGCCCCAGTGCATGAGGCCACGCTTCCAGGCTGACGCGGACTTCAACCAAAAGATCGTTCTTGGCCTGAGACGCCGCGAGCCGGCCATCGACTTTGAGGATCTGCTACTCATCTGGGCGGCCACCGAGGCGGCGGAATGGGTCGACAACATTGCCTTTCTCCCGCTATAGCGCGCGCACCCGCTCATCTGCCCTGCCCCAGCTTCCTTGCTAACCACCCGCGCCCACTGTAGTCTAACCAACAGCCGGATGGAGCTTAGCGACCGGGCGTTAGTGACGCAGGCACGGTCAGGCGATCCCGACGCCTTTCGTGCGCTGGTGGAACGCCACAGCCGAGTTGTGTTCCGGCAGGCTTTTCGTATGACGGGCAATCGCGAGGACGCCGAAGACGTGGTGCAGGAAGCATTCCTGCGGGCCTATCGCCAGCTTGGCCGGTTCGACGAACGGGCCGGGTTCGGTACCTGGCTCTATCGCATTTCGACCAACTGCGCTCTCGATACCGTTCGCGCGCGGCGGCGGCGCAACGAAAATTCAGCCGTGGCCGAGCCGGACGCGCCGGATCCGATGGCGCAGGTGCCGGCCCGCGATCCGAGCCCGGAGCGCTCGGCCTGGAGCGCCCAATTGCGCGGCGCGGTGGAGGATGCCATGAACGAGCTGAGCCCGACCGAGCGCGCGGCTTTCGTGCTGCGCCATTTCGAGGGCATGCATATTGAAGAAGTCGGCCGCGCGCTCCGGTGCCGGCCGGGGGCGGCCAAGCACAGCGTTTTCCGCGCCGTGCAGAAACTACGGCGGGCGCTGGAGCCGCTGGTCGCTCCGGTGAGGTCGTAAAATCGCCATGAAGCACCTGGACCAATCGCAATTGATTTTGCATTATTACGGTGAAGACGAGGGCGACGCCAACGCCGCCGCCCATCTGGCCGGTTGTCCGCTTTGTCTCGAGTCCTACCAGTCTCTCGAGCGCGTGCTGGGTGCGATGGAGGCGCTCGACGTGCCGGAGCCGGCCGCGAATTACGAAGCCGCGCTGTGGGGCCGGATCGAGCCGAGGCTCCGGCCGCGCCTATCGGGCTGGCTGCCCGTATGGGGCTGGCGCCTGGCGACGGCCGCGGCTTGTACGGCGCTGCTCGCTATATCCCTGTTGACGAGCCGGCTGGCGCCCAACCGACGGCCGGCCGAGCCGGCGCCGCTTGCCGATAGCCAGGCTGGCGAGCGGGTTTTGCGCGTGGCCGTGGGCGATTATCTGGACCGGTCGCAAATGGTGTTGCTCGAGCTTGCCAACACCGATAGCACCCGCACCCGCCAGATTCCCTGGTCGGTGACGCGCGACCGCGCCTCCGACCTGGTGAGCGAGAGCCGGCTCTATCGCCAGACCGCCGAGCATACCGGCGACGTCGCCGTGGCCCACGTGCTGGACGACCTGGACCGCGTGCTGCTCGATATCGCGCACGGGCCCGACCAGCTTTCGCCGCGGGATCTGGACCGTTTCCAACAGCGCCTGGATGCGCAAGGAATTCTGTTCAAGATCCGGGTACTGAGCTCGAACATGCAGAAACAAGTGTTATGACGAAAGGAAATCGACTCTTATGAATGGATGGAAAACCCTACTTGCGGCCAGCGCTTTCGTTGCGGCCGGCGTGCTGGCCTGCGCGCAGACGCCGGAACCGCAACCCGCCCCGGAACCGCAACCGGCGCAGGCGCCCATGGCACCGATGGCTCCCATGCCACCCATGCCGCCGGTCGGACCGATGGCGCCGGATGTACGCCCGGACGTGCAGGAGCAGATCGAGGAAGCCCGTGCTATGGCCCGGGACCAGGCCGCGGAAGCGCGCGAAATGGCTGAAGAGGCTCGGGAGCAAGCCCGGGAACAGACGCGGGGTCTCGATCAGCAACTTCGAGAGCAGGCCCGCGCGCTAGCCGACATGGCGCGCGAGCAGTCGCGGATCGACCTCAAAGACCTGCACGTGAACTTTGCCCAGGATTGGGTCAGGACAATTACCAGGCACTCCGGTTCCGAAGACGGCCTCTACGATTCCGGACAGCGCGCGCTCGATAGCCAGCGCTACGACGAGGCGCTGAGCGATTTCAAGGAGGTGGTGACCCGCGCCGGCAGTCACTCCGAGGGCGCCCTGTATTGGGAAGCTTACACGCTGAACAAGATGGCGCGCCGCGAGGAAGCCAGCGCCGCCATCGCCACGCTGCGCAAGAGTTACCCCAACAGCCGCTGGCTGGAAGATGCCAAAGCGCTGGAGGTGGAAGTGAAGCAGGCCGGCGGGGGGAATGTCTCGCCGGAAACCCAGAACGACGACGAGCTCAAGCTGCTGGCCCTGAACGGATTGATGCAGAACGATCCCGACCGCGCCTTCCCCATCCTGGAAAACCTGCTCCGGAGCGCGCAGTCGCCCAAACTGAAGGACCGCGCCCTGTTCGTGCTGGCGGAAAACAGCTCGCCGCGCGCCCAGCAACTGCTGGAGAGAGTCGCGCGCGGTAATGCCAATCCCGATCTGCAGGTGAAGGCCATCAAGTATATGGGCGAGGTGCGGGCCAAGCAGCCCAACGGTTCCCAGTTGCTGGTGGAGATCTACGCCGGCGCCGCCGACCCCCAAGTTAAGAAGGCGGTGGTCAACGCGCTCGCGAACCGGCGCGACGCCAAGGCCATGGTGGATATTGGCCGGCGCGAGAAGGATCCGGAGATGAAGAAGGAGATCGTGCGCCGCCTGGTCGACATGAAGTCGCCCGATGCCACCGCCTTTCTCGAGGAGATCCTGAAATGATTCACGTGCTGTTCTGGCTCGCGGCCACGCTGCCGTTCACTAACGCCAACCTGCAAAGTCAATCGGCGGCGGCGGGCTTGGAACCGGTGTTTCGCGCCTTGGTCGCGCATCAGAATGAAGCGGCGTGGATCGCCTGGTCGGTGCCGGCGGTGCGCGGGCCGCGCCTGGGCTGCGAGTTCGTCAACGGCGAAGGCCAGGTGGGCGCGGGCGTGGTCCATCTGGAACCGCCCGATCACGCCATCGTGATGCTCCGCGTGGCGGCCAATGCGGTGGAGCGGATTCGGCTGCTGTCGCCGGATTGCGAAATCGACGCCGGCGGCGTGAGTGTCCACTGGCTCACCGGCGTATCGCCCGCCCAGAGTATCGCCCTGCTGGCCGGTTACGCCAATGACCGCAACCTCTCCGAGAACAGCGCCGTGGCGGCGATTGCCATTGTTGCCGGCCCCGCCGCCGACTCGGTCCTCGATGGTTTCGCCGCACCGTCGGAGCCCGAAGCCCTGCGCAATCGGGCCATGCGCTGGCTGGGTTCGGCGCGCGGCCGCCACGGCCTCGACACTTTGAAAAATCTGCTGGCCAGTGAGACCGCCCCGGACGTGCGGCGCCACGCCATCGCCGCCATCGGCGCCAGCCGCGAGCCGGAAGCGCAACCGCTGATGCTTTCGACCGCCCGCGGCGACCGCGACCCACGCGTTCGTGCCGAGGCCGTCTCGCAACTGTCGCGCGGGCGTCTGCCCAACCTGGCCGCCGTGTTGGGCGGCATCGCCGAAAACGACCCTGATAGCGGGGTCTGGAAACGGGCCGTCGGCTCGCTGGCGTCTTTGTCGGACGGCAGCGGCATTCCGGAGTTGATCCGCCTGGCGAAAAGCTCGAAGAGCCCCGACGTTCGCAAGGAAGCCGTCCGCGCCCTGGGCCGCGCGCACGACCAGCGGGCGGAGGCCTTCCTGGAAGAAGTGCTGCGTTAGGGGCCACTACTGTTCACTTAAGCAGGAAAGCCGAGACGACTCGCCGAACCCCTAAAGTCGTGGAATTTGGGTTGAGCCAGACTTCGAACTCGCGGGGCAGTGGGGCGGTCCGTGGGGCAGACCATCGTTTTTTGTGGTCTGCCACCGTGTCATCGGAACGCTGCAATCTCACGCTGGTAAGAGGCTGAATAGGAGGACGAGCGAGCATGTTAGGGCAAGGGGGGGGCAGGGCAGACCACAAAAAACGATGGTCTGCCCCACGGGTTCGTCCGCCCCACCATGTTGCTCTTACTGACGCTGGGCTTCCTGCAAAATGTGCTCGAACTTGACACGCTGCTCGGGGGTGAGGATCTGCTCCACGCGGGCGCGGCTGTCGCTCAGCACGGTGCGGTAGTATTGCCAGAAATCGTTAAGTATGGACTGCATCTGTTCCGACTGGGCGGAGGTCAGGTTGAGTTCCTTTTGCAGACGGTCGAAGTACAGAGCCTTGCCCGCCGGAGTATCGAACGGCGGCTGGTGCAGGTGGGCGTGGCCCAGGTTCATGACCACGGCGCCCAGCGCGGCGCCGCACACGAACACCAAAAGAATGGTGAGAGCACTGGCCAGGCGCGGCCACCAGGGTTGGCCGGCCGCGACCCGTCCGGCCGTTAAGCTGCTCATAACCTACTGCTCATAAGAAGTCAGCGTGATGAGCATATTGTCCCGGCCGGTGCCGCTGTCGAATACCGGCAGGTTCTGCTGGGCCATTACCGCCGCGGGCGAAAGACTGCTGGAAAAGCGGGTCTCGCGCGTGAACAGAAAACTGCCCAAAACGGCAATGGTCAACAGGCAGGAATAGGCCAGCCGCCGGCCGAACACGACATCCAGATTGAACAGGCCGGAGAACGCCGGCGCCCGCCGGCTCTCCTCCACCTGCGTCATGACCTTGGAATAGAAGGCGGGCGACGGGGTCGGGGTCTCGTCGCTGCGCAAAGACGCGAACAGTCCGGCGATATCCTTCAGACTGTCCACTTCCTCGCGGCAGGACTCACAATGGGTCAGGTGCGTTTCGAAGGCTTGACGAGCAGCCGGGGTCAGCGTCCCGGCGAGGTACTCTTCCAGCCTGTCCAACAGTACCGCATGCATACGTTTCTTCCCTTGCCAATTCAACACGTTACCACTTGCCCTCTGGCGGATCTTTATGCTCTTGGGGAGCCCGTCCGCCTGGAGGGAATTCCAATTCTAAACCACCAGCCCGGGGGCGCGATCGAGACGCTGCGCCGCCTTGACCAGTTTTTGCCGGGCCCGGAACAATTTCACCTTGATGGTATTTTCATTCATACCGGTCCGGCCCGCCAGTTCCTCGACCGAATAACCTTCCACTTCCTTCATCATGAGCAGCATGCGCTCTTCTTCGGAAACCCGGGAGAGGAGCTTCAGGACGTAGTCACGGCCGGCGAGCGCGGCATCGGCCGGGACCTGCCGGTCCACCTGCGGCTCGCTATTTTCCACCCGCCGCACCTCATCTTCGCTCAGGTCGCTCTCGTAAACCAGCTTGCGCACTTTCCGCTTGCGCAGGTAGTCGAAACACTCGTTTACGGTGATTTTGTAGATCCAGGTGATCAGCGAACTGCGGAAATCGAAGTTCTTGAGAGAAAGAAAAATCTTGGCAAATACCTGCTGGGCGATATCTTCCACGTCGTTGCGTTGCCGCACGATCCCGTGAATGATGGAAAACACTTTGCTTTGATAGCGTTCCACGATTTCTCGGAACGCATTCTCATCGCCGCTCTGAGCTCTGGAAACCAGCGCGCCTTCCGGGGTGTTTTGATAGTCCACTCGTGATTTCGCCGCGACTTTGCTGCCGAACCCAGCGAGTGGCAATGCCTCGGATAGTGTTGCCATACAACCAATCCGACGTTGCCTCCGGGCTCGGGGTTACAAGGACTTGGCCCCGTCCTCACTTGCACCATACCACAGTCGGGACGGGGCCTTTGCGGGCAAGGCTGCCGGCGCGGCGGGTAGCTCGGGCGCTCTTCACCGCGGTATTTGTGCAACTTTGTGCATCCTTGTGCATTCCAGCGACCTGAAAAATCAAACGATCAGTCTCTGATTAAGTCAATTTAAATCAATTGCTTACCGGAGTTTTACTGAAGCATTTTTGTCCAGCCACTCCAGGACGGCTTGCCACTCCTGGACGCGGTCTTCGGGGTTCTGTTCGGGGCTGAGGGTCAAAACCGCGGAAACGGTGTGGCGGGCGGCGAGCGCGGTTCCCAGCGCGGCGGCGGCGGCATCCCCGGGACGGGCAATCACCAGCGCCGGCGTTTTGAAATCCGGCGCCGCGGATAGGGGCGAGTGTTTGGCATAGAGTTGAGGGTCGTCCGACGGCGCCGCGCCCAGCAAAGCGGTCATGCGGCGCAGGCTGGCGGGGCTCCGCCACGCGCGCGCGGCCAGGTCGGCCACCGGGCGGGTCACCACCACGGCGCGCAGCCGTTCGCCGTGGCCCAGCGCCCAGCTTGCCAGCAGGCCGCCGACCATGGCGATGCGCCGGGGGTCGCCCAGTCCCTTGCTCAAGACCGCGTCCACCCCACGCATGGCGTCCTCGAAAGCACCGTCGGGATAGGCGCTCGGCAGCAAATTGGCGAACACCTCGCCATAACCCCGCGTGCCGCGCGGATTCAAGGTCAGCACCAGCCAGCCGCGAGCCGCCAGCAACTGGGTTTCCAGGCGCGGTTCGACCCCGCGCATGGCACCGGGCTGATCTTCCACATCCACGACGAGCGGATAGGCGCGCGCCGGATCGAAGCGGACCGGGCGCGTCAGCCATGCCTGAATGCTTCGGCCGGCGGAATCGTAGCGAAATTCTTCGGCGGGGGCGACGTCGCGCGTGGCCAGCAGTTCGTCGTTGGGCGCGGCCAGCGCGGTCACTCCGCCCGGCAGATCCACGGCGAACGAGACCACCGTGCCCGCTTCCACGGCGCCTTCGGAAGCGGACCACCGCACTGCCGCGGCACGGCCGTTATCGGCCAGCGAAAATCCCCTTAGCCGGTCGTGCCTGCGAGTTACCTGGCGAGCCGTGCCATCGGCGCGCGCGGCGTAGACCTGGGTGGCACCGGCATCGTCGGCCAGAAAGTAGACCGTGCGCCCGTCCGAGCTCCACTGGGGCGCGGCCGCATCGCGGTCCAGAGCCCCCGCCAGCACTTTGTCGCGGCTACCATCCGGGTCCATGACGCTGAGCTTGCGCAGCGCGTTGCCGGGCCGGGGTTCGGCTGCAATCCAGGCGATCCTGCCGCCATCGGGCGAAGGCAAGGGGTTGAAATTGGAGCCCGGCTGGTGGGTGAGCGGACGCGGAAGGGCGGCCTCCGCGGTCGCGTCGATGGCGTAGATCTGGCTGTCGCCGAGAGGCGCGGCTCGAGCCGAGATCAGCACCGCGCTGCCGTCCAGCGTCCAGGCCGGCTCGCCTTCGACGCGAAGCTCGCCCGTAGCCAGCCTGCGCGGTGCGCCGCCGTGCGCCGGCGCCACCAGGAGTTTGGGCCCGGTCCAGCCGGCGAAGGTACCCGGATTCAGTTGCTGAAGCATCGGACCGGCCAGCCCCGCCGTTGTCCGGCCTTCGTCGCCGGACGGCGCCGTGAAGGCGAGCCAATTGCCGTCGGCCGACCACGCAAACGCTTCCGGCTCGAAGGCGCCCAGTTCGATCTCGCCGGCTTCGCCGCCAGCCGCGCCGGCAACGTAAAGCCGCGTCTTGCCGCTTCGGTCGCTCAGCCACGCGATGCGGTCGCCGGCGGGCGACCAGCGCGGCGAACGGTCGCGCCAGGCGCTGGGTCCCGAAGGCGCCCCAAATCGCCGCCGCTCGCGGCCATCGGCGGACACCAGCCAGAGGTTGGAACACACCGCGCGGCCGGCCCGGTCGTTCCATCTCTCCACATAGACCACGCGCTTCCCGTCGGGCGAGATCCGCGGGTCCTCGGGGCTGCGCCACGCCCAGATGTCAGCGGGCGTAAAAGGCTCGCGCGCACTGGCACACGGGACCGCCAGAAACGCCCCCAGCATGATTTGGATGAGATACCGCACGGAATCAGTCTCCCATAACCGCCTGGGCCGGAGCCGTGGTTTTCAGCGTCATTTGACAGGGATGTGACGCGCGTCCCGGTGCCGGCGTAGCGACCGCGAAATAGGGGACAGGGGCGCCACGGGAAGAGCCGCCTGGAAAGGCGGCTGCAGCCATGATTGGCTGCCCCACAGGGCCGCGGAGCCGCAACAAGCCTGGCGATAGCGGCGACTGACCTCCACGAAGCGCGGCCCATACCTTCGGTTAGCAGTTTCCTACCCACTGAGATTATCGGTTTGATGTTGACATTAAGCCGACCGTTCTTTTCAACAGGCGCCGATATAATCGAGGGCGAGATTGGGCTGCTTATACTGCGGAAAAGAAATCGGTCCGATTCGAACCTTTCGGGATCGCGAATTCTGCTCTGACGCTCACCGCACCCAATACCACGAGCGGCTCGGCAAAGCGCTTTTCCGCATGTCCAAGCCGGAGCCTGCCCCAGCGCCGCGATTGCCCTTTTTCTCATTCTGGCCAGTGCAGACCGGACGGACCCTGCCCCGCCTGATCGACTGGGTGAGGCCGCCCGGACTGAGCTTTCGCCCGGTTCCCACGGAGTTTCCGTTTTCCTTTGCCTCCATCGAGGTGGACCGGCCGGCGGACCATCTGGCCTTCGCGGCCGAGGTTCTGCCGGCGGGGGAAGCGGAGCCGGTTCTGGGCCTCCGCCCGGTCGATTTCGAGCCGGGGGAATCCGGCAGCCGGGGCGTGCGTTTGCCGCCGCTGCCTGAAGCACTGGGCGCCGTACTGCCGCCGCGCGCGCCGCTGATCCCGCTGGCTCCGGTTTCGATGGTTGCGGCCCGGGCGGGTCTGGCGTCGGCGCCGGCCCCTATCGAGATCGACCCGATTTCCCGTCAGCCGGCGATGCCTTGTCTCGCCGATGCCCTGGAACGGGCTGCGGATCCGACGCTCGCCGCCGCCGCACCGCTCGAATACGAACATGCGGTGGAAGAACGGTTGGTAGAGCCGGTGGTAGCGGGCTGCGCGCGTTCGACCGACACGCCGTGGCTTCCGGGAGCGGCTCCGGCCATCGCCGCGCCCGCCATCGCATGGCCCGGGCTCCGCGCCCCGTCGCAGCCCCGCGCGGCAACGCGGCCTGCCCGCCCGCAGGGAGGGTATGAAGCGGTGGTCTACGGGCGCCGCGCCGCTTCCCTGCCCGCGTTCCGGGTCGAAAACTCGAGTTCCGGATGTCGTGGAATTTGGGTTGAGCCGGTTTCGAATTCGCCGCTAGGCGGCCGGGACCGATTGACAATCGGTCCGCAGGTTGCCAACCTGCCCCACAAAGAAATGGGTGGCATGCCGCCTCCGGGCCAGACACCGCTGGCGCCTCCCATCGCGGAAGCCGTGGAGCGGTGGATGGCGGTGCGCGCTACGGTCGAGGCCGCTGCGCTGGCCGCCCGGCCGGTCGCGCTACCGGCGCTGGAACTGGAGAGTGCCAGCCTGCTCGCGATGCCGGGGGACAGGGCTGGGTGGCTGCCGCCACTCGAGCCCGAACAGGCCGAGATGGCCGTCCACGCGCTGGCCGAACCGGCCCGGATTGTTCTGCCCGCGCCCGCGGCCAGCCTCATGCCGGCGCCGATTCCACCGGTTGCGCCGGCTCGAATTTCCGACCTGCAGGGCTGGCAGGCGATGGACGAAGCCGAGGCGGTGGAAATGCTTGTCCGGCCGGCCATGGCGGAGGCTTTGCCGGCGGCGCCGGTGGCGGCGCTGCCGCCGTTTGCCTGGTTCTACCGCGGCGGCGCGGGCGTTCGTGTGGACGCCCCCTTGGCCGAACCGTCCTGGGAAGGGGTTGGTGCCGAACCGGTGGAGTCGCTTCCGGCGGCGTTTCAGGCGAAGGATCTGCCGGTGCGGCCGGAGTTGTGCCTACCCGCCTTCGAGGTTCGAGCGGCTGCGCCGCGGCCTTTGGCCGGCTTTGGCGACGATGGCCCGGTGGCGCGCCCGCAAGCGCCCCGGGCTTTCCAGCCGCTCCTCGAACCCACCGCCCGATCGTTGGCGATGGTGCCCCGTTCCGGGCTGGCGGCGCCGGTTCCGGCCTTGGCCGCGGCACTACCGATTCCGCTGGAATTCTTTTCCCGCGCTCCCAGCGGCACGCTTCGCCGGCGGATCTCTCCGATTCCGACCTCTCCTCAGGCCATGCTGCCGGTGTGGAACCTGCAGCCGGCCGCCGGGCATGCGCCGGAAGCGCGCGAGCCCAAGCGCGGTCCGAAGCTCGATCCGGCCGAGGTCTTCCACCTGCCCGAGGCCCGCCCGCGCCGGGTGCGGCCGATCGCCGCCGACGCCTTGAAAGCCTTGGCCGCAAGCCTGCTGGTAGGCAGCCTGCTGTGGTACGGCGTTCCCGAGATCCGCCAGGCGCGGCGGCTGGTACTGGTCAACCGCGGCGGCAACGCGCCGGGCGGCAGCTCGCTTGCCGCCGACAACCTGACGCGCGACGACGGGCCGGACCAACCGGGGCGCGGCTCGGAACCCGCGGCTTCGCCGGGTTCGGCTTCGCCCGGCCTGATGGAGCGCATCCGCGGGGCGATGGCATCCCGCGCCGCCACCGAGATCGCGGATAACTTCCACGGCGCGATGAACGCGTGGGACGCAGGATCGAAGTCGCTGGCGCCGGGCTGGTCGCGCAGTAAGGCGGGGTTCGTCCGCCCCGGACGCCTGGCGCTGTTGCGGCCGTCGCTCGGCTTCGCCGATTACCGGCTGGAGTTCCTGGGCGAAATCGAAAACAAAAGTCTGGATTGGGTGGTGCGGGCCGCCGATTCGAAAAATTACTATGCCATGAAATTCACCGTGGTCGCTCCCGGTCCGCGGCCGGCCATCGCCATGGTCCATTACCCGGTGGTGGGCGGCAAAGCCGGGCATCGGGTCGAGATCCCGCTGAGCGTGATGGTGCACAACCACACGCCGTACCGGGTTTCGGTGGATGTGTCCGGCGACCGCATCGTGACCTCGATCGAGGGCGAGGAAGTGGATTCCTGGACCGACACAGCCCTCGCCAAAGGCGGCATTGGTTTTTTTGCCGAGGCCGGCGAGCGGGCCAAATTGTATTGGGTGAAGGTGGCGCATAACGACGACTGGATCGGCCGGATTTGCGCCTATTTCACCAACGACGGCGGGCCGGTGGCCGCCGGACTCGAACCCGGCTCGAACCTGCCCGCCGAGCGCCGCGGCTCCACCGGAGCCGGCCAGGAACCGGAGCTGGCCGCCGCCGCGCTGGCCTTTCGCCGGCGCCGCCGTTTCCCTTTTTTCTTTCTTGCCGGACCTCAGTATTCCGAACCCCAAGACCAAGACCATAGGAGATTCCCTTTATGCCATCTTTCCTGACCAGCCAGAGCGCAGCCAAAACCGCGATTCCGCCCGGAATTCTGCCCATCGACGAGGGCGTGCAATCCAAGCGGGCCGGCAAGACGCTGGCAAGGGCGGTTTCGCTGCATCTGGAGGGTAAGCGCGAAAGCGCCGCCAGGATGCTGGCCAAAGCCATCGAAGGGGGGGAACGGGAGGCGGGTCTCTATTCGGCGCTGGGTCATATTCAGTGCGAAATGGGGGAGTTCGAGGCCGCATCGGAAACCTACCGGCGACTGGTGGAAACCGAGCCGAAGCACCGCATCGCCCACTTCAACCTGGGAGTTTGCTACGGCAACCTGAAGAATTGGAAGGCGGCCACGGAAAGCTTTCGCCAGGCCATTGAAGCCGACGGGACGCGATCGGACGCGTTGCTGGGCCTGGGGCTCTCTTTGATTCACGGCGGCAGCCCGGCGCAGGCGGCCGAATCGCTGGACAAGTATTTGGAGCTGTTCCCGGACAACGAATCGGCGCTGTTCGGCCGCGCCGTGGCGCTGCAAAAGACCGGCCGCTACGCGGAAGCGGCCGAGCAGTACCGCAAAGTGCTGTCGCGCAATCCGCGCTCCGAGGAGGCGCTTTCGAACCTGGTGGCCATGTTTCTCGACCGCAAGGATTACGCCTCGGTGCGCCGCTATGCAGGTATGCTGGTGGAGGCGCGGCCGGATTCGGTGGTGGCGACTGAAGCGCTGGCCACGCTGGCTTTCAGCGAACAGGATTTCGGCGAGGCCGCGGTGCACTGCCGGAAGCTGGTGGAGGCGGCGCCGGAGCGTTTTGAACACTGGTTCAACCTGGGAGTGGCGCACCACAAGAACGGCGATTTTGAAAAGGCGGTCGAAGCCTACCGGCAGGCGGCGATGGTGAATCCGAGCTCGGCGCAGGCGCACCTAAACCTGGGCGTGGCCAGCCAGGAGCTAAGCGACCTGGAAGGCGCGCGCCGGTGCTACGAGCGCACGCTCGAAATCGATTCCAACCAGCCGGGCGCCATGTGGAACCTGGCCCTGGTGCTGGAGCAGCTCAACGACCGCGCCCAGGCCGAAACTCTATACGCGCGCATCCCGGAAGGGTCGCCGGAATGGAGCGACGCGTGTTTCCGGCTGGGCTATCTGAAGCTGCTGCGGGGCGATTACGCCGCCAGCGCCAAGGTCTTTCTGAACTGCCTCGGTTCGCGTCCGGATTGGCCGGAAGCTTCTCTCAACGCCGGCATCGCGCTGGCCCGCTCCGGGCAGCCGGAGGAGGCGCGCCGGTGCTTCCAGGACACGCTTTCGATTCGCCCCGATTCCTCCGACGCGGTGCGCGGCCTGGCCGCCCTGGCTCTCGAACAGGAGGATTACGAGGAAGCGCTGCAACTGCACCGCCGCCTGATGGAGCTGGGCGAACATAGTCCCGAGCTGTTCTATAACGCCGCCCTGATCTGTCAGAAGCGCGGCCAGATCGAGCAGGCGGTGGCCTACTACCACAAGGCCCTGGCCGAAGACCCGCAATTCGCCGAAGCGCTGCTGAACCTGGGCCATGCGCTGATGGAACTGGGCCAGGAGGAGGAAGCCCGCAGCCATTGGCGCAAAGCCATCCGCGAGAAGCCGGAGCTGGCGCAGACGTACTTCGATCCGCCCAGTGTATAGGGCGCGACATGAAAGCAGGGGCCGGCGCGGCACGCAAGGCAGCACATCCGCGAACAAAGGCACGGGGCCATCTACGCTGCTCGCGGGGCGCGGCGGGCTATGCGAGAGGGGCGCCGGGATGAGTCCCGGCGTGGCAGGCTGAGAGCCAGCTCCACGAAGAAGCCGTTGTGGCCATAGCATTGCTTGGCCGCAGTGCGTGTTATGATGAGGCGATCACCTTGCAGGAGGCACTCTGAAATGGGAACCCTAGGCTACCCGGAGATGATTTTCATCTTCGTGCTGGCGTTAGTCCTTTTCGGTCCCAAAAAATTGCCGGAGATCGGACGAACGGTGGGTAAGGCTATTGGCGAGTTCCGCCGGGCCTCCACTGAATTGAAGGCCACGTTCGACCGGGAAATGAACAATCTGGAAGCGGAATCGGGCATTAAGGATGTGGAAAAGCATCCCTACGACAGCTACAATTACGATTACTCGTCCTACGAGCCGACCGGGGAGTTGCCGTATTCCTCGGAAACGTACGACGCCGCCACAGTCCAACCCTCCACCACCAGCGAATCCGCAACTGAGGACGCTCGGTCATCGGTAGCCGTATTACCGGAAGGCACCATCGCCCACGGCGAGTCTCCCGAGACGCCGTCCGCTTCCCTCGAAGCGGCCCCAGGCAGTGCCGAACCCGGCGGCGAGCGGAACGCGTAACCAACAACCGCGCGTAAATATCACGAATGGATTCAAGCGAAGGTAACAAAGGGCAGGAGAGCCCCGGCGGGGGTTCTCTGATTCCCTCGCCGCAGAAGGCGATCGAGAAGGCAAAGCGCCGTTTCGGAGGTGGAGGACGGGGTGTTCCGCCGCTTCGGCCCGACGGGAATTCCGACGACGAAGAAGAGCACATGCTGCGGATGTCGTTCCTCGAACACCTCGAGGAACTGCGGACGCGGCTGATCCGCGCGCTCATCGGCGTGGGTGTAGCTTTCGGCGTCAGCCTGACTTTCAGCAATCAATTGTGGGACTTCGTCCGCCAGCCGGCGCTGCAAGCGCTCACGACTCTTCACATCAATCCGCCGGACCTGGTGCAAATCTCGCCCATGGAGGGGTTCACCATCATCTGGTTCAAGCTGCCGGTGGTGTGCTCGATCTTTCTGTCGTTTCCCTGGCTTCTGTACCAGGTGTGGGCGTTCGTTTCTCCGGGCCTGTACAAGAAGGAACGGCGCTTCGCGGTGCCGTTTATTCTCACCTCGGCGGGGCTGTTCCTGGCGGGCGGCTTTTTCGCCTACTTCGTGATTTTCCGATACGGGTTGACGTTTCTGCTGGGAATCGGGCTTACCGAAGGCGTCCGGCCGATGGTTTCCATCACCGAGTACTTCGATCTGTTCGTTAACGTGATGTTGGGTGTGTCGGTGGTGTTTGAATTACCGATCATCATCTTTTTCCTCACCCTGTTGCGAATCGTCACGCCGGGCTTCCTGATTCGGCACAGCCGCTATGCGATCTTAATCATCTTCATCATTGCCGCGGTGGTAACGCCTACGCCGGACGTTTTTAACATGATGCTCTTCGCCCTGCCGATGTGCCTTTTGTTCTATGTAGGGATATTCGCAGGCTATTTGCTGATATTGCGGCGCGAGGGCCGGAAATTCCCATGGCAGAAGGTGTTTATGATCGGCTTAGTTGTACTGTTTGTACTGGGTATCTCCTTGTACCTTGCTATAACCAGGCACGCAATCCGGTTAGTACCCCACTGGCCTTTTTTCTTACGGTAGGGCGACTTTTCTGATGGAAATCGTAAAGATTTCCGATGTAAGATTGCCTGTCAGGCCAAAATGGATCTCTACAAGGCACTGCAGGATCTCTACGCAGAAAAGGAGAGATTAGAACGCGCAATCGAATCGCTCGAGGAGTTGCAGCGTACCGAACATCTATCTCCGGCGGTGCGCCGCGACAACAAGCATCGTGGCAGAAAGTCGATGAGCCTGGAAGAGCGCGAGGAGGTGTCCAAACGAATGAAGCGGTATTGGGCCACTCGCCGAACCGCCAGGCGGGAGCAGCGGCAACCGGCCGCCAAGGCTACTTCCAAAGACCGCCGCGGTGCGCCTGGATCGGAATAGTTTGCGCCATTGTTTCTCTCAGGTAAAGCCCCCTGTTACGGACTGAACCTCCCAGGCGTTTGCGTGATGCAAAGGCCACGGCGTTCGGCAAGAAGGCGCCTGCTTCGACTGTAGTAAGTTCCCCGTCCCAAACCGGAACTCCGCGAGCACGCGCGAGTTACTCGCCGCGCGCTATTCACGAGTGGAATTACTCTACAAGTTCCTACGCCATTTTGTCCGGTTATAGCTGTACTAACGATACTGTATGGTTTTCCATTTTGCCTGGCCGGCAGTCGCGTGGGATGGTACCTAAGTTCAGTTTTAAATGCCGCGGCGGCGTGTTATGGCATTAAGATAGATGCCAGTCGTGACGCGACAATACCCAACTGCAGTCTTGATTCATCCGGCTTGGCGTGTTATCGCATTAATATTGGGCCTATAATGTTTCCAAGCTGGCCGGCAGCCTGTGGGAATTGCGATGGACTTGAATAAAACGTTGCAGGACTTGTATGCGGAGAAGGAGAGAGTGGAGCGAGCGATCGCTTCGCTCGAGAGCCTGCACAAGGCCGACCGGAAGGAGGCTCCCGCGGTGGATCGTCCCGGCCGCCGGGGTCGCCACGCAATGGGCGCCCGCGAGCGGCTGGAGGTCTCCGAGCGTATGCGGCGTTACTGGGCGGCGCGGCGCGAGGGTGCCGGAAAAGCCGCCGAAAAACTCCTCACCAGAACCGCCGGCTCGTCCTAGCGGGGTGTCCACAAAATCAGGTGGGCAGGTGCACGAAGCGAAGAGCCGCCTGAAAGGCGGCTGCAGCCATGATTGGCTGCCCCACAGCACTGGACACTACACTAGCCCAGTTGGTTGCGGTTAAAGAACCACAGCCAGTAGTATTGATCGCCGGCGCCAGCCTGATATTTCAGGTCGAAGCCGCACCGCGCCGCCATTTCACGCGCGTCTTTTTCGGTGAAAGAGGCGCCAACCCAGCTATTCTCTCCTTCCGCGCCGGCCCGCGGATTGCCCTGCACCTGGAATTTGAACAGCGCCCCCGGACGCAGCAGGCGCGCCACGTCGCGAACGTACGATTCCACGATGGCGCGGCTCGGAATGTGCTGGAACACCATGCTGGAGAATGCGAAGTCGAATCGAGGAGGGGCGGCGCGGAGCAGCCGGTTCCAGGCGGATCCCCGTAGTACGCCCAGGTCCCTTCCGTTGTTGCGATAGATGAAAGCGTTGCCCATCCCGGCCACCGCCCGGCGCGCCAGGCGAACCATTTCCGGGCTGATATCCACGGCGTGAACTTCGCCGAAGAAGCGGGCCATGGCGCGCGTCATTCGTCCCGCGCCGCACCCGATTTCGATCACCCGCATCGACTTGGGGTCTTTACTTTGGCAGACGTTCCCCAAATCGTTCAGGATATCTTCCTCCATGGCCACTTCACCGGAACGGAAGAACTCCTCGTCCGACCATTGTTCCCGGTGCGTCACCACGAAGTGGCGGGCGTTCTCGCGCGCTCTCCGGTCCCAGTCGAGCCGCATGCGGCGCAACCGCCCGATCATTCTCAGGCTAGCCATCTGCTATATTGTAAAAGAGTGCGTGGGCGTGTAGCTCAGTTGGGAGAGCACGGCGTTCGCAACGCCGGGGTCGGGGGTTCGAATCCCCCCACGTCCACCAACCCACCCCTCCATTCCTTGCGATTCCGCCCGGAAACTATCAGGATGTGCAGATTCCGGTAGCGGACGGGCTTGAGCGGTAGTATGCTTACTAGGACCAGATATTATCTGAATACCTCTCTATCCGCGGTTTTCCCTGGGGGTACTCATGGACAGACTTCGGTATGCCGGCCAGCCTTCTTCGGCATGGTTGGCAAGAAAGCGGCTTCGCAGCCTGCGCCGTTCGCTGGCGTTGATCGAAACGGCCATCGACGCGTTGCGTGCCTACGCCAAGATCAAGCCTGGAGACGCTTGCCATCTCTCCTTCATCGTCCGGCGGCCCTCCCCGCCAGGATCTCCGGCCAAACCGGTGCAACGAGTACGAGTCCGAAGCGGGCACGGGAGCTATAATTAAGGGGTCGAATCCCCATGTCCGATATCGCTACCCTGCTAGAACGATTCCGCCGCGGCCCGGAGCTAATGGCCGTCATCCTGACCGGAGTTTTTGGCGAGGAGGAGGATTACGTCCCGGCGCCGGGCAAGTGGAGTATCCGCCAGTTGGCGGCGCACGTGGCCGATACCGAGATCGTGGCGGCGGGCCGGTTCCGCCAGGTCATCGCGGAAGATAATCCCACCCTGGTGCCGTTCGACCAGAACGCGTGGGCGGCGCGGCTGGACTATGGGCGCCGAAAGCCCAAACAATCGCTCGAAAGCTTTCGCCGCCTGCGGGCCGAAAACTACGAATTGCTCAAGGGGCTGGAAGAAGCCGCTTTCGAGCGCACCGGCACGCACACCGAACGCGGGCCGGTGTCGTTGCGCCAGATGCTGGAGGGCTTTGCCGGCCACGCCGAATCCCACGCCCGGCAGATCGAGTCCATCCGGGAAGAATACAAGAAAGCCAAAACCTCAAAAAATGAATAGCGCGATTGAACGCTACGCACCCTTGTGCGCGCCCACCCGATTGTTGTTCGGACCGGGCCCCAGCCCGGTTTCCCCGCGCGTGTACCAGGCCATGCAGCAGAACGTGGTGGGGCACCTCGACCCGTTCTTTTTCCAGGTGGCGGATGAGATTCGCACCCTGCTGGGCTACGCCTACTCCACGGCCAACACCTTCAACCTGGTGGCTTCCGGCACGGGAAGTTCGGGGATGGAACTGGCGGTGGCCAATTTCACCGAGCCGGGCTCGAAATTCGCGGTGCTGAGCAACGGCTATTTTGCCGACCGCATCGGCGAGATGGCCGCCCGGCAAGGCGCGCAAGTGGTGCGCCTTACCCAGGACTGGGGCCGGCCGTTCGATGCCGGCCAGGCGCGCGAGTTCGTGCTGCGCGAGCGGCCGCGGATCGTGGCCATGGTGCAGGCCGAGACTTCCACCGGCGTGTACAACCAGGTGCAGGCGGCCGCCGAGGCGGCGCATGAAGTGGATGCGTTGGTGATTGCCGATTGCGTCACGTCGCTGGGCGGGATGCCCGTGCTGGTGGATTCCAACGGCATCGATATCGCCTACAGTTGTACCCAGAAGGGGCTGGGCTGCCCGCCCGGCCTGGCGCCGGTGACGGTTTCGCCGCGCGCCCTCGACCGCCTGAAGAAGCGTGCCACGCCGGTGCAATCCTGGTACCTGGATTTGCAGTTGCTCGACGCCTACTATAGCGGCCACAAGTATCATCACACCGCTTCCGCCACGCTGTTCTACGCCCTGCGCGAAGGCCTCGTCATGGTGGCGGAGGAAGGCCGCGAGAACCGCTGGGCGCGTCACCAGCGCAACCACCGGGCGTTCGTCGCCGGCATCGAGGCCATGGGCCTGCGGATGCTGGTGGAACACCCCGGCGACCGTCTGTGGACCCTGAATACGGTTTCGGTGCCGGAGGGTGTGAACGAGGCCGCCGTGCGCCAGTACCTGCTCGAGAAACGGTCGATCGAGATCGCCGGCGGCTTTGGTCCCCTGGCGGGCAAGATCTTCCGCATCGGGTTGATGGGCTACGGTTCCTCGGCGGAAAACGTCATGCTGGTGCTGGAGGCTCTGGCGGAGGCTCTTCGACATGCCGGCTTCGAGCCGAAAGGAAACGGGCTCGCGGCGGCGGAAGGGAAGCTGTAGGATCCCTAACCTCCGACAACGCAGGTACCATACGGCAAACGATCTAACCTAGCACTTCGGTTACTCCCTCCACGGTAGCCGCTCCATTACCAACTGCATCATCGTGTCCGGGGCCGGCCGTCCGATGAGGATGGTATGTTGTTCTCCACCGTACGGATCTGCCTTCGCCGTTCCACCGTAGCCGGCCTCGTGCTGGCCACCGGACTTTCCGCAGCCGGCGGCGACGCGAAAGACGCCGACGAGGCTGCCATTCTGTCCGCGCCGTCCACGGTGCGCAATCTCGATCAATGCCTCCGGCTGGCGTTCGAAAACAATCGCCGCCGTCCGGCGTCGCGCTTCGAAGTCGCCCTGGCGGAAGCCCAACACCGGCAGGCTCTGGCCGGCTACTGGCCGCAGGTCAATCTCAAAGCGGCCTATCAGCTCCTGGATCAGCCGCTGAACTTCATCTTTCCCTCGACCAACATGCCGATTCCGGCGCAAACCGTGAACATTCCGGGCGGCGCGGCGCTGGTTACCATTCCGGCCAACGCGTTCGGCCCCGGTTTTCCGCCCGCCGCTTTACAGATGCCGGTCGCGTTTCCCGGCCAGAGCGTCACCACCGCGGCGCAGAATTTTATCATTCCGGAACAGAACATCAAAGTGCTGGACCGCAACCTCGCCACCGGATCGCTGGATATGAAGTGGCTCGTTTTCGACGGGGGCATGCGGAAGGGCCTGGGCGAACAATCGAACGGATATGTGGAGATGATGCGCGCCGATGCCGATCGGACCGATCTGGAAGTGGCCGACCAGGTGAGGCGTATGTATTGGGGCGCGGTGCTGGCGCGGCAGGTCGAGCGGGTCGGTAAGGATACGCTGGCGCGCATGGAAGTCACCCTGCAATTGACCGAAAGCCTTTACAAGAACAGCGCTGGCAAGGTGTCGAAAACCGATTACCTGGACACCGAAGTCATGGTGGAGTCGCTACGCTCGATGGTGGCGACGCTCGAGAAGAACGCCTTGATGGCCCAAGCCGCCCTGGCCAACAGCGCGGGCCTGGCCTGGAACGCCAATATCCAGCCGGAGGATACCGGGATCCCCGTTTCGCCCTATGCCGGAGACGATCTCGACCGTCTGGTCGCGGCCTCCTACCAGTTCAGTCCGGACTGGAAGAAACTGGAAGCCGCGATTCGCGCCGCCGAGGGCTCCGTCGCCACGGCGCGTAGCGGATACTATCCGAAACTGGCGCTGACCGGCGAGTTGCACGACTGGTGGAACCAGGGGTTCGACGGCGGCATGTCCACCCCGCAGAACCGCCGCGGCTGGTCGGTGGGCGTGGGCATCGAGGTCCCGCTGTTCGACGGCATGTTGACGCGCAACAAAGTGAGCGAGGCGCTGGCCAGGCTGAATCAACTGAAACAGAACCGGTTTCTGCTGCGCGAGGGGTTGGGCCTTCAGATCAAAGACCTCTTCCTCGGCTTGAGCGAGGCCGCCAAGGCCACCGAAGCGAGCGGCCGGGCAATGCAATCGGCCGCCGAAAGCCGGGACCTGAACGAACGCGCCTATCAAAACGAGCTGGTCGAAACCGAAAAAGTGATTCGCGCCCAACTGCTGGAAGCGCTAATGTCGGCGCAGCACTTCAAAGCGCGATTCGACTCCATGGCGCTGCTCTCCCAACTCAACCTTGTGGTGGGAAAGGAAGTCCGGCGGGACCTGAAAGGAGACGGGAAATGATCTCCCGCAGGGGATTCCTTCGGGCCGCGCCCGGAATCCCGTGGGGAGTGTGGGCGGCCGCCCCCGACCGGAGCGAGCAAACGTTTCGCGTGGCCACTTCGGCGGACATGCTCGCCGACGTGAATGAAAACGACGCGCGCGCGGCGTTGCGCTCCTGGGCGGACGTCGTCTCCGGCGTGGTTGGCATGCACATCGACTACGAGCGGTATTTCCTGTCTTCGCCACCCCAGTTACGGGACCTGATGCGCAAAGGGGCGGTGGATGCCGTCGCCTGTACCACGCCGGACTACGTACCGTTCGCCTCTTTGCTGGATCCCGACATCGTGTTGGTGGAGCCGAACGCGGTGGGATACGAGTATGTGCTGTTGGTGAACGGTAAGAACAATATCCCCGGCGTAGCCGAGCTGCGCGGCCGGTCGCTCGGTCTTTACCGGCACGCCTCCACCTGCCTGGCCATGAGCTGGGTGGAAACCCTGCTGAGCGCGGCGAACCTGGGGCCAAGCGATCGCTTCTTCGCGGGCGTGACGGAAAGCGCCAAGCTCTCGCGCACCGTGCTGCCGGTATTCTTCGGGCAATCCGACGCCTGCCTGGTGACACGGAACGGCTTTCGAACCATGTGCGAGCTCAACCCCCAACTGGGTGTTACCTTGCGCCCGGTGGCCACCTCGCCCCCCTACGTTACGGCGTTGTTCGGATTCCATCGGGATTGCCAGCCGGCGCTGAAATTGAAGTTCCAATCGGCGCTCGTGGATCTGGCCAAAAACGCCACCGGCAGGCAGCTATTGGCTTTGTTCCAAACACCGGGATTCTGCGCCAGGAACGCTTCGGTGCTGCGCAGCGCGGTGGAACTGGTGGAGGCGGCCGCGCGCGCCCGGCGGCGCTACGCCGGCGTGAAGGGTTAGCCCGGTGCGGATCGCGCGCATGAAACGCCATTTCCAATTCGTGATCCACCTTTCCGGCAGGATTGCGCTGCGGATCTCGCTGCTGTCGTGGCTGGTGACCCTGCTCACCCTCACCTTTTTCGCCACCGCGATGATACCGGAACATATGAAGGACCTACGCGAAGCGCTGGAGTCGAAAGCGCGGGGGATTTCCTCTTCCTTGCAGGAGGTCACCGCCGGGGCGGCGGTATCGGAAGACTATAGCAGCGTGGTGGATCAGTGCGTTCAGGTGCTGGCCGGCGACCAGGCCATCGATTACCTGGTGATTACCAAAAACGATGGGGTTTCGGTCATCGTGGAGCGGGGAAGCTGGCGCACCGATACGCTGGGGCCGTTCTGGCGGCCGGAGGAGCGGGTGGCTAGCAGCGGCATTCAGGTGGTTCCGTTGTTCGGGCGGCGGGTGTTTCACTTTTCCCGTCCTTTCGACTATTCGGCGATCCACTGGGGATGGATTCACGTCGGCCTGTCGCTTTCCGCCTACGACCGTAGCGTCGCCCGCTTGTACCAGCGCACCACTCAGATGGCGATCGTGTGCGTGGCGATGAGTCTCGTCGCTTCCCTTTGGTACGCCAAACACCTGGTAAAACCGATTCTCGACCTGCAAGCGGTGGTTCGCCAGGTGGCTTCGGGCGACCTCACCGCGCGGGCGGCGCCGGTGGGGCAGGATGAAATCGGCGGTCTGGCGGCGGCCTTCAACGCCATGGCCGATTCCATTCTGCAGCGCAACCGGATACTCGAGAGCGTTCGCTTCGCCGGGCAGGAGTTCCTGACCACGGCGGATTGGCGGGAGGTCGTGCCCGAGATGCTCAGCCGTTTGGGCGCCGCCATGGACGCCAGCCGGGGAGCGGTTTTTGAGAATCGCGAATTGCCCGACGGCGGGCAGCGGGCGATGCTGCAGTACAGTTGGGAATCGCCCGATGCGGGCGAAGCCATCAGCGAGGAATATAGCTGGCGGCTGCGGACCGAAGGCATCGACTTGGGCGATCTGGCCGGCCAACTGAGGTGCGGGAAGACCGTCCAGTTGGATTTCGAGCGGCGCAAGCTGCTGGACGGCGATCCGGTTCCCGGCGAGCCGCCCGCCACGATGATGACCCCCATTCATGTCGGCACGGAGTGGTTTGGGTTCGTCGGATTCGACGATTGCCGCCAGCGGCGGGAATGGAGCGAAGCGGAGCTGGACGGGCTGCGGACGGCAGCCGGGATGCTGGGTGCGACCATTAGCAGGCAGCGGGCGCAGCAAGCCGTAGTGGAAGCTAAGGAGTTGCTGGAGCAGCGGGTGGTGGAGCGCACCAGCCAATTGCAGGACCAGGTGAACGCCAAGGAACAGGCACGGGCCCAACTGGCCGAAGCGCAGCAGCGGCTGATGGAACTGTCGCGCGCCGCCGGCATGGCCGAGGTGGCCACCGGCGTCCTGCACAACGTGGGCAACGTATTGAACAGCGTGAACGTAGCCGCGGATGTGGCGGAGAGCCGGATCCGGGAATTGCGGATCGATCAGATGGTAGGCGCCGTCGAGATGCTCACCAAACATCGGCAAGATCTGGCCGGCTTCCTCGGCGCCGACCCGGCTGGACAGCGGCTGCTGCCTTACCTCGAAAAACTCGGCAAACATTTTCAGCGGGAACGCAGCGGTCTTCTGGAGGAGGTCCGGCTGGTTCGCGATCACGTGGATCACATCAAGCAGATCGTCTCCACCCAACAGAACTACGCCAAAGTTTCCGGGCTGATCGAAGACATCTCGCTGGCGCAGTTGGCCGACGATGCCTTGCGCATCGCGCAGGCGGGCTTTCAGCGGCACCGCGTCCGGGTCGAACGCGAATACCAGGAACTGCCGCCGATCCCGGCGGATAAGCACAAGATTCTGCAGATTCTGCTCAACCTTCTGCAGAATGCCAAACAGGCCATCAAGGAGGCGAATCCGCCGGAGCGGGCGATACACCTCCGCATCCGGCGTTCGAGCGATATGCGGGTTCGGATCGAAGTGCAGGATTCCGGAATCGGGTTGGCGCCGGAAAACCTCACCCGTATTTTCGCCCACGGTTTCACCACCAAGAAAGACGGACACGGCTTTGGGTTGCACTCCGGAGCGTTAGCCGCCAAGCAGATGGGAGGGGCTCTTTGGGCCGAAAGCGATGGACCGGGTCGCGGCGCGACTTTCGTCCTGGAGTTAGCCTCGGCGCCGGATCGGACGCGCCGGAAAGGAGCGGCATGAATACAGCGGCTACGGAAACAAATCGGCGCATTCTGGTGATCGACGACCTGGAGGAGATACACGACGACCTGCGCAAGATCCTGGCCCCGGGCCCGCGCGGCGCCACCGATCTCGAGGAGGATGAAGCCCTGTTGTTTGGCGCGGCGCCGATCGAAACCGTCCAGTTTGAACTGGATTCGGCCTACCAGGGACAGGAGGGCCTGGAGAAGGTCCGGCAAGCGCTGGCCGAGGGCCGGCCCTACGCGGTGGCCTTCGTGGATATCCGCATGCCGCCGGGATGGGACGGAGTGGAAACGATCGCACGCATCTGGGAAGCCGATCCCCTTCTTCAGGCGGTGGTGTGTACGGCCTATTCCGACTATTCCTGGCGCGACATTCACAAGCGGTTCGGGCAGTCCGACAGCCTGTTGATCCTGAAGAAGCCCTTCGACAGCATCGAAGTGATCCAATTGGCGCACGCTCTGACCAGGAAATGGGAGCTGACCGAACAGGCCAGGCACCGCATCGTGGATCTGGACCGCACGGTGGCCAAGCGCACGGCCAAACTCGAACAAGCCCACCTGCGAATCCGCCGCGAACTGGAAGAACGGTCGGCGGCCCAGGAGGCGTTTCGAACGATTTTCGAAGCCGGACCGATCGGCATCACCCTGCTCGACCTCAACGGCCGCTACGTCGACGCCAACCGCGCCTTTGAAGAGCAAGTCCAGGTGGCCCGAGCGGCATTTATCGGCAAGACCACCGCGGAATTTCCGGTGCTGGACGTCGAAACCATCGACCAATGCCGGGAGGAACTGCACAGCGCGGGCCGCGTCGACGGCAAAGAGGTGGTGTTCTGCCGCAACCTGGGAGGACCTCGAACCGCGCTGATTTGGCTTCGTGTGGTGGACATCCGCCAGGTGCGGCATTGCCTGGTGTTCTTTCTCGATATCACCGAGCGGCGCCGGATGGAGGAGGACCTGCGGCAGGCGCGCATTGCCGCCGAGGCCGCCAACAAGCTGAAGAGCGAGTTCCTGGCCAATGTAAGCCATGAAATCCGCACTCCCATGAACGGCATTATCGGCTTCACGGAGCTGGCCCTGGACACCAAGCTGGATGCCGAGCAGAGGGAGTATCTGGAGACGGTGAACACGTCCGGGCAAGCGCTGCTCGCCATTATCAACGACATACTGGATTTCTCGAAAATCGAAGCCGGACGGACCGAGCTCGAGCTCATCCCCTTTTCGTTGCGCGAAAACGTGGAAACGGCCGCCAAGACGATCGTACCGGAGGCGCGGCGCAAGTGCCTGGCGCTTTCGACCAAGGTGCGGCCCGAAACGCCGGACAGCCTGGTGGGCGACCCTGGCCGGCTGCGCCAGGTACTGCTGAACCTGGTGGGCAACGCGGTCAAGTTCACGCCGCGGGGCGCGGTGGATCTGGAAGTGAGCGTCGACGATTTGCGGGAAACCACGGTCGTGCTGCACTTCGCCGTGCGGGATACGGGAATCGGAATTCCCGCCGACAAGCAGTCCTGCCTCTTCCAGCCCTTTCGTCAAGCCGATGGATCCATCACCCGCAAATACGGCGGCACAGGCTTGGGCCTGGCCATCTCTTCGTGGCTGGTTAACAAGATGGGCGGCCGGATCCGGGTGGACAGCGAAATGGATAAAGGGAGCACGTTTCACTTCACCGCTCAATTCGCCCTGGCGAATACCCCGGCGGCGGTGCCCGCGGTTTCGGCGGGGATCTCCTGAAAGCCGCTTCAGCGCGCTACGCGTGCCGGCCAGATGGACCGCAGCGTGTGAACACTGACCGAACCGATATGCGCCTCCCCGCCGATGGCATTGAGCGTCAGAGCGGATTTCGATGCCTGGGCGCGAACCTGGTTGGTGATCGACACCTCTCCCTCGTTGCCGAACGTTTCGACGGACATGCGATCCACCAGGATGCGCAGGGACACGCGTTGAGACCGGGGTTTCAGTTCCTGGCGCACGCCGCACGATTCGACCGCCTGTTCCTTGACGAGATACTTCACCTCGTTGCCGCGGGCGTTCAGGACGATCTGCTCGCAATTGGTCTTCGCCATGTCGATCTCGATGCGAATATCGAAGAGTTCGCCCGGCAGGCCGCCCAGAAGACTCTCGCCCGGCTTCAAACGCTGGTCGACCAGCTTGTAACCGCGGTCATAGATCTTCTCTATCTCCCGAATCGGGTTGCGGCACAGGCGGATCTCTTCTGGAAGCGTCCGCAGCGTAAGTTCCGCCGGAAAGGTGATCTGCTGATTAAACGGCATATCGGGGTAGGAACCGCCCCTCATCCAGGCGACCTGAATGCGCCTGCCGTCCTGTGCGGGCATGCCGTTCCAGGTCATGGTGGCGTAGAAGTTGCGTCCATAATCGCCGCGCATCTTCCTGGTTTCGGCGTGAAAGGCGGTGCCATCGAAGGCGCCGACCACATAGCTTCCGTCGCCGTTCACGATCACCCATTTCTTATGCGCGAGGTTGCCGTCCAAAGGCAGTTCGAACATATCGGGGCATTCGTACATGTCCGGAATCGGCTCACCGAACTTCGTCCAATCCAGCAGGTTCTTCGAAAAAAACAGCAGGTAACTGTTATTCGGCGGGCCGTAGAGTATCATGATCCATCTCTTCTCCGGCGCGTACCAGAACACTTTCGGATCCCTTTGCGGATGGACCAGAACCGGGTTTTTGTCGTACTTCACCCAGGTGCGCCCCCGATCGTTGCTGTAGGAAATGCATTGGCGCAAGTTGTCCGTGCTGGCCCAGAAGGCAACCATCACAGGTGTCTTCCCGGTGGCCAGCCCGGAAGTGTTGTCGTAATCCACTACCGCGCCGCCGGATTGGGTCCCGCCGAACTTGTCGTCCTTGCCAAAAGCCGGGGGAAGCTCCTGCCAGTGCACCAGGTCCTTGCTCACGGCGTGGAGCCAGCAGGACCACCAGCGTTGGGCGAAAAAGTGATACTCGCCATCCAGATAGACCAAGCCGTTGACGTCGTTGATCCAGCCCTCCTGGTGTTCCTTTGGGTTGAGCCTGTAATCGTTCCAATAGCGTGCCGTGAAGTGGAACTGCGGACGCAATGACTCGTGATACAGGCCGGCGCGGGTCTGGTTGGCCGGCTCCTGCCCGGATGCGCAAACCAGCGCAGCGTTCAGAAAGGCAACAACGGCCGCGGTGATACTCCCCATTCGCCTGCTCGTCATGTTGTTCTCCTTCAAAAGCACGAAGACGGCCCCAGACAGGTCGCAGCCATCCTAGGGTAGTTTAACAGGCGGCTCGTAAACGCCGCCCCGCGCGGCCGGCTTGGCCGGAGCCTGAGGATTCGGCGCCTCAGACCCAGGTTCCGGATGGGCGATCGTATACGCCCGCCCCACTGGCCATACCGGGATGGCGTCTAACTAGTTATTCGGGGAACTGGCGCCAGTCACCGCGATCGGATGCTGTGCACCGGAAGCTTCCGTGAGGGTCACTGTGCTGGTGAACGTGCCGTAGGCCGTTGGCTTGAACGTCACCGTGATCGTGCAGGCTGCGCCCGCCGCCAGACTCGCACCGCACGTGTTCGTCACTGTAATCGTCTTGGCCGAGCTTGTGGTCCCCTGCACCAGCGATCCAAAACTCAGCGAGGCCGAAGAAAGGGAAGCCGCAGGAGCAGTCCCCGTAGCCGAAAGGGTGACCGTTTGGATGGTGCCGGCGTTTCCGGAGTCGTCGTCGATCGTCAGTGTTCCGCCGATGGCTCCGGTTGCCTTGGGTGTGAACGTCACGGCCACTGCGCAATTCGATCCCGGGTAAAGAACCGCCGGGCAATTGCTCGTCGCGCCAAATCCGCTGCTTGCCGCGATCGCACCCATATGCAACACGCTGCCGCCGAAGTTCGTGATTGTGACCGTCGCCGTTCCGATGGTCCCGAGGTTCTGCGAGAGACTCAGGGACGGAGGATTGAAGCTGACTGCCGAGGGGCGCGGAGTCGGCAAGGAAAGAGGCACCGCTCCGTAGACACTTACATAAACCCCCCGCACCAGGCCGCTGATATTGGACGTTAAGACCGCAGCCTCGCTGTCGACGATCTGCGCATTGTACCCGTTGCCCAACACAACCATGCCGCTGGAATCGATGGCGATGGTGTGCGGCACGAAGGTGCCCACGCTGATCGAAGTCCAGTTGGCGCCCGTCATATCGTCAACGCGAATGACGGCGGTGCCGTCAGCCACATAAATTTTGCCGGCCGCATCGGTCACTACGCCGATAGGCGAGCCAAAGCGATAAATATAGGGGCCGACGGGCTGGGACTGGCTAAGCGTGGTCCAGTTCGTGAAGTTCAGATCGCCAAAGCGGGCAATCCATTTGTTCCCCGCATCCGCGAGGTAAATCCGGCCCTGCGCGTCAAACCCGGGGGCTGATGACAGTGCTGCGAACTGTCCCACGCCGGAGCCCGCGCTGCCCACTTGGGCCCAATTGGTTCCGCTCATGTCGTCCATGCGGATAAGGCGGCCGTTGCCATTGTCCAGCACCCAGATGTGCCCCGATAGATCGATGCTGATGCTCTGTGGGCTCACGAACTGTCCCACACCGTTGCCGTAGGTGCCGAAACTCGTCCAATGGGTCCCGTTCATATCGTCGATCCGAACGATCCGGTCATTGTACGTGTCCGTAATGTACATCCGCCCGGCCGAATCCAGCGCAATTCCCGACGGGCCATAAAACTGGTCGACGCCCGTGCCTTGAGTTCCGTACGCGATCACGTTGGTGCCGATCAAATCGTCGGAGCGTAGAATCCGGGCGTTGCCATCGGTGAAGAAAATCGGCGTGTACGCGGAATTGTACTCGGTGACGCCGGTGGCCGCGCCGCCCACGGCGAATTCCTGCGAGGTCGTTCCATTGATCGCTTGTGTCGCGCCATTGACGGTCCGCGTTCCGCTAAACGTGCCGTTGAGGCTGTAGCCGCAGCTTACGTGCCCCCCTTGCCACCACCCGAGCAGCTTTCAACGGACGAGATGCTGGAAAACACAGCGTCGATCGCGACCGTTCCGTCTGTGGAAATAAATGTGAGGGTAGTCGCCGTGAGGTTCAGCGTTCCCGGAGGATTCGCGACCGCGGCATTGACGATGTCGTACGCTCCCGAAGTGGAGCCTCCCGAGTTCGTCAAAGCGCCCTGATCGGCAAACGCCACAGGCGCGAGCATTGCAAATAATGCGACAGCATGAATCTGTTTTCTCACCCTCGGTTGATCCTTTCCCTCGAAAACTGGTCCACTCGCATCGGAGATCTGGCATCCCGTTCACCCGTTTCGAGAGGCCATCCGCGCGGAACCGTTTTCCGTTCGACTATTATAGATATACGATCTTGTATGGTACTTTTTCAAGCGAAAGATTTTTGCGCCTATGCTCGGCCTGCGCCGGCCTGCGCCGGCCTCCTGGCTGCGGCCAGGCTGATCAAGCTGGAAGGGGGCTCCGGAAGGGTTCCTTCAGGATCACGCTACCGCTTACATCACCATCAGCACCAGTTTGGACGGGTGCTGTTTGTCGTGATAAATCGTCTCGGTGGCTTTGACGGGGTGGGTTTCGGTGGCGACGGCGGTTCCCGTATTGGGATTGCGATCGAAGCGGGGGAAATTGCTGCTGGAGATTTCCAGACGGATGCGATGGCCCTTCTCGAAGACGTTGCCGGTACGCCGGCATCCACGGTAATGCGGTAGACCTGGCCGGGCGTGGCCGGGACGGCGCGCTCGAGCGAAGCGCGGTAGCGCAGGCGGAGGATGCCGTCGGTGAGGTTGCGGGCGGTACCGTCGGGGAACACATCGACCAGATCGGCGGATTCGGCGCCTCGCGCATGCGGGGCGGACTCCCCAGGGCCAGCTCGCCGGTCGTCGTAGTCGCTTGACTGTTTGGGAGAAGGGCGGGTCCAAGGGGGACCCGCGCGGACCCGGCATAGGCGTTAAGACAGGGCCGGCTGGGCTGTGGGCTCGCACTTCGACGCGTAGTGCGTCTTTCGTCAAGTTGCCACGACTGGGCATTGCCGTCGCCAAGCCGACTTATCGGTACTTATGCGGTGCCCGGGCTCGCAAACGGCGTCTGCGCCAATGTCGCGGGCGACCGGTTCGTCCATTGCAAACCCTGTCTTCGCGATCTATCATCAAGGAGCCCCAGGCAGCTTCGCACTACTCTTTTATGACGGATTGGCAAGTGTCGCATGTCTAGGAAACGCACTAAAACATCTGTCCCACTTCGATCTCTAGCTGACTTCGTAGAAGAATTTGATCGATACTTCTCAGGCTCTACCCAACTGAAATGCTATCGGGGCCAGCGCGATTCCTCTTGGCAAAACGTAGCAGGAATATTCCGTCCTGACTTCAAACAGCTTCTTGAAGATGAGAAGAGAGCAGTTCGGAAGCTTATCTCAGTCCAGCCCCATGAGTTTGCATCGGACGAAACCATGTTCGATAAGCTCGTCCGGATGCAGCACTTTGGACTGCCCACTCGATTGCTGGATGTTTCGCGGAATGCACTGGTGGCTCTTTTCTTTGCAACCGACCCAGGCGCCCCTGGTAGCAAGCCAACTGACGGCTTGGTGACTGCCTTCGCAATTCCACCGGAACTTGAGAAGTATTATGACAGCGATTCCGTAAGTTGCATTGCCAACTTGGCCAATATGACCGCAGAGGAGAAGGCCAAGATTTTGAAAGAATCGCTGACCGAGGATCTTTCAGAAACTCGTACTATCAAACTCTTCAATAAAGATGACGCCGTAAAGCGACTTCTTCAATTCATTAGGGCTGAAAAGTCATATTTCCAGCCGATCATGAATCCCTTAGATTTGTTTGTGCCGTATTTTGTTCACCCTAAAATGAGCAACCGAAGAATCCTTGCCCAGTCCGGTGCCTTCATCCTCTACGGCATTAAGCCGCCCAAGACGATGTTCTTTCCATACCAGATCGAACAAACGGAGTTTATCGTTCCGCAAGGCGTGAAGAGCTCTATTCGAGAGGCGCTCGATAATATTGGCATCAATGACAACACGCTGTTCCCGGAGATTGACAAGGCTGCTGCCTGGATCAAGAACAGTTACTCAAGCAGTTCGGCATCGGGCACGAAAACTGAAACGGGCTGATGCGAGCATTATGGAGGTTCCTTGGAATGGCCCGATGACGCCTCGGTCTCTTAGCAGGATGCTGAAAAAGTCAGTCTAAAGGACTTTACAGTCAAAACAACTTGGCAGGATAATGTTTTATAGATATGCGCGGCCAAGATACCCAGCAAAGTGCGATGTTCAGCTACCTGGCTCCCGAGGAGCGGGTGCCGGCGGACCACCCTTTACGACGAATTCGGCCGATGGTGGACGCTGCGCTTAAGGCGTTGTCTCCTTCCTTCGATAAGATGTATTCGCGCTTCGGTCGCCCGTCGATCGCGCCGGAGAAATTGCTCAAGGGCTTGCTCCTACAGGTGCTGTACACGGTGCGGAGCGAGCGGATGTTGATGGAGCAGCTGGAGTACAACCCGTTATTCCGTTGGTTTGTCGGATTAAATATGGATGAGGCGGTGTGGGTGCCGACCGTGTACAGCAAGAATCGCGACCGGTTGATGGAAGGCGATATCGCCGAAAAGTTTTTCGACCAGGTGCTGGATCAGGCGCGGAGGGGCGACCTGTTGTCGGATGAGCACTTTAGCGTAGACGGAACGTTGATTGAGGCATGGGCGAGCCACAAGAGTTTCCAGCGAAAAGATGGCAGCGATCAGACGCCCAAGGATGATCCCGGCAACCCGACCGTGAATTTCCACGGGGAGAAGCGAAGCAACGATACGCACGAGTCCACCACGGACCCCGACGCCCGCTTGGCGCGCAAGAGCAGCGGGCACGAAGCCCAGTTGGCCTACTGCGGCAATGTGATGATCGAGAACCGCCATGGGCTGGTTGTAGATGCCGAGTTGCTGCAATGCAACGGCACGGCGGAACGGGACGCCGCGATGCTGATGATGGAGAGACTGGAAGGCAGCGACCGTGTGACGGTGGCTGGCGACAAAGGCTACGACACCAGAGATTTCGTGAGCGAGATGCGGGGCATGAACGCCACGCCGCACGTGGCGCAAAATGAGAAGCGCCCCGGCGGAAGCGCCATTGACGGGCGAACGACGCGGCATGAAGGATACCGGATCAGCCAGCAGAAACGGAAGCGGATTGAGGAAGTGTTCGGCTGGCTGAAGACGGTCGGGGTGCTACGGAAGACCCGGCATCGCGGATTACCGAAGGTGGAGTGGATGTTCACCTTCACGGCCGCCGCCTACAATCTGGTGCGCATGGGGAAGCTGCTGCCCAGTCCGGTTGGTGCAGCATGAGTCACAGGAGAAGTGTGTCCAAACCCGCCGAAAGCGAGAAAAAGTCCCAATACTTACAGGCACTTACGCGTCCGACAGACAACTAATCCGCATTCGGGATTGATTGAGTTACAGAAATCGGCTGAAATCAGTCCTTTTTCAGCAGCCTGTTAGACCTTCCGCCACTTGTCTCTACCGCCGACATTAGTGTCGCGGACGCGCTCAACGAGAACAGCCGAATCTGGGTTCATCTGACGAGCCTTCTCAATCGCTTCAGCCTGGGTCGGAAGGACTGCGCTGGCTCTCTCCGAACCTGGTTTTCTCACCGCATAATCTCCCTGCTCGCGCCTTTCGATAAACAGTTCGTTTTTAGCCATGGAATCCTCGCGTTTCTACGGGATAAGATACACCCGACAGCATAAATTATACCGCTGCTGCGAGTCGAATCCGTCCGATCGATCCCGATAAACGCGCTTGGGTCTGGGAATCCGCTACACTCGGCGGTTGGTCCCGCGAGAGCGCCGCTTGTTCTAACGCCTATGCGCGGGTCCGGCGCGTCCGCCTCACCGTTTATGCGGAACTGAGTGGCGTTGCGCACGCGTGCGCCACAGTGCTTACATCACCATCAGCACCAGTTTGGACGGGTGCTGTTTGTCGTGATAGATGGTCTCGGTGGCTTTGACGGGGTGGGTTTCGGTGGCGGCGACGGTTCCGGTATTGGGATTGCGGTCGAAGCGGGGGAAATTGCTGCTGGAGATTTCCAGGCGGATGCGATGGCCCTTCTCGAAGACGTTGCCGGTGACGCCGGCATCCACGGTAATGCGGTAGACCTGGCCGGGCGTGGCCGGGACGGCGCGCTCGAGAGAAGCGCGGTAGCGCAGGCGGAGGATGCCGTCGGTGAGGTTGCGGGCGTTGCCGTCGGGGAACACATCGACCAGCTTGGCGGTGAAATCGGTATCGCGCGCGGAAGTGGAGACGTAGAGCTCGACCGCGACCGGGCCGATGACTTCCAGGTCGCGGGTGAGCGGCGGGGTGGAAAAGGTGAGCACGTCCCGGCGCGATTCCACCGAGCGCTGATCCATGGGTCCCCAGGGGAAGACGCGGGGGTTGCAGCAGACCGCGCCGCCGCGGGTGGGCACGGGGGTAGCCGGGTCGTAGACGTAACGTTCGGCGGCGGCGCGGCGAGGGGGTTTGTCGCCCAGGGCGGCGCCGTCTTCGAGGTAGAATTCCTCCGGCCGGGCTTGCTCCGGCGGCCAATCCTCGAATTCGCGCCAGCGGTTGGCGCCCATCACGAAAATGCGCGCGGGCGGCTGTGACAGCAGGGGCGAATCCTTGCCGAGCAGCCACTGATCGAACCAGGCGAGCTGCAGGGATCGAATGGGAAGCCAGGAGCCTGGCCCGAAATCGACGCCGGAAAACCTGATCGACATATTATGGGGCCACGGGCCGATGGCGATGCGGTTGATGCCGGAAGTTTTTCTCAATGCCGCGTAGGCTTCCAGGTCGCTTTCGGCGAAGTTGTCGTACCAGCCGCCGACCGAGAAGACGGGCACCCGCACCTTGGCCAGTTGTTCCCGGACGCTGATGGACTTCCAGAAAGAATCGAAGGCGGGGTGGGCGACGGCGGTGCGGAACATGTCGACGGTACGGCCGGTGGCGGCGACGTCGGCGGTGCGGATGGGAAGGTGAAGAACGAAGCTGGAGAAGTCGGGATGGTAGCCGAACACGCGCAGGTTTTCGGCCATCCATTCCAGGCGGTTGCCGAGCTTCATGGCGCCGCCGCTGGAATAGAAGCGGTCGCGGTAATCGTCGTCGCCGGCGACCACGGGGAAGATGGCTTTGAGATGGGGATTGCCGGCGAGGGCGGCTTTCCACTGCACGATGCCGAGGTAAGAACCGCCGGTCATGCCGATTTTGCCGTCGCACCAGCTTTGACGGGCGACCCAATCGAGGGTGTCGCTGCCATCGGGCGTTTCCTGCTCCAAGGGATGAAATTCGCCCTCGGATTCATAGCGGCCGCGGACGTCTTCGACAACCATGGCGAAACCGTGGTCCACCAGGGCCTGGTAATTGGGGACCAGGTCCTCACCCTTGCCGTAGGGCGTGCGCACCAGGATGGCCGGGACGCGGGCATGTTCGGACGGCAGAAAGATATTGGCATAGAGACGCACGCCGTCGCGCATGGGGATGGGAACGTGCAAATCTTTGAAGACGAGCTTCTGCGGCGCGGCGGCGGCCGCGGCGGATAGGGCGATCAGCCAGAAAACTCGCCGAGCAAGTTCCAATACCGTTCTCCCACCTGCTGGATGCCGTGACTGGTGGCAATGGCGGCGGCCGCCCGCTCACCCAGCGACGCGGCCAGCATAGGTAACGATGGTAACAAAATCAGGTGGTGGTAGAGGGAATCGGGTTCGGCCGGGCCGGCGGGGATCTGGATGCAGGCGTCTTCGGGAAAGCGGGCGTTTTCGGCGCCCTCGGTGACCAGGACCGGCTTGCCCACCCCCATCAGGCGGATGGCGATGCCGGAGGATTCGCCGGCGCTGGGGTAGCGGAGGTTGATGCAGGCGTCGACGGCGCGCGCGGCCAGCCAGAACTCGCGCTCTTCGAGATATGGCAGGCGCAGGACGCCGGGCGCGGCGACCAGCGACCGGGCGGCGCGTTCCAGGTCGCGGGAAACGAATTGGCCGGCAACAAGCAGAGCCGTTTGGGGAAGCTCGCGGTGAACGCGGGCGAAGGCGGCGAGCACCTGCATGAGGCGTTTCGATTCCCGCAGGTAGCCAAAGACGCCGTAAAGGTACACGGGACCGATACCCAGGCGTTGGCGCCAGCGCAGAGCGTCGGCGGCGGAGGGCAATTCCGGCGGGGAAAACAGGTGCGGAATCTCGACGACGCGGGCGGCAGGCACGTGGCGAAGCACCACGGCGCCCGCGGCGGGGTTGTGTACCACGACGACAAGCGAACGCTCGACCACGCGGCGGAGCATGGGGTACTCGAAATAGCGCGGGTCGGAGCCGGAGGCGGCACGCGCGCGCCACAATTCGCGCGCCAGCGGGCGGTGCCAGGCGCCGTAGTTGTAAACGAATTCCTCGATGTAGTCCGCCTCGCCAAGCTGGCCCATCAAAAAATGGTGGAGCACGGCATCGTGCAGTACGATGACGCCGGGCCGCTCCAGCGCGCGGCGGTAAATGGCGGCGTGGAGGCCGTTATTGCCGAGATGGTAGAGGGCCACGCTGGAACGCTTCGGAGCCACCGGGACATCGCCATGGCGGCGCAATTCGGCCAGCAGAGCGGCGCAATAATCGGCCACTCCGCTGCGGACCGGAGGCAAGGGCCCATGGAAGCCGACGGTCACGGTTTTTGGCGCTTGCCGAACAGCGCGGTGCCGATCCGGATCGTGGTCGAACCCTCCTCGATGGCGGCCTCGAAATCGTGCGACATGCCCATGGAAAGGCCGGTGAGCGCGTGGCGTTCGGAGAGCTCGCGCAGGCGGCGGAAATAAGGGCGCGCGGCTTCCGGATCGTCCGACCAGGGCGGCATGGTCATCAGGCCGGTGAGCCGCAGGTGGGAGCACTCGCGGACGGCGGCGATCAGCTCCGGCAGCGCTTCGGGGGCGGCGCCGCTTTTCGAGTCTTCTCCCGACAGCTTCACCTCCAGCATGACCTCGAGCGGGCGGGCGGCCAGGTCGAGGCGGCGGGCCAGCTTGGGAGTATCCACGGTCTGGACGACCTGGAACAGCTCGGCGGCTTTGGCGGATTTGTTGGACTGCAGATGGCCGATGAGGTGAAAGCGGGCGCCAGTGAGATCGCCCAGTTGCGGCGCTTTGGTTTCGAACTCCCGCACGTAGTTTTCGCCGAACTCGCGCAGGCCCAGCGCATGGGCGCGGCGAACGACATCGGCGGGAAACAGCTTGGTGACGGCCAGCAGCAGGATCGATTCCGGATCGCGCCGCGCCCGTTCGGCCGCCCTGGCGATGCCCTCGCGCACGAGTTGCAAGTTGGCGGCTAAAGTGTCGGGCGAAGGTTGCACGGCTTCAGTATGGCACGGGAGCGGCGGATCGCTCGAACTTCACAAGAAAGCAGCCCGAACATCGGACAACGTTACCATCAGCGTCATCGGCTCGCGCGGGCTCGGGTCGAAGCCCAGCGCCACATAAAACCTCTTCGCCTCTTCCGATATGGCGTGAACCACGATGCCGCGAATTCCGATCGAATCGGCCGCGTGCGCCACACGGCCGGCGGCGTCGCGGAACAGGGCGCGGCCGATGCCCTGGCCTTGCCAATCGCGATCCACGGCCAGGCGTGCCAGCACGGCGACCGGGATCGGGTCCGGCATGTTCCGCCGGAACCGGCCGGGAGCGCTCTCGACCGCGACCACGCCGGAGGCCAGCGCGTAATAGCCAATCACGCGTTTATCCTTGCAAACGACATAAGTGCGCGATGCGCCGCTCGCCTGGTTAGCCCGCGCCCGGCGCCTCAGCCAATCGTCAAGCGAGGACTCCCCGGAGCGAAAATCCCCCAGCTCGTGGCGATCCGCGAGGAGCTCGGGCGGCCACAACCCCCCTATTTCTCCCATGGCGCGGCCGTCCGCAGGGAGCGGCGCAGGCGGGCATTCGGGCGCGGCGGCGCATCGAGCCGCGCCACGAACTCGGCGTAGGCCTTTGGGTTGACCACAAATACGGTGCGGTCCAAGAGCGCGTCTTCGGCGGCGCGGCGGGCGGCGTCCAGTACGAAATCCGTCCGATTCTTGCCCGATAGCTCCGCCGCCCGGTCGATAAGCCCGCGCAGTTCCGGCTTGATCCGGAGGTTGAGAGTGCCGCGCTTGGCCTTTTCCGGTTCGGATGTACGCATGGAAAATCCCCCGCCAAAGACCAGCATATCAGAACGTAATGACCGCGTCAGTACAGCCGCTCCGCCCAGGAGCGCTCAGTGCATCGCCGGAGTCCCCTTCGCCGTCGCCTTTTTCAGCAGCCACACGGCCGGCAGGCACACGGCCATGATCAGCGCGGTCCAGCAGAACATATCCACGTAGGCCTTGAGGTTCGCCTGCTGCAACAGCATCCCGTTCAGCATGCCGTAGGCTTGCACGCGGGCCACTGGCGCCGCCGAATACCGGCTCAGCCCGGCGGCGATGGACGAGAACTGCTGCCGGAACACGGGGTCGTACGGCGTCATGTGACCGACCAGGTTCGCCTGATGGGTTTGCGTCATGCGCGCCATGAATGTCGTGGAGACGGATATGCCGATACTGCCGCCCAGGTTGCGCATCAGGTTGAAGATTCCGCTGGCATTGCCGATTTTCTCCTTGGGAAGCGTTCCCACCGAAATGGTCATCAGGGGAACCATCACCATGCTCATGCCGAGACCGTACACGATGTTCGGCCAAACGATACTTGCCATGGCCACGTCCAGCGTCACCCTGCCTAACATCAGCGTCGCCGCCGCGATACAGGCGACCCCCACCGACATCAACCACCTGGCGTCCACGTAGGACATCAATACACCCACGATCGGCATGGCGATCATCGCCCCGATGCCCCTTGGCGCCGTTGCCAGGCCGGCGCTTTGCGAAGTGTAGCCCAGCAGCGTCTGCAGGAACAGCGGGAGCATCGTGAGGGCGCTGTACATTCCGGCCATCAGGACTGTCGTCAGGACGGTGCCGACCCAGAAATTCCGGTTTCGAAAAACGTGTAAGTCCATGATAGGCTCCGGCGTCCACAGCTCTCGCACGACCAGCACCAATAGCGCCGCCACCGAAATCACGCTGAACCAGGCGATCCACGTGCTCGCGAACCAATCCTCCTCTTGTCCCTTGTCCAGCACCACCTGCAAAGTGGCTAGCCAGACGGTAAGCAGCCCGAAGCCGATGGCGTCGATTGTCCCCGCCTTCGCGTTCTTGATGTAGGGAGGGTCTTCCACGTACCGTCCTATCAGATATACGGCCAGAACCCCGATGGGGATGTTGATGTTGAAGACCCACCGCCAGGAATAATTGTCGGTGATCCATCCGCCCAGAAACGGGCCGATGATGGGCGCGCCCACCACCCCCAGGGCGAACATCGCCATCGCCATTCCCTGTTTTTCCCGAGGGAAACTCTCCAGCAGAATCGCCTGCGAGAGCGGTTGCATGGCGCCGCCCCCCGCGCCCTGCAGAATCCGCGCCAGGATGAGAATGGGCATGGACGGGGCCACGCCGCACAGGAACGATGCACCCGTAAAAAGGATGGTACAGGCCAGCAGGAACCGCTTCCGGCCGAAACGGAGAGCGAACCAGCCGCTGGCAGGCAGCACAATGGCATTGGCAACCAGGTAACTGGTCAGCACCCAGGTAGCCTCGTCGTTGGTGGACGAGAGGCTGCCCGCCATGTTGGGCAGCGCCACCGAGGTAATCGTCGTGTCCAGGACCTCCATGAACACTGCCACCATGACCGCCACGGCGATCAGCCACGGATTTACGCTGGGATGCCATTCAGCGGCGGCGTCTTGGGTGGAAGGCGTACTCATTGGACCTTGACCTCGGGTTCCACCGACATACCCGGCCCAATCCGGTATGCCGCCGGCGGCGCCTCATCCAGCACGATCTTGACCGGCACCCGCTGCACCACTTTGACGTAGTTGCCGGTGGCGTTTTCGGCCGGCAACAAACTGAAGGCCGCGCCGGTTCCGCTCTGGAAACTCTGCACGTGGCCGCGCAGACGAAGCTGCGGGAACGCGTCCAGTTTCAGTGTCACCGGCTGCCCCGCCCGCATGCGCGTCAATTGCGTCTCTTTGAAGTTGGCCACCACCCAGAGCCGGTCCGAAACCAGCGCCGCCAGCGGCTGGCCGGTTTGCACAAAATCGCCCGGCTCCACCGATTTGCGCGTGATGTAGCCCGATTCGGGGGCGTATATCCGGGTATAAGACAGAGCCAATTCCGCCTGCGCCACGGCGGCGCGCTGTTGTTCCACCTGCGCGCGCAAAGACGAGACATCGGCATGGCGCACGTCGATCTGCTGCGGCGCCGATTTCGCCTCGCTCACCCGGCCCTGCGCCTGTACCACCTGCTCTTCCGCCTGCCGCAATCCGGCCTGGGTGGATACTTCCGCCGCACGGGCTTGCGACAGACGCGCCCTGGCGGCTACGGTAGCCTGGCTGGCCGCCTGCTGCGCCGCCGCGGTGGATTTGGCCAGCGTTTCGGTGCGGTCCAACTGCTGCTTCGAGACCTCGTCTTTCGCGTACATGGCCCGGTAGCGGACGCCGTCCTCGGCGGCGCGGATGGCTTCCGCCTGCGCGGCCGCTTGCTGCGCTTCGGCTTGTCCCATGGCCGCTTCGGCCGCGCGAATCGCGGCGGCGTCCTCCGCTACCCGCGCCTGCAGGATCTTCACCTGTTCGGCAGCCGCGCCGGCCGCGGCGCCGGTCTGCGTCAGAACCGCCCTGGTTACGGTCGAAGTAAGCTGCAGGTTCGACTGCGCGCCATCCGCCTTGGCGATCGTATCTTCCAGGCGGGCCCGCGCTTCCGCCGCCCGCGCCTGGTAATCGCGGGCGTCGATCTCCGCGATTAGGTCGCCACTATTGACGTGCTGGTTATCCTGCACACACACTTGAAGCACCTGTCCGGCAACCCGCGGACTCACCTGAATCACGTCTCCCGCCATAAACGCGTCGTCGGTGGATTCGTAGTGCCGCGAATTGAGATAGTAGATTCCCCCGGCCACGGCGGCGATTACGCCCAATCCAATGCCTATCCACTTGGCCGCGCGCGTGCGAGGCTGGCTGGCCTGCGCTTTGTCCTCGATAACAGTTTCGTCAACCATCTTGTTCTCCGGATATGTCCTTTAGAAAGTGAAATCCCTGGCGCGCCCCAGAGCGGAAAATAAATTCAGCCGCGCGATGTTGAACTGGGCCAGGCTGAGTACCACAACCTGGCGGGCGTTTTCGAGCTCGGTCTGGGCGCCGGTCACCTCGATGTTGTCCGCCACTCCGTTCCGGAACCGGTCCTCCGCCAGCGAGAGTTCCCGCTCGGCCAGGTCCAGGTTCTTTTGCGCCGCCCGCATCTGGTCCTGCCGCGTGGCCAGGTTGTCGAGAGCCTGCCGCACGTCCTTCTCCACCGCGGCTCGAAGGTCCGTTAACTGCATCTCGGCCTGGCGGACTTCGCTGGTCGCAGCCTGCACTTCCGCCCGCGTGCGCCCGCCATCGAAGATGGGAACGTCGATGCGGATGCCCACGCTGCGTGTCGGCAAGTCCGTTTGGTTGGGCTTCAACCCGCTGCTGCCGTAGTCGCCGAATGCCGAAACCGAAGGCACCCATCCTCCGATCGCCGCCTTCCGTTCCGCTTCCGCGATCCGTAATTGTTCCGAGGCCACCGACAACTCCAGCCGCTCCCCGAGCGCCTGCTGGATCGCCTGGCCTGCCTCCGGCGGCGGTTGCGGATCGAATCGCATCGCATCGGCCGGCGCCAACGGCGCCCCGAGCGGCGCGCCGATCGTGCGAAGCAGGTTCAATCGGGCCGTATCGAGGTTGGTGCGGGCCTGCGCAAGCTGCACCTGTTGACTTGCCAGCCGGGTCTCGGCCCGCGCCACGTCAAGCCCGGTCGCGATGCCGGCGTTTCGCTGGTTCGTTGCCAGGTCGAGAAGCTGGCGGGCGAGCCGCACATTCGCTTCCGCCGCCGCCACCGACTGGCCGGTCTCAAGCAACTCGATATACGCCAGGGCCGTCGCCGTGGTGACCTGCTGCTCCGCCAAACGCCGCTGCCGCTCCGCCAGTTGCACCCCGTAACGCGTCGCCTGATAGCGGCGGATCGACGCCAGGTTGAACAGGCTCTGCACCGCCCGCGCGCGAGCGTCGAAGTTGTCCCACGGCCCGAGGAAGGCCGGCAGGCCCGGCACGTGGAAAGCGGAGGACGTCAGTCCTTGCGCCGCCAGGTTCTCCGTGAGGCTCATCTGGTAGGCCGCCCCGCTGACGTTCGGCAACAGCGCCGCAAGCCCGATCCCCCGTTGCGCCCGCGATTCCACCGTCCGCTCCTGGGCCAGCTTCGCCTGCAGGTTGTTCTTGAGCGCCTGCTCGACTGCCTGCGCCAGCGTCAGCTCCGGCGGCGTAACCGCAGTCTGCGCGCACGCTGCCGTTGCAAATAGCAGCGCAAATAGGTACTTCGATAACGATCGATCCTGGAACATCTCACCTTCCCTTATCGGTGTAGGGAAACGCAATATGATCGCCACGATGTAGTAGGCTTAGAATGAATGGTTTATAAGTGTCCGGCCGACGATCTTTCCGTCCAATTCGGTAATTGCCGATCAATTGCCGAAATTACCGGTATTGACGCTCAATATGGAGCTTCTTCATCCGCGATTGCAGAGTGGTTCGGCGAATACCCAGTCGGGCTGCCGCGCCGTCGGGGCCGGCGACCTTTCCGTCCGACTCGCTCAACGCCAAAAGTATCCGTTCCCGTTCGGCGCTTTCTTCCAGTCGCGGCCTTCGCAACGGCTGAGGAACCGATTTGGTAATTTCCGGAACGGCGAGCTGCAGCACCGAGCCGGAACTGAGGATGACGGAGCGCTCAATCACGTTCTGCAACTCGCGGATGTTGCCCGGCCACTCGTATTTCGTCAGAGCTTCCATGGCGGCCGAAGGAATCGACTCGATGGGACGGTTCATTCGCTTGGCGTGTTTCTGCGTAAAATAGCGGACCAGCAGGGCAACGTCTTCCTTCCGCTCCCGCAGCGGTGGAACCGTCAACGGAAATACATGCAGCCGGTAGTAGAGGTCGCTGCGGAACTTGCCTTCGTCAACCATCTCTTTCAGGTTCCGGTTGGTGGCGGCGATGAGACGGGCATCCACCTTGATTGTCCGGTTGCCGCCGAGCCGCTCCAGTTCCTGCTCCTGGATGGCCCGCAGCAGCTTTGACTGAAGCTCAAGCGGGATTTCGCCGATCTCGTCCAGGAATAGCGTCCCCTGGTGGGCCAGCTCGAACCGCCCGATCTTCTGCGCGAAGGCGCCGGTGAACGAGCCCTTCTCGTGCCCGAACAGCTCGCTTTCCAATAGGTTGGCCGGAATGGCGGCACAATTGACTTTGATGAATGAGCGTTCCTTGCGTCCGCTCAGGTCGTGAAGAGCCCGGGCGACCAATTCCTTGCCGGTTCCCGTCTCGCCTTGGATGAGTACCGTCGCATCCGTCGGAGCCACCACCTGAATGCCCCTGAGCACGGCCTGAAACGCCGGGCTTTCCCCGATCATGTTGCCCACGTTCTGATCGAAGCGGATCTCGTTTTCCAGGTACAGCTTTTCCGTCGCCAGCTTGTCCTTGAGCTGCGAAAGCTCTCGGTAAGCCAGCGAGTTTTCCGTCGCAATGGCAATCTGGCTCGCCACCTGCACCAGCAGATCCACCTCGTCTTCGGTGAACGGCTCACCGCTCTTCCGCGCCAGGTCGAGAACTCCCAACATTCCGTTTGCCCCCGCCAGCGGAATCGAACAGCCCGAGCAAAGTCCTATGTCGGCGTACTTGCGGTAGAGCGGCGAGGGAAAGCGCTCGTAGTCGAGTCCGGTGGTCACGACCGGCTTCCCGGTGGCCAGCGCTTCGCCGGTAGGCAAACCTTCGGGCCGGCCCGAAGTCTCCTCCGGCTCGAACTGCAAGCCTCCCGGCGAGTGCAGCCCTTTCAGGTGTATTTCTCCGGTAGCTTTGTCCAGCAATGTCACCGCGGCGAAGTCGTGCGCTACCACGCGGCTGAGTTGTTCGGATATCGCCGAAAACAGCTCATCCATCGGCAGCTTCGAAACCAGTGCGTTGGTGATCTCAAACGACGCCCGCATCCGGTCCCGCTCCCGCACCAACGCCTGCCTGGTGAGATATCCGTCCACCGAAACCGCCACTTCCGACGCCACCCGCTGCAGAAACGCCAGGGCTTCGCCGTCGGGCGTGAATGGCGTGGTAAACCCGAATCCAAGTATCCCGAGCCGGCGGTCGCCGTTCGAAAGAGGCACCAGGGTCAAGGCGTGTATACCCTCTTCCAGAGCTTCCTGGATCACACCGCCCCATCGGGTCTCGTTCTCCAGCGGCGATACGATCAGTGGCTTCTGCTCGCGCCAGACCCATGCGCCGATGTGGTCGCTGTCCGCGGGAATGACGAATTCCTTGTCCTTGTACGGCCTGGTTGCGCTGATCGCATGCACGCGAAGCCGATCGTGAACCGGATCGTGCAGCACCAGCGCCAAAAAGTCGAACGAAACCACACGGCGCAGCGAGCCCGCCAGCGAGTTGCACAGAGTCTCCAGATCGCTGTGGCCGGCGATCGATTGCGAAAGATCGAAAAGCGCCTTGTAGATTACCGCATCCGGAGCTCCCACACCGAAGATGCTATCAGTTGGTGCCGGGAGCGGCAATGAACATTGGCAAATGGCCGCCGTGAGCATGGGTCAATCCTCGAAGCCGGTCTTCCTATCGGTTGGTCTCCACGAGATGAATGCACTTCGATCTCCACGAAAGCCCAACAGGATTTCGCTGCTCGATATGCCCGCCGGCCGGCGTTTGCCGAAGCAAGTGCCGAAACCTCGTCACCGAGAAGGGGAGAATCGGGAATCCGAGCCGCCGATCAACGCCCTTTTGCGCCCGGACGAGCAAGTTAGCCCATTTGGTACGCCGGATGCACTTGCCTTGCGCGCCGGACGCCGCGGTTTCGTGTGCATCCGCTTAAGAATACGGTATGGACGACGGACACACAAATGGGTTATCCGTTCCGGATGCCCTGATCGCCTGGGCCACTGCCGGCGCGCTGATCGCCTTCGGGGTCGTGTTCTTCGACGATGCCGTGATTATGGGGCGCACTATTCTTGCGCTCGGCCTTCTCAGCGCCGCCAACGAAGGACTGAAGCTGGGCGCACCGCGCGGCGCATCGCGTGGCGGTTACCGGCGGGTCAGGTTGCTTCTTGCAGTTGCCTACGTGGCCCTGGTGCTGGCCGGTTTTCTTTTTCCGCCGGCCGTGCCGTAAGAAGTACGAAAAGCCGCTTTGAACTCTCTCACTGCTTGGCGTGGCCGTTGGTGCTGCGCCCGATTGTCGCTATGAGGGGTTGCAGGTTGGCTTCGGTTTTTCGCTGGGCGGCGGCGAGGGCGCGCAGGTCCTTGCGCGTCTCGACCGTGAGGCGGCGGGTTTCGACTACCATTCCCATGCCTTCGCGTACCAGGTCGCGGATGACGGAGATTTGCTGGTCGTGGCGTTCGAGGCGCTGTTTTGTGGTCATGGGAGGTGGCGTCTCTCTTTCTTATTTTTGCACGGTGTAGGGGTTTCGCTAGCGGGGGCCGTGCGGCGGCGTGCCGCGTTTTGAACGGCCGAACGCGACCGGCGTGCATGCGGCCCGCGAATTCTATAGAATAATCGTCGATGTCACACACTACTTCGGTCCGTTTCGCTCCGCTGGCGGTGGTTGGCCTGGTCGCCATCTGTTCGGCAGGTTTTCTGGCTGCATTCAGCGATTCCTCCTCCGCGGCGGTTTCGCATGGGTGGTTGTTGATTGCCAATAAGGGGGACCAGAGCCTGGGGATTGTCGACCCGGCGGGTAACCGGCAGATCGCGGAAATCCCGGAAGGCGGCGTCACCGGCCATGAGGTGATCGCATCGCCGGACGGGAAAACGGGGTACGTCCCCATTTACGGTAACTCCGGCGTGGGCAAGCCAGGCACCGACGGGACTAAGCTGGTGGCCATCGATTTGGCGGCCCGCAAGGTAGTGGGAACGCTCGATTTCGGTCACGGCGTGCGGCCGCATTGCCCGGTATTCGGACCGAAAAACGGGCTGTTGTATGTGACTACGGAACTGGACCGGACGGTCAGCATTATCGACCCCCATACGCTCAAAATAGTGGGGACAGTCCCCACCGGACAGGCGGAATCGCACATGCTGGCCATCACCCGCGACGGCAAGCGCGGCTATACCGCCAATGTGGGGCCAGGCACGGTTTCGGTCCTCGATCTGGAAGCGCGCAAGACGTTGAAAATCATTCCGGTTTCGGGCGAGACGCAGCGCATCTCGCTTTCCGTGGACGACCGCTGGGCTTTCACCGCCGACCAGACCAAGCCGCGCCTGGCAGCCATCGACACTGCGACCGATCAAGTGGCGAAATGGGTCGACCTGCCCGCCCCCGGCTACGGCACCGCACCCACGCTGGACGGCAAGTGGCTGGTGGTGGCCGTGCCCGGTGCCAGGCAGGTGGCCGTGGTCGACCTTGCCACCATGAAAGTGGCGCACACCATCGACGTGCCGGCCGCGCCGCAGGAAGTGCTCGTCCGGCCCGACAACCAGGTTGCCTACGTTTCCTGCGACGCCAGCGCCAAGATCGCCGCCATCGACATTTCGACCTGGAAAGTTACCGCCCTAATCGACGCCGGCAAAACTGCCGATGGATTGGCGTGGGCGCGGTAGGGGAGATCTACCAGCCTACCGGTTCCCCCGGCCGGAGCGGCCAGATTTCGGTTCCGGTCCCGGCTACCAGCTCGGCCAGTTGGGCGGGCGTTCCGGTCAAAGCCGGAAAAGTACCGTAATGCATGGGAATGACTTTCCCTGCCTTCAGCAGACGGCAGGCGAGAGCGGCTTCGACCGGGCTCATGGTGTAGAGACCGCCGATGGGCAGAAAGGCGAGCTCCGGATGGTAGAGCTGCTCGATGAGCTGCATGTCGGTAAAGACGTTGGTGTCGCCGGCGAAGTAGATGGCACGGCCGTCGGCAAAGCGCAGCACGTAACCGGCCGCTTCCCCGCCGTAAATGATCTTACCGTCGTCGAGGATGCCGCAGCTATGCACCGCGTGGGTCATGGTAATGGTGACCTCGCCAACTTTCTGCGAGCCGCCTTTGTTCATGGGACGGGTGGCCTTGATCCCCTTCGATTCGAGCCAGTGACAAGTCTCGAAAATGGCGACCACATCCGAGGCGAAGCGCGCAGCCAGCGGCACGGCGTCGTGAATGTGATCGAAGTGCCCGTGCGAAATGCAAATGGTATCGATGCGATCGAAGTCGAACCCCGTGGGGAAGGCGGGGTTGCCCTCAGTCCACGGATCGAGTAAGAGCACTTCTCCGGAAGCAAGACGCAACTGAACGGTGCCGTGGCCTAGCCAGGTGATTTCCATATCCGCGATTATGCCAGAAACCACCGCGGCGCGGCCTGCCACGCTGGAAATCCTGTCGTGGCTCTCCGCCGAGCCCCTCACTTCTTGTGCAGCGTGTACGCCATCGGTCCCAGCTCCGTGGCCGCGGCCTGCTGGAACCCAGTGGCATTGCCTTGCGGGAGCTGGTTGCCGTTTTGGTCGAACACGTTAGCCACCGTGCTGGCCACGTTCAGGGTCAGTGCGGTTTTCAGCGGCACCGCGATCTGGTAGTTCCGCCCGGTCACGTCGGTGGAGGCGAAGCGGGCGTGCCGGTAGAGCTTATCGGGCCCCTTGAGGATGAGCTGAAGCTGCGGCTCGTACTGCGCCGGCCCGCCGATGGGCACCGGCGGGAGCACCCCATCCGGGTCGGCCACGTGAACCTCGAGCCACGCCCCCTTCACCGCCGTAAACACGATTCCGCCAACCTGCTGGCCCGCCGCCACCGCAATCGGCGCCTGCCCCGACCCCCACACGCACGTATCCACGTAAGGGGAATTCGCCGGCGCCGCTTCCGCGGCCGATACCTGCGCGCACAGAGCGTAGCTCCCGGCAGCCAGGCGAGAAAAGCTGAACGACCCATCCGCCCCCGTAGACACCCGCCGCGGCGGTGCCGGGTACCCCCGCGCGCTCGCGAACGTCAGCGTC
>Ga0182016_10000308_pt1 | contig 61358 bp, 33 predicted proteins | sample 712S2MmetaG_FD_120491 | JGI IMG/M metagenome (GOLD analysis project Ga0182016, IMG submission 120491) | Permafrost microbial communities from Stordalen Mire, Sweden - 712S2M metaG | ecosystem: Environmental > Terrestrial > Soil > Wetlands > Permafrost | place: Sweden: Stordalen | collected...
AGCAGGCTCAGCACCGATGCTGCGGCCAGCGGATCGGTGACCGGTAGCCGCTCAACTCTGCCGTCGGCGCGAATGCGAGCCAGGCCGCCGTTGGTGCCCACCCACAGGTTGCCTTCGCGATCGGCCATCATCGCCTGAATGCGTGTGCCGGGCAGGTCTTTCCCAACGGCGAACTTCGCAACCACGTCCTCAGGCTTGATAATCGAGCCGTCGCCGCGAGCCAGTTCCAGCGTGGTTTCACTGGCGGTAGCAATTTTGCCGCCTGTCAGTGATGCAAAAAACGCGGTGTGATCGGTGGTCGGGAAATACTCGTCTATGTCGATCCACTGTCCCTTAAGGTACTCAGCCCCGTTTGAACCTGCTACAACCAGCAGTCCGCCTTGCGCCACCGGCAAAATGTTCGTGATGGAAGCAGCCGGAAATCCCAGTTCGCTGGCAGTAAATCGATCGCCTGCAAGATGTGCCAGCCCCGCATCCGTCCACGCCCACAGCACTTTGTCGCTGGTCTCAACCAGAGCGCGAATTCCGTTCGCCGGCAGTCCCTGCTGCGTGCTAAACGCCGTCGCCGCGCCGTCTTTCCAACGCGCCAGCCCGTCGCTGGTCCCAATCCACAACGAGCCGTCGCTCGACTCAAGCAGGCAGCGAATGTCATTCCCTGGCAGCCGCGGATCGGTGGTGCGGTCGAAGAGTTGGAAGCTCGCGCCATCGAATCGCACCAGCCCAGCTTCAGTTCCAAGCCACAGGAACCCATCGCGGGTCTGCGCAATCGCCTGCACCGTGTTCTGCGGCAGCCCGTTTTCCATTACCCAGGTCTGCCGGCTGTAACGCTCGAGCGGCGTTGAGGGCTCAAGGGCTGAGGCGGTGCAACAGAGCAAGGGAAAGCCCAGGGACAATAGCGCTAACAAGCGCGCACTGGCGACGCAGCGCGGCCATCGCGGATTTCGCAGCTTCGTATTGGCTTGAGTGCATACCAATGTATGAGCCAAAGATCGACCGAATGGAGCACTTCAAGACTAATGCAATGGAGGACGGCCCGGGTCAACCGAATTATGGAGTCGAAAATCGGAATTGGCGCCTGCCGCGGGCTAGGTGGAGATTTCGCGGCCGCCAATAAACACCCGCGGCCGCGCCGGCGCGGCAATAAAATAAGCCAGCTCGCGATAATCGACGAACTCGTGGATGAGAAAATCGGCCCGCTTGCCGGGCTCGAGCGACCCCACTTTGTTGCCGAGTCCCAGGCTCCACGCGGCGTTGACGGTAGCGGCCATGAGGGCTTCGGCCGGCGTCAGCTTCATCTCCAGGCAGGCGAGCGAAAGCACAAAAGGCATGGACGCGATGGGCGACGACCCGGGGTTAAAGTCGGTCGCGATCACGATCGCCAATCCCTGCTCGACCATGGCCCGCGCCGGTGGATAAAGAGTGTGTCCCAGCGCAAAAACCGATCCAGGCAGCAGCACCGGTTGCACTCCCGCCTGGCGCAGTAGCGCGAGCGTTTCCGGGGTTGCGGCTTCAAGATGATCGGCAGTCACTGCGCCAAGTTCGGCAGCCAGCGCGGCGCCCGTGCCCGGCCTGAACTGCTCGGCGTGCACGCGCACCTTCAGCCCATTGCGTCGCGCCGCCTCGAGCACTGTCCGCGTCTCTTCCACGGTGAACGCGCAATCGTCGCAAAAGGCGTCGCAATACAAGGCCAGCTTTGCCGCGGCAACCTCGGGGATCAGTTCTTCGACAATCCAGCGGACATATTCCTCGCGCCGGCCAGCAAACTCAGGCGGCAAACAATGCGCGGCCAGCAACGTTGGAACCACTTGCGTGGGGCCTTCGTCGTTAAGCTTCTTCATCACGCGCAGCATGCGCAACTCGGTCTCGCGGTCGAGCCCGTAACCCGACTTCGCTTCCATCGTCGTGGTGCCCGCACGCAGCATCCAGTCGCGGTGACGGCGCGACTCGGTCAGCAACTCGTCTTCAGTGGCCGCGCGCGTCTGCCGCACCGTGCTCGCAATGCCTCCGCCGGCCGCGGCGATCTGCTGATACGTGGCTCCCGCGATGCGCTGCTCGAACTCGGCAGCGCGATTGCCAGCGAAGACGAAATGCGTGTGCGCGTCGACGAAGCCCGGCGTGACGCATTTTTTCTCAGCGTCAATCTGAATCGCCCCCGGCGGAATCAGCGGCTTGAGTTCGATGTAGGGCCCGGCCGCAACAATGCGGCCATTCTCGCCGACGATCAGCGCGGCGTTCTCGATAATTCCAAGCTCGCGCAGCTCGGCTCCCACACGCGGACGCGCCGGCACCGCGAGGGTGACGAGCTGACCGATATTGACGATGGCGAGCAAGTCGGTCATTTTTTACTTCCGTCGATGGAAATGCGCTGAAACTCATTCATATATTCGTTTGACTTCATATCCCTCGATGGTAGCCTCGGGGACGTACTAGCTCGATGGCTGATTCGGGTCGTAACGGACGGCTATTTTTCTATTGACCATTTCTTTTCCTAGGGCCTCTATGCGGTCCTCATCTAGATTTGCATATAGAGCGAAGCTGCCCGAATAGTACTCGCCATCAATTACGTACGAAAAATAGAAACAGGGGAGCGAAGTTCGCTGGACGACTACCGTTGAATATTGTCGGATTGTTGCTTCAGTCGTTGGCCAAGTACTGGCTTTTTCCTCAAGCATGTGCTGTGCAACTTTCATTCGGGTCAAGTAAACGGCTATTACGATCAGGCCGAGAGCACTTAGGGCCATGAGAACCAGTAAGGGTGTCGGCATTTCTTATCTCTCCGCCATCGGAATCTGTATGCCCTTCTCCCGCGCCGTTCGTTGCGCCAGCTCGTATCCTGCGTCTGCATGCCGGACAACGCCCAACCCCGGATCGTTATTAAGCACCCGGGCGATTTTGCGCGCGGCCAGCTCCGTACCATCGGCAACCGTCACCTGCCCCGCGTGCAGCGAGTAGCCCATGCCCACGCCGCCTCCGTGGTGAAAACTGACCCACGTTGCGCCGGAGGCCGTGTTCAAGAGCGCGTTCAGGATCGGCCAGTCAGCAACAGCATCCGAACCATCGAGCATCTTTTCCGTCTCGCGATAAGGACTCGCGACCGAGCCAGCATCCAGATGGTCGCGGCCCATGGCGATTGGCGCCGAGATTTTTCCCCGCTTCACAAGGTCATTGATTGCGAGCCCCATCCTGGCGCGCTCGCCGTAGCCCAGCCAGCAAATGCGCGCCGGCAATCCCTGGAATGCAAAGCGCCCCCGCGCCAGCTTGAGCCAGCGATTGAGAATCTCGTTCTCCGGGAAAAGCTCGAGCGCCAGCTCATCGGTGCGGTCGATGTCGCGCGGATCGCCCGAGAGCGCAACCCACCGGAACGGCCCCGTTCCCGTGCAAAACAGCGGCCGAATGTACTCCGGCACAAAGCCGGGAATGTTGAATGCGTCCGCGCATCCCGCGTCAAACGCGAAGCGGCGAATGTTGTTGCCGTAGTCGAACGTCACCGCTCCGGCGCGTTGCAGCGCCAGCATCGCGTCTACGTGCACCACCATCGAAGCAGTCGAGCGGCGCACGTATTCCTCGGGATCGCGTTGCCTCAGCTCCGCGGCCTGGCTCATCGAGAGCCCTTGCGGAATGTACCCGTTCAGCGGATCGTGCGCGCTGGTCTGGTCGGTCACAACGTCAACATGCACGCCGCGCCGCACAATCTCGGGCAACACATCGGCACAGTTGCCCACCAGGCCTACTGAAAGCGCGCGACCGTCGCGGCGGGCCTTTTCGCAAAGCGCGAGCGCCTCGTCCAGATTCTCGCTCAGCGCGTCGCAGTAGCGGTTCTGCACTCGTCGCTCAATGCGACTGCGGTCAATCTCGACCACCAATGCCACGCCGCCGTTCAACGTAACGCTGAGCGGCTGCGCGCCGCCCATGCCACCCATGCCGCCGGTCACAACCAGCTTGCCCTTCAGCGTCCCAGCTCCGCCCGCGCCTGCATAATGCTGGTCGGCCAGTGCGGCAAAGGTCTGGAACGTCCCCTGCAAAATGCCCTGCGTACCGATGTAAATCCAGCTCCCCGCGGTCATCTGGCCGTACATCATCAGGCCTTTGCGGTCGAGCTCGTTAAAGTGCTCCCACGTGGCCCATTTGCCCACCAGGTTGCTGTTGGCAATAATCACGCGCGGCGCCATTTCGTGCGTCGGAAACACCGCGACCGGCTTGCCCGACTGCACCAGCAGCGTATCCTCAGCGCCCAGCTGCTCAAGCTCGCGCACAATCGCGTGGTAGCACTCCCAGTTGCGGGCCGCCTTGCCAATGCCGCCATAAACCACCAAATCCTGCGGCCGCTCGGCATTTTCCGGGTCGAGATTGTTCATCAGGCAGCGCAGCGCCGCCTCCTGCTGCCATCCCTTGCAGCGCAGCCCAGTGCCGCGCGGTGCGCGAATTACCGGAGCCGTTGTCCTCGGAGCTTCCGTCGCCTCCATGATCCCCTCCTGTTTTCCCAGGCATTGTACCCAACCAAAGAGCTGCCGAACGCAGTGCCGAAGTACCCGAAAACTGCTAATCAGGATACTACCGGCCGCGCCTCGCCGGCTGCTCGGTTGCGGTCCCCACCCACAGGTCTTTATCCTTTTCGCGTGCCCAACACGATTGTTGAATGCGTACCGAATTTCTCCGAAGGCCGCGATGCGGCCAAAGTCGACGCCATTGTTGAAGCCATGAAGCTGCCCGGCGTGGTGCTGCTCGACCGCGAAATGGACGCCGACCACAACCGCTCCGTAATCACCATAGCCGGCGAGCGCGAAGCCGTTGAAGAAGCGGCGATTTGCGGCGTGGGCAAGGCAGCTGAGCTCATCGACCTCAACCACCACTCGGGCGCCCATCCCCGCCTGGGCGCGGCAGACGTGGTGCCTTTTATTCCCATCAGCGGCGTCACGCTCGACGATTGTGCTGCCATGGCCCGCCGCGTGGGAGCCGAGATATGGAAGCGCTTCGGCGTTCCTGTGTACCTCTACGAAGCCGCAGCCACGCGCCCCGAGCGCACCAACCTTGAGAATGTTCGCCGCGGCCAGTTCGAGGGCATTCGCGACGAGATCGCCACCAACCCCGCTCGCCTGCCCGACTTTGGCGAAGCCCGCCTGCACTCAACAGCCGGGGCCACCATCGTTGGCGCGCGGAAGTTTCTTATCGCGTACAACATATTTCTCAATACCACCGACATTGAAGTCGCAAAAAAGATTGCCAAGGCAGTGCGTTTCTCTTCGGGCGGGTTGCGCTACGTAAAAGGCGCGGGATTCCTGGTGCGCGGCCAGGCGCAGGTCTCAATGAACCTCACCGATTTTGAGCAAACGCCCATCCACCGCGTCTTCGAATTTGTGCGCCGCGAAGCCGCGCGCTATGGCGTCGTGCCTGTTTCCAGCGAGATTATCGGGCTCATCCCCAAGCTCGCGCTGGAGCAGGCTGCCGAGTGGTTTCTGCAGATTGAGAACTTCGATTCGTCGCTGATTCTCGAAAACCGGCTGGACGATGTAATGAGCGGCAAAGCTGCCGCCGGCAGCCGCAACGCCACTTTGCGTGCTGGAATTGAGCCGTTTATCGAGCAGCTCGCCGCGCCCACTGCCACTCCCGGCGGAGGCAGCGCCGCAGCCGCCAGCGCCGCCATGGCTGCGGGGCTTGCCGCCATGGTGACTCAAATGTCGCGCGGCAAGAAGGCTTATCTGCAACACGATGAGGCGCTCGGTGCGGCAATCGCGCGGCTCACCGTTCTGCGCGAAGAGCTGAAGACCGCCATCGACGCCGACGCCGAGTCGTACAACGCAGTCATGAGCGCCTACAAAGCTCAAAAGGCTTCGCCAGACGGCGGCGCGGCAATCGCAGCGGCTCTGCGGCTCGCCGCCGGAGTTCCTTTAGGCGTGGCCGAGAGCGCCGTTGAAGTTGCTCGCATCGCAACCAGCCTCAGAACCATTTCTAATCCGAGAATGAGCTCCGACCTCACCACATCCATCGCACTCGCCAAGGCCGCACTGGCTGGCGCGCTGGCCAATGTCGAAGTCAATCTCGAGTCGCTGGGAGCTGACGGTCCCAAGCCGTTGCCGCCCGAAGACGCTAACTTTGCAGCAGAAACGCGCGGTCGCGTTCAAGCGCTGCGCAGCACGGAGTAAGGGCCCGAAATCAGGGATTTCAGGTCAGATAATGGCTCACTGCAAGGCGGGATTGGCTCACTGGGAGGAAAGAAGACGGCATGTTCACACGCAGGAATTGCAATCCTAACTTATGTTTCCGGCTCGCCTGTGCTCTTGGCTTTGGCTTTCTGCTGCTCGGTGCCGCTGCCAGCGGACAGACAAATCGGAACGCGAAACCCGGCAGACTTCCGTACCAGGATGCCTCTCTTCCCATTCAGGCGCGCGTCGCTGACTTGTTGAAGCGCATGACGCTCGAAGAGAAGGTAAACGAAATCGTGTGGACGGAGGAAAAGGCCGCAAACAAGGTTCAGGTAATCGACCGCACCAACACATTCACCGATGAAACAGCGCGGCAGGCCTTCGCGGCTGAATGGGGTCCGGAGATGAAACTGTCGCCCCGCAATGCCGCAATTTTGCGCAATGGCGTGCAACGGTATCTGCGCGAAAACACACGGCTCGGAATTCCGGCGTTATTCTTCGGCGAGGGCCTGCACGGATACATGGAGTACGGCAGCACCAGCTTTCCCGAAACGATGGGGATGGCAAGCACGTGGGATCCAGCGCTGGTGAAGCGCGTTTATTCGGCGATTGCCGACGAGGCCAGCTCGCGCGGCGCAGACCAGTTGTTCGCGCCGGACCTGGATATTGCTCGCGACCCGCGCTGGGGCAGAACCGAGGAGACTTACGGCGAAGATCCGTATCTGGTTTCGCGCATGGGCGTGGCTATGGTTGAAGGAATGCAAGGCGATTCATTCGCGATCGACCGGCATCATGTAATGGCCACAGCCAAGCATTTCGCGGTCCACGGCCAGCCCGAAGGCGGAACCAATACGGCGCCCGGCAATTTCTCTGAACGCATCATTCGCGAAAACTTTTTGGTCCCGTTTGAGGCCGCGGTCAAAGAGGCTCACGTAGGCAGCGTGATGGCTTCGTATAACGAAATCGACGGCGTTCCATCGTCGATGAGTCACTGGCTGCTCGAGCAGAATCTGCGCCGCGACTGGGGATTCGACGGCTATGTGACCTCAGACGATGGTGGGCTGAACGGGCTGGTCCTGGAGCATCACGTGGCGCATGATTCGGCCGAAGCCGCGCGGCTGGCGCTCAATGCGGGAGTTGACTTCGATCTCTCGGATGATCCCGTGTATCGCACCCTCGTTGACCAGGTAAGGCAGCGCCTCGTGCCCGAGAGCAAACTCGATGTGGCCGTGGGTCGCGTGCTGGCTGCAAAATTCCGCCTCGGGCTCTTCGATCGTCCATACCTCGATCCCGACTACGCCGAGCGCATCAACAATGGTCCGGAACATCGCCAACTTGCGCTTGAAGCCGCGCGCGAGGCGTTCGTGCTGCTTAAGAACGATAAGAACCTGCTGCCGCTCGACCTGGGCAAACTGAAACACATCGCGGTGATCGGGCCCAACGCCGCCGACGTTCATCTGGGCGGCTATAGCCGCGATCCCGGATTCGGCATCAGCATTCTTGACGGCATTCGCGCGCGAGTGGGCAGCAACGCCACAGTCGTCTTTTCGCAAGGCTGCAAGGTCACGACCGCGCCGCAGGGATATCGCGGATTCTGGGCCGACGGCGTCAAGCTCGTCGACCCCGCCACTCAAACGGATTCAATTCAGGGAGCGGCTGAATCCGCGCGCAATGCCGATGTGGCGATTGTGGTCGTCGGCGAAGATGAAAGCACCGATCGCGAAGCCTGGAGCGAAGATCACCTTGGCGACCGGGATTCGCTTGAACTGCTCGGCGCGCAGGATGACCTGGTGAAAGCGGTCGTCGCCACCGGCACGCCCACAGTCGTAATTCTCAGCAACGGTCGCCCTCTTTCGATCAACTACATTGCGCAAAATGTTCCCGCGATTCTTGAAGGCTGGTTTCCCGGCGAAGAAGGTGGCCAGGCTGCGGCCGAAGTACTGTTCGGCGATGTCGACCCGGGCGGAAAGCTGCCCATAACGTTTCCGCATTCGGTTGGCGATCTGCCCGATTACTACAACCACAAGCCGTCCCAGAATCGCAGCTATGAATTCGGTCACCGCGAACCCCTGTTCCCGTTCGGCTACGGTCTCAGCTACACCACTTTCAAATTCGACAACCTGCGCGTGGAGCCGGAGAAAATTCCGGCAGGCGGAACAGCCAAAGTTACCATCGATGTAACCAACACCGGCGCGCGCGAAGGAGACGAGGTCGCGCAACTCTATCTGCATCAGCAGGTCGCGTCAGTCACTCAGCCTGCGATGCAGTTGAAAGGCTTTGAGCGCATCACTCTAAAGCCCGGAGAAAAGCGAACCGTAGAATTCTCGGTGACGCCGCAGATGCTGCAGATTTTCAATCTCGACATGAAGCGCGTGGTTGAACCCGGCGTCTTCGACCTGATGGTTGGTTCCAGCTCCATTGACACCAATACCGTCAAGTTGACCGTCACTCAAGCGACGGCCCGGTAAGACCTGTAGCGCCGGCCGCTATGCCGCGTCCTTCGGCGGACGCACCGCCAGCGGCACCAGAACGCTGACCGCCATCACGCCGGCAATAATGCGCAGCCCGTGGCCAAAGCTGCCTTCGGTCTCGCGAAGTTGCGCCATCAACAGCGGCCCGAAGGCGCTTGAAAATCCCCACGCCGTAAGCATGAGGCCGTAGATCGGCCCCACGTTTTTCGAACCGAAGTAGTCGGCCGCGAATGCCGGCATGGTTCCAAATCCTCCGCCGTAGCACATCAAGACGGCGAAGGCGATGAGCGTCAGCGATGTGGGGGAAACAGTACCCGGCATCATCCAAAGCAGAACGGCCTGCAAGAGGAACATAATCCCAAACGTCCAGCGGCGCGTAATGAAATCGGATGTGGCAGCCCAGAAAATGCGCCCAATCGCGTTGCCTATACTCACGATTCCAACCATGGCTGCCGCTTCTTTAACGGTCACATTGGCAATCTCGTGAAAGATCGGCGACTCCTGCGAGATGAGCGAAATGCCGGCTGTTACATTCAGGAAGAGCATGAGCCAGAGAGCCCACCATTGCCATGTTCGCAACGCTTCGCCGAGTTTATAGTCACGGGTGGCGCGCTGCTTGACCTGTATGGCGCTCGGCATCCAGCCTTCGGGCGTCCAGCCTGCGGGCGGATTCTTCATGAACAAGCCGGTCAACATGGTCATAACCAGGTAGGCGACGCTCAGGTAAGCGAATGTCGACAACACGCCCACGCCTTGGATGAGCCGAGTGGCAAGCGGTGCAGTCAGCAAAGCTCCTGCGCCGAATCCGCCGACTGCGATGCCGGTAATGACCCCGCGTTTGTCAGGAAACCATTTCACCAGCACGGCCACCGGCACAATGTAACCGAATCCCAGGCCAACTCCGCCAATAAGGCCGTAGGAGAGATACAGCCACCACAGGCCATTGGCCGACATGCTCGCCAGAAATACACCAAGCGCATACAGAAATCCGCCAGTCAGCGCTACTTTCTGCGGATTTCCTGACCTGTTGAGCCAAAGGCCGCCGAAGAACGCCGACCATCCCATCACAAATACGCAAATCGTGAAGGTCAATGAGACCTGGGAGATGGTCCAGTGAAACCGCTGCATCAGCGGGGTCCGAAACACGCTCCACGCATAGACAGCGCCCAGCGCCATCTGCATAAAAAAACCGGCAACGGCAATTCCCCAACGGCCCGTTTTCGACATCTTGCACCTCAAGGGAAAAACAAACGCAGATTGTTTATGGTTTTGGGCGAGCTGTCCCCACGATTTTCAGCTGATTGCCCAGGACATCGAGAAAGCGATTAATGAGGGCGATACTGCGGCGCAATTCAGGCTGACGGAATTGGTTGAGCAAGGCAAACAGTCCGGGCGGTTCAATGACCGGCTTCTCTTCGCTGCCCAGCGTTGCGGCCGATGCGGTTGCAACGCACTGCAGGAGTTCAGGATTGATGGATGAAAGCCATTTGCCGAGAATAAGCAGGTTGCGCAGCGCGCGAATTCCGTCGGGCGAGTCGGCCGCCTGAACCGTGCGATCGACGATTTGGTCACCGGCGCCAAGCACGCCGCGCAGCAGCTCAAATACTCCGCTCTTGTGCAACTGCTCCAGCAGTTCCATTGAGTCAAGCAGAGCTTCGGCGTGTTCAAGCGGCGCGGCATCAAGGCGATCTTGCAGCTCTTTGCGCGGATCGCGAGCCGGTTTAGCCAGAGTAATTGGCTCAGCCATTGCGGTCTCCATTGGTTTGGATCTGAACCAGGCCGCCGGGCTGCCGATAATCGGGCCGCTTCCACTTGCGCTCCACTTCAACGCCGGTTTGCGGCGTGGGAGATCCGTAGCGCGAATTTGTTCGCGGCAGCGGTGATGGCCCGGTTGCGCGGATCACCTCAAGACTTACGCTCGCCTCTTTGTACGCCGGCGTGCTGGTGACTTTATCGGTGTGGCTGCCGGTGAGCAGGTTCACCGGCTCTGCTGTTGAGTTCATGGGCATGTAGAGTTCGTTGCCCGTCACGCGATCGGTAACAATCGCCTGCACGCGCAGCTTACCGTAGCGCGACACCAGCTCAACCAGCGTACCGTCCTGGATGCCGCGATTCCCGGCCAGCTCGGGTGAAACTTCAACAAACGTACAGGGAACCTTCTCGCGAATTCCTTCAGTCCGGTAAGTCATGTTGCCTTCGTGGAAGTGTTCGAGCAGCCTGCCGTTATTCAGGTGCAGATCGAAACCCTCGTTGGGCTGGTCGGTCGGCTCATTCCACTTGAGCGGGAAGAAAATTGCCTTGCCGTCAGCCGTCTTGAATTGCCTGGTGTAAAGCAGCGGCTGATCGGTGCCATCGGCCGCCACCGGCCATTGCAGCGACTTGTACCCCTCAAGCCGTTCGTAGGTCACGCCCTCCATGAGCGGCGTTAGCGGCGCAATCTCAGCATAGATATCCGCGGGGCTGGCGTAGTTCCACTTCGCGCCCAGCCGGTTGGCGATGTCCATAATAATCATCCAATCGGGTCGGCTTTGGCCCAGCGGCTCAAGCGCCTGGTAAAGCCGCTGAATCCGCCGCTCGGTGCTGGTGAAGGTCCCTTCCTTTTCAAGGCTGGGGCAGGCCGGCAAAATCACGTCGGCAAAGCGGCAGGTCTCGCTGAAGAAAATCTCCTGCATCACAAAGAAATCGAGTTTGGCCAGCGCATTCGAAACATAATTCGCGTTTGAATCCACCAGGCTCATCTCTTCGCCAAAGACATACATCGCCTTCAACTTACCTTCATAGATGGCGTCGATCATCTGGTGGTTGTTGAGTCCCGGCTTGGGCGGCAGAGTCGCGCCCCACGCATTTTCAAACTTGGCGAGAATCGCCGGGTCGTCCACCTTCTGGTATCCGGGAAAGTAATTCGGCATCGCGCCGTGGTCGCTTGCGCCCTGCACATTGTTGTGCCCGCGCAGCGGGTAAGCGCCGGTTCCAGGCCGCATGTAGTTGCCGGTGGCCAGCAACAGGTTTGATATTGCCGTCGAAGTGTCGGAGCCCATGGAGTGCTGCGTAACGCCCATGGCCCAGCAAATACACACGCTGCGCGCCTCAACCACCATTTGCGCAATCTTCAGCAACGTTTCGCGCGGCAGTCCGCATCGCTCGCTGGCAAACTCAAGCGTGAAAGGCTCAAGGCTCTTGCGGTACTCTTCAAATCCGTTCACCCACTGCTCAATGAAATCGGTCTTCGCCTGGCCGCTGTCCATGATGTACCGCGTAACCGCGGAGAGCCAGATGAGGTCGGTGCCGGGCTTGGGATGGACAAACAGATCGGCGCGGCGCGCCATCTCGTTCTCGCGCAGGTCGCTCACAATCAACTTTTGATGGCCGCGCTTGTGCGAGCGTTTAATGCGCGTGGCCAGCACCGGATGGCTCTCGGCCGTATTGCTGCCGACGATGATTACCAGCTCCGCCTGCTCGATATCCGAAATAGAACCCGAGTCGCCGCCATAGCCCACTGTGCGGAAAAGGCCGATGGTTGCCGGTGCCTGGCAATACCGCGAGCAGTTATCCATATTGTTGGTGCCGATCACCGCGCGCGACAGCTTCTGCATCAGGTAGCTTTCTTCATTGGTGCACTTCGACGAAGAAATGAACGCAAGTGAATCGGGGCCTGAGGCTTGCTTGATCTCATTGAATCGCCGCGCCACCAGCGACAGCGCCTCATCCCACGAGGCCTCGCGAAACTCGCCGTTCTCGCGAATCAGCGGCGTAGTCAGCCGGTCCTCGCTGTTCACGTGACCCCAGCTGAACTTGCCCTTTATGCAGGTTGAAACACCGTTTGCCGGCCCGTGTTCCGGCTCGATCTTAAGAATGTGCCGGCCGCGCGTCCACACGTCAAAGCTGCAACCCACTCCGCAATATGTACACACGGTCTTGGTTCGCTTGGTACGCGACTCGCGCATTTCGGCTTCAACTTCTGAAACTTCGAGAATCGCGCCGTAGCCCATCTCCGGCTCAATTCCCTTCACTACTTCGATCATGCCGTGGAGCGATTTGTCGGGCAGCGCGGTAAAGTAACCGGCCTCGCTCAGCATGGTGGTTTCCATGAGCGCGTTGCAGGGGCAGACCGTTACGCAATGCCCGCACGACACGCAACTCGACTCGCCGATCAGCGCGCCCCCATCCCACAGCACGCGCGGATGCTCGTCCTCCCAGCGAATGCTCAGCGTCTCATTCACCTGCAGGTTCTGGCAGGCCTCAACGCAGCGCCCGCACAATATGCACTGATCGGGATCGTACCGATAAAAGGGATTCGAAAAATCCTGCTCATACGGCTTGGTCCTGAACGGAGTCTGTTGATGTTCGGTCCCCAGCAGCCGCGTGGTGTTGTGCACCGTGCAGTTGCCGTTGTTGTTATCGCACACCGTGCAATAGAGCAGATGGTTGCCGAGGATGCGGTCGAATGCCTCGTTCTGCGCCGACTTTGCGCCGGCCGAATTCGTCACCACTTTCATTCCATCGGCCGCGGCTGTGGCACAGGCGCGCGCCAGTTTGCCATCCACTTCAACCATGCAGGTATCGCAGGTCTGGATGGGCCCAAGCTGCGGATGGTAGCAAACGTGAGGGATCTCAACCCGTGAGCGCAGAATGACATCAATGAGCCGCTCGCCGCGCTGGAACTCGTGCGATTTGTTGTTGATAGAAAGTGTTGCCATCGATTCCCGCGCTCCGGGGATGGGCGGGTAACGAATGTTAGCACAAGCCCGCAACGCTGGAAAAGATGGAACTGAACATCCGTTTTATGCGCTGAATTTCTCAGCCTTCGAGCACATCTGCAACGTTACAGCCAGATGAATTTGATGCGGAGGTTTACCGAACGGCCACTTTGCGTTTGCCCACGCACCGGGCCTCGCCGGCATAGACAACAAATCTCCGTCCGCGCAGAAACCCCACCAGCGTGAGGCCCAGTTCGCGCGCCAGTTGCACCGCCAGGCTCGACGGCGCCGACACCGACGCAAGCACCGGCACACCGGCCGCAATCGCCTTCTGCACAATCTCAAATCCGCCGCGCCCGCTCACCATCAACACGCAGTTTGCGAGCGGCAGCCGCCCCTCAAGCAACGCCCAGCCAACAACTTTGTCCACCGCGTTGTGACGGCCAATGTCTTCGCGCAAGGCGATCAGTTCGCCGCTCCCGGTGAACAGCGCCGCCGCGTGCAGCCCACCGGTTCGACCAAAGACTTCCTGCTCGGCGCGAAGCTTGCCGGGCAGCGCGCAAAGCACTTCGGGATCGACCGTGAACTCCGACTGCACCGGCCTCAGTCCGCGCGCCCGAACCGCATCAATTGACGCTTTGCCGCAGATGCCGCATCCCGAACCGGCCATGAAGTTGCGCCCCTCGCTTTCGATTTCAGGGCAACCATCGCGCAGCTCGACGGTAATCAGATTGCCTTTCTGCGCCTCCTGAACCGCTTCATCCCCGCCAGATTCAATGCTCGTAATCTGGTCCCGTTCCTCGATCACCCCTTCGGTCCAAAGAAATCCAGCGGCCAGCTCGCGGTCGTGCCCGGGAGTTCGCATGGTGACTGTGAGCGGTCTTCCGCAGACGCGAATTTCGAGCGGCTCCTCGACAGCGAGAAAGTCGTCGGCCGGGGAAGCAACGCCGTCCTCCCACTCCGTAATCTGTGTTCTAAGAACGCTTCGCTGCGGGGTCCGCACCAATTCTCTCCGGACACTCAGATTAACCCGTAGCTGGTCTCTCTGGCATCTTGGCGTCCGGCAAGCTTCTCCACAAGAAAAATCAGGCTGTGCGCTCAGCAAACACGCACAGCCCGATTTTGGTTAGGTCCGGCGGAGGCATTGCTTCAAGTTAGAAGCTGTAGCGCAGCGAGAACTGCATGCGCCTTCCCTGCGTCAGCAGCGCAGTGTATTGTCCATAAGTCTGAGGACCAAAGTAAGGATCGTTCGAAATGCTCGCAGGATCGAATCGCACGGAATTGGTTACGTTGAAGGCCTCGGCCGCGAATTTGACCTGCTGTCGTTCGGTGATCGCAAAGTTCTTTGAAACGCCGTTGTCGATGCTGAAATAACCGTCGCCGCGGTAGAAATTGCGTTCGCCGGTCTCGCTCGCATACGGCGGCCGAACGTCATTGATCGCATCATTTTGATTCTTGAATGCGTTGGGCTGGCCGAGCGAGTCGTGCTGGTGGCCTCCTGAACGAATGGCCGCGGTTGCCACGTTCCAGCTTTGATCGGCCCAGTCCGTGTTCCAGCCCAGGCCGTCAATTGAGCTGAACGGCAGACCGCTGGTCCAGTGCATAAGACCCGTCACGTTCCAGCCACCAATAAAGAAGTCGGTAAACTTGTTGTCGTTTCCGCCAACGAGCTTGCCGTGCCCGAACGGAAGCGCTCCTATCGAATTAACAGACACAGAGTGGCGCACATCGTAGTCAGAGGGTCCGCGATTGCCTTTGGGATTATAGACATTGATGATCTGGCTGAAGAATCCGCCCAGGCCCGAAGAATTGGCCCCGGTGCGTTCCGCGTCCGAACCCAGATCGATCGATTTCGAAAATGTGTAATAAACATCGAACTGCACGCCGTGCGTCTCCTGCTGATGAAGCGCAAACTGCAGCCCGTTGTAGCTGCTGGTGCCCATCGACGACCACACATACAGTGACGAGTACTGCGGGTCAAAGTACCTGTACAGCTCGTTGTTCGGGGTCAGGTAGCCGGGCACCGCATCCAGGACGAAGAGCGCTGAAGCCTCGTTGCCGCGGAAACCTGCTTCGGGCCCGGGATTGTTGCCGAAGTAGGTGTTGTAGACATTCTGCGTGGCGCTCATCCCTCCTCCCGCCATCCACGGGAACATATTCTCCCAATAGGCAATCGGCTTCACGCTGCTGATTGGCACGCTCTGATCGTTCATCTGGTCGAGCTCTCGCTCCGCGGTAAAGTAGTCGGTTCCGCTCTGCGGATCGACCAGATCGCTGGGAGTGGCAACGTCGCGCATCTGCAAAAGATGACGCCCCAACCGCCCCGTGTATGTCTGTTCCAGCATCAGGCCTTTGCGGATCTGGAGCTGATAGCCGAAATTAAGGGCGTACGAGTAAGGGCTGCTAAGGCTCTGATCGACGCCCCAGGCAAGCGCGAGATCGTCGCCGGGAATTACAGGAGTGGATCCGGTCACAGTGATGGGAGGAATAATGCTGGTGGGAACAGTGGTCTCCGACGAGAAGCGCGGAGCGGTATCGGCATCGGCAGCGCCCACCGGAGCCTGATCTTCGGTGACCAGGCCAAACTCGCCGGCCTGATCGAACGAATCAACAATGCCCTGCCCGAAGTGATCGTAATAAATGCCTGCACCGGCGCGCACCGTGAGCTTGTCGGTTGGCTGATACGAGATGGCAAAGCGCGGCGCAAGGTCGAGCTTATCCATATTCCAGAATCCAGGCGCGTGGTTGGCGCGCCCGCCCTGCGTAAATCCAAACTCGGGCTGCACAACGTTGCCCTTGCTTGCGCCCTGCCAGCGGTTGTCAAGCCATTTGCCCATGTTCACGGTGGGCACAACCTCCTGGCCGTTGCGCTCAAAGGGCACTTGCAGAAGAGTGTGACGCAGCCCGAAGGTGAGAGTCAGATTCGGCTTCAACTTCCAGCTGTCCTGGCCGTAGTACTCCACTTCGTTCGTCTCATAGTGATGCGTTACCCATTCATTGGGCGGAAGCGGCGTCAGCTGTCCGCCGCTGTAGCTGTTGTTGTAATAAGCCTCGGCAGACGTAATCATGCCGACAATATCGGCAATGGCATTGTCGTAAGCTGAGAAGCTAGTCACCTGCGGAAAGCCGAATGCATCGGGATCGAGGCTGGAGCCGGTGCCTGCAATGGCGCCGTATCCCAGAAACACATACGTCACGCCGGCATGGGGATAGAGTGTCGCGTCTGACGAGCGGTTATTCAGGACCAGCCGGTAGTTGGCGCCGAATTGGAGGGTGTGCTTACCCTTGATCCAGGTCAGATCGTCGACAAAGTTATTGGTTGGCACCGAAACAACTGAAGAGGTAAAGCCGGTGGGCGAAAGCGTGGAGATATTTGCAAAATTCACGTAGGGACCGTTCGTGGCGCCACGATTTGCATAGCCTTGCCGTACCAGGCCGTAGCGGAGATTGTTGACGATGGTTGGGGAGATCGTCCACACGTCGCCGGCTGCAATTCCTTTCGAATTATCAACCAGGGTGTACTCCGCCGGCTGACCCGGGAATTGAACAGGAGCCGTGGTGTGATCGTCCTGAAGGTTGGCGCGGACAAAGAGGCGATGCCTGTCGCTGGGGGCGTAATCTATCTTGGCAATTAATGTATTCAGGTTGATGGGATTGGGAGAAGCGAACGTGAAAGAAGCAAGGTTGACGGTATCGCCCTCCTGGTAGCCGTTCAACGCGGGCAGTTGCGCATAGTAGGCTTCAGCGGCAGGATTCACGCCCGGTCCGAGCGGACAGGTGCCCAGGCCATAACAGTTGGGGTCCATTGAAGCAATATTCGCTGGATTCAGCGTGACCTGACCATTGACGCACGATGCCGGAGGATTCGGCGAAGCGCACGAATTGGTTGAATAAATCACGTTGCCCGCAAGGAATGACGGAGTGGGAACTTCCTGAGTGACCTGCGCGTCTTCTGCCGTGTGCTGACCTTCGTAGGCAACAAAATAGAAGAGCTTGTCTTTCTTGATCGGTGCGCCAAACGAACCGCCAAACGTATTGCGCAAAAGCTTCGGCGGAATGTTCGGCAAGCCCGATTCAATTTCAGCCTGCTTGTTGAACCAGTTGTTGGCAACGGTGTTGGTGGGTCGATAGTACTCATAGACGCTGCCGTGGTAGGCGTTGGTTCCGCTGCGCGTAACCAGCGAAACCTGCGCTCCCGAAGAGCGGCCCGAATCGGCATTGGAGTTGGTGGTAACCACGCGGAACTCTTCAACCGAGTCGCGCGTCGACCGCAGTACGCCGCTAAACGCATAACCCTCATTCTGGTCGTTGTCATCCAGGCCGTCGAGCGTCACGTTGCTCTGGTCAGATCGCGCGCCGTCCACAGCGCCGCTGCGGCTGTCGCTGTTCATTTGTTCCTGTGTTTGATCGCCGAGAAACAGCACGCCGGCCTGCAAGCTCAACAGGTCAAGCACGTTGTTGCCCTCAAACGGCAGCGACTGAATCTGGTGGGTATCGAAGGGGGTGCCGACAGTCGCGTCGGATGTGTTCAAGGCCGTCGCTTCATCGATCACTTCAATTGTCTCCGCACTCTGCGCAACGCCGAGTTTGAAGTCCACCTTGCCGGCCTGGTTCACCAGCAGTTCCGCCACCTGCTTTTTTGTTGCAAAGCCGGCAGCCTGCGCGGTGATGGTGTATTTGCCCGGCGCAATCTGTTCAAAGTCGTAGTCGCCGTGGGGGTCAGCCGCGCGCGCGGCCTTGGCGCCTGAGTCCGGGTTGAATATCAGCACCTGGGCGCCGGGAACCACAGCTCCTGTCTGATCGGTAATTGTTCCGTGCAGCGAAGTCGTAGCAGTTTGCGCAACCAGCGCAAGCGGCAATGTGAGAATGGCGACGAGGGGAACAGTAAATCGGAACAGCTTCATTGCAATTGGCCTCCACGTGTAAGACTTTTCTGTGCCGCTGCCTGAGAGGAAAGCGGATGGATGAGATTCTGATATTGGGGTCGTGGTCTTGCGAGAGATACAGTTCTGCTGTTCACTTCCTGGCCCGGGAAAGGCCGAAGGGAAGCTGTCACCGCTTGCAATATTTCTGCTTTTACTGCGCGGTCACCGGGGAAAAGCCCAAGGAATTGCCTTATTGTGAGGCTGACACAAAGTTCGCGTGAATCTCGTAAGGATAAAGAATTTCGATTCCGTCCAGAATCGCCTTTTATCCACCAATAATTCCGCGGCCGTTTGCGCGGGTTGAACTCCAGCTTTCACTCTTCATCAGAGCTAGAAAAAAATACGCCGCGCGAATTTGCCGACTTGCGACGTCGCTCGGAACCCTCCAGGTACGGCGCCAACTTGTGAAGAATTCGAATAGACTACAATACCCCTCGTGGCCCGGCGAATCCGGCGAGAAAATAATTCGACCGCCGTTTGCATGCAATTTCGCCCTCCCGCGCAACATTCAAGACATAGAGATTTGAGCCGTCGCGGCGTTCCACCAAAACCACTTCAAACCGGAGCCGCAACTCCTTTATTTAGAGGATTTTGAGATTTAAGTTCTTCACAATGAGGATTTTGCGCCTGTCTTGCGCACTTTTTGTCGCCTTCAACTTCAACCGAATCATCCACTTAACCCCTAAAAAGGGGGGAGAGGGGGGCATTGCCATGGTACAGACCAGGTGGATCTCCGACGGACCGGCGTCCCACCCAGCTACTGCGGCTGATTCCACTTATTCTTTAACTGCTCGTCCTGCGTGCGCTTTTCAATCTCTTCCATCTCAGGCCCAAGGCCGTGGTGGCTGGGATCGAGCGGCCAAATCGTAAAGTCGGCAAAGGCCAGCCGATGCGGCGCGCCGGCCATCGACTTCAATCCGTCCTCGAGTTCGAGTAGATCGCCGAATGAAAGCTCAAGGCGATGCTCGTTGGGGTGGTAGATTGAGCCGATCGGAAAATCCTTGAATGGAGTGCGCGTCTCTTCAATGTGATTGCCCAGAACATCCGCAACCGGCTTGCCTTCAAGGAAGGCGATCAGCCGTTCGGTGCTGGCTTTGTAGGTTGGAAAGTCGGGAATATACAGCCGGCCCGGGTAGAGATTGTCGCCCGTAAGCAAGATACCCGTCTTCCGGTCGTAGAGCGCGATTGCGTATTCATCGTGACCGGGAATCGGCACAATGTTCAGTACACGATCGCCAAGATCCACCTGCCCCATTCCAGTGGGCCAGGGATCGATGCCAAAGAACTTCGAAGCTGCATCGACCGTGGGCGCAACAAATTCGATCGGAACCGCAGGGTCGTTCATGGCCTTCACAGCGGAGTCGCCCCAAACATGGTCGCCGTGCGAATGTGAATGAGTAACAATGAGCGTGATGCTCTGGCGATGATTGCGCTCGAGCCAATTGCGCATCACGTGCTCGAGTTCCGGCACCAGATCGCCGTTGCGCGAGCCTGTATCCCAAAGCAGTGCGCGGTCTTTGCCAAAAAAGAGATACAGAAACGGCATTTCAGCATCGGTGCATCCCGACTGGCGAAGGATGATCAGGTCCGGATTGTATTCGTGCACCTGCCACTCCGGAATCTCCATGCACTTGGGGCCGCCGGTAGTCCAGGCAAGAGGAAGAATGCCAGGTTCGAGATCGCCGCCATCGGGCTGCGGAAATTGCGCGGATGCGAGCGACGCGCCGAGCACCAGCGCCATTGCCGCAATGTACGATCTTGCAGTCATCTCAATTCGTCTCCCTGTTGGTGCGTAGATACAGAAACGCCGTTCGCCCGGAGCCAGTGATGCAAGTGGAGCCAGACGAACGGCGCTGGTACTGCTTAAGCAATCAGGTCGTGAATCACGTTTCCATAGAGATCGGTAAGCCGGTAATCGCGGCCGCTGTAATGGTAAGTGAGCTTGGTGTGATCGATGCCAAGCTGATAAAGAATGGTCGCGTGAATGTCGTGCACGTGCACCGGATTCTCAATCGCCTTCCAGCCGAAGTCGTCGGTGGCGCCGTAGGTAAAGCCCTTCTTGAAACCTCCGCCCGCCATCCACATGGTAAAGCCGTGCGGGTTGTGGTCGCGGCCGTTGTGGGTCTGGCCGCCCATAAATCCGCTGCCGATTTCGACAACCGGAGTGCGGCCAAATTCAGAGCCGGCAACAATGATGGTTTCATCCAGCAGGCCGCGCTGCTTCAAGTCCTTGATGAGCGCTGCAAAAGGCTGGTCGGAGTCGCCGCCGGTCTTGCGATGCAGCTCGATGTCAAAATGGTGATCCCATGGGTCGCCCCTGGCATAGTAGACCTGCACCATGCGCACACCGCGTTCGATCAGGCGCGCCGCGGTCAGGCATCCGCGAGCCGTGCTTCCTTCGCCGTACATCTTCAGCGTTGCCTCAGATTCCTTGCGCACATCGAATACATCCGGCGCCTCGGTCTGCATGCGATACGCGGTTTCCATCGCGCCGATCGTCGCTTCGAGCTGCGGATCTTTAGGGCCGGTGGCCGTTGAGCCCATACCGAGCTGATCGAGCGCCTTGACCAGATCGAGTTCCTTCTTTTGCTGGTCGAGATTGAAGCGATCGTTGTGAATGTTGGCGATAAGTTTTTGCGGGTCGAAGTCGCCCTTTTCAATCTTGTCTGAAACGTAGGTTCCCTGGTAGACCGGCGACAGAAACGCCGAAGACCAGAGCGGCGGACCAACCGTAGTCGGCACATCCGGGCACAGGACGACGAATCCGGGCAAATTCTGATTCGTGGTTCCTAGGCCGTAAGTAACCCACGCACCCATTGAAGGACGGCCCGCAAAGTTGGCGCCGGTGTTCATCATTTCGAGAGCCGGCTCGTGGTTGGGAATCTCGGTGAAGACCGACTTCACAATGCACATGTCGTCGACGCACTCGCCTAGATGCGGAAAGATTTCGCTCACTTCGATGCCGCTCTGCCCGTACTTTTTGAACTTGAAGGGAGACTGCATCAGGTTGCCGGTTTTGCGCTCGTGCGCAAGTGCGCCCCCGGGCATGGGCTGGCCGTTGTACTTTTCAAGCGCAGGCTTGTAATCGAATGTGTCGACCTGCGACATGCCGCCATTCATGAACAGAAAAATGACGCGCTTGGCCTTCGGCTTGTCGGTAATCATCCAGGAGGCGCGATTGCTTGAGCTTTCAGCGCGTGCCAACGACTCGCCTACAAGGCTGGCCAGGCTGAGATAGCCAAATCCGCAGCCCATTTTTCTGAGCGCGTCGCGGCGAGTGATGGGGCGGCTTGCCGGTATATGAGCCATAATGTTTCTCCTCTGCGGGCTCGACGCACTCCCGCGGTTGCCGGTCAATTCACAAATTGAAATTCATTCGAACTGAGCAATATCCGTGCGTACTCGTGCCAGGCCGTGATCGGCTGTCCGTTAACGGCGTAGCCCGGTTTCTCAGGCGTGGTGCTAAGGAACTTGAGGCCAAGTTGCAATTCTTCCGCCGTGGGCTTGCGCTCAAAAATGTACTCGTAAACTTTGTCGATGCGCTCCTCGTCGCTCGGCTCCGGCTCAACGCGGTCAGCCAGAATACCGGACTGCTTATAAACGAAGGGGTTGTTCATAAAATACAGCTGCTGCAGAGGCACGTTGCTTGAGAATCGCTGCTCCGACGTGAAACTCGGGTTGGGAAAGTCGAAGACCATCAGGTAATTGTTGAGCCTGTAGCGGCTCACCTTGCAAAACACCGTGCGCCGCACGTTGTCTTCGTTAAAGTCGGTCGAAGGCCCCGAGGTCTCTTTCAGGTCGAGGTCACCGGCAACAAACAGCATTGAGTCGCGAATCTCTTCTGCATCGAGGCGTTGGCGGTTGAAGTGCGAGTAGAGCCGGTTGCCGCCATCTTTGTCGTGCGCCTCCTGCGATTCGTCCACGCTCTGCTGGTAGACGGCTGAAAGCATAATCTCGCGCTGCAGCCACTTGATGGAGCGGCCGTGATTAACAAACTCCGAAGCAAGATACTCAAGCAGCTCGGGATTCGAAGGCTTATCACCCATAATGCCGAAGTTATCGGGCGTGTTCACAATGCCGGTGCCGAAGTGCCACTTCCAGATGCGGTTCACAATTACGCGAGCGGCAATGGGATGGTTGGCGATGTCTTCGGCAAATTCCAGACGGCCGCTGCCGTCAGAATACGGTTGCTTGTCTGGCGGACTCAGCACCGTAAGAAAGCCGCGTTGAATTACTGGCCCAGGCGAGTGCGGATTGCCTCGAATATTCAAATTCACGTCAACGGGCTTCGCCTTGTCAGTCTCTCCGTTGACGTAGGGGTAAGTCGCGTCCTTCAACTGCTTGTCGAGATCATCGATCTTCTTCTGCTGCGCAGCGATGTAATCCTGGAAGGCGGCGCCGAGACGGCGCGTAAGAGACCAGCCCATAAACATGAGCACGCCAGGCTTGAAGTGCTCTTCCTGATCTCCCGACTGCGTAACAAAAATATCGGAGTAAAGCTTTGCTTCATCGAACGGAAGCGCCTTGAGCTCAAGCTCGCAACCGGGGCAGAACTCGTCGAAAGTATCGAATTTGCCCGGGTTGGTGTCGATCAGCAAGCGGCGATCGGGAACGTAGTTCTTAGCCTTGATCACATCGTTCTGCTGGTCTATATCCAGACCGGACGCCCGCACGCGCATCACTGTTTTCTGGAATGCGTCGGCCAGCTCTCTGGCCTGCGCTTCGGTGCTTGTAGACGAAGCCATCATCGCCTTCCAGTCGTTCAGATAAGGGTAGGGATGATCTTTGCCGAGGTAATCGACCCAGCGCCCGAGCACTTCTGGATCGAGCTTGGCGCTTGAAGAAGCCTCATCGACGGTTTTCTTCTCTTTGCTCAACACATGCCATGCCGCGACCATGTAATCCGAAGTCTGGATGGCGAGGGCGCCAGACATCTGCTTGCTCAGATCCGTGGTGTAGTCGCGAAGATCGGCTCGGATCGTAGCCTCTTCCACAATTTTCTTGTCATAGGCTGCTGCGGTTGCAGGAGAAACAACCGGGTAGTTCTTGTAAGTAGAGCTGGCAAAGATGCTGACGACGCGATAGTAGTCCTTCTGCGCAATGGGATCGTACTTGTGGTTGTGGCAGCGAGCGCAGGCCACGGTCAGTCCCAGCATGCCGCGCGTCACCGCGTCTACGCGCTCGTTGCGTTCATCTGCGCGGCCTTGCACCGGCTCAGCCTGATCCCACACCCAGGGACCAGCGCCAAGATACGTAGTCGCAACCAGATCATCGTTGTGCTCGGCTTCGGTCTTGGAGGGCAAATGATCGCCGGCCAACTGCATCTCAACAAACTTGTCGTAGGGCAGGTCATCATTGAACGACTTGATGACCCAGTCGCGATAGCGATATGCGCCGGCAAACGGCATATATCCGCGGCCCTTTGGATCGAGACCTCGAACGTCGTCCTCAGAATAGCGAGCAACGTCGAGCCAATGACGGCCCCAGCGCTCGCCGTATCGCGGAGAAGCAAGCAGCCGATCGACGACTTTTTCCCAAGCATTGGAGGCGCGATCGTTGATGAAGGCCTCGACCTCCTGCTCAGTCGGCGGAAGGCCGGTGAGGTCATAGGTGGCGCGGCGAATCAGCGTGCGGCGATCGGCCTGCTGCGCGGGAGTGAGTCCGGCCGAATGCAGATTGGCGAGGATGAAGTGATCGATCGGCGTACGTGCCCAGTGCTCAAAGCGCTTATCTTCAATCGCAGGGGTGGGCGGCGTTTTGAGCGGCTGGAACGACCAGAACTCGCGCTGCTTTTCAGTAATTACACCCGTAGTTGCTGTGGTGCCGAGAGGCGCCGATGCGCTGGCCGGCCAGTTTGCGCCAGCCTTTACCCACGCCACCAGCGTCGCGATGTCTTCAGCCTTGAGTTTGCCGCTGCCCTTTGGCATTTTGAGTTCGCCGGTCTGTTCAACCGCCGCGATCAATCGACTTTTTTCGGGTTCGCCGGCAATTACTTCTGCGCCATTCTTGCCGCCCTTTTCAAATCCCGCCTTGGTGTCGAGCCGCAGTCCGCCCTTGGCCGTTTCGTCGTGGCAGTCGTAGCAACTGTTGGCAAAGATTGGCCGCACCTTATTTTCGAAGAAGTCGGCATCGACCGCGGGCAGCGATGAGGTGCTGGTCGCGGAAGCAGCGGGTGCAGCCAAAGTCGCGGGCTGCGGCGAAGCTGAGGGAGCCGTGCTTGCCGGCGCGGATCCAGAAGGTGAGGAGGAACTGGGCGCGGGATCGGAGCCTGCGGCGCCCGCCTTTACCCATGCGACAAGATCGGCAACTGCGGCGGGATCGAGGGTCCGCTTGGGCGGCATTTTCAGGTCGCCCTGGCGGCGAATAGCCTGAATCAACATGCTGGCGTCGGGATCGCCGGGGACAATCACGGCGCCGTCTTCGCCACCTTTCTTGATTCCCGAATATGAATCGAGGCGCAGACCGCCCTTTGCAGTCTCGTCGTGACAATCCAAACAGTTGTTCTGAAGAATCTCAACAACTCGTGCGGAATAGAACTGCTGCGATGTTGGATCGACCGCGGGAGCCGGTCCCGAAGCAATCACATCGTCGCCGGGAATCAAGGCAGCGCTCGCGGTAACGCCGCAGATGCAGGCCAAAATGATGTGCCGTTTCATCACAAACTGCCTTCCGCGTTAGGAGATAGGGCCAACTCCCCATCGCGATGCATCGACGAGGACTTGTACGCAAGCTGCTTCACGTATTCATGCAGTTCATGGAACTCAGGACTTTGCTGGCGCTCCGCAAATGGTAGTCGTGCAGTGGGAATCTCAACGTCGAGCAGGATGTTGTTGCGCTGCGCGTGCTCTTCATGATGACGGTCGAGCAGAATGAGGCGGGTACCGAGAAGGAGCGCTTCCTGCGTATTATGCGTGACAAAAACAATGGTCGGCCGCGACTCGAGCCAGATGCCGTGCAACTGCTCCTGAAGGCTCGATCGCGTGGAGGGATCGAGCGCGCTGAAGGCTTCGTCCATAAGCAAAACCGGCGGCCGCATCAGCAGGGCCTGGGCAATTGCAACACGTTGCTGCATTCCGCCGGATAGTTGATGAGGATATTTGCGCAGGTCCTGCGCGCGCAAGCCCATTCTTTCGAGATAGCCGCGTGCCTCTTTCTCAAGCGCTTTCTTAAAACGGAAGTAGGAGGGACGGAATCGGCCAAGCATGCGGCTATTGGCATTCTCGGGACCGTACATCACGTTGCCGAGTACTGTCCGATCAGGAAACAGCGAGTATTTTTGCGGCACGTAGCCGCAGCGCGAATCGATCTTCTTGACCGGCTTGGAGTCGACCTCTACCGTTCCCCCGGTGGGGAACTCCTGGCCCAGGATCAGGCGTAGCAGAGTGCTTTTGCCGCAACCTGTCTCACCCAGAACCGCAACAAACTCGCCGGCCGCAATCTCAAGGTTGATTTTTGAGAGCACGGTCTTGATGCCATCGCGGCCAGCGGGATACGCAACACAAACATCGCGCAGCGCGATCTCCGTCCGCTTGGCCACGGGCAAAGCAGCCCGCGGCGCGGGAGCCGGAACGACCTCGAGTTTCAAAGCGGCTGATACCACGGGTGCAGTCTCCGGTTGGCGATTCGCAGAATCGCGTCCACGATGAATAACAGCAGCGCTACCCACAACACATAGGGCAGAATGATGTCCATGCCCATATGCCGTCGCATGATGGCAATGCGGTAGGCGAGCCCGTCGGTCGAAGCAATCATTTCGCCCGCGAAGAGAAACAGCGCAAGCGGCTTCAGGTTCAGGCGCACGCTGTTGATAATCTGCGGCATAACTTGCTTGAGCACGACGCGATAGGCAACGTCCAGATTGGTTGACTTGAGCGTGAAGGCCTTTACAATCTGCTCGCGAGGCACACCACGCGCGATGTTGAAGGTATCGAGGATCAGCGTGGGCGCAACGCCGATGACCATCAGCATGATCTTCGACCACTCCTCGATGCCGAATGCGATAAAGAGAATTGGCAGCAGAGAAAGCGCAACAATCTTGTCGAAGAACAACACGAATCGCTGAAATACTGCGCCAAAATAGGGAAAGATGGCCATGTGCAAGCCAAGAAGGATTGCGGGTATCAGCAGCGCCAGCGCAATGAGAAAGCGGCGCGAACTGGCCATGGTGTCTTTAAACAGCATGCTGTGCGCGATCTGCTGCCAGAGCGATGCGCCCGGATCGAGCGGATCGTCTTCTTCGGCAGGCTGCAGAGCCGCGGTCTTCATACCATTGAAGAGCTGCGCAGCCGTGGGCGCAACGCGATCGTCGGGATTCTCTTTGTGGCGCTCGATTGAAAGGTTCACGTACAAAACAATGCCCACCACAAACAGCATCCAGCTCAGCGACTGGGTCCACAATCGCACGGGCCGCACCTGAATGCCGGCCAGGTCCGATGGATGAAAAGTGGACTTCATGTTCAGAGTTTCCCCTGCCACGCAAGCTTCATGTAGGTGGCGTCCATGCGCAGGCGCACACGATCTTTCTTGCCCTGGATGGCTCCATCGGGATAAAGAATCGCAACGTCATCGACAGACTGAACATTCTGACCGAGAAGATCGTGGTGAAAGCAGAACTGCCGGACCAGGTCCATCTTTTGCTGGAATGCGGCGTTGGTGGCAAACTGCGTAGCCGCCTGCGGAGTCGAGAACAGGTACGTGGTACGCAACTGCTCTTTGTACGATTGAACGGTATCGTCGCTGGCAGAGGCGCTGCCCTTGATTGCATCTGCAGCCAAAGGACCTGTGCCGGTCAACTGGGCCATAGTCTCGTACCATGCGCCGGTAATGGCCTTGGCAAAGCGGACACCGGAACCATCGGGGCGATTCAGCACGTCGGTGCGGACGACCAGCAGGTCGAGAATCTCGCCAGGAATCTTCGATGAGTCGAAGAGTTCGCGCACGCCCGTATCCTGACTCAGAATTTCAGAGACCAGCGGCTTCCATGTAACGGCAACCTGATTGCGCTTGTCGCCTATGAATGCGCCCACGATATCAGAGTCGCTGGTGTTGACCAGCTTAAGATGCGGCAGTTCTCCGCTCAGGCCATTCAGCACCATCGCGCGCTCGAGCAAGTACTCTGAGACGGTTTTCTGCACCAGCAGGATGGGATGACCAGGCAGTTGCCCGAGGGTTAGGCCACTGCGCGCCAGCACCGCATCGTTGCCGTTCGAGTAGTCGCCGATAATGATCGAAGTCGAATCGACGCCCGCAGCGGCAGGCATGTCGAGCGCCTCCATGTTGGTCATGGTGCATGCGTCGATGTTTTTCGACACGAACGCGTCAAGCGAAGCGGCGTAGTCGAACCGCTGCACTTTGATGACGACGCCATATTTATCGGCCCATTTTTTCAGAATGCCGGAGCGGGCCATGTAGAAATAGGGGTTCCATCCGGCATACACCGACCAGCCAACGGTAAACGTCGGCGTAGCGGCCTGTGCAGGCTGGGCGAGCAGCGCCAAAAGCAACGCGACCGCGGCTAAGGCTCCGCGAAGGAGAGTCCACCTGTGTGAAAGAATCCTGAGCAAATTCCTTCTGCCTTTGAGGTTGACTTGAGTTTGGTTTGGGGAACAGGAATAGCGCAATTGCTTAGATCAAATTTACTCTATTCCCGGCATACGAATCGTCGCGATTCAACTTATTTATACGACCCATAAGGAATGTCGATTAGGCGCGAAAACATTGGCGATTCGAGTGGAATTACGGCGTCGGGCGGGTTGAACCGGCTTAAGTTTGCCTCTCCCTCCGACCAAGCCGAATGGTAACCAGCGAATAGTCTTCGATCGATTTCGTTAACTATTCTGCACTCTTTTTCTTATTGCTCGCCTATTGAGCAGGAACCACCAGCCGCGTCACTTTGGCCCCGTCATAGCTGCTTAGCCAGATAGACCCGAGAGCGGAGCGAATGCTGTCACCGCCTGCGCCGTGCCATTGGCCGGTAACGGCGTTGGTTGAAGCGTCAATGCGCGTAATGGGGAATTCGATGACTGTGGCCCACACTGCGCCGTTGCCAAAAGCCATTTCGCCGCCAAAACCCGGAATTCCTGCGGTGATGAGCGCGGTTCGCTTGCCCGAAACCTGGTCAACTCGCGCGATGGTGCCGTCACCCTGATTCAGGACCCAGATGGACCCGGCGCCGGCAGTAAGAAACCGCGGCATGCGCCCGACGGGTGTTTGGCCGGCAACAGAATTTGTCGCCGGGTTGACCCGAATCAGCGTTCCACCCTGATTTGAGCTCACCCAGATTGAGTCGCCGGCGAATAGCGGGTTGAACGAACCAGGTGCGATGCGAATGGTGGCCGCAACCGCATTCTTCACGGGGTCGATGCGAACCAGGTCACTGGCCTTTGAAGTCACAATCCAGATGCTGTCAGGGCTGGCGGCAATTCCTCCCTCGGAGTCAGCGGGACCGGCAGCAATTGTAGCCTGCAGTGCGCCCGTCTTGGCGTCGACGCGAACCACCGTATGGTCGCCGCAACTCGGAATCCACAGGCTGCCAAATGCGATTGCAAGACCCGCACAAGGCTTGTTCACCGTCACGATAGTTCCTGGCTGATTGGTGGTTGCGTCCAGCCAGACAACGTGATTGGCACTGGAACTCGTAACCCAGACGCCGCCATCGGCCACCGCCATCCAATCGGGATGACCAGTCACGGGAAAAGTCGCGATCGCCTTTAGATCGCTGATGTCGTGCTGAACGCCGGCAGTTTTCACGCCGGTCTTGGGCGGAAAATGAGGGCGGCTGCTCACTTCCTGTCCGCGCAGAGTTACAAGAGCGGCTGTGAAAAGGAGTATGGCGAAGAGCAACAAATAATTGGTCCGCTGCAATCGAGATCGAATCATTTCCCCTCCCAGGGAACTCCGCGAAAATATTAACGGCTTGCGCGTGCGGGACGCACCATTCGAACCGGCGGATAGTCGCTCAGAGTGGTGCCGCCGGTAGCAATTTCGAGAAATGCCTGGGCCGCATGAGTGAGCGTGCGATCTTTGCGGAAGATGAGCGCCAATTCACGGTGGATTCTCATGCCTTCGAGGTTGGCAATCTTCAGCAAGCCGGCGTGTACGTCATCCAACACGTTAACGCGAGGCAAAAAGCCCATGCCCAGTTCGGCGCAGATCAGGCGCTTGAGCAGCTCGCTCGAATCGAGCTCCATGGCGATGCGCGGATGAGCGTCAAAAGTATCAAAGAAGTTGTTGATGAGCGTGCGTTGCCTGCCTTGTTTAAGAAGGAGCAGCGGATATTGCAGCATCTCGTCGAGCTTCACCACCTCGCGCCGCGCCAGCGGATGCGTAGGATGAACGGTCAGCACAATATCGTCGCGATGAACAACGTGAACCACTAGCCGCGGGTCTTTCACAGGCATTGACACAACGGCAAAATCCACCTCGCGGTTGAGTACCGACTCAACCGAACGCAGATGTTCCGCGCGAACAATATTGAGGTTGACTCGGGTGTAGTGTTTCTTGTATTGAGCCAATACCGGCGGCAGCACGTAGAGGCTGGTGGCTTCACTCGCGCTCACTGATACCTCGCCGCGAGCCGATCGATAGAGTTCGTTAACGGCCACCACAATGTGGCTCTGGCATTGCAGGCAGTGTTCGGCAAACGGCTCAAACAGCCTGCCCGCCGCGGTAAATGTCACCTTGCCTCCGTCGCGATCAAAGAGCCGCGCGCCCACTTCTTTCTCGAGAGATCGAATCTGGGCCGAAATCGCGGGCTGGGTCATTCCCAGTTTCTCGGCAGCGCGAGAGAAGCTCTTGAGCCTGCAAACCTGGAGAAAAGTTCTCAATTGTTCAAAGTCCATACCGCACATCCGATCCCATGCGGCTCGCAACGGCCATTGGCCGCTGAATTCGAGCCGGTTATAGAGTGAATCGCCGCAGTAGGCTGGACTCATGGAGTTCGATGTTCCAGCTTAGACCCTGCCGGCCGCCCATCCCGTCGTCAAAAACATTTCGAATACCGCGCAGAAAAAAGAGTTTGCCGCCGTCGATTGGTGGTGCATACTGCCGCGGGCAATGGCAAAATGCAATTAACGATGCCATTCTCATTGCGCTCCCCTCGCCTCAACCAATCGAAAAAGACTTGCAGTTTCGTTGCATTTGCCCTTGTTGCGTGTTCCTTGTACCCGGTGACCGCGCATGGGCAGGAGAAAAAGGAGCCCAAACAATCGGTGTACGATTTTTCCCTGGTCGATCAGAATGGGAAGACCGTGTCTCTTTCCACTTACAAGGGAAAGCTTTTGTTGATTGTGAATCTGGCCAGCCAGTCGATTTACAGCAGCCAGATTGCAGCTCTCAACGAATTGCAGAAGACCTACGCGTCGCAAGGCCTCGAAATCATCGGCATCCCCTCCGCCGATTTTGGGGGCGAAGAATTGAAGAATCCCGCAGCCCTGCATAAGTACTACAGTGAAACCGCCCACGCCGAATTCCCGGTCTTTGCGAGCGCGACACTTACCGGCGTAAACGAAATTCCTCTCTACCAGTTCCTGTGCGACCCGAAACAAAGTCTGCCCGGCGGAGACGTTCATTGGAACTTCACCAAGTTTCTGGTTGACCGCGAGGGCCATCCGCTGGCTCGCTATGAGCTCGATGTGGACCCCGCCGACATCGAATTCCACGTGACCATCGAAGACGCCCTGGCGGGCAAACTCAAAAAGCAATCCGCAGGCGATAACCCTGCCGCCGGCGGTGACGACGATGATGATGACGACTAATCGCGTTTTGCCGCAGTCGCCTGCGGCCCGGAACTCCAGAGGCCTGCATCCAATCAACTGCTTTTCTGCGTGACAAATCTTCTCCATCCGCCAAAGTGCGTAATTTCGTGAGCGCCTTCAATTCCCGCGGGCTCGCATAGAAACCCCTTCACCGCGGACCCATCTGCGAGCCGAACCGTGCCCAACGCGAGCGGCGGCGGAATTGCGTTCAGGAATCCGCCCACCGTCTCTTCGGGCATGGCCCACACTTCCACTTCAATTCCCGTGCCGTTCAGACCCGGCGTATGCACCAGGCCAGGCTTTGGAGGGTTGGTATTCGCCAATGCATAAAGCCGGTAATCGCCGTCGGTACGGGTGCGCGCCAGCAGCCGTGCCCTGCGCTGCGTAAGCTGCCAGTTGAGCGGCTGACCGGCCAGGTGCGCGCCAACAACTGCAATCGGAATGCACCCAGGAGGCGCATCGGGCATCGCAATTTTCGGTGTATCGCTCAACAGGCGATTTGAACCGCCGAGCTTGATTGAAAGCCTGCGGTGCAGCCGGTCTGCGATTTGCAGCAGCCCTTCGTCGGTAAATGCCTTACCAATCAGCGAAACGCCGAATGGCAGACCATTGGTTTTAAACCCGGCCGGGATGGCGACCGCGGCGAGGTCAAGAAGATTCACAAAATTGGTGTAGTAGCCCAGGTTCGAGTTGAGCTCAACTGGCGCGGCTTTTACCTGGTCGATGGTGTAATGCGTGGGGGCCGTAGGAAGCATGAGGAAGTCCGCCTTTTCCCATACCGCGCTGCAATCATTTGCAAGCCCCTGCAGCGCATATGCGGCCTCGAACATATCGGCAGCACTGAATCTTTCGGCGCCGCGAATAATGGACTCGACGGTAGGATCGACGGTCTCAGGGTTGCCGGCGAGAAAATTCCGCAGTGCAGCCAGGCGCTCTGCCACCCAGGGTCCTTTGTAAAGCAGATTAGCGGCCTTGAGAAACGGCCGGTAGTCGAATTCAACCGCGGTTCCGCCGAGTTCGGTGAGATTGGCAACAGCTTCCCGGTAGCACTCGGCGGCGTCACGATCGCCGAAAAACTCAAGGCTTTCAAGCGTCGGTATGCCAAAACGGAAACCCGGAGATCCGCTCCAGGGTGCAGCGCCCTGGCCTAAGCCGGCGGTGCGGGAATACGGATCCGCGGAATCGAAACCACGCACAACTGCAAAGACCCGCGCGGCGTCCACGCAGGTCTCGGCAAAAACAGAAACGCAGTCGAGCGTACGACAGGCGGGCAGCAGCCCCATGGTGCTGAGCCAGCCTCGCGTGGGTTTCAAACCCACAAGCTGATTGAACGCGGCCGGCACGCGACCCGAGCCAGCGGTGTCGCTGCCCAGCGAAAAACTCACTGAGCCGTTAGCCACGGCCACTGCCGAACCCGAGCTCGATCCGCCGGAGATGTAGCGCGGGTCGAACACGCTGGAGCAAACGCCGTACGGGCTGCGCGTTCCCACCAGTCCGGTTGCAAACTGATCCATGTTGGTTTTGCCGATAAGGATGGCGCCGGCCGCGAGCAGGCGCTTGATCACGGTTGCGGTTTCAACGGCAACGTGCGAGAACGCGGGGCAAGCAGCGGTAGTCTGCATCCCGGCAACATCGAAGTTATCTTTTACTGCGAACGGAATTCCATAAAGCGGCAAGACCCGCGAAGCCGGCTCATCCTCAAGCGCCTGCGCTCGGCGCAAATTCGCGTCGCGATCGACAAGCGATATCCAGACGGGCCGCTCGCCCGCGCGGGCAATCTCATCGTAGATGCCCGCAATCACGGCAATCGGGGTCATCGCTCCGTCCTGGTACGCTCCCTCGAGCGTGGCAATGTCCATCCGTTTATCGACCTTCTCTCTCGAATCCGCGCTTGCCGTCACTTCATTGTTAGTACAAACTCTATGAAGTCCGCATCAGGAAATGCTAAGCGACGTGCAAAATTGCCAGTTGCTGGCCGGCATTAACCATTTGCCCGGCTTGGCAGAGCAGTTCTCGCACCACGCCGCCGGTTGGCGCTGAAATCACCATTTCGATCTTCATCGCGTCAAGAACCAGCAGCTTGTCTCCCGCAGCCACCCGCTGGCCCGGCTGCGCGGCAACCTGGAATACGCTGGCGGTCATAGGTGCCAGCACCGCCTCGCATCCTTCGGGAATCGCGCGGTCGGCCGTTTCCGGTTCAGGCATATCCACCAGTACCGACGGTGCTTCAAGCAGGCCGTTCACGCGCCAACGTTCACGCTCTTCTTCGAAAGCCTGGCTCTGGCGCTCCTTGAAGGCTGCCGCGCTCCGCTCGATGGACTGCAAAAACTCTTCATGGTGCGCCAGGTTGAACTCGCCCGGTTCCATGCGCGGATTGAAAGCGCCATGAAGAATGTCTCGCCGCAGTTCGGTCAGCTCTTCAGTAGTCACCGGGTAAAACCGAATCTGATCGAAGAAGCGAAGCGCCCACGGAACGCCTTCGACAAACGTCTTCGTCACGCGATTGGTATTCCACACCTGAACGGTGCGGCCCACCAACTGGTAACCACCCGGTCCCTCCATCCCATAGACGCACATATAGGCGCCGCCAATGCCGACGGCATTCTCAGGAGTCCACGTTCGCGCGGGGTTGTATTTTGTCGTCACCAGGCGGTGACGCGGATCGGTGGGCGTAGCAACGGGCGCACCGAGGTAAACGTCGCCCAGCCCCAGCACCAGGTAACTGGCATCGTGAACAATGCGGTAAACATCTTCGACGCTGTCGAGACCGTTGATTCGGCGAATGAACTCGATGTTATCGGGGCACCATGGCGCGTCGGGCCTGACCGCCTGCATGTACTTTGCCTGCGCCAGCTGAGTCGCAGGATCATTCCACGAGAGCGGCAGATGCACGGTGCGCGAAGGCACTGAGATCCGCGGATGCTCCGGCAGTTCCATGTCGAATGCGTCGAGCGCCGCAAGCAATTCTTCGCGCCGCAGCTTGCGGTTGTCATAGTGAATCTGCAGGCTGCGCACACCGGGAGTGATATCGATGATGCCGGGCAGCGATGATGCGCGAAGCTTCTCTTCGAGCAGGTGCGCGCGAAAACGCAAACTGAGCTTAAGCACTCGCGGGCCATACTCGACCAGCAGATACTTGTCGCCGTCGGCACGATAAACAATTGCCGGCTGCCGCGAGTTATCGGCTTGCAGAATTGCGGGCTCCGGTTCCTGCTGCGGATCGGTTGGGATTTTCGGACTGGGGCCCTCAAGCGTGGAAATCATGCGTTCCAGAGCCACTTCGAGTGCTTCGGCTTCGGCAAGCGCAACGCGCTGAAAGCGCACAATGTCGCCTGCCTTCAACTGGCCCAGCTTCCATCTCTCTGCTTCAACAACCACGGCTGGGCAAACAAATCCGCCCAGGCTTGGGCCATCGGGACCGAGCAGAATGGGCATGTCGCCGGTAAAGTCGATTGAGCCGACGGCGTAAGCATTGTCGTGAATGTTCGAGGGATGCAGGCCGGCCTCGCCGCCGTCTTTGCGCGCCCATTCCGGCTTCGGTCCTACCAGCCGCACGCCGGTTCGATCGGAGTGGTAGTGAACGCGCCAGTCTGTCATGAAAATCATTTCGATGTCGAAAGGCGTAAAGAACTCGGGCTCGCCGTGCGGACCGTAGAGAACTCCAATCTGCCACTCACGCGTGTACGCTGGCTGCAGATCCTCATCGAGAGCAAGCGCGGAACCTTGACCCTGCGATGGGGGATTAAAGTGCACAACATCGCCGGCCCGCAACGATCGGCCTGCGTGGCCCCCGAATCCCCCCAGCATGAAGGTTGCCCCGCTGCCGAGGAATTGCGGAACATCGATTCCGCCGGAAATCGCGAGATACGCGCGAGCGCCGCCATTCCTGACTGCCCCAAGCTTCAAAGTGCTCCCTGACTCGACGCTGAAAGCTTTCCAGCGAGGCACAGGCTTGCCGTCGACCGTCGCGCCCATATCCGCGCCGGTGAGAGCGATAGCCGCCGCGGCATCGAAGCGCATGGTCGCGCCGAGCGTCGTCATTTCGATTGCGGGAGCGTCGTCGGAATTGCCCACCAATCGGTTAGCAAGACGGAACGCAAGCGTATCCATCGGACCGGAGGGAGGCACGCCAACATGCCAGTAACCCTGGCGCCCAGGATAATCCTGAATGGTTGTCTGAGTACCGCCATTCAACACTTCGAAGGCGCGCTGCCCAATGTCGAAGCTGCCAAGAAACGCCGTCGTCATTGCACCCGAGGCAAAGGTTTCAGAAGCGGCCACCGCGCGCAAATAACGCAGATTTGTTTCCGTGCCGTAGAGCGAAGTCGCATCCAGAGCGACTTGCATGCGTGTAACTGCATCGCTGCGGTCGGCGCCTGTAACTATGATCTTGGCAATCATCGGGTCATAGAACGGCGTTATCTCGGTTCCGTTTTCAACCCAGGTCTCAACACGGGCAATTTGGGGATCAGGGAACAGCGCCCGCGACAACTTTCCCGGCGCAGGCTGAAAGTTCTTTGCCGGATCTTCAGCGTAAACGCGCGTCTCGATGGAACAGCCCTTCGGCTCAACATGAAATGAGTCGAGCGGCGCCAATTCCTGCGCAGCTTCACGAATCATCATCTCCACAAGATCCAGGCCCGTGACCTGCTCCGTAACCCCATGCTCCACCTGCAAGCGCGTATTCACTTCGAGAAAGTAGTAATTGCCGGCGTCAATGTCCAAAAGAAACTCAACTGTGCCGGCTGACGCGTAGTCAACGGCCTTTCCCAGCAATTCTGCAGAATGAAGAATTGCAGATTCAATCGAAGGATCCAGACCCGGAACCGGCGTCTCCTCAATCACCTTCTGATGGCGGCGTTGCGCCGAGCAATCGCGTAGCCCAAGCACGAGTACACCGCCGTCGCCGTCGCCGAATATCTGCGCCTCCACGTGCTTGGCGCGCGCCACAAACTTTTCCAGATACACACTGCCATCGCGAAAGCTATTGCGGCTGAGCCGAACCACCGACTCATATGCTTCTTCTAACTCATCCGGCGTAGAGCACACGCGCATGCCAATTCCGCCGCCGCCCGCCGAGCTCTTCAGCATCACGGGATAGCCCAGCGCTTCGGCACGTTCCAACGCGTCAGCAACATCACTTAGAATTCCCGTGCCGGGCAGCAATGGAACGCCGCATCGTTCCGCAATTGCACGCGCGGTGTGCTTCAACGCGAACGCTTCGATCTGTTCGACGCGAGGCCCGACAAAAACCACACCGTGGCGGCTGCACTCCCGGGCGAACTCAAGGTTCTCGCTCAGAAAACCGTATCCAGGATGAATCGCCTCAGCTCCCGTTTCCTTTGCGGCAGACAAGATGCGATCGATGACAAGATAGCTCTCGGAAGCCGGTCCAGGGCCCAACAGCACAGCTTCATCCGCTTCGAGCACATGCCGGGCCTCGCGATCGGCCTCGGAATAAACGGCCACGGAGCCTATGCCCATTAGCTTCAATGTGCGTATGATGCGGCACGCAATGGCGCCGCGATTCGCCACCAGAACCTTAGAGAACATTCTCGTTCCAGATAAGAATTTGCACCGGCGTGGGATTGTAGGCGTTGCAGGGATTATTCAGCTGCGGGCAGTTACTGATCACCATAAGTACATCCATCTCGGCGCGTAACTCCACATACTTACCTGCCTCTGAAACTCCGTCTTCAAAAGTAAGTCCCCCATCGGGAGTAACTGGGACATTCATAAAGAAGTTGATGTTACTGGTAATATCTCGCTTTTCCAAGCCGTTCTTCCAACTCTGAATGCCTTTGAGAAAACTCTGCCGGCAAGCATGCATGCTGCGCTTCTCAATTGCATAGCGCACCATGTTGCTCTCTGCCGCGCAGGCGCCGCCCAGCGTGTCGTGACGGCCGCAAGTATCGGCAACAATCGTCAACAGAACATTTCCCTCTGTAGAAATAAGCCGGGTACCGGTGGTGAGATAAATGTTCTCCTGCTCGCGAATCGTATCCTGCGCACTGTAACGATCAAGGTAATCGTGCGCGTTGTAAAACAAGGTGTCGACGGCCTGGTTGCCTTCAAGATCGACGATTCGCACAATTTGACCACCGCCGATCTCATGCACGAATGCTTCCCCGGCATCCACCACAAAGCTCTTGAGCGCCGTTTCAGGCTGCAGCGAGCTGATCTGCAAATTAATGGTCGCCACGTTCCAGTTCCTCTTGAGCGGGATTATAGAAAGTAGAATTCAGTGAGCAGGAATCCGCGCGCGTTTTCGCCGCATAACATGCGGCAGGGGTCGTCGGTCCGCGGCGCCGGAACTCGCGAAATGCTGAGCGTTACCGGCTTTGGAGCGTAGCTGCTGCCAGGCTCGAGTGGATGTTGCGTACAGTTCAAGAGAACCAGAACATTCATTTCCGCACGTAACTCTATGTAACTACCTGGTTGGGAGTTATTCGGGCAGTAATGCATGCCGCCTTCGTTGTCGACGGTCACTTTGCTGAAGAAATTTACCGTTGCGTCCAGATCGCGCGCTCCCAGCCCGTATTTGCCTAACTCGATCGACATTGAATCGCGAGCATTCTGATGCCAGTCGTTGCGCGCCTGCTGGTAGGCTGCCTTTCCGTACTTCTTCTCGGTCAGCGATGCATTCGACAGTCCGGCCAGAGGATCGTGCCAGCCCACCGTGTCCTCGGTGATCGAGCAAAGGATGCGACCCATATCGGAGTACAAGACATGCCCCCGGGTGAGACGCGCAGTATGTTGCGCTTTTAACGTGTCGGGGAGATTAAAACGTTCTGCCGGAAGCTCGAAGTTGAGGAAATATGCCGCAACGTTTGCGCCGCCTTCAACATCGGTAATGCGCAACGCTGTGCCGCGTTTCAACACATGCGACCAGGTGGCACCGCCCGGCAAAACCTCGCTACAAAGCACACTCGACTCCATCAAAATGTCCTCCTCCGCATCCGCCCGCCCTCTGCGAAAACATCACCGTAATGATGTGCCCGGGTCCTGCCCGCCACTCCCGAGGGAGACAGGCTCTTGCTCAGGGCTGACCCCGGTTCTTACGGCTGAGTTTCACTGAGAGGAGATGTGCTTGGAGCCATCCGGAACGGACGGCTCTGATTGCACTTTTGCTATTCGTGCAACGCCCAATGCTTGCGGCGCTTTAGATAAGGCTGGAAAGGAAGACAGACGGCGGCCCGCAGCACACATCCATGTGGTTGATGCGCAATTGCACCTTGATTGAAGTTCGCGTTCTTGTGCGCCGCATAGTCACTTGAGCAGAGCGTAGCACGAATCCTCAAAACTTCGTAGAGTCTTTATACCGTCTTTATACCGCGCCGTCAGTGCGTAGACGCTGGGGTCGCCGGCTTCTGGACATCGTCGCCATTAAACGGTTCGGGGCTCAAATGGCCGCGATGGCACGTTCCGCAGTTCACGGGAACACCGGAGTTCGGCACCTTCGATACAAAGTTCGCGTTGATGGTATCGACCATCGTGTACATCACGCGCGCCGTCTTCTTTTCTTCTTTTGAGTCGTCGGCGTAGTTGAATCGCGGCCGCCCATTGGGCCCAAGATCGTTGGGATTGCGCACGTGGCAGGTGCTGCATTCTGCGCCCAGGTCATTCTCCCAGCCCTCCATGATGTCGCGCACCTGGGCGCCGGTCAGGTCTTTGGGAAGGACTTGCAGATTGGTAGGAGCGGGGTACACCTGTGCCGGAGCTGAAGTGGATGTTTCCTGCTGTTGAGCCTTGGAAAGCGGCGTAAGAATAAACAAAATTGCAGAAACCGGGACGGCCGCAGCGGCCAGCAAAACCACGGATGACGATTTCAAAATCAAGAAACTCCTTCTGCGCGGAATGGGCAAGAATGCGGGCAATTGCCCGCATCGATCTTGATATGAATATATCGCCTGCTACGCACAGAGGTGTGGATTCATGACCAGGCAGATCGGCGAATGCTGCGGGAGGATTTCCGCTCACGCCTCGATAGCCGCTTCCACGCGTTCACCCAAGGAGCGTTCACGATGCAGGCGCAGAAAATGATCCACCGTTTCCACTCGAATTCGCAGCGAGCCCGTGGGCTTGTTTTCGTCAAGGTCTTTGAATGCGAAGAATGGCGTGCGTGATTTCTCGAGGATTCGTTCGATGACGTTGTAAATAGGCGCATCGTGGCCGCACTTGAAGCTGGAGAGCTCAATTGCGGAGAGATTCGGATGACGAGCGGCAAACTTGGCGGCCCAGATTTTGTGATTGGTTGAGGCGGAGTACCGGTTCTTCCAAACGTCGGAGATGTCGAGCGGATGCGTGATGACGCCGCGCCTCACTTCGTCGCCGAAGAGCCGATCGAGCAGGTCAACATCGAGCGGTAGCGTGCTTTGCGAAAAGATCGGGTAGCCGAGCTTCTGGAACTCTTCAAGTATGCCGTGATTGAGGCCGGGGTCGTGATGGTAGGGACGGCCGAGCATGACAATTCCCATGCGGCCTTCGCGCTCCAGTTGGTCGAGAACCGCGCGAGCCTTGCGCTGGATGGTGGTCTCAAACCGGGCGAGCGTTTCATAACCAATGCGAACCGCGCGAGCGTTTTCTTCTCGCGTGAGGCCGAGGAGCTGCGCCCAGGCGCGAAAAAGCTGATCGGCGAGCACTTCTTCATCGGCCAGGTTGAGAACGGGATTCACGTAGGCGATTCCGTTCTCAGCAAACAGGTCGCGCTCCTTGGTGAACGCGGCCTTGGCTGCCTCAGGCGTTGCGGTCACGGTGGGGCAGGCAAACGATCCTGAAAGGTTGGCCAGATGCGTGGTCAACATGTCGTACATCGGGAACCAGATGGCGTTAAGGGGCTTGCGGGCATGCTGGGTTTGAAGCAGGTCGTGGACGTGGGCAAGTGCCACCTTGGAGGGGAAGCATGGATCGACGGCGCCACGGCTGGATCCGGCCCGATAGAGCTCTGCGCTGGTTTCACCGGAGTAGACGATGTTCGCCGGAAGTATGCCGAGGCTCTGGAAGTATCCCTGAAAAAGAGGCGCATACGTGTACGCGTTCAGCACGCGCGGAATTCCCACGCGGAAGTTCGCTCGCTGGCGTGCAGCATGGATTCGCAGGCGCGTGGCGGCGGATTGGAAAATTGAATCGCGGGCGGGGATGGGATCGGCGACAACGGGTACATCAACCGGCTGGAAAGCCCGGTTCGCGGCCGTTTCCATGATATTCGGGTTGGCCTCCTTCACCAGGTCAAGATCGTGCTTGATTGCGCGCATGGCGTCAATGTCTTCGACCGTGCCTTTCTCGCAGGTCGCGACGATGAGACGCTTCGAGCCCTCGGCCAGCGGGACTTTTGACGTCGGCTTCACTGTGCTGGAGGGCTTTGGCATTTCTACTGCGGTGCGCGCGCCTGGAGCGGCCTGAATGCTGATGAGCGGCGATACCTGCGCTGCGAGCGCAGGAAATTCAATCACTCGCGCGGGCGTCGCGTGGACAGGCTGTGTGCTTACGTCGATGAATGTGCGCAGGCAGTTGTTCTTGCAGTAATTGCAGCGCGTGGCCTCACTCCGCGTGGTGTGGTAATGAATGGTCTCGATAGCGTCAAGCCCGATGAACGAAGTGCGATGGCCGCGAAGGTAGAGGCGCGCAGCCTCAAGCGCGGCTCCAATGGCGCCGGACTCCCCGCAGTGCGCGTGAACAACGATTTCAGGATCGACGCCGGTGCCGCGGAAGCAGGCGCGGAGAAAATCAACCTCGGCTTTCACCACCGCGAGATTCTTCTGCGTTCCGCCCTGCAGTATAAAGCGTGATCCGTGCGCGGGCAGGTTGGGAACGCCGGCAACATACAGAAAAATGTTTTTGGGCAACACGGCTGCCAGGGCGGCAAGAATCTCTTCAGCGCGCCAGCCCTGGCGCTGGAAATTCACGATGTCGCCTTGCAGAAAAACGGCGCACCCATAACCGAATTCGGGCATCGACTTTGCCGTGAACGCCGCGCCGGCGAAGGCGTGCGTGGGGATTCCGAAACCTTCAGCCGTGGATTGCAGAAAATAGCCGTTGCCTGCCGAGCATTGCGTGTTGAGCTTGAAATCTTTCACGCGCCCGTGCTGCACAAAGATGAGCTTGATGTCCTGACCACCGACATCGACGATGACGTGTGGATCATCGTAAAGCTGCATGGCAGAAAGCGTGTGAGCGACGGTCTCAACTAGCGCCACGTCGGCGTGAAGCACCTCTTTCAGCATGTCCTTGGCATAGCCGGTGGTGGCCACCGATACGATTTCGAGTTCCGCGTCCTGGTCTTCAACCTGCTTGCGAAGATTGCCCAGGACCGCGATGGTATCTTCAATTGGGTTTCCGCCGGAGAGCTGATAGCACTTGACGAGCAACTCGCCGTTAGGCCGCATCAAGATGGCCTTGGTCGATGTTGAACCCGCATCGAGGCCTAGAACCGCCGCAACGCGCTCACCAGGTGAGAAGACATAGGGACGAAATTCAGTGGGCCTGAATTCGTCGAGAAAGGAATCCAGTTCTTCGCGGGACGATGCGAGACCTTGCGCGCCGGACTTGGCTTTCTCTTCATCGCGGCCGTGCTCAAGATAACGAATCAAATCAGACTTGCCGGTGTAGACGCCGACTGAATCGTCTTCGCTGCGCGCATATTCCACGACTCCGAGAGCCGCATAGAACTGGGCGTTCGAGGGCGTCTTGATCAGCTCTTCGACGGTTACGCCCTCCGGCAAAGAGACCTTCCGGTCTTTCCACATGCGCGGGATATTTGCTTGCCAAGCTTCGCGCATGCCCTTGAGGAAAGTGTTGGGCCCGCCAAGCAGAAGCACGTGCGGAAGCAGCGTGTTGCCGCGAGTGAGAACGCTCAGGTTTTGCAGAACAATGGCGTCAAAAAGAGAGGCCATGAGTTCAACCGGCGGCGTGCCAACTTTCTGAAGGCCGTTGATGTCGGTCTCGGCAAAGACTCCGCACTTGCCTGCGACGGGGTGGAGCTTGATTCCCCGATAAGGAAGCGCAGCCATTTCTTCTGGTGGAATACCGAGCTTGGCGTTGATCTTGTCGAGCACGGCGCCAGTGCCGCCCGCGCACTTATCGTTCATTGAGGCGATCTTCTTCTTGCGGCCGCTGGCTGGATCATCTTGAAAGACGATGATCTTGGCGTCCTGGCCGCCCAGCTCAATAACCGAGTAAACTTCCGGATGAAGCTTCTCAACAGCCAGAGCTACCGCGTGCACTTCCTGCACAAAGCGCGCGCCTGTAAGCGCGGCAGGGCCTCCACCGCCGGAGCCAGTGAAAAAGATGCGTGCATTTGAAGGTGAGATTCCTGGATCGGCTTCCATTCGCTCAAGAAATTCGAGGACCTTTTCGGGCTGGCGTGTTTCGTGCCGCTGATAATCCTGCCACACGATTGCATCGGTGGCAGCCTCCACCACCACAGCCTTCACAGTGGTTGAGCCAACGTCGAATCCGACCAGGTACTTGGTCATAATTTGCCCCATGCTGCAGAACTCACTAACCGAATCAGCGGCGTCGCGGTGCTTCGATCAGGCCGACTGGCGCAGGCGCTCCGCTTTGCTGGTAGCGCGATGGAAACCGGCGCGGCCCATGCGGTCGACGAGGTGATGCGCAAAGTGCGCGGCCTCCCCGGCAATGCCCTCGCGGCGCGGAAAGCGGTAGAGAGCACGCTCGAACTCGGGATGGCACTCGGCATACTCGCGAAGCCGCTCCATCGTCACGGCGCGGTGCTTGAGCACGGTGTCGAATTCATCGCGGGCGCGAATGCGCGCCTCAGATAGCGCCATCTGTGCGCGGCTGTAAGCGTGAATGGCTCCTTCGCCAGAGGTTTCGACGGGCAGGTAAAGCATTTGCGGAAACTTGCTGACCACGCGCGCCTGCACCCCATCGGATTGCGTTGAAGGCATGCAACCGAATGGCTTGAGGCTCAGAATCATGTGGCAAAGATTGTGCGTGGTGTAATAGATGCTCTTGGCCACTTCCATGTGGCCTTCGCCGCCCTGCGCAAGCTCGTTGAAAAAGGGCGCGGCGAGCGCAGCAAGCTTTTCCTGATCAACAAGAGCCGGCGTAAGACCACCGGCGCGATCAGCAACGCGATCGAACGTGCGCGACCACAAAACTTGCGCGACCCGGAAGAGCGACTCCTCCTGATAGAAAGCAACGCGGCGTGCAACGCGTGCCCGCAGGGGGACGCGAGTGCGCCGGGCAAGATTCCTTTCGTGCCGCACCGACCACTCCAGGCGCGTGAGATAAGCAACCCAGGTGGAAATGGGCTCCACCAGAACCTGCGCGCCCTCATTCTCAAGAAAGTTGAAGATTTTGAAGTTCCCGTCCCCCTCGGTGAGTTGCGCCCAGAACTCGCCGGTGATCTTGACCACCGGCTTCACACGCAAGCGGTCGACGCGGATGGAGTTCATCTGCGCATGCAGCTCTTCGATCGCGTCGAGAATGTCGCGGCCGTAAAGATGATGCAGAATCTTGAGAGCGATGCGGCCGGGCGATCCGATAGCCGTACGAAATGCCGCGCGGATGCGGGTCATGTTGCCAGAAGCAGGGTTGGTATTGCCGCGCGCGCGAAGCAGTGCGGCCATACGGCTAACGGCATGCTCGACCACACGATCAGTCTCACCCGCGATTTTCTCGAAGGGCCGAATGCGATAGCTGAGGTCGCTGATCACGTCGCCGATCATAAGGGCGTTGAGACCGTTCAGGCCGAAGTCGAGCGAGAAAGTGAGGCCGGTGTGGCCAGACGAGGCATGGATGCCCTCGCCCTGCTGAAAAATCAGCACGCGGAAGCCGCCGAAGCCCGCATTCTCAAGCGCGTAGCGATACTCCGCCTCGTACATGCCAAAACGGCACGGGCCGCATGAGCCTGCGGAGAAAAACACGTAGCGCTCTGCGATCTGCTGCCGAGTGAGGCCCGCCGACTCAAGCTGCTGCAGATAGCGGACAAGGCAGCCAACCGTGAAGTAGGTGGGATTGCATTGGCCATTGTTTCCGTATTGCTTGCCCGCCTCGAAATCCGCACGACTGGGAACGGGCAGCCGCATGCAACGATAGCCGGAGCTTTGGAACACAGCCTGAATCAGCTCTTCGTGTTTCCATGTAAGTCCGCCGATGAGGATGGTGACCGTGTCGCGCTCAGCCAGCGTGAACAGCGGCTCTTCCGGTCTGCGGTAATGCTCCACTTCCACTTTTGGGAGCAACGCCGGCATCTCTTGAATTTGGATAACGGGCATCGGATTCTCCTGAGAACCTGTGAAAGATCATGAGTGCTGCTGCAGCAAAAATGAAGACAATGCCGACGAGTTGAGCTTCAGTCAATCCCGCAAAAACTTTTGCATTGCGCGATAAGAATTCGACGAAGAAGCGGCAAAGTCCCGTCCAGAAGAGGTAGAGAGCAAGCTGCGAGCCCTGCCAGCTGCGTGCGTAAACCTCTGCCCGTCCGCGCCGCCAGAGAATTGCAAAAAGAATCAGGGCCCACGTGATTTCGTAGAGAGGCGTAGGATGGACCCGCAAGGTGGTGGGAACGATGCCGTGCGGAAAGCTGATGCCCCAGGGCAACGAAGTCGGAATTCCGTAATCGCCGTCGCCCGCAAGGAAGCACCCCATCCGTCCACATGCCAGGCCGAGCGACGCGACTGGCGCCACATCCAGAACGCGCAGGATGGGCGTTTTGTAAAGACGAGCCAGCAAAATGGACGCAGCGACGCCGCCGAGAACGCCGCCAAACCATGTGTACCCACCCCAAAAACTTGCCACCCAGTCAAAGGTAAATGGATTTTGCCGCAGAGTGTGCCACTGGACGACTAGAGCGTGATCGAGCTTTGCGCCGATGAGCCCGGCGATCGCCATGCAGGGCAGAAAAACGCCCATCGGTATGGGCACTCCGCGCCGCTTGAAGTCGGCTTCGCCGAAGAGGTAGCCGAGCGACAGCCCAATCCCCATCATCAGGCCGTAACTCCACAGCACTAGCGGGCCGAAATGGATTGATGGAATCATGCCTTCCGATCACTCTCGCCTGCATAGATAACGCCGGCTGTTCAAGCGAGAACTTGCGAATTGTACCCTCCGCGGCCGGCTGACCTACATGGTTGCCGGCTGTGGAAGACTGGAGCGACCTTAGTGCTGGGTATAGATGGGCGCTGCCGTTATTGGGTTATAGACCGTGATGGTGTTTGAACTCGAGTTCGACACAAATACATTGCCAAAGCTGTCAACAGCTACCCCCTCGGGGCTCGCAATCTGGCTGTTGCTTCCTGAGACCGCGGTCGGCGTCTCGCACTCGGGTCCGAGGATGCCGCCATTAACGATGCTGTTGTAGGAGTAGGCTTCAACATCAGCGGCGTAGTAATCGGTTATGTAGACCGTCGAAGTGGCCGCGCTTGATCCGGCAAGAACAGCAATGCCGGTGGGCCCGCTTGGGCCAATGGTGCAACCGCTGTTGGTCACGTCGCCAATGGGGTCGGATTGGATACCGAGCGGCCCCACGGCAACGTCATAGCTAAGAATCAGATTGGGAGAACCACCCGGACCCGTGCCGATAAAGAGATCATCGTTAGGTCCAACGGCCGCGTACGTGATGACGCCGGGCGACAGGTACTGGTCGCCGTTGCCATCGCCGCCGGTCGTGAAATCCAGTGAAAATCCTCCTGACGATGCCGAGCCAGTGAAAACCGAAATCGAATTCAGACTGTTATTGCCCACATAAACATCGCCGTCTTGATCCACGGCAAGACCGAGAGGGGTGGTGATCCCGGTGGTGATGGCCGCCCCCGTGATCTGCTGCAGATCGGGGCCGTAGACGGTAACCGTGTTGTTGCCGTAATTCGCCACGTATAGATTGCCCGAACCATCGAATGCCAGGCGCGAGGGGTTGTTGATTCCGGCGGTGATGGTTGTCGACAGGGTCATTCCGGTCAGCACATTGCCGCTCCCGAGCTGTTCGTTGTAGACCAGCACCTGGTTCGCTCCCCCATTGGCCACGAACAGACGATTGTAGTAGAACGCGAGCCCGCCGGGGTTGCTGAGCGGGCTGGCTGTGACCGTGGCGCTGCACGTCACGCTCAGGCTCACGTCCGCGCTGATCGTCCCTGATCCAGGACTACTGGAACCAAATGCGCAGGTTTGCTCGCTTGGCGGAGTAAGCATCAAGTTGTACGCCGTGCCCGAGGCCAGGCTGCTGTAAAGCGTGAAATCCACGGCCGTGGATCCATCGCCGGTCACCGTCACGGTGCCGTCATTCGCGGTCGGATTGGAATTGTCGGAGTCAGTGATTATCAGGTTGGTGCCGGATGCCAGTCCCGTTACGGTTCCGGTCATCGTGTAGTCGATCACAACCGCGCTGCACGTGACACCGAGGGTCACATTTCCACTGATCGTGCCCGAGGCAGGACCGCCGCTGGAAACGGAGCAGTTCTGGCCAGAGGGCGGAGTGAGAGTCGCGTCGTAGGCCGTGCCCGAGGCGATGCTGCTGTAAAGAGTAAATGGAACCGGCGTGACGCCGGCGCCAGTTACCACGGCAAGGCCGCTGCCTGTAGTCCGATTTGTATTGTCAGTGTCGGTAATCGTGAGCGACGTGCCGGTGGCGAGGCCGGTGACTGTTCCGGTGATGGTTGAACCCGTTACGACCGAGCTGCATGTGATTCCGAGGGTTACATTGGCTGAGATCGTGCCGGAACCGGCGCCGCTCGTGATGCTGCAGTTTTGTCCCGGGGGCACCGTCAGCACCACGTTGTATGCAGTCCCGGTATCGATGCTGTCGTAGAGGGTGAAGGAGATGGGCGTGGAGCCGGCTCCGCTGACTGTCGCCAATCCGTTGGTCACTGATGGGTTGGAATTATCAGAATCGGTGATGGTGAGTATCGTGCTCACTGCCAGGCCGGTGACGGTGCCAGTGATTGTGTAGGTGGGAGCGCAGGTAATGCCAAGTGAGATGCTTTGTGTTGGCGTGCCATTGCCAGACCCGCTGGTCACCGAGCAGCTCACGCCCGCAGTGGTATCCAACTCAATGGCATAAGAACTACCTGACGGGAAGTTGGAGTACAAGGTAAAACTGCCGTCGCCCATTATGGTCGCAAGCCCATTTCCAGTTGTGGGATTGGGGTTGGCAGTGTCGGTGATCGTGAGCGTCGATGTGGATGGAAGGCCTGTTACTGTCCCCCCGATGATAATCGCCCCACCGTTGCAGGCCCCCACCAGCACGCCAAGCGAGACAATGAGCAGGGCCATGGAGCAGAACTTGACCGCGTTGGCCGCAAACGGACCACGCAGGACGAGCGCCCCGAAAAGCAGAAAGCCGATACTAACGCCGAGCCCTGCGCTGGCTCCGAGTGCCGTGAGACGTCCTGAAGCGAGGGCGCGCGCAATCATGGGAACCTGAGCGAGGGCGACAACTGCCGCGGTGGCAACGAGCATGCAGACCACGCCCAAAAGAACGGGTGACCGGGAGATGCGTGCACCCCTGGGTCCAAACGAAAACTGAATCATCGCGACCTCAAAACGCCTTGTCACCGACTGCCGGTGTGGGGAGAGGCGGATTCGCCCCAGAATTCAATCCTTAGCCTGGTGTTTGATACCACGATGCGAAAAAATAGTGATCTGAGTTTTTTGTTTGTAATTTGTTAGCCTGCAAAATGCGCGTTTTGATATACATAAAACACTGACAGAGTTTTCTCGGAACGCAAATTCAGGTTCATTCCCCCCTCTTGCGTGACAACTCCCTCTCATTCAGGCACCCTTGAGAGCGATGAGGTGTAACTCGTTGGAGGTTCCATGCGAGCATTTGGGCCCTTTCAACTGGATCTCAGAACCGGAGAGTTGACGCGCAAAGGAATTCGCGTTCATCTCCAGCCCCAGCAGGCCCGGTTGCTTATTCTGCTCACCAGCCAGCCAGGCCGGGTGTACACGCGCGAAGAGATCCATCGCGAATTATGGTCCAACCAGGCGCACGGCAACTTTGATCAGTCGCTCAACTTCATCGTCAGCCAGCTTCGTGCCGCGCTCAATGACTCCGCTGAATCGAGCCGTTACATTGAGACCATTTCGAAGCTCGGATATCGATTTGTCGGCTCCATCCGTGAGATTCCTGCGGAGGACCCGATCCCATTCGGCCAGTCTGGCCTCGCTGCGACCACATCGCCGGGGAACGGCCGCCAGGACATCGGCGTAGAGAATCCATCGCAGGCGACGACAGATGTGCCGGCCGCCCGCACCGGAGCGGTTCAGGGCCAGTCTACCTGGCGTTTGTTGTGGATTCCGGCTGTGCTGGGCACGGCACTGCTCGCTTTGGCTGCCGCCTGGTGGCAACTGCCTTTGCAGCCGCCGCGTACCAATGGCTTTGCCCAGGTCACTACCGCCGACGCAATCGACTTTCTGGTTAAGCCCGTCACAGACGGCGCCAGAATCTTCTACATCGAAAGATCGGGCGGCCATTGGATCACCCGCGAAACCTCGCTTGCAGGGGGAGAGCCGCAGACGGTCCCCGGACTGACTGACAACACGCGAATCATGGATCTCTCGCCGGATCGAGCCACCTACCTTCTCGGCCGTTTTACGTCACGCGGTTCCACATCCACATTGTGGTTGATGCCAGTGCAAGGCGGCCAACCGCTGCGGCTGGGCGACATCGTTTCAGGCGAGGCCATCTTCCACCCCGATGGAAAGCACATCCTCTTCGCCAAAGAAAACGAACTGTGGATTGTGGGCACCGACGGCGCTGACCCGAGGCGGCTGGTCTCGCTGCCGGGCGCACCCAACTGGCTTGCCTGGTCCCCGGACGGTCGACGGATGCGGCTCACCATCGGGGATGATAACGGTGGATCGTCGCTCTGGGAGATGCGCCAGGACGGATCGAATTTGCATCGCATCTTTCCGATCGGTCCCCCGGCCGACCGCGAGTGCTGCGGCGAATGGAGTCCCGATGGCCGCTATTTCATCTATACGGCGAAGCACAAGGGTTCATGGGATATGTGGGCCGTGCGCGAATCGGGCTTATCGCTGCAGCGCGCTCCACTCGGCCCGTTTCGACTTGTTACAGGGTGGCCGGGAGGCGTCATTGGCGCAGCTGTGCCCTCAGACGGAAACAGCGTTCTCTTCTATGCAGGTAGAAACCGATCGCAGATTCAGCGCGTCGATTTGAAAACCAGACACCTTACGCCGTTATCTGCGGAGGGTTTCAGCCAGCCGGAATTCTCACCCGACGGCCGTTGGATTGCGTACGTCGACGTTAATAACGGCGCGGTTTGGAAGATGAACGTTCAATCCTCTGAGAAGGTCCAACTCGTCCCGAGTGGGTTTTCGGTCGGCTTCCCCCGATGGTCCCCCGATGGCAACTTTCTCGCCATGACCGCCAGCGACCAAGGCGCGGCCAGCACGGCGTATCTTGTCTCTGCAACAGGAGGGGCCCTTCAGCCGCTCCTGCCCGATGGGTCTCAGGCATCGGATCCTGATTGGGCTCCGGACGGCAAGACCCTCGCCGTTACACACTTCAGCATCGGCCAGCAGGATCAAACAGCGCTTTTCCTCGTCGACCTTGTATCTCGAAAACAGACCATGGTGCCGGATTCCATGGACCGCTTCTTTCCACACTGGTCTCCGGATGGTCGATCCCTCGTCGCCTACGCAGATAGAGGTCGAAGAGTCGACGTTTACAGCTTCGCCTCGCACGCGTGGAAAAGCATCGCCACGGCCGCAGCCATCGGATTCCCGGTCTGGTCTCCAGACGGCGGCTTCATCTACTACCAGAAGATCCTCGAAGAGGGCGAGCCGGTCTACCGATTCAACGTCCGCACGGGCCGCACCGACATAGTCGCGAGGTTCGATGCGGACCTGTCGGGAGGCATTACCCGTTGCGCTTTAATGGGAATCGCACCCGACGGAGCGCTGCTGGTTGATACAACACGCGGTAACAGCGACCTCTACCGGGCGGAGTTGACGCTTCCACGCTGAATTCCGGTAATGCGGCAACGCCGCAGGAGAACTCCACAATCTTCTAATTGTTGGAATGCCATATTTAGCCCGAAATTCTCACATGTCATCGGCTCTGACTTTGCACTTTGTCGCACTCCCATGTGCCGCCCGGAGTCGGCGCACTCTTAATTTGTCAAGGGCCTCGCAACCCACCCCAATGGATACAAAGTGTTTAGCGCCCTACATTTCCTGCGGCCTAATACCAGCTTATGTCGCACAATACTGAATAGGATCAGATAAGAAAGGACCGGTCAGGGAACATGAATAGCACCAACTTCTCAGTCGCCAGCGTCGCCCGCCGCGTCGGCCAGTCCCTGAACAGCGATTCCGCGTTAATTCGTTTACTTCAAAAAGCACGCAGAAACTGTGCAGCCGTAATCCTTGCCAATAGAATCAATAGCTTGGAGCAGAATTTCCGCACCGATTCCATACAGAAACCGTACAGAATCTACGCAGAAACCGCACAGATCCATGCAGGAACTGTGCCCCGGGTCACTTAGCCCGCTATGAGTAGCCCCAAATGGCTCTTTCCCAAGGAAAAAGCCATTGACACGATCATCGGTTCTTAACTTGCTGACGTGATTCGCATTAGAAGTTGATTTTGGCGGCAAGCTGGACCTGGCGCTCAAGACGCTGGAACAGCGGCTCTGCGCCTGCGGATGAAACCTCTCCAAAAGTCGTTGTTCCAACCGTAGCCGAGGGATTATTGAATTGCGGCGTGTTGAAAAGATTGAAGAACTCCGCCCGCAATTGCAGCTGTTTCGATTCAGTCAGGTGCGTGTTCTTGAAGACTGAGAAATCGATATTCTTTGTCCCCGGCCCCTGAAGGATATTGCGTCCGGAGTCGCCCCAGGTTCCCGCGGCCGGATTCGCGAATGCCTCAGTGTTGAACCATTTTGCAAGCACGCGCTGCTCGCTTGGCAACGATCCGGTGCCGCTGATTTCAGCCCGCGGGGTCAGACCATCCCCAACTCCACTCGATGCAGACACAGAGAACGGGAAACCATCGTAGTACTGGAGAATCGTATTCAGCTGCCATCCATTGACAAAGCCTCCCACCAGACCATTTTCCTTGAATGGAAGCTCATAGGTGGCGCTGACGACAAATCGATTCGGAATGTCTTCGTCTGAATTGCCATAGTCAGCGCGAATATCGTAGGGATTTACAACAGCACCGGGGCTGGCCGTGCTCTCGTCCAGAGCGTGACTGTAGGTATATGAACCAAGGAAGTTGAGGCCATGCGCGCGACGCTCGGCCGTGATCTGCAAAGCGTCGTAATTGGAGACTTGCCTGGTTTCAAGATCGTTGATTTGTGCAAAGAACGGGTAGGGCCGCGCTGCCGAAACAGTGGTTGCTCCCCCCAGTCCCAATTGGCCCGCGTTGATGTCCCGCAGATGGTCCAGGTGAACACCCTTGGTTCCCACGTAGGCTAATTTGAGCACGGTCGAGAAAGGAATCTGCTGCTCGATGCTCGCATGCCATTGTTCACTATAGGGCGTTTTTGCATTTGGATCCTGCGCGTAGGCTGGTGTGTTCGGGTTTAACGCGCTGCCGGAGGTAACAGTCGTGTGAGCATATCCATCCGACGCAAAGTTGAATGGTGCGCCATTGCTGGCTGCTCCATACGTCGTGGAGTTATTGAACGCCCAGTAGTTATCGACCGGGACATTGGCCGACAGACCGCTGGAGTTCGTTACGTTCGGAGCTGAGTAATAAATGCCGTAGCCGGCGTGAAAGACTGTCTTGGATGTAACTTTAAGAGCGAACCCGACGCGCGGAGCGAAGTTCAGGTTATTGCCGCTGAGGCCGCTGCGCGGAACTCCTTTGCTCCCTACCTGTTCAAGTGCAGTAGTTGAGATAGAAGGAACAAAGTCATACTCTTTGTTGTTCACTTCAGTCCAGGGCCAGCCCAGGAAGTTCTCATAGCGGAGGCCCAGATTCAGCGTCACACGGTTGTTGATCTTGTAGTTGTCCTGCACATAGAACGAGAGATCGCCTTGCCGCAGGCCGACCAGCCCGCTCGGATAAGAATAGGTTCCACTTGTGGGTGCTCCAAAGAGCAGATCGGTCCACGGTAAGCCGGTGTAGCGCGTGGCATAGGCCTCGGAGCCGTGTTCTTCGGCGGTCTGGAACATGTTGTATTGCAGGCGTACATATTCGACTCCGATGTCGAGAGAGTGTTTACCGCGAACCAGATTGACGTCGTCGTCAGTTTGATAGTTATTGGTGCCGATCACGGTGGGGCTGTTGCCCGCATCGCCGATTGTCGCGTATCCCGAGAATGTCATCACCGGCAGTCCATCGGACATGGGCTGGCCGGCAACCTCTACGCCGGGAATATCGAGTTCGGAGGGAAGGTCCAGTCCCGCATCCCAGTTTCCAGCGTTGACAAACAAGCGCGACCAGCCGAATCGCACCGTGTTGACTGTAGTAGCTGTAAAGATGTGCGTCTCGCCGAGCACAGCCTGATGTGCCGGGTCCGTTGCGGGCCCGCAGATCACGGCTCCCACCAGAGGCACGGGCAGAATTCCGGGCAGGCTGAGAGTATCCAGTGATTGGCTGTAGCGAAGAAAGCCGTTATCGTGATCGGTGAACTTATGGTCAACCCTTACGTCGAAGGCATCTCCGTTGTCGATACGAAGCGGATTGAACAGAAAATTATTGGCGGTGGTCGCCGTCGATATATTCGGCGTCGCATATTTTTCATAGAACTTCAAAATGTTCGCGCCGGTTTGGTCAATGTTCGGATCGTTGATTGGAATAAAGTTATCGGCATATGCAACATGTGTTAGCGGGTTCTTGACGGTTTGCGGGTAAGCGGAGAAGTCATAGCCTGCGGAAGTGATATTGACGTCGGGGACACTTTCGGTGTCGGTCTGTCCCTGGGCGAGACGCGATCCCGCGTAGTCGGCAAAGAAAAAGGTTTTGGGATTGGCCTGCTTGAAGAACACCGGGCCGCCGAAGGTGGCGCCGAATTGGTTTTGCCGGAGCGGCGGCTTGATAGCCCTGGCGAAATAGTTCCTCGCGTTCATTGCCGAATTGCGAAAGAACTCAAATGCATCGCCGTGAAAGTGCTCTGTGCCGGATTTGTAAACCAGGTTGATGGTGCCGCCGTTTCCGCGTCCGTAGCGTGCGTCGGCATCGGCAATATCTTCACTGAATTCCTGAATTGCATCGATGGGCGGGAAAATAACAACTGCGAGTCCATTATGGTTCTCGTTATCGCCAATACCGTCCAGGAGCAGGCGGTTCTCCTGATAACGAAGACCGTTGAAAGCGAAGGACGTGTCTCCGCGCTGCATCGTATAGGGAACGCTGGTGATCTGGGTTTCGGCTGGCAGAGCGCCGGCGCCCAGGCCCACCAACTCAGCGAAGTTGCGCCCATTGAGAGGCAGATTTTTAACCGCTTCCTCGCTGCGGAGGTTTGATACCGATGAGCTTTCGGTATCCAGCGTTTGACCTGAGGCCTGGACCTCAATGGTCTCGGCATTCGCGCCCACAGTCAGCGCCGCCCCGGCGTCCACGCGCTCGCCCACTTCAAGTCGAACGTGCTCCACAGCGCTCTTGAAGCCTGGGGCTTCGATCGTGACAACGTAGTCTCCGGGCGCCAGTGGCGGCGAGACAAAGAGTCCCTGCGCATCGGTCGCTAAGGTGCTCGCCAGCCCGGTTCCGCTATTCCGCACCTTCACCTGCGCGCCGGGGATTACCGAGCCGGTGTTGTCTTTCACGACGCCGGTAACGATCCCGGTTTCAACAATCTGCGCCTCTAGTACTGAGGCCGTGAAAACGGCAAACAGAGCGGCCATCACAAATATGAGGTTTCGCTTTGCAATAGTTCGTAATGCTAACAGTGCAACAGACATAATATGCCTCCAGGATGCGATCGATCTCGATCGCTCGCGTTAAGAGATTGCGGCGTGGCGTTGTACAGCATTGCAATGCAAATACGGCGCACATCGCGGCCAGTTAGTTGCATGAAGTCTCAAGGCGACACAGATGCCAAAATGATTTACCGGGATGGAGAAGCGCGCCCGCTCTCCTGTGGCTGCGTCGGCTCTGCGGCTGTAGCTTTTCTCAAAATGCGTTATTCAAATCGTGTACATCGTATGCTGCGGGTCATGGAATAGGGATCCGCGGAGCTGGGCAGCGGTACTGCACATAGCGTTTGAGCGGCCGCGGAGAAACTGAAAATCGCGGCAGAGAAAGTGCAAATTGGTTTGATCGAGGGAGTCATTTCCATGGTTATAAAGTTTTTCTTGCCAAATGTCTAGTGACTCGGTAGACTTTATATAGTCGATTTCACGCGAAATTGCAACCGAATTCTTGATCGTCCATCTTGGATGTTAGCTGTTTGCTCCCTGCATCCTGCTTCTTTCACAGCTTCTCGAGGAGAATAAAGTGTTCCTGTTTTTCTTGCATACATGGTTTGTCTGGTGGATGCTGGCTATCATCTTCATCCTTCGCTGGGTACATGTGTTGGCCAAGCAATACTCTCAGGAGTTGCCCTGTAGAAGCTATCAGCGACAGCGAACCTTTGGCGCATAGCTCTTGCGCTCTCACAAATAGATAGAGTTCCCTTCCCCTTTTCTGCGATCTGCGGAGGCTCTTCAATGAAGGCGCTTCACGTGATGGCTAAGCCCCACGGCCCCATCTGCAATCTCGATTGCACCTACTGCTACTACCTGGAGAAAGAAAATCTCTACGCAGGCAGCGGGCGCGAATTCCGCATGTCCGACGATGTGCTCGAGACATATATTCGGCAGTACATTCAGTCGCAACCCGCGCAGCACGTAAGCTTTGCCTGGCAAGGAGGTGAGCCCACGCTGCTGGGGATTCCATTCTTTGAGCGCGTAGTCGAGTTGCAGAACAAGTACGCCGATGGAAAGACGGTAGACAATGCATTCCAGACTAACGGCACGCTACTCGACGACGCGTGGGGAGAATTTCTCGCGCGTCACAAATTCCTGATTGGAATCTCTATCGACGGGCCGGAAGAGATTCACGATTTTTATCGCGTCGACAAGGGCGGCAAACCGACGTTTGCGCGCGTGATGCGCGGCCTCGGCATTTTGAAAAAGCACGGCGTTCAGTTCAACACGCTCACCGTCATCAATCGCAAGAACTCCTATCGCCCCAACGAGGTTTACCGCTTCCTGAAGCAGATTGGCAGCAAGTATCTGCAATTTATTCCCGTTGTCGAGCAGGTTGCAACCAAGGCTGATGCCAACGGGTTAGTTTTGCTGAAACCGTTCTCGCGTCAAGAGAGTAAGGTTTCCGATTGGTCGGTCGAACCAATTCAGTTCGGGCGATTCCTGCAGCAGATATTCGATTCATGGGTGCTTCAGGATGTGGGACGCGTCTTTGTGCAGATCTTCGACGTGGCGCTTGAGTCCTGGTACGGGGCGCCCCAGTCACTCTGCGTCTTCGCTCCAACCTGCGGCAGCGCACTGGCATTGGAGCACAACGGCGATCTTTATTCATGCGACCACTTCGTATATCCCGATAATCGTTTGGGAAACATTATGCAGACGGCCATGACGAGTCTTGTGAATTCAACGCAGCAGACCCGCTTCGGCAATGCGAAAGAAACCGGTCTTCCCTCCGATTGTCGCCAATGCGATGTGCGTTTTGCCTGTAATGGCGAGTGTCCCAAGCATCGCTTTACGCAAACGGCATCTGGGGAATACGGGCTGAACTATCTCTGCGCGGGTTACAAGCATTTCTTCCATCACATCGATCCGTATATGCGCTTTATGGCTGAGGAACTGAGGCAGAATCGAGCGCCGGCGCGTGTGATGGAGTGGGCCAGGACCAGAAGAGGCACCACCGCTCTATTTGCCGCGCCGCAGAAGAACCAGGGAGTCGCTCTCGCATAAAAGCTTGTCGCGCCCGACAGCGGAGATCGGTATTCCACCTGTTATCTCTCTGGTCTTGATACATTGCGCACCGTTTCCGATCGAAGATCGTTGGCTCAATTTGCAACCCATCAACCGAGTTATCTCCAAATTACTTTTCGACCTATAGGAGCCCCATGAAAGACAAAAGCATACTGAAGGCGTTGACAACGACCTTAATCCTTGCGACGAGTGCAAGGCTCTCGCTGCATGCACAACAGGCGCAGCCTTACCAGGGAGTGGTTGGCAGAACCCTTGCCGACTCAAAAGAATGGTGGCCGGAGCCGGTGAAACCGCCCGCCGGAGCTCCAAACGTGGTGTGGATCCTGTTGGACGATGTGGGTTATGGCGCGGCCGGCACATTCGGCGGACTCATCAATACTCCCACTTTAGACAGTCTGGCCAACAATGGCCTGCGCTACACCAATTTCCATACCTGCGCCATCTGCGCTCCAACCCGCTCGGCGCTGCTGACCGGCCGCAACAGTGCGTCTGTGCATGAATCGGGCTTCTCGCATGTTGCCATGTCGGCTGGTTTCCCCGGATGGGACGGCCGCATGCCTTCCACCGGCGGCACGATCGCCGAGATCCTGCGCGACAACGGGTACAACACATTCGCTGTGGGCAAATACGGATTAACGCCGGACGAAGAGGCCACTGACGTCGGCCCATTCGATCACTGGCCGACTGGCAAGGGCTTCGATCATTTCTTCGGATTCCTGGGCTCGCAAACCGACCAGTACAAGCCGGACCTGGTGGAAGATCAGGCGCACGCGCGCCCCGACGGCCGCCACCTGAACGACCAGATCACCGACAAGGCCATCTCTTATATCGACCGCCAGGAAAAGGTCGCGCCAAACAAGCCGTTCTTTCTTTACTACGCGCCCGGCGCAACACATGCGCCGCACCAGGTCGACAAATTCTGGAGCGATCAATACAAGGGTAAGTTCGATGAGGGTTGGGATGTGTATCGCGAGAAAGTTTTCGAGCGCCAGAAGCAACTTGGCGTGATCCCCGCCAATGCAATTCTTCCCGATCGCAACCCGGACATCACGGCCTGGGATCAACTGTCGCCGGACGAAAAGAAGCTCTATACCCGCTTCATGGAAGTGTATGCGGGCTATCTGACATATACCGATTTCGAAATCGCCCGCTTGGTCAATCACTTGAAAGAGATTGGCCAATTAGACAACACTCTGATCTTTGTGATGATCGGCGACAACGGCGCCAGCAAGGAAGGAACGCTCGAAGGAAGCATCGACCGCACCATTCGCGGCAAGCCGGTGACCGCGGATGACAATGACGCTTATAACCTGTCCAACATCGACAAGATCGGCACGCCTGACGCCAAACAGGGTAACTATCCGCTGGGCTGGGCGCAGGCCGCCGACACTCCGTTCAAGTACTGGAAAGAAGATGCCAACAGCGAAGGCGGAACGCACAATCCACTTATCGTTTACTGGCCGAAGGGAATTAAGGACAAGGGCGGAATCCGCACCCAGTACGGACATGTGATCGACGTGCTTCCGACCACACTCGATCTGGTTGGCATCAAGGCCCCTGAAGAAATCCGGGACGTCAAGCAGCAGCCCATCGAGGGAACGTCACTGGCCTACTCAATCAACGATGCCAATGCGCCGAGCCGTCACACAGTGCAGTACTACTACATCTTTGGTTCGCGCTCGATCTATGACCACGGATGGAAGGCCGAGCTCGCGTTTCCCAACGACATCCTCATCAAAAACGCAGCCAGTAATCCACCCTTCGATGAAAACACTTGGGAACTCTACAACCTGAACGACGATCCGACCGAACGCATCGATCTGGCTAAGACGGATCCGGAAAAGCTGGCGCAATTGAAGGCCGAATTCGACGAACAGGCCCAGTCGCATCATCTCGCACCCTACCTCACCTGGGACGATGTGTATCAGAAGCGGATTCAACATACCTACCTGCCCACGTGGCTGCCCAAGCCGGCAACAGCGCCGGCCCCAAGCAGCGGCAGCAAGTAGCATTGCCGGCATATTTCTTGCCTCTGCGTCGATGAAGGATGTTCGAGCTCGTAACGCAGAGAAGCCGCGATCCATCCTGTCGCCAATTCATCGTTGTATCACCAGATCCAACAGGAGCCCCATGAAAGACAAGAGCATACTGAAAGCGTTGACGACAACGTTAATACTTGCGACGAGTGCGAGACTCTCGATGCACGCACAAGAAGCACAGCCGTATCAGGGAACAGTTGGCAGAACCCTCGCCGACTCAAAAGAATGGTGGCCGGAACCGGTAAAAGCGCCGGCCGGCGCACCCAATGTAGTGTGGATCCTGCTGGATGATGTTGGCTTTGGCGCGACCGGCACATTCGGTGGGCTCATTAATACCCCCACGTTCGACAGCCTGGCCGCGAATGGCCTGCGTTATACAAACTTCCACACGTGCGCGATCTGCGCACCAACCCGCGCGGCGCTTCTGACTGGGCGTAACAGCGCGTCGGTGCACGAGTCTGGATTCAGCCACACCATTATGTCCGCCGGCTTCCCCGGCTGGGACGGCCGCGTGCCCGCGACTGCCGGAACCATCGCGGAGATTCTCCGCGGCAACGGCTACAACACATTCGCAGTTGGCAAATATGGCGTAACTCCCGACGAAGAAGCCACCGATGCTGGCCCATTCGATCATTGGCCCACCGGCATGGGGTTCGACCACTTCTTCGGATTCCTCGGTTCGCAAACCGACCAGTATCATCCTGACCTGGTGGAAGATCAGGCGCACGTGCGTCCCGACGGCCGCCATCTGAGCGACCAAATCACTGACAAGGCGATCTTCTACATCGATCGTCAGGAGAAAGTCGCTCCTGACAAACCGTTCTTCCTTTACTACGCGCCCGGCGCCACTCACGCGCCGCACCAGGTAGATAAATTCTGGAGCGATCAATACAAAGGCAAATTCGACGAGGGATGGGATGTCTATCGTGAAAAGGTCTTTGAGAATCAGAAGAGACTCGGACTTATCCCTGCCGACGCAAAACTTCCCGATCGCAATCCGGATATCAAGGCCTGGGATCAACTGACACCGGAAGAGAAGAAGCTATATGCGCGTTTCATGGAAGTCTACGCGGGCTATTTGACCTATACGGATTTTGAAGTTGGCCGCCTGGTCAATCACCTGAAAGAAATCCACCAACTGGATAACACGCTGATCTACGTAATGATCGGTGACAATGGCGCAAGTAAAGAGGGCACTCTGAATGGAACCGTCGACCAGGCTCTGCTCAGCAGAAAGCCCTTGTCGTACGACGAAAACATCAACTACAACCTGAATAAGATCGGTGAAATTGGAACTTCTGCCGCCACCAACGGCAATTACCCACTCGGCTGGGCGCAGGCTGCTAATACGCCTTTCAAATTCTGGAAGCAGGATGCAAACAGCGAAGGCGGCACGCACAATCCGCTCATTGTATTCTGGCCGAAGAGTATCAAGGACAAAGGCGGCATCCGCACCCAGTACGGCCATGTCATCGACGTGCTTCCAACCACGCTCGATCTTGTAGGCATCAAGGCTCCCGACGAAATCAAAGAAGTCAAGCAGCAGCCAATTGAAGGGATTTCACTGGCCTATTCGATTAATGATGCCAATGCGCCATCCCGTCATACTTTGCAGTATTACTACATCTTTGGCTCTCGCTCGATTTATGACCACGGATGGAAAGCGGAGCTGGCATACCCCAGCAGCTTTATCACCGGCAATGCTGCAAGCAAACAGCCCTTCGATGAAAACGCCTGGGAACTCTACAACCTGAACGATGACTATACAGAGCGGATCGACTTAGCCAAACAATACCCCGAGAAGCTAGCTGCGCTGAAAGCCGAGTTTGAAGAACAGGCCAAGGCGCATAATCTCTACCCCTACATCACCTGGGACGATGTGTTTAATGCACGAATTCACCGTACCAAAGACGCGAAGCCGTTTTTCCAGGCCGTGCAAGATGTAACTAAGAGCGGCAGTGACCAATAGTTCTTGTAACTTTGTGTAACTTACCAGGTTTCGTGGCTGACCTCGGACTCACTCTAGAATCTGGCCGATATCAAGCCGCCACCATGTTCAAAACACACCGGAGGGTTTTCAATGAATCTTACGCAGCAAGTAGGACTGTTTCTCAGCGGCTCGATGGCCTTGAGTTCCTGGTCGCCAGCCTGGGCCCAAAGTAATGAGAGTGCAAAGCCAAACGCATCCGGGGCGGATGCCGCTGTGCCGAGCGGCGAAGCGCAGCAACCCTTCTGGCCCAAGCCGCCTAAGGCTCCGGCTGGCGCGCCGAATGTCGTGCTCATCCTGGTCGACGATGTGGGCTTTGGAGCCACTTCGACTTTCGGAGGTCCGATCCCGACTCCAACTTTTGACAGACTTGCCGCTGACGGACTCCGCTACAACAACTTTCATGTCAATAGCCTCTGCTCGCCGACGCGCGCCGCGCTTCTAACCGGACGTAACAACCATGAAGTTGGTTTTGGATCCATCTCAGAGTGGTCCGCTCCCTATCCCGGCTACAACACGCTATTGCCCAGGAGCTCCGCGACCATCGCCGAGGTGCTCAAGGAAAGTGGTTACAGTACTGCAGCCTTTGGCAAGTGGCATAACACGCCCACGTGGCAAGTGAGCCCGGCAGGCCCATTCGATCGCTGGCCGACAAACCTTGGTTTCGAGCATTTCTATGGATTTCTTCAGGCGGCCGACAACCAATACTTCACGCGCATCTATCGCGATCAAACGCCGGTCGAGCCGGGCAAGACTCCCGAGCAGGGATATCACTTCACCACCGACATTACCAATGACGCAATCAAGTGGCTGCATGAGCATGATGCCGTCGCCAGCGACAAACCGTTCTTTATCTATTACGCAACCGGCGCAACCCACACGCCTCATCAGGTGCCGCAAAAGTGGATTGATATGTTCAAGGGCAAGTTCGATGAGGGATGGGATGTACTACGGCAGAAGGCGTTCGAAAGGCAGAAGGCGATGGGCGTGATTCCCGCCAATGCGGAGTTGACGCCACGCCCCGAGGGATTGCCGGCGTGGGACTCGCTCAGTTCAGACCAGAAAGTGCTGCTCGAGCATCAGATGGAGGTCTACGCGGGATTCGCGGCGCAGACCGATTACGAGATCGGCCGGCTGCTGGATGCGATTCGCGAAGAGGGACAGGCCGATAACACGGTGGTCATGGAAATCTTCGGTGACAACGGCGCCAGCGCTGAGGGTGGCCTGGAAGGCACAGACGCTCACGACGTGAACGGCAAGGCGCCGAGCATTGAGGCACGTTTGGATACCGCCGATCTGCTGGGCAGCGAAATGTTTATGAACCACTACGCCGCAGCCTGGGCGTGGTCGCTAAGTTCGCCGTTTCAGGGCACCAAGCAGGACGCATCGCACTTGGGCGGCACCACCGATCCATTGGTTGTCGTATGGCATCGTCACCTCAAGGACGCCGGCGGGTTACGCAGCCAATTCTCAC